>Ga0209080_1001672_pt1 | contig 10794 bp, 9 predicted proteins | sample JNZ110809AmetaG_FD_184123 | JGI IMG/M metagenome (GOLD analysis project Ga0209080, IMG submission 184123) | Hot spring microbial communities from Jinze hot spring, China to study Microbial Dark Matter (Phase II) - JNZ 110809A (SPAdes) (version 3) ...
ACATAATAAGACATGCAGAGAGCGAATGGAATCCCATTGGCAGATATCAAGGACTTCTTGACCCAGAGCTTTCAGAAAGGGGCAAGGCACAAGCCAAAAGATTGGGAGAACACTTTCAAAGCATTGAGCTACATGCCATCTACTCCTCTCCTTTGAAAAGGACTCTACAGACCGCACAGGAAGTGGCAAAGACAAAAGGGCTTGAGATAATAGAGGATAGAAGGATTATAGAGATAGACCACGGCGTGTGGTCAGGGCTATTGGTGGAAGAAGTCCAAAAAAGGTTTCCAGAGCAGTTCAGACAGTGGCTGGAAGAGCCTCACAAGGTGAGCTTTGAAGGAGGCGAGAGCCTTCAGCAGGTATATGAGAGGGTAAAGGATTTTCTTGAGGATATAAGGGAAAGACACTGGGGGCAGACCATAGCCTTAGTATCTCATACGGTGCCTATAAGAGCCATCTACTGTGCACTCCTTAAGGTAGACCTTTCTAAGTTTTGGTCCTTTGGCTGTGATAATGCCAGCTACTCTCTGGTCCATATGGAAAAGGATAGAAATGTTATAATGAGGCTTAATATAACCTGCCACTTAGGAGACTTGTATGTGGAAGCCCATAAGGCTCTTTAGCCTTCTGCTTTTGGCGGTTTTTGCTTTAGCCCAGCAGATAAGCAAAGAGTTTGACATAAATGTGGAGCTAACAGGCAAGGTCTTTGAAGAAAAGCCCAAACTCACACCACCAGAAAAACTTCCTATGCCTCAAACAAGGGAGCTTGACCTTTCTTCTGAGCTTTTTGAACCTCCGAGGTTTGTAGAATTTGCTACCGTTAAGCCTGTGCAAAGAAGTGCTGGTATAAGCTGTGGAGAACCTAAGGATGCTCTCTCTTATAGGCTTGGCGTGGACTATTACCTTGAGGGTAAATACTCCCAGGCAGAGGAGGAACTCGGAAGAGTAGTTTTACTTCCTAACTCTCCCTTTAAGCCTATGGCGGAGTATGTCTTGGGGATTATAGCTTACTCAAAGGACCAAAAGCCTAAAGCCCTTGAGCTTTTCAGAAGCTCTTGTGAGTTTTCCCACATGTATCAGAAACCCGCATGCGAAGCCTACTACGCCTTGCATTTTATCCTCAGAGGCTCCGTGCCAGAAAATAGGGATGGGCTTTGGCAAGCGGTAAAAAGCATTAAGGAAGGTAGAATACAAGAGCCAGACTGTAGTAATGCGGTCTTTTCTCAGTATTGTGGCTATGTAGCGGATTTTGTAAGGGGGCAAGAAAATGTCCTATATAAAGATAGCACTACTCTAAGGTCTGCAATAGTTAGATATTTCTCTGGCAACCTACAGGGAGCAAAGGAAACCTTTTCCCTATACCCCGCACCAGGCAAACCATATAGGGACATAGCTCTTTATTATCTTGCCCTTATAGAATACAAGGAAGGTAAGGGAGAAGAGACTTTCAGGTATGCAGGTATATTAGACAGCCTTAATCAGAGACTTGCCAGCGAACTATATGCTCTATTGTCCGAGAAGGATGTATACCTTTCAAGGCTTACATATAACATCACGAAAAATCCCAACTTTTTAGAGAAAGCGGGCATAATAGCCTACAATGCGGGAGACTATTCTCTTGCCCTTCTTAATTTTCTTGAAGCAGGGAACGTAAGGTATGCGGTTTATTCAGCGGTTAAGATGGAAGACTACAGAAGGATTATAAGCCTTTTGGAAAACAAGAAGGGCAAGGACAGAGAAGACTACATGTGGCTTCTTGAAGCCCTTTATTGGACCAACTGGGACTTAAACCCCGTAATTTCTGAAGTATCAAAGCTTTACCCCGACCTGGCAAGGGAGTTCTCAGGTTGGGAGAGATTCAGGAGAGGAGATTGGCTTGGAGCTTTGGGCTTCTTTGAAGACCCATACTACAAGTCTATAGCTCTATACAACCTAAAGAGATACAAGGAGGTCATAAGCCTTCTTCAAGGAAAAACAGACCAGAGGTCAAACATTCTAAAGGCTCGCTCCGCACTCATGATGGGGTATACTAAACTGGCAAGGAGTTTTCTCACAGAAAGGTCGGACGAAGAGCTTTATCTATTGGGAATGTCCTACTTTTTAGAGGGTGAATATCAAAAAGCGGTGTCCTTCTTTGGACGAGTTTCAGATAAAAGTCCACTAAAGGCAAAAGCCTTGCTTAGGATGGGTGATGCCTATTACAATGCTGGAAATGTAGAAAAGGCAAAGGAGAGCTATTACGAGGTTTTAAAGAGGTATCCAGATAGCGAGGAGGCTAAGCAGGCAACTCTGTCTCTGTTTGAGTTTTCTGATAAGGGAGTAAGCGACGAAGAACTGGAAAAGCTCCTTCTCAATTACATGCAAAGGGAGAAAAACCCCCAGCCTGAGGTAATCTACCAGTATGCATCCCTCTTGGCAAGAAAGGGAGATAAAGGGGGAGCGGAAAGGGAGCTTTTAAAACTTCTTGACACACCCCTTAGGTTTAAAGCTATACTTAAGATGGCGGAGATAGAGGAAGACCCTGCCAAAAAACTGGTGCTATACTACAAGGTATACAAGGAAGCGGAACTTCAAGAAGATAAGTCTAAGGCAAGGGATGAGCTTATAAAGCTATACACTTCAGCAAGAGATACCAAAAGTCTTGCAGACTTGCTTACGGAGGGAGACATCCAAGATAAGGTTAAGGCTGTAGGTTTATACATATCCCTAAGGGACATACCTTCCGCACTTTCCCTTTCTCGTGAGCTCATAAATGCAGGCTATAGAAGTAGAGACTTTGGGATGTATCTTATAGACCTATACAGACAGTCAGGCGAAGCAGACCTGCTGAGCTACGTGCTAAAAAGCCCAGACAAGAACTTACGAGGAGAAGCTTTGTTTCTTCTGGGTCTTGATAGTCTCAAAAAGGGTGATAAGAAAAAGGCTCTTGAAAACTTTGTAGAGATATCCCTTAACTACAAGGACGAACCATACTACAATCAAGCTGTTTTGGAGGGTGCTAAAATACTTATAGAGCTGGGTGCAAGGAGAGATGCCAGCTGTTTGTTGGAAAGGTTTGACCTAAACAGGTCAAAACAAGAGGAAGTAAACCTATATAATAGGCTCAGACAAGGATTACCAAAATGTGAGGTGAGGTAGCATGGAAGGACTTTTTGAGCTACTTCAAAAGGGCGGGCTTGCCATGTATCTTCTTATTTTTCTTTCTGTGGTCTCCTGGGCTGTAATATTGGAACGCGTATTTCATCTTCGCTCTTCTTTCTATACAGGCAAGTCTGTAAGAGACCTAAAACCTCTCATTGCAAGTGGAGACATAGACGGAGCTCTAAAACTCCTTTCTACAGAGAATTCCTTTACCGCAAACCTACTCAGGGACATGCTACAAGGATACAAGGAGGGAAAGCTTAGAAAGGAAGACATGATAAAAAGCCTTGACCTTGAGCTTTCCCTTTTAGTGCCAAAGATTGAGAAGAACCTGCCACTGCTATCTACTACCGCAAGCGTTGCACCACTTATCGGTCTTTTTGGCACTATCACTGGTCTTATAAAAGTTTTTTCTGCCTTTGCAACGGCAAACTCAGAGCAGGCGATGGCTCTCCTTTCAAAAGGTATAAGTGAAGCCCTCGTGGCCGCAGCTACAGGTCTTGCGGTTGCCATACCAGCCCTTGTTGCCTACTGGCTTTTTAGAATATGGGGAAACAGCATACTTAACAGGATAGAGTCTGAGGTTTTTGAAGTTTTGAGGGTGCTAAGATGAGAAGGAGGAGGCTCAGCTACGACGAGAGGACTTATATAGATGTGATTCCTCTTGTGGATACACTCCTTGCGGTCTTTCTCTTCCTTGCGGTGATTGCCTTTCAATCACCAGTGACCTTTCTTGCAGTAAAGCTTCCCTTTGCAAAAGAGGGTGAAAAGACAAGCCTTGAGGTTTTTAGAGTTCAAGTTATGAAGGACGGAAGGTATCAAGTAGGCGGTAGGGATATTAGCCTTGAGGAGATAGAAATGCTCCTTCAAGAGAAAAAGCCAAAGACCTTAGTGATAGAAGCGGATGAAGATACTCCTCACAAGTATGTGGTTGCTCTTATGGATATGGGTAAACGCAATGAAGTGGAAAATGTGCTTATAGGTGTTAGAACACGGAGATGAGTTTTTTTCTTAAAAAGCTATTAGGCTTTATAATTCTACCTCCAGCCATTTTTATTCTTTTGTTCTTGCTTATTGCGGTCCTTTCCAAGAGAAAGCTAATTAGCCTTCTTGCTTTTCTTGGAGCTTTTGGGCTTTATCTGCTATCTGTAGAGCCCGTTAAGGACATGCTATACAAACCTTTGGAAGAAGCTTACCCTGTCCCAAGAGAAGTGCAGGCGGACGTTTTTGTAGTCCTTGGAGGAGGCTCATATAATACCGGTATTCTCAAAGAAGACTCCATGAAAAGACTTCTCACAGGCTTTATACTTCACAAAAGGTATGGACTACCTATAATCCTCTCGGGTGGTGCAAGCATAGGGAAACTTCCCGAGGCTGAAATAATGAAACAGCTCCTTGAAGAGCTTGGCGTGGACAAGAGTAAGATATTTACCGAGGTTAGAAGCAGAGACACCTTTGAAAATGCCAAGTATGTGAAAGAGATATGCGAAAAGCACAACTTCCGAAGAGTAGTTCTTATAACCTCCGCCTATCATATGCCAAGAGCCGTGGAAACCTTTATGAAAGCAGGCTTGGAAGTTATACCTTATCCTACCGATTTCAAGCAGGACAAGAGATACAACCTATACAGCTTTATTCCCAGAATGAGCGTCCTCAACGACAGCTACAAGGCTCTCAGAGAACACTTAGGCGGTCTGGCTTACAGCATGCTTTATTAAACCCTCTTTTTCAAGCCCTTCTCTTATGGCACTAAGTAGTTTTTCAAGAGCGGATTCGTAGCTATCAGCCTTAATCTTACAACCAGATGCATACTTGTGCCCTCCACCACCAAGAGCTTCCGCTATCTTTGCCACGTCCACTTTTCCCTTAGACCTAAGGGAAACCTTCCACACACCCTCTTCAGGCTTTTCTATAATGGCGTAAGCCACTTCCACCCCTTCCAAGGACCTTGGGTAGTTCACAAGTCCTTCGCTGTCTGAATACTCACAACCAGTTTCCTTAAAGAACCTGTCAAATATGGTTATACCTGCAACAAGACCATCTTCATGAAGAGACAGAGTGTCAAGCACCTTTGATATCAGCCTCATCTTGTTTAAGCTCTCCCTTTCCGCAAAGTTCACATAAGTCCAATGAGGCTCAGCTCCAAGCTCAACGAGCTCTTTTGCCAGTTGGAAGGTTTCTGCAGTGGTATCGGAATACTTGAAAAATCCCGTGTCTGTGGCAAGCCCAGCATAGAGGTTTTGGGCTATATCCTTGTCTATGGCAGACCTATCCCAAGCACAAAGAAGTTTGTATATCAAAGCTGTGGTTGATGGTGCGGATGGGTCTATGTAGTCATACTCTCCGTAAAAGTCTCCTCCTATATGGTGGTCTATACGCGCCTTTCTTAGGGCCTTTACCTCTGCATTAATCCTGTAAAAGCCACTGGCATCCACTACGATGGCAAGGCTAAAGACTTCATTAACTGGAAGCATGACTACATCACCAGCTCCCGGCAGAAAGTCCAGAAAGTGTGGCACTTTGTCTTTACATCCTACGGTTACCTTTTTACCCTTCTTCTTTAAGAAAAGATAAAGAGCAAGAGCACTTCCCAATGTATCCGCATCTGGGTTTTCGTGGCTGGCTACGAGGATATGTCCTTCTTCTCTCTTTAGAAGCTCTATAAGTGGTATGCTCTGTTCAAACATGGTTTTCCTCCTACAGTAGATTATACTTTTTCAAGACCCTATAAAGCCTTTCATCCTCACTTGCGAGGTCTTTGAGTGCGTCCAAAAGTTTAGAAAACTTACCCTTTTCAAACTTCTCAAGAGCCTCATCTGTAGCCCTTTTTACAGTGCTTTTCCTATCCCACAGGATAAGTCCAATTATGGTGGCTATCAAAAGAAGTTGACCGCCAAAGATGGCTATCATTATTTGAGTAAGCCTGTCTATTTGCTTCTCCATCTGCTCAAAACGTTTATCCATCTGCTCGAAACGCTTGTCTACTTGCTGAAAGCCAATATCTACCTTTGTCTCAAGTTTTTCTATTTTTATCTCTGTGTTTCTAAGCCTTTCCCTGTCTTCTTGAGTAAAAGAGACCTCTTTGGCAAGGCTAAGGGATAAGAGTATGGTTAAAGGAAGTAAAAACCTACCCATACAGCCTCCTACAGTAGATTATACTTCTTCAAGACCCTATAAAGCCTTTCATCCTCACTTGCGAGGTCTTTTAGTGCATCCAAAAGTTTAGAAAACTTACCCTTTTCAAACTTCTCAAGAGCCTCATCTGTAGCCCTTTTTACAGTGCTTTTCCTATCCCACAGGATAAGTCCAATTATGGTGGCTATCAAAAGAAGTTGACCGCCAAAGATGGCTATCATTATTTGAGTAAGCCTGTCTATTTGCTTCTCCATCTGCTGAAAGCCAATGTCTACCTTTGTCTCAAGTTTTTCTATTTTTATCTCTGTGTTTCTAAGCCTTTCCCTGTCTTCTTGAGTAAAAGAGACCTCTTTGGCAAGGCTAAAGGATAAGAGTATGGTCAAAAGAATTAAAAGTCTACCCATACAACCTCCTACAGTAGATTATACTTCTTCAAGACCCTATAAAGCCTTTCGTCCTCGTTTTTCCTATCCCACAGGATAAGTCCAATTATGGTGGCTATCAAAAGAAGTTGACCTCCAAAAATGGCTATCATTATTTGAGTAAGCCTATCTATTTGCTTCTCCATCTGCTCAAAGCGTTTGTCTATCTGCTGAAAGCCCATGTCTACCTCTGTATCAAGTTTTTCTATTTTTATCTCTGTGTTTCTAAGCCTTTCCCTGTCCTCTTGAGTAAAAGAGACCTCTTTGGCAAAGCCAAACATCAAAAGCACAGTTAAAAGAAGTAAAAGCCTAACCATAACACTTCCTTGCAATCTATTAAATCTATACTTCCTGTAGCACTCCTGCACATCTTTTGCATACTTCTCCCTCAAACTCTTCCTCTGGGTAGTATAGCCAACATCTTGGACACTTCTTACCCTCTGCAGGAGACACACCCACTCTTATACCCTTTAACGCCTCACCCTCTATAACATACCTACCACCCTCTGAAAACTTGACCCCGCTCACAGTAAAGAAATACTTAAGGTAGTCTTCATATTCTCTCGCAATTTCCAAACCTTCTCCCCATAGAAAGACTTGAGCTTCGTATGGGTGGTTTACCGCCTTATCCCTTCTTGCTATTTCTATCGCCTTCATCACATCTTCTCTTAGCCTTATTAGATACTCGTAGTCCTTGAGGAGTTTTTCATCAATTAGCTCTTCTTTTCCTTGAGGTATTTGGTGCATGAAGACGCTCTCTGGAAGCTCTGGATTTATCTTCCTTAGGTATTCCCAAGCCTCCTCTGCGGTAAAGCTAAGAAAGGGTGCAATTGAGGTAATGAGGGCTTCCGCCAAGGCATAAAGGACTGTTTGAGCGGACCTTCTTTCCCAACTGTTTGGAGCATAAACGTAGAGCCTATCCTTTAAAACGTCAAGATACAGGCTTGAAAGCTCCACAGAGCAGAAGTTTCTTACTAAGTGATAGACCCTATGAAAGGCGTATTCTTGGTAATGCTTATGAACCTCTTGGAGAAGTTTCTGCAGGTATGAAAGCATCCAACGGTCAAAGTGGTGAAGTTCCTCGTAGGACACTGCCTCTGAGGGTTCAAAGTCATAAAGGTTTCCAAGCAAGAACCTTATGGTGTTTCTTATCTTCTTGTAGTCTTCCACAAGCCTTTGGATTATGCCCTTTCCGAGCCTCACGTCCTCCGTGTAGTCTTCAGATACCACCCAAAGCCTAAGCACGTCCGCACCGTATTGCTTTATGACCTCCTGAGGTGAGACCACGTTTCCTAAGGACTTGGACATCTTTCTGCCCTTTTCGTCCACCGTAAAGCCATGGGTAAGAACCGCCTTGTAGGGTGCTTCTCCGTAGCTGGCAACAGACTCAAGCAAAGATGCCTGAAACCATCCCCTATGCTGGTCCGAACCCTCAAGGTAAAGGTCTGCCTTCTGAATTCCCCTCTTTCTCAAAACCTGTGCGTGAGAAGAGCCAGAATCAAACCACACATCCAGAATATCCTCTTCCTTTATAAACTCCCTTGAGCCACAGGAAGGACAGGTATAGCCCTCTGGCAGGAGCTCTTCTGGAGACTTCTCAAACCAAAGGTCAGCTCCCTCCGGAGAAGCCTCTATCATATTAGCTATCCTTTCAAAGACCTCTAAGTCAGAGACCACATGCCCGCAGTTTTTACAATAAAAGACCGTTATAGGCACACCCCAGAACCTTTGACGAGATATACACCAATCTGGTCTGTTTTCTACCATAGACCCTATGCGGTTTTTGCCATAGGCTGGAATCCATTGAACTTTTTCTATCTCCTCAATGCACTTTTCTCTAAAACTCTTACCATCAACCTGCCCTGACATGCTTATAAACCATTGAGGCGTTGCCCTAAATATGACAGGGTTTTTGCATCTCCAACAGTGAGGATAGGAGTGCCTTATCTTGCCCTCCCAAAGTAGTAAACCCCTTGCCCTCAGGTCTTCTATTATGAGAGGATTTGCCTCAAAGACCCTCTTGCCCCTTATAAACTCTGGTGCTTCTTGGGTAAACCTACCCTCATCATCCACGGGTGCAAAAGGCTCAAGCCCATACCTAAGACCCACCAAATAGTCCTCCCTACCATGACCCGGTGCCATATGAACGAGACCTGTTCCTGTAGACAGCTCCACAAACTCCGAGGGATATACCCTGTTTACCCTGTCCCCATAGGGTGCAAAATACTCAAGACCCACAAGCTCAGACCCTCTTACCTGCCTTATAACCTCTCCGTTTATGCCCGTAAGAGACTTAACACTTTCTAATAACTCCTTTGCCAATATGTAGGTCTCTTCTCCAGACTTGAAAAAGACATACTCATAGTCCTCTCCCACCATAACGCCAAGGTTGGCAGGCAAAGTCCAAGGAGTGGTAGTCCATATAAGCAGATATGTTTTTGGCTGATCCCTTAGTGGAAACTTTACATATATGCTTGGGTCTTCCTTCTCGTAGTATTCTACTTCCGCCTCCGCTTCTGCAGTTTTGTCATATATGCACCAATAGACGGGTTTTTTGCTCCTTATGACCAAGCCCCTACTGAAGACCCTTCCTAATTCCCTTACTTCTTGTGCCTGATAGGCAGGGTCCATGGTTATGTAAGGATTTTCCCAGTCCGCAAGGACCCCCAGCCTTATAAACTCTTCCTTTTGAACCTTTATAAACCTCTCCGCATAGGCTCTACAAAGCCTTCTAAACTCCACCTTACCAAGCTCTTCCTTGGAGAGCTTTTTCCCCTTTAGCTCCTTTTCCACCTGCTGTTCTATAGGCAGTCCATGACAATCCCAACCAGGCACAAAATCCACACGATACCCTGTCAAAAGCCTATATTTGACAATAAGGTCTTTAAGGATTTTGTTGAGAGCATGCCCTATATGAATATGCCCGTTAGCATAAGGTGGTCCATCATGTAGCACAAAAAGGGGTTTGTCCTTGTTTCTCTCCCAGAGCTTTCTGTATAGCCCCTGCCACTTTTGAAGTATTTGAGGTTCTCTCTCTGGCAGGTTTGCCTTCATTGGAAAGTCCGTCTTTGGAAGGTTTAAGGTTTCTGCGTAGTTTCGCATGAGGTTATATTATACTAAGCTAACAGAGCCATGCCCTTTATAACAAACAGCGACCCCAAAACCCTTGAAGAGAGGCTAAGGTATATAATCCCCAAAAGTGTGGAAATAGATATACTTGTAGGCTTTTTCTACTTTTCCTCCGCACCCTTCTTGTATGAGGTTCTCAAAGATATGGAAGAGAAGGGAAAGCTAAGAGAAGGACATATAAAGATTCTCGTTGGACTTGATGTGGACCAGAGGATAAACAAACTTTATGAATATGCTCTTGAGACCTCAGACCCAAGAAATCAATTTTTCCTCTCTTTGGACAAGGCTTTTACCTCCGGTGATACGGACAAAAGGGAAACTTACGAGCAAGTGGAGTTTTTTATAAAACTTCTACAGGAAAAGAAACTTCTTTTGAAAAAGACAAGGAAACCTAATCATGCAAAGCTATACCTTTTTATCTTGGAAGAAGGACAAGCAATACCACACCTTTTTATAACAGGCAGTAGCAATCTAACCAGCGCAGGGCTTAGCTATCAAGAAGAGTTTAATGTGGAAATAAGGGACTACGGCTTTGAAGAAGCTAAAGCATACTTTGATAGACTATGGAAAGAAGCGGTATCCCTTGATGTGAACAAGATATTAGACCATATTAGAACAAAAACCTTTCTAAGGGCTATAAGCCCCTTTGAAGCCTATGTATATGCACTTAAAACCTACATGGAAAGCTACACAGATACCTCAGAAAGTTCAAAAAACACCATAAAGACTCTATTGGAAGAGGCAGGATATAAAGCCTATAGCTATCAAGTGGAAGCGATTGCACAGGCGGTTAGAATAGTAAACACCCATAGTGGTGTTATTTTGGCGGATGTGGTGGGGCTTGGAAAGTCTGTTATAGCGGTTGCGGTAGCCAAAAGACTTGGCACAAGAGGAATTGTTATTGCACCACCACACCTCATAGGAGACGAAGGAGAAAACTATGGATGGAAAAAATACTTGGCGGACT
>Ga0209080_1001673_pt1 | contig 10791 bp, 10 predicted proteins | sample JNZ110809AmetaG_FD_184123 | JGI IMG/M metagenome (GOLD analysis project Ga0209080, IMG submission 184123) | Hot spring microbial communities from Jinze hot spring, China to study Microbial Dark Matter (Phase II) - JNZ 110809A (SPAdes) (version 3) ...
TGTCGAAGGGTTCGACCACGTGCACCTTCGTGAATTCGTCGAGCTCCATTGCGCGGATCAACCGGAGAGAAGGTTTAAGGCGATCTACTCTACTTATCCCCCGCGTGATGAGGGAAGAGACGATGGAGCGGTGACAGGGAGCCGTCTCACGCTGACCCCTCTAAACGAGCTCCTTGACGCTCAAGTACTCGGTCCCCACCGTCCGGAGGCCGTTTGCGAGCAGGTTCTCGACGATCAGCCTCTTTGATGCGTCAATGGGTATGACGACAGCCCTAGCCCCCTGTTCCAAGCCGACCTGCCTGAGCCCCACTAGTAGAGCCTTGAGGGCCTCCAAGGCCGAGTAGGAGGATAGGGCCATGTAATCGACGTAGAGCTCGTCGTCCAGCGAGAACTCGGCCACGCCCCTCAACCTCCTCCCCTTGTACGCTAACAGGGCTTCCTCCACCGGGTACTTCCTGTAGACTAGGCGATCCACCGGCTCGGTGAGCGAGCTCCACCAGGTTGACGGTTTGAACTTGGAGCTGCGGAGTACTCCCGCCTGCCGGCGCTTAAGGGTGAAAGCGTCGGATGCCCGGGCTGGGAGGGCTTCCACGGGAGCGCTCATGATGAGCACGATGCCCCTCAGCTGGTAACCGTTGCGAAGGTAGAAGTCGAGAGCGCGCTTGTTGCTGTCCTTCACGCTTAGGGCGACGACTTCAGCCCCATCGCGCCTCAACTCATCCTCCAGGTAAGCTAGGAGCCTGCTCCCCACCCCCATGCTCCTGCACTCGGGCTTCACGGCGATGCTATCGATGTAGGCGAGCCTCCTGTAGCGGTAGGCGATGGCGAAGCCCGCCAGTTGCCCGTCGTACTCCGCGACCAGAACCTTCCTCCTCCGGGATCTCACGCTCAGCAAGGCCTTGAACCACTCCAGGTCCTCCTCGTCCAGCCCCTCCAGCGATTGGAGGTGGATCTCGAAGATCGCCTTGTAGTCGCTGCGCCGGGCAGGGCGTAGCAGTAGCTCAGCCGCGGGCCTACCGCCCGCTTTACCTATGAGTCAACTCATGATTACTCCAGCAGAGGCTTGCTGCCAGCCCCCCTTATAAAGTTTAGGCAACGTTTAGAGAGAAAAATCCGTGGCAAAGTGGTAGAAGGGGAGAAAGGCGTGCGGGCATCACTTGACCCTCTCCGCTCTCCTGCGGGTCTTACGGCGCCTACTCTTCAGCGCCTTGCGACCGAAGCACGCGGCTAGCGCGGCCACCACGAGGCCCACGGCTGGGAAAGCCCACGCTGGAGCGGGCTCCTTCTCCGCGTAGACCTTGATCGAGGCGAACGAGGGGTCAGCGTTGTCCGCGAAGGCTGTGGCGACAACCGTCCCTGTCCCATCCCTGCACCTCACTGGCACGAGCACCCTCTTCGCGGCCCCTACAGTCACGTTGCCGAGCATTAGCGACAGATTCGACCTCCAAACGCCCCTCTCGTCGAGGAGCTCGGCGCACCCCGTCGCTGCGAGGGTGAGATGGACGTTTTCAGCCGGGGCTGCTCCAAGGTTTCTTACGACAAGAAGTATCGAGCCCGGCCTGCTTGAGGTGAGGTTGATTTGCGCGCTCGCCGGCTCAACGATTATGACAGTTAAATCCGTCGGCTGCGCTAAAGTGATGATGACGAGCGCGGGGATTACGAGCGTGAACGGTGCGCAGCGCACGCGCATCAGCCCGCCCGGCCCTTAAAAACTAGGTTGCGAGCCAGCGTGGGGCTGCCACAGCAGATTCTTCCGAATGCCGCTGCTCAATAAACATGCAAGTGGTGCCGCAGGGCGAGGGGTTTGGGGCTAGTAGGTGCCCAATCGCCCCGTCGCCTTCAAGCGGTTCTCCACGAGCTTTACCGCAGAGATGCCCAGAGCGAGCAGCAAAGCGGTGTAAGAGATTAGGACAACGAACTCGAGGGTTACGGGGAGCAGCGTTGGAGTAGCCATGCTGTAGTGCCTCAGAAGGTCGATCGAGTAGGTGAAGGGGAGGGCGAGAGCCGCGACCCTGGCGCTCTCTGGCAGAGCGGTTACGGGGAAGAAAGCGCCGCTTAGCCCGAGTATGATGAATTGTAGGATGTTGTTTAGGGGGCCTACCTGCTTGAAGCGTAGGACGAGGGCGCCGTAGAGGAGGCCGAAACCCATCGCGGTGAAGAGGCCGATGAGGAGGCTCAAGGCGACCCCAACCGGGTTAATTACGACGACTTTGACGTTGAAGAGAAGAGTGAAGAAGGCGTACACGTAGGTTAGCGAGAGTGCAAGCGAGACGATACGGCTGAAGATGTCCCTGGAGAAGAGGATTGCCCTGCTGGCGTTCGTGAGCATGAGGAACTCTAGCGTACCCATCTGCTGCTCCCGCCTTATGGCGTTTCCGAAGTTCCAGAGGCCGGCGCTGACGATATCCCAGAAGATCCAGCCCCAGAACAGCATCGTCAGCGTCTGGGGGTTGCTCCACTGCTCACGGGGCAGGAAGAGCAGGATGGGTAGGATGAAGAGAACGAGCCAAGCCGGCGTCGTCACGATGTCCGCGACGAGCCAAGCCGGGTACCTGAGGTAGATCCTCACGCTGACTGAGGCTGCGGCTTGAAGCTCCTGAAAAAGCGACCGGAGCGGGCTGCGGCTAGTACTTGGAGAGCTCCCCCCTCTTCTTAGCTGCATACTCCCACCTCAAGTAGAACGCTCGACCCACAGCGAGGTACGCTAGCCCGAGAGCGAACATCACGGCTAGCCTCTCCCAGAGGTTGAGGCTTGAGGCTGTGCCGGTGAACAGGCTCCTCAGCAGCTGGGCTGCGTGAGAAGTGGGGAGGAACTGGGAGGCGAGCCTCACAGCTATCGGGAAGACCTCGAGCGGGTAGTAGAAGCCCGAGAGCATCGCAACGAAGGCGTTAACCGAGCTGGCCACAGCCCACACCTCCTTGAATCTGACGGTGAGGGCAGCGACCACTAGGCCGAGGCCCGCCAGGGGGAGTAGGCCGAGCAGCGTGATGCCGGCCGCGATCAACCAGTCTACAGGGGAGGGGAGCGAGGTTCTCAGGGCTAGGACGGCGATCACGTTCACGGCCATTACCCCGAGCGTGATCAGGGCGGACGAGAGCGAGTGGAAGAGCCACAGCAGGATCGTGCTGTTAGGGGTGAGGTAGTGCAGCTCAAAAGTGCCCATCATCTGTTCTTCACGTATTATGCCCGAGGTGTTCTCGATTAGAACCATGCAGCCGATCATTAGCACTCCGCCCAGAACGGTGTAGAGCAGCGGGTCCTCAACCCCCGTGTTTGACGCGAAGTTCCTCGGGGCGGAGGGGCCAGCGATCGCGTAGCCGATCCCCATCATCATGCCGCTGAACATGAAGGGTAGCGAGGCCATCATCACCAGGAAGCCGATGTACCTGGACGTTATTTTCATCTCCTTCACTACGACTGCGGCCAACGTCTGAAGCGCTCGTCTAGCTTTCCTCAAGCCTCTCACCCGTCAAGGCGACGAACACGTCCTCTAGGCTGGGCTCCAGGTTCCTGATGGAGAGAACCTTAACGTCCGCCGTGAAGAGGGGGGAGAGGATTTCCCGGAGACTGTCGCTGTAGACCACCTTGACCTCTGCCACACCCGCTACGGGGTCTCGAATCCTCGTTGCAACTCCCACGACGCCGGGTACTTCCCTAAGCTTAGACAGAAGCCCATCTTCGAAGCCAACGAGCGTAACTTCAACAACCTTGTGCTGCGCCATCTTCGACTTCAGATCGTTCGGCGTACCGACTGCTATGATCCTCCCCCGGCTGATGATGGCAACCCGATCGCAGAGCGCGTCGGCTTCGAACATGTTGTGCGTAGTGAGGAGGATCGTCTTCCCCTCGCGCTTCAACTCCAGGATAACCTCTCTCACTTTCCTCGCCGAGTTAGGGTCGAGCCCTATCGTTGGTTCATCAAGGAAGAGGATCGGAGGGTCGTGCAGCAGGGCCCTCGCGATGTTGAGCTTCGACTTCATGCCCGTACTATACTCCTCCACCAACCTGTCCGCGTCCTCGCTCAGGTCAAGGAGCTCGAGGAGCTGGTCGATCTTACGCCTCGCGTACCGCTCGTCCAGGTGGTGCAAGCGGGCGAAGTAGAGGAGGTTCTCCCGGCCTGTCAGCTTCCAGTAGAAGCCCCTATCGCTGTAGAGGCTGACCCCTATCACCTCCCTCACCCTCGGAGCTTCCCTCACCACGTGGAAGCCCCCGACCCACGCTTCGCCCGAGTCGGGTAGCAGGAGCGTGCTCAGTATCTTAATAGTGGTCGTTTTGCCGGCGCCGTTGGGGCCCAGTAGGCCGAAGATCTCCCCCTTCCTGACCTCGAAGGACACATCTTTGAGCGCTTCAACGATCTTCCTCCTCCCGCGGAAGAGCACTCCTCCCTCTCTCGTGACGAAAGTTTTCCGGAGTTCAACGGCTTTGATAGCAGCGTCCACGCTCGCGCCTCACTGACTACAATATATATGCGTTAGTTTACACAGTCCTGCTCAAACTGTAGTTCAGCGAGAGCAGGATTACGTCATCCCCGCGTGGCCTGTGGTTCGCGCTAGGGTTAAAGCGGTCCCGAGGCTGTTCCTCCCGTGCTGCTGCTCGCTCTCCTGCTGATCGCTCTGCTGGCGTCACCGGCGGTGGCTTACTCCCGCCCGCTGGCTCCAGCGACCCTTCAGCTGGTGGAGGTAGACGGGGTGCTCGTGCCCTTGCAGAACGGTGTCGTTTACCCGACCTTCGCTTTCCAGCCCTCCCGCAGGTACATCGATCTGGGGGGCGAGTGGGAGATCCTCTACGATGAGGAGGGGGGTGAGGCGAAGTTCGGCGGTGTAAGGCTCTCGCTGGCGCCGAGAACGGGTGAGGTGCTTCAGCTGCTCGAGCAGCAGATGAGGGCGGCCCTGGCTAGGGGCGGCTGGATGAGAACGCGAGTCCCCTCATGCAATAACGCGAGGGGCTCCGCAAAGGAGGGGTACCAGGGGGTTACATGGTACCGGAGGGTTTTCGAGGTCACCGACGGTCAGCTGGAGGGGCGCGCGAGGGTCTTCCTGGTCTTCCACGGGGTCAACTACCTGGCAGACGTCTGGCTGAACGGCGTGTATCTAGGCTACCACGAGGGCGGCTTCACGCCCTTCCTGTTCGATGCTACACGCGCACTTAAGCCCGGGTTGAACGAGCTCGTCGTCCGGGTCGATAACGTGCCCTGGGGTTCTCCTGACTCCCGCTTCCTCGCGGTCCCCTACGCGAAGTGCGACTGGTGGAACTACGGTGGCATCTACCGGGAGGTCTACCTAGAGATCGTGAACTCCACGTACATCGCCCGGCTCGATCTGATAGCCGAGAGAGGTTCGGGTTGGACTCTCAGGGCGCGGGCCACGATCGTGAGCAACGGAGCCCGTAGGGCGATGCTCAAGCTCGCGCTCTACCCGGCCAACGCGGCGGGGCGGCTCGAGTGGAGCCCAGCCCTCGTGGCCGATCGCTCAGCACCGCTGGCTGAACTAGCCCGGGAGGTCGAGCTGCGGGCAGGGATCAGCGTTTTCGAGGTCCGCCTGGACGGCCTAGAGGTCCCTGAGTGGAGCCCCGAGAACCCCCGCCTCTACGTCGTGGGCGCCCAATTGGTTGTGGACGGCTTGGTTGTGGACGAGCTCTACGAACAGTTCGGCTTTAGAACAGTCGGTGTCAGTGGGGGTAGGATCACGATCAACGGGGAACCCGTCTTCCTGAGGGGTGTGGCCAGGCACGAGGACCACCCCGCCTACGGAAGATCGATGCCACCCGAGCTGATCTACGGGGACCTCGTCATCGTGAAGGAGGTGGGGGCTAACTTCCTTAGGACAGCCCACTACCCGAACCACCCGCTCACCTACGTGTACGCGGATCGGCTGGGCCTCCTGGTCTGGGAGGAGATACCGGTCTACTGGTTCGACTGCGCGGGTTTCCGAGTGGTTATGGAGAGGGGTGTTGCGGAGCAGATGCTGCTGGAGATGATCTTCAGGGACTTCAACCGACCCTCGATCATCATCTGGAGCTTCGCGAACGAGTGCGCCTGCAGGGAGGAGCGAGTCGCCTACCTGAGGAGGATGAGGGAGCTGGCAAAGAGGATCGATCCCACCCGGCTCCTCACCCAGGCGGTACGGTGGGACCCGACAGACGACACCTCGCTGAGAGCTGGGCTCGACGTGCTGGCGGTCAACATGTACTTCGGCGTCTTCTACGGGAGGATCGAGGACCTGGACGGGGCGATACAGGAGCTTCGGAGTAGGTACCCAAGCCTTCCCCTCTTGATCAGCGAGTTCGGCTACTGGTCTGGAGGCGGCGTGGGCGAGGCTGGGCAGTTGGAGTACTTCATAAAAGCATGGAGGATTGTCAAGTCGAGGGCCGGGGAACTGGCTGGCGCCGTCTGGTGGACCATCTTCGACTATGACAGCATGATCGTGTTCAATACGTTCGGCGCGCTCGACTGGCACCGCGCCCACCGCAAGCTGCTGTACCAGGGGCTTCGAGAGGCCTACCACGCCCCTCTCGAGCCGGAAGCTCGAGGGCAATGGGTTCCGCAGCTTTTCGCCGTGCTGATCGCAGCCTCCCTACTCGCTCTCGTTGCCGCCCGCAGGTTTCGTAAAGCATCTGAAAAAGGCATCGCTCAGAATCCACGCGGCTCCGGTGCGTAACTCAGCTTTTCAACATGAACTTCCAAGAGTCTATGGAGTGTCAGGATGTTTGTGCGAGTTGCGGTTTTTGCACTCATGGTAGTCTACTAATGGTCTTAAGCTTGAGCGGCGACTCGCGAGCGGTAAGTTGTGACCGAGGAGGATTCGTCGAGTAAACTGGTTGAGCAATCAACACCCTTAATTAGGAGCAGAGTTCTCGCCCGGTTCCTCGGCTTCGACGGGAAGCCCCTCTACTTCAAGTGGGAGGGCGCGAACCCAACCGGGACGCACAAGGATAGAGCGGCTCTCGCTCACGTACTCTCAGCTCTCGAGAGGGGGATGGAGGTTGTAACGGTCGGCACCTGCGGGAACTACGGCGTGGCTCTCGCGTACTACGCGCGCCGGTTCGGCCTATCAGCGGTGATCTACGTACCGGCAGGCTACGAGAACAGCAGGATCGGTGAGATGAGAAGGCTGGGGGCAGAGGTTGTGCTCGTCGAGGGGGGCTACGAGGAGGCGGTTGAAGCGAGCGTTAGGGCGGCAGCGGGTAACGGGTGGTACGACGCGAACCCGGGTAGCGTCAACAACGAGCTGAGCATCGAAGCCTACTCGAGCATCGCGAGCGAAATCGTGAGGCGGTTGGGCGACGCGCCCTACGCTGTTGCTGTGCCGGTGGGCAACGGGACAACGCTCGCCGGCCTCTACAGGGGTTTCCTAAGGATGTACAGGGAGGGCTACGCGACCGGCATCCCCCGGCTCATCGCTGCAACTACTTCTCACGCCAACCAGCTCGCGCTGATCTGGAGGAGGGAAGCTACCCTGGATGAGCCGGTTCAAGTAAGGGAGACGTGGATCAACGAGCCGCTGGCGGCAGCTAAAGCCCTCGACGCCGTGGAAGCCCTCGAGGCCCTCCGCTCCACGAGGGGCGCGGTCTACACGTTCAGCGACGAGGAGATGCTGGAGGCAGCCATGCTGATGAGAGCCCTCGAAAAGCTCCCCGCGCTCCCGGCCTCCGCCTCGTCCCTGCTCGCTCTCAACATATTGAAAAACGCGGGACTCGAGGGCCCAGTAGTAGCCATGGTGACCGGTAGGTGGATGAACGGCCGAAAGCTGTCATACTAGCGGAGGGCTCGTACGCGACTACCGACGCTAAGACGGCCCACGGCCTGGTGAGGAGGAGCGAGCGCTACAAGATCGTCGGCGTCATCGATAGCAGGCTCGCCGGCCGGGACGCTGGGGAGGTTCTCGACGGAAAACGCCGGGGCATCAGGATCTACGCGTCGCTCGAGGAGGCGCTTAAAGAGCACCCAGACGTGAAGTACCTGATAATCGGTGTTGCGACCACGGGGGGAGTACTACCTCCGGGCTACAGGGAGACAGTGAAAGCGGCGCTCGATAGGGGGATCAGCGTCGTCTCCGGCCTCCACGAGTTCCTCAGCGACGACCCTGAGCTCGCTCGTATCGCACGCTCCACGGGCGCGGAGATCATAGACGTCAGGAAAATCTTCTACGGCATGCGCATCCACTACAGCGGTAGAATAAGGAAGGTGAAGGCGCTGAAGATCGTGGTGGCGGGGACGGACTCCGCCGTGGGTAAGCGGACGACCGCCTGGATGATCGCTGACGAGCTGAACAGGCGCAGCGTTAAAACGGTCTTCATCGGGACGGGGCAGACCGCGTGGATGCAGGGGGCTAAGTACGCCTTCGTCCTGGACAGCCTGATCAACGACTTCATACCGGGAGTCCTCGAAGACGTCGTCTGGAGGGCGTACGTTGAGGAGCGCCCAAAGGCGATTGTCGTGCCTGGCCAGGGCTCACCCCTCCACCCGGTTTTCCCCGGAACCTTCGAGATCCTCAACCTGCTGAAGCCAGAGGTAACGATCCTGCAGCACGCGCCCTCCAGGAAGCACTTTGATGGCTTCCCCGAGTACACCATGCCCCCGCTGGAAGACTACCTCAAGCTGCTGGAGATCCTCACCGGGAGGAGCGTCTTCGCGATCACGCTGAACACCGAGGGTTTGACGAGGGAGGAGGCCCTAGCTATCGGGGCGGAGCTCGAGAGGAAGTACGGCATACCAACCGTCGTGCCCCCAGAGGAGGGGGTTGGCAGGATTGTGGACTTGATCCTGGAGAAGTTCCCCGAGCTGAAGAGCTAGAGGTTCAACTCGAAGCCGCTGGGAGTTTTCCGGACGATTATCTTCACCTTCCTTACCCCATACTTCACCAGGTTCTCCGCCAAATCAACACTGATCGAAGCGACGATCAGCGTGCCCAAGAGCTCGCACTTGGCCTGCTCCAGTATGGAGGAAACCGCTTGTAAGGATTCGAAGTTCCTCGTCACCCCCTTCACCACCAGGACCTTCGCTCCCTTCTCGAGGGCCTCCCTCGGGATGTGCAGGTAGACCGTCTCGCCCCTCTCGCTCGAACGATAGGAGGCGGTGTACAGCTTCCCCCAGCTCGCCCAAGCCCTCTCGGTCGCAACGCACGCGTCCGCGCTCAACCAGTCCGCTACTATCGCGGCGAGAGCCGAATCGCGCTCGTTCGTCGCCAGCACCAGGTCGACGTTATCCTGCCCGAACGCTTTCCACGCTATGTAGCCGACCAGGTTGAGGAAGCGGGGGTTGAAGAACAGGCGCCACTCCTCCGCTATGCCCTGGGGCTTTACGACGAGCTCTCTGATCGCCCGCTCCAGGAGGTGCTTGCTCTCGATCGCGTCCAGCAGCTTCTTCGCGGTTCCGCGCTCGGGGAACTGGACGTGGCTCGTGTACCTCCACAGGACCTGCGCTGGGACGTCTAGGAGCCCCTCTAGCTCCTTAAAGGTGTAGACCTCCTTCAACCCGCCCAGTAGCCGCACAGCGACGTACGAGCTCTCCTTATCCTTATCCCCCGAGTTAGGGGGCATTTCCCTCCCTGTGTCGGGAGAGGTGCACCATAAATACCTTCTGCAAAAACGTAGCCTGTGATACTCCACGAGTTCGAAGTGAAGCGGATCCTCGAGGAGTATGGAATCCCCACGGAGCAAGCAGTCCTGGTCAGCGAGGCAGACGTGGGGAGATTCGAGGAGCTGATTTCCCACCTCAAACCCCCCTACGTCGTAAAAGCTCAGGTTCGCGGGTGGGGCAGGGGGAGGATGGGCCTGGTGAGGACCGCGGGAACGCCCAGCGAGGCTAAGTCGCACGCGCTGCAAATACTCGGTGCAACGTTCAGGGGCGAGAGAGTCAAGCACGTGATGGTCTCAGAGAAGCTCCGCGTGGTGAGGGAGCTGTACTTGTCCATGATGGTGGGTGGCTCTCCGCCGGGGGTGCTTCTCTTAGCCAGCTCCGCCGGCGGGATCGAGGTGGAGGAGGCTGTGGGAGGCGTGCTCATGCTGAGGGTGGATCCGCACACGGGCCTCAGGAGCTACCACGTGAGGCGGGTTGCGAAGCAGCTGAACACGCCGGAGAGCGCGATCGAGCCCATCCTGCGGGGCATGTACAAGGCCCTTTGGGACTACAGCCTCACCCTCCTCGAGCTCAACCCCCTCGCCGAGACTGAGCAGGGGCTCGTTGCAGTGGATCGCAAGGCCATCGCGGACACCGACTCGGGCAACCCTAGGCTCGCAGAGTTCATCTCCAGGTACGAGGAGGAGCTCGGCCCCCTGCAGCTCGAAGCTAAGCGGTGGGGTTTCGCCGCGGTGAAGCTCGAGGGGGACGTCGCAGTGGTCGGTAACGGCGCGGGGCTGACGCTGGCCACCTTGGACGCGGTAGCTGAGGCCGGCGGGAGGCCGGGCCTCTTCCTCGACCTGGGCGGTGGAGCAGCGGCGGAGCGCGTAAGAGCCGCGCTAAAGCTCGTGCTGAGCGAGCCCGGCATCCGGAAGGTGCTGGTGAACATCGTGGGCGGGATCACTAGGTGCGATGAGGTGGCGAAGGGGGTTGTCGAAGCCCTACGGGAGGCTGGCGGAGAGGGCGTTAAGCTGGCAGTACGCTTGACCGGTTTCATGGAAGAGGAGGGTAGGAGGATCCTCAGCGAGGCGGGGGTCAAGGCCTTCGGCTCGCTGGAGGGGGCTGTGGGCGAGGTGGTCGGCCCGTGACGATTCTCGTAGATCAGGGCACGAGGGTCCTCGTGCAGGGGATCACGGGGAGGCAGGGGAGCCTGCACACGGAGGAGATGCTACGC
>Ga0209080_1001679_pt1 | contig 10766 bp, 9 predicted proteins | sample JNZ110809AmetaG_FD_184123 | JGI IMG/M metagenome (GOLD analysis project Ga0209080, IMG submission 184123) | Hot spring microbial communities from Jinze hot spring, China to study Microbial Dark Matter (Phase II) - JNZ 110809A (SPAdes) (version 3) ...
GGACGAAATCATGGGCGACCCGAACAAGAACCCTGAACTTTACAACTTGCAACTGAAGCCAACGCCCGAAGACTTTGAGCGAGGCACCGTTGAAATCCCACAAGAAAATGTCGTGCCAGTTCCTGGTGTCCCAGCGAGGTGAAAGGCAAAGTTATCTATTGGCAATTTGCAGCGATGTTTTGATAAGTCACTTGGGTTGCTGAAAACTGCTTTAAAAACCGTCCCAAATCGCTATTGACGCAGCGGTGTGTGTGTGCTACTTATTGATAGTGCCGTTAAGCCTTTTGAAGGAAGTGATGATCGTGGAATTGAGGGTAAAAAATACTTTCATCGCTTTGTTAGTGATTATCCTGTCCTTTGCCCTACCTTCTTTCTCTTTCGCTCAACAATGGCGTTACGCTTTACTTGAAGAACCTTCCAGTTATCCGCTGAGGTGGGGAGAGAAAGAACCTCCAAGCGAAGACATGGTAGCAATGCCTCCGGGTTTGGACACAAGTAGGACTATACCGAGTTCTCCAGGCTGCTACAAGGTTGGGATGAGCGGTTTTGTTTTGTCATATAAGGTTGAGGATTCAATATTGAGGGGAGCGATAGATGTTGTCGTTTGGGATGAAATAACTGGGGAAACTTATTGGAATCAGACTTACCCCAGAGTTCCGAAAGAGGGGAAGATAAATTTGGAAGGGTTAGTTTTGCCAAGTTACATAACGATATTGAGGTTTCAGGTTTCTTGGTCGGGGTCAGGGACGATGTTTACGAGGTTTAGTGTTTTTGTTGTTTTAGACGCTCCAAAGTCGCCTATGGACCCTGCATGGGTTAATGTGCTAAGGATAAGTTGTAATTGGGCAAGGGGGGAAAGCACTCCTGATGGGGCAGCAAATGTTCTAACCCAAACTCTCTGGGAAAAAGGAACTTACGACCCCTCGCAACAATGGTATACCCGAAATGAGACAGATGCTGGTGAGACTTTTTATCTAAAGAGCTTTTTGTCAGATCAGTCGTTTCCTCGTGGGCAATGTAATGACTTTGCTGATTTCTTAGTCTGTCTTATCAATAGCGTTGGTGCATATGAGACCAAAGCCCAACGCACTTACAGTTTTACAGTTGTTTATTGGGGACCTTTGGATCCAGACGGCAGCGGTTGGCGTTTTCAAACAAATGAGGTTGATCCTGCACCTTCTGGTGGCTCTACACAAAAGTTTGATTTTGCTTATCATCAGTTCACTGTCGTTGGCTCCAGTGTTTGGAACGGAACTGTGAAATTTGCGACAGGTATTGCTTTGGGTTGGGAAAGGGACACAACTTACAAATTAGCCTTGGTAGAATGGTTCCGTGAGTGGCAAAACCACACAATCGTTCAGACAATTGGTCCTAACGACCCTGGAAATCCCTGGAATCCTACCCCAGCGCTTGGGTTTATCCCTGACATTACTGCTGCTGACTTACCACCATAAAATCTTAGAGGAGGTGCTAACCATGATGAAGAAGGAGGTTATTCTTGCCATGAGCCTTATGGCAGTGATCCTTGCTGCCTTTGGGCAATTTCGGGAATCTCCCCCACCAAGGGAAGTGCTCAAAGAGGTGAAAAGTAACGGTGAGAAATTCCTTGAGGGTCGGTGGGAAGGTATTTATTATAAGGAAATCCTTGAACCCCGCAAGACTGATGTAAATGCACAAATGCTGCTTGATTTGATCTATGGAAAGGACGAAATCCCTGGCTTCTTGTCTACCCCTAATCCCTTTAATGGTTTGCACACGAATATCGTGATCCTCAACTCTTGGTCTCGCATCGATAGGGCTTACCGCTCTTTTGAGAGGGTGATGATAGGACGAACAGAGCGTTCCCTTCATGAGATCGATGTGGGAATATGGGTGATGCCAAATCGGGAAGAAGCACTGCGGAGGGTTCAAGAGGCCATAATGCATGCTGCGATGGCATATAAACATCGGGAACTTCCATCAGGACTTCCCTTAGGGGAAAGATTTTGGTATTGGGAAGTTCCAAACACAATCCGCTTTTTGCTCGGTAGGGTTGTGGCTTGGGTGACTTGGTATAGCATGGCAAAACCCGACCCATTCGTGACAGAAGCCTTAGCGTGGGGTATAGAATATCGCATCCAACAACATCCAAAGTTGCTTGGCATGGCAAGAAAGCCTGTAACTGTTCTAGTCAGCAACCGACCCGTTGCCCAAGGCAAAGCCATCGCCTTAGCAGGAGTGACCGTTGCCCCTATATCTTCCCTCTCCCCTGCCAAAGTCACCTTGCAAACGAAACGAACCGAGAAAGAGTGGGTTGTCACGGCATCGCTGGACGGACGATGGGTTAAATTCAAAGCCTTCAGTTGGGATATGGAGACGGAAAAGGGAAAGGTCAAATTGGAGCGACCTGTCTTTCCCTACAAGGGTGAATTGATTGTCCCATTAAGGCAAGTTGCAGAGGCTTTGGGTATAAAGGTTCAGCAAAAGGGACAAACAATCGCTTTGCTGCCAAAGTAGGCAGTAGGTGAGGGTGATGTTAACCCTTTTAGATGCTCCAAAGGCTCCGATGGACCCTGCATGGGTAAGTGTGCTAAGGATAAGTTGTAGTTGGGCAAGGGGTTACCATCAAATCGTTCTCATTGAAATTGAAGGAAACCGTGTATGGGATGGTAACTTTATTTTCAAGGATCCACTGGCTATCCCTTCGGACATGGTTCGGGAAAACCCACCGCCTTCAGGTGTAGAGTTTGGTTCCCGTGCCCATTGGGAAGCGGAGGGATGCGGAACTTATTTCTGCAAGCTTATTGACTTCAACTCCCCCTACACGGACCCTAATTATCGTTGGGAAACCAATCACCCCAATACAAAACTTAATCCCCCAAAATTGAAAGTAACAACGGCAGATTGGCAAAATGATGGCTGCTTCTAAAAAGGAGGTGCAACCTGATGAGGAAAGTGTGGATGACGCTCATCTTTGGATGCTTATGCTTTGCCGTCGGAGTAAATGGACAGGGGCGTTATGAAGAGAAGGATTATACTCTCCTCACGCCTCAGGGAGAAATTAAAGTTTGTGAAGCAGTTGGAGCGCCTTCTTTGGGCGTTTCTGTTAATGACTTGCTTGAAATGGTTTTCCGACCTGACGAGATTCCCAATTATTACTGCACAGGCACTCGGATTTCTTTGAACATTGGTGGCTACCTCACCCGATTAATGCGGAAGTGGCTTCATGAGGAGCATAAAGTTAGAGGGGTCATTGCACCTTTCTACTCTATCAGTGTTGACCTTTTTCGTTTACCGTGATGTGGATGAAGCCAAGAAGACTTTTTATCGTTGGAGTCACTCCCACATGCCTCAAGTGCCAAAGTTAGGCAGCGTTTCAGGAATACCCATCGGGGAAGAGTGCGCAAATTTCTTTCCGTTTGGGGGAACAATGTTTCGGGTCGGTCGAGTGGTCGCTGTAGTCGATGCGATATTAAAGGATGCGCAATCTACGGAAGACCATGCATATTTCACGGAGGCATTGTGCTTAGGGATAGAATATTTGTTACAACAGCATCCCAAAGTGGGTGTTCTCCCTTCCGAAGCGAGGCTTCTTTTAGCGGGTCAGCCAAACGGGAAAGTCGTCTTACTCAATGATGTTCCTTTCGGGCAATGGGAATTGCTTAAAGATGCTGGCGTTCATGGTAAGGAACATCGGGATAGCAAGGAATGGTATGTCCATCTGACAAGGGGCAACCATTGGGTCAAGGTCAAGGCATTTTCTTGGGATATGGAGACGGAAAGGGGAAAGGTGAAGTTGGAGAGACCTGTTTTTCCTTACAAGGGCGAATTGATTGTCCCATTAAGGCAAGTTGCAGAGGCTTTGGGTATAAAGGTTCAGCAAAAGGGACAAACAATCGCTTTACTGCCGAAGTAAAGGCGATTTCTGTCAAACTCCTCATTTGCATTTTAATAACTGCTTCAACTGTTCAAGTTCTCCCAGAAGCATTTTGTCGTGTGCTCGGAAATCAGGAAACTTGCCCTCCCGAACTTCCTGCATATAAGTTTTCAACTGTGCGACAAATTAATTCACCAACTTCAGCACATCGCTTCTCACGCCTCAATGACCAACAGGAAAGCATTCTAATCAAATTGCGAAACATCAAAGTTTGACCTACACAACGAACTTCTGCAATTATCCTACAGTTGCCTTAAACTAATTTGGGAGGTGTTTTGTCATGATGGAACAATGGGGAAGACGAGAATTCGTGAAAAAAGTCGCTTTAGGCGGTGCAGCGTTTTTCGTTTTGCGTAACTCCAAAGCAGTTTGGAGTTACCAAGCCAACGAGAAGTTGAATTTGGCTTTTGTCGGCGCTGGGGGTCGCGGTGCTGCACTCATTGACGAGTTTGCGAAGTTAGGCGAAAACATCGTCGCGCTCTGCGATGTTGACTGGCGGATGGCTGCAGGTTCGTTCCAAAAGTTCCCGAACGCAAAGCGCTATCAAGACTTTCGCAAAATGTTTGACGAGATGGCGAATGAGATTGATGCTGTTGTCGTTGCAACCGCTGACCACACTCACGCAGTTGTCTCCGTCGCTGCGATGAAATTGGGCAAACATGTTTACTGCGAGAAACCGCTGACCTATTGCATTTATGAGGCTCGTGTGATGCGGAAGGTCGCTCAAGAGCGAAAAGTTGCGACTCAAATGGGCAATCAAGGGATGGGGAGCAGTGGGACGAGACAGTTGATTGAAATCATTCGTTCCGGCGCTATTGGTCATGTCCGCGAAGTTCACTTGTGGACTGACCGACCAATTTGGCCACAAGGGGTTGACAGACCGAAAGATACACCCCCTGTCCCGAAAGAACTCAATTGGGACTTGTGGATTGGTCCGGCACCGTATCGCCCTTACCATCCTGCCTATCACCCGTTTAACTGGCGCGGTTGGATTGACTTTGGGACGGGCGCATTGGGTGACATAGGTTGCCATGTTTTTCCACTTCCGTTCTTGGCACTAAATTTGGGCTATCCAACTTCCGTTGTGGCGATTTCCTCAGGTCACAACAACGAAACTTACCCGCGATGGTCAATCGTCCAGTATGAGTTCCCCGCTCGCGGCAATTTGCCACCTGTCAGGCTGACTTGGTATGATGGCGGGCAGAAACCGTCTCCGGATCTGCTCAAGGACATTTTGAAAGGAGAGCAAATTCCCGATAACGGACATCTGTTCATCGGCGACAAAGGAGTTGTTTTCAACGGTCGGTTGTTGCCCGCTGATCGGTTCAGGGATTACCAGCCTCCCGAACCGACCTTGCCGAGAGCACCTCAAGACAACCATTACCTTGAATGGATTCAAGCGTGCAAAACTGGCTCACCGACAATGTCAAACTTTGACTTTGCAGGCTTGGTGACCGAAGTCGTTCTGCTCGGCAATGTCGCATTGTTGACGGGCGAAAAGATTGAATTCATGCCATTGACGATGAAAGCGAGAGGTTGCCCAGAAGCAGACCGATACATTCGGCGCGAATACAGAAAAGGTTGGGAGTTGTGAACATCAGGCTTTTGGAGGTGTCGGCATGAAGCGAAGGGATTTTGTGACAATGATGTTTGGCGTTGCTGGCGTTTCAATTCTGGGTAAAGGGGTGCGGAGGAAAGTGGATGAAGTGATGGCTCAAGGCGAAGAATTGCTTGCAACTGCCAAGGAACGAATTGAGCGTTATAAAAAAGGCGAAGTCACAATCGTCGTCAGAACCCCGGACGGCAAGCCAGCCAGAAACGCTCAATTGACATTGACACAAACCCGTCACGCCTTCCTGTTCGGCTGCAACATTTTCCGCTGGGGGCGAATTCCCGACCCGAAGCGCGAGGAACTTTATCGCGAACGATTTGCCGCCATTTTCAACTACGCTACACTGCCGTTTTACTGGGCACCTTACGAATGGGTGCGTGGTAAGCCAAACCACGAATACATTGACCAAGTCGTTGAGTGGTGTCTACAACATGGAATAACCTGTAAAGGTCACCCACTCGTTTGGGACAGCCCAGCAAGTTCGCCGGACCATTGGCTTCCCGACGACCACGCCGAAATTGAAAAATTGTCAACAGGTCGCGTCCGGGAGATTGTTAAGCGCTTTGCTGGCAGGATTGATATTTGGGATGTCGTCAACGAACCAACTCACCTTTCACCGCGAAGCCCGAACAAAACGAAGATGGCTGCATGGGGAATGGCAATCGGGCCTGTGGCTTACACGGCATTGCACCTGAAAGTTGCCCGAGAGGCTAATCCGAAGGCGACTTTACTTGTCAACGATTACCGAACAGATGAAGCCTACCGGAAAATACTGCAGCAACTCAAGGACGAAAATGGACGCTGGCTTTTTGATGCCATCGGCATTCAAAGCCACATGCACGGTGGTGTTTGGTCGGTGCAGCGGACATGGGAAATTTGTGAACGGTTCGCTCAACTTGGCTTGCCTTTGCATTTCACTGAAACGACCATCGTCAGCGGTTCACCGGCAGGTTTTGGAAGGTGGGGACAAACGACCCCCGAAGGCGAAGAAAAGCAAGCAGAGGCGACAGTGAGATTTTACACGCTTCTGTTTTCTCATCCCTCAGTTGAAGCGATCACTTGGTGGGACTTTTCCGACGACGGCGCGTGGATGGGAGCACCTGCGGGTTGGCTGCGACGGGACATGTCACCCAAACCCGTTTACGAACGAATGCTTGAACTTATCAAGGGCGAATGGTGGACGAAAGCAAAAGGCACGACCGATAAAGAAGGCAAGTGGCAAACGAAAGCCTTTTACGGCGAGTATGAATTGAAAATCCGAACGCAAGATGGTCGCGAGATTACGCAGAAGTTGGCTGTCCGCAAAGGTGCTGATAACCGCGTTGAAATCCGGCTGCCATAATATTGACAGGCTTTCAGCAGTCGTCTGAACATTTGACATGCAAAAATCCTATGGTCTTCAGACCGCAGTTTTTGACAAATTCGGAGGGCACGCCTACAGGCGTGCCGAATTTTTTCCGTATAGACGGATGAAATCCGATCAGAGTTTGCGGGCAGGCTTCGCCTGCCCCTACAAATTTCTTTCGGTCTGGCGATAGCACGATCCTCCGAATTGACTCAATGCGGTCGCAAAATGAGCAAATGAGGGGTAACAAACTTCAGCGCGCTTTGAAGGGGGATTTCTACAAATCCAATTTGCACAAGAGGTGAATCGGTTGACACTTGTCGGTGCTCTCGGTTTGCTCTTTTGGGAACGAGTTTCGCCGATTTTGTTGTTGGTTGTGTTGGGTTATTTGTTCCAACGGCGAATGAAGATAGATGCGAGCACTTTAAACCGCGTGAACCTTTACCTTTTCGTCCCAGCGTTGACACTCTCTCGGCTCGCTGAAACCCCACTTTCGGTTCAAACAATCGGGACCGTCGCAATCGCGGTTTTCCTCAACGCGATGGTGCTGTGGATGTTGAGTTGTCTTATCGGGCAATTGGCAAAGTTTGACTCCGGGATAAGGGCAACGGTGACTTTGGGGGCAATGTTGGAAAATTCGGGTAACTTCGGTTTGCCGCTCATTGAACTTGTCCTGGGACGACAATTTGTTGGCTACCAAGCCCTTGTATTGGCTTTCAACAATGTGCTGACTTTCACTGTTGGCATCTGGCTTTTAGCGCGGGCGAAACTTTCATTTGTGGAAGCAGCAAAACGGGTTCTTTCAATGCCCCTAATTTACGCCGTTGCCTTGGGCATCTTAGTCTCGGCAACAAAAACCTCTCTACCGAAACCTTTGCTAATTTCGCTGAGATACTTGGGCGATGGACTCATTCCCGTCGCACTTGTGACTTTGGGTGTCCAGTTGGCGGAGCAAACAAATTTGAAGAACGGGGCAGCGATAAGTGTTGCGGCGATCCTGCGACTTGTCGTTTCACCTTTGTCAATGTTTGCCATCGTCAAATTGCTTGGAATTCAGCCTGAACTTGGGCGAGTTTTGATTCTCGGTGCTTCTGTCCCGACTGCTGTCAACACTGCTCTGCTTGCAATTGAACTTCAAGTCAACCCGAGCCTCGCCTCGGCGATTGTCTTGGTCACAACGGTCCTTTGTCCCGTCACCGTCACAATTACGGCTTTTTGTGTGACGCAATAAAAATTGGCGCGCCCGGAGGGATTTGAACCCCCGACCCAGGGATTAGAACTCCCCGGCTCTGTCCAGGCTGAGCTACGGGCGCGCTTTTAGGCGTAAAAAATTTTAGCACATCAACGCTGCCAGTAAAAGGCTTGAGACTCCTCAAAAGCAAATTTGACTTCCACTTGCAAGTCATCACAAACTTTGGCTCACGAACGCAATAAAATAGTGAAGCGGCAGTTGTTCAGTCGGGTTAATTTGCCCAATTGTCCGCTATCCTGCGCTGTCAAGGAAGGAAAAACCATGAGCAGGCTGAGCATTTTGGTCATTGAAGACGAACCGGCAACACGAAGGATGCTTCAGCGGCTGTTGGAACGGGATGGGCATTTTGTCGTCACTGCCGGCAATGGTTTGGAAGGCATTGACATCTTCAAAAGCGCCCTATCGCAGCAAAAACCTTTTGACCTTGTGATCACCGATTACGGAATGCCGCAAATGAGCGGAAGGGATGTGGCGAAAACTATAAAATCGCTATCTCCTTCCACGCCGGTCATCATAATTTCGGGTTGGGATTCCACTTGTTCCGTTGACACTGACATTCGTGCGGTCGCGGATTGCCTTCTTAACAAGCCTGTCACCAACCAAGAAATTCGCACCGCCATCAAAAGGGTGACAGCAAAACATCGTTCCTCCCAGACGGTGATTTAGAAATCCCCCCTCACCATCAACGCCATGCTGGGTTATAATTTGCCTGATGACATGTTTGGCAAGGAGGCGATGTCTCTTGTCCCGTCCTGAAAGAGTCTTCATCTATGACACGACTTTGCGTGATGGTGCACAGGCTGAAGGTGTTAGTTTCTCGTTGGAGGACAAAATCCGCATCGCTCAAAAATTGGACGAGTTTGGCATTCATTACATAGAAGCGGGATGGCCTGGGAGCAACCCGAAGGACAATGAATTTTTCAAAATTGCCCGCGATATGGAATGGAAGAACGCGAAATTGGCAGCCTTTTCTATGACCCGCCGGAAAGGAATGAAAGCGGAAGACGATGACAACATCGTTACCCTAATCAATTGCGGCACGCCCGTAGTGACCATCGTGGGAAAAACTTGGGATTTTCATGTCACCGAGGCTTTGGGCACAACTTTGGAAGAGAACTTGCGGATGATTGAGGACACAATACGACTTGCCAAGCGCGAGGGCAAGGAAGTCGTCTACGATGCGGAACATTTCTTTGACGGTTACAAAAGCAACCCATCCTATGCTTTGGAGACAATCTTGGCGGCTCAGGAGGCTGGTGCTGACTGGATTGTCCCTTGCGATACCAATGGAGGGACTTTGCCCCACGAAATTGAGCGCATTATAGCGGAAATCAAGCCTCACTTGAAGGTCCCAATGGGAATTCACACCCACAACGACAGCGACACAGCAGTCGCCGGTGCGATAGCGGCAGTTCTTCAAGGAGTCACTCAAGTTCAAGGCACGATCAACGGGATTGGAGAACGAACAGGCAACTGCAACCTTATTTCAGTCATCGCTAACTTGGAGTTGAAATTGGGAATCCACTGCGTTGGTAAGGAACGACTTCGCAAGTTGACGGAACTCAGTTACTTTGTCAGCGAAGTTGCGAACTTGGTCCCTAATGACAAGCAACCGTTTGTGGGCAAGAGCGTTTTCGCTCACAAAGGTGGGATGCACAGCGACGCTGTCATGAAACGCCCAGAAACTTACGAACACATCCCTCCCGAGTTAGTTGGAAACAAACGGCGTATTCTCGTCTCCGAATTGGCTGGGCGGGCAGCAGTGGTCGCAAAGGCTGCAGAGTTCGGAATTTACCTTGACAAACGCTCACCAGAAGTTGCTCACATTATCAACGAAATCAAAAAACGCGAACGGGAAGGCTACGAGTATGAGAGCGCGGATGCCTCTTTGGAATTGCTCATCCGACGACACCTCGGTTTGCGGAGGAAGTTCTTTGAACTCGTCAACTTTACCGTGGTTGTCACTCACCGAAATGGAACTATCACGGCGGAAGCGAAGGTGAAAGTTCGGGTCGGGGACGAAGAACTGATTACGGCTGCCGAAGGTGACGGACCAGTTCATGCCTTGGACACCGCTTTGCGCAAAGCGCTGGAAAGTTTCTACCCTGAACTCAAAAGTGTGAGGTTGACCGATTACAAAGTTCGGGTTGTCAATAGCGAAGCAGCGACGGGAGCGAAAGTCCGAGTCCTCATTGAATCGCGGGACGAGACTGGGGTTTGGACAACTATAGGTGTCTCCGCCAACATCATTGAGGCAAGCCTCATCGCTTTGCTTGACAGCCTTGAATACGGTTTGCTCCGAAAGTTGGGCGCTCCTGTTTTGGCCACACCAACGGCAGTGGCGAGAGGATAGTTTTTCCTAACCGGAAGTGAACGGAGGTGGAAAAGATGGTTGTTGAACCGGGAAAGACCCGCGTTGGTTGGATTGGGACTGGAGTGATGGGGCGATGGATGTGTGAGCATGTGATGAACAAAGGTTACCAAGTGACCGTTTACAACCGCACAAAAGCGAAGGCCCAACCTCTGTTGGATAAAGGCGCAAAATGGGCAAACTCGCCTAAAGAGGTTGCCGAACAATCGGATGTAGTATTCACCATGGTTGGTTTTCCTTCTGATGTCCGAGAAGTTTACTTCGGCGAAA
>Ga0209080_1001681_pt1 | contig 10759 bp, 10 predicted proteins | sample JNZ110809AmetaG_FD_184123 | JGI IMG/M metagenome (GOLD analysis project Ga0209080, IMG submission 184123) | Hot spring microbial communities from Jinze hot spring, China to study Microbial Dark Matter (Phase II) - JNZ 110809A (SPAdes) (version 3) ...
CGATAGGGAAATTGTAACGGAATTACATAGACATTTAGCTAAACTAGCTGGCACAAATATATTTATCATAAATAGTGGATTATGGTCTATAGGGCTTTAAAAAATGGCAGCTGAAACCATAACACATAAACAAACATACCTATTTTTATAATTGATATGACACCTTAATTTAATGTAGAAAAGAAATAGAATGCCTACCATCACTAGTAAAAGAAAGAAAATCAGATTAATGTAGTTGCCTATTGCAAAAGTCCAGATAGTATAAGGCATTTCAAGACTACACCTGAAAATGTAAAGCTTCGCCTAATTGAAGATAATAAGGTAAAAGGCTAATCATGGTAGAAGGTGAAGTGTCATATCTTGAATGTTTTCTCATTTGGAGAATTTATATTGTTTATATGGAGGATTTGATTAATGTATTAATGATTTTTGCTAAAAGCAAAGTTTTAATATATACTTCACGTTTTATTTAATGGTGATTTTTTGTCTTTGGAAAATCTTGTTAATGCATTTGTTAATCTTGATGAGGAAAGCGTCCTCAGAATAGTTAAAGATCTTCTTGGAGCAGGTAAAGATCCCTTTGAAATTCTTGAAGCTTGTAGGAGGGCTACAACCATTATTGGTGAAAAGTTTGAGAGGGGTGAATACTTTCTCTCAGAACTTGTTTTTGCAGGTGAAATATTTAATGGTGTTATGAAGATCATTCTTCCAGAAATTAAGAGAGAGGTTAAACCTATTGCCACAATGGTTTTAGGTACTGTTCATGGGGATATACATGATATAGGTAAAAATATCTTTAAGGTTTTTGCAGAAGCCGCTGGTTTTAAAGTTATAGATTTAGGTGTTGATGTCCCCCCCGAAAAATTTGTTGAAGCTGTTAGAATTCATAATCCTGAGATTGTTGGTATGAGTGGATTATTAACTATAAGTTATGAGTTTATGAAGAAGACTATTGATGCTTTAAAGGAAGCTGGCTTAAGAGATAGAGTTAAGGTTATAATTGGTGGTGGAAGAGTGGATGAACATGTTAAACGCTATACTGGTGCAGATGAATGGGCTGATAATGCTATGGTGGGCGTAAGGAAATGTAGAGAGATTCTGGGATTGGGAGGTTGAATATTATATGGAGATAAAATCAAAATCTCCAGAAGAACTTTTGAAGGAGAGATTTGGAAGATTTGAGAAAGCTGTGGAATTAGGTGAACCTGATAAAGTACCCTTAGCAATATTTACTTGTGGAGATATTCTACGTAAATATGCAAAGGGTTATGAATTATACTTTAATTATGATAAAGCTCGTGAAGTATCAGTTAAATTCGTTACTGATTATCCAGTAGACATACTTCTTGCAGCTTTAGCTGCTGAAGGCTTTATATTCTCCTTAGCCTTCTCCAATTACCCAGATATAGCTCCAACCATAAGATTTTGGACTGGGCCAATGCATGATGCTCTAGGGGATAAATATACTAAATGGCCTGGAAGAGAACTTCCTGAAGATAATATATTTCAATTTATTGGTGGAGAATTCATGCGTGCTGAAGAATATGGTAAGTTTTCTGATGATCCAATTACATTCATAAATGAAGTTATATTTCCAAGAGCATGTGTAAACCTTGAGAAGATTGGCTCTCCAAAGGCTAATGCCGCTCTAATAAGACTTGGATTTGAAGCTTCTAGATACTTAAAGTATTTAGTGGATTCAGCTATGGATTTAGCTAAAGTTGGAATGCCATCACTTCCAATAACATTCGCCTACACCCCCCTAGACTTTATAGGCGACTTCCTTAGATATCCAACTGGAGCTTTAATAGATCTCCGTAGACATCCAAGCGAAGTTAAACAAGCATGTGAAGCCCTAGTTGAACCAATAATTAAAGTTGCATTATCCCTTAAACCTGCTGGAGCTAAATACGCCTTCATACCATTACACCTCAATGAATACCTCTCACCAAAATTATACAATGAATTCTACTGGCCTACGCTCAAGAAAATTATAGTAGATCTCTATGGACATGGAATAAAATCATTTATATTCTTTGAAGGATGGCATGATCCACACATAGAAACAATATTAGAATTACCTAAAGGCTGGGGAATAGCCTACTTTGAGAAAACAGATGTTAGAAAGGCAAAGAAGATTTTAAGTGGACATACATGTATAATGGGTGGAATCCCACCATCACTACTACTTGAAGCAACACCAGATAAAATCGATGAATATATAAAGAATCTTTTAAGTGAAATGAAACCTGGCGGAGGCTTCATACTATCACCAGGCGTAGCAGACATCCCAAGAGACGTTCCACACGTGAATTTAAAGGCATTAATAGAAGCTGTAGAAAAATATGGAGGATACTGAAACTCATTAAACCCCTATTTTTTAAATTTCATTTAATATGTATAAGACTTATAAGAAATAAATGAAGATTTAAGCGCCAAGTAATCCAAGCAACATACTAATAAACCCCGTCAAAACACCTGAACTCATAGTTAATAGACAGTACACCATACTCCTCCGTTTAGCAATTCTACCAAGCATAAAACCTAAAACCAATAGTAAAACTATGACTACTATTAGCGAGATATAGAATGCATCAAAAGCTGAAAAAACATTTAGTAATGCAAAGAGATATGGTAAACCTATGAGAGCTGTAGAGAGGAGAGCTGAAGCACCATTAGCAAATGCACTCTTAAAAACATGACCCCAACAAAAACTTCTAAGTCTAATCATAAACATACCTCCAGAACCCAATCTACCTGAAACAAACTCTAAAAGCCTATCAACCTCAGCACTTTCCACAAGTAAAGCCACAGTAAAAGAGGAAATAGCCATAGCAAAACCTGCATTTAAAAGTGAAATAAATATGATCCTTGGAATTAAGAAGCCACCATAAAAAGATCCGAGAATTAAACCCAGAAAAGCTACAGTCTCATCAAAACAATTCATAATGAAATAGCGTTTAGGAATTTCACGGGAATCTTCAATCCAACCACCCACAGTAACTTTAACAAGTTCATCACGAACCATTAAAAGCAATGTGGAAACATCCTCAAAACCCAAAATAAACACCAAACAATATATATGTGAACATATGAATAAGCATATCCCCAAATAAATTGAGAATCATAATCCAACAATTACTCACACTCAAATCCCCCACCTAAAACTTGAAGGATATTCAACCCAATTCAACAATACCTTTATAAAGAATTACATAGGGTAAGTGATTGTGGAAACATAATGTTGAGGGATAGAAGAAAAACCATTGAAAGAATTATGATGTTAATAGAGAAGTTTAGAGAGAAGAATGCTACTAGTCCCGAGAGAGCTTTAACCATAGATGAATTGGGGTTGCCACCATGGTTTAAACAAGCAATGAATAGAAGACTTGGCCAATTAAAGATATTTATTGAAGTTAACGGCAAATATTATCTTGACGAAAATAGACTTAAACAATTACAGGAACAATACCTTAAAACTGGTTATAGAGGGAAAAGACGCAGCTGGCTTCAATATACTTGGATTTTATTTACAATGCCCCTAAGCCTCATAATATCAATTATAATCTTCTACACTCTAACCTATAGTGGAATTAGATTACCTCCAGGAGAATACCTAATAATCTTAACTATAATTATGATGATTATAGCCATGATTAGATTATTCCTACGAAGGTTGATGAGAAGATATAGACCATGGCCACCACCAATCTAAAACTAAATAAATCTACAATAACACTACTTTTAGAGGGTAATAATGTAAATTTAACTTCAATAATTTCAAAAAGGTTAAATCGTTACTTAACAATTAATTATAGTGTTAAATTTGTCTGAGGATATGAGTTTAGAGGAAATCAAACTTTTCCTAACATGTGCAAGAGTTGGTAGACTTGGAGTATGCATAGATGGATACCCATACATTGTACCCTTAGGATACGTATACGTTGATGGGAAAATAGCCTTCCATACATGTGAAAAAGGTTTGAAGATGGAAGCAATAAAAAGGAATAGGAATGTATGTTTTGAAGTAGATGAAGCCACATCAGACATATCCATGTATAAAAGTGTAATAATACAGGGAAACATTGAAATACTAGAAAACCCTGAAGAAATAAAACCATACCTACAGAAACTCATAGATAAATATAGAATTCCAGAACCTCTAGAACAATACATGAGTAAAACAAGTAGAAATCTAGAAGAAGAATTGAAAATAGTGAGGATATGCATAATAACACCAAAGAAGATTACAGGCAGAAAATACATTAGAAAATAAGTGAAAAATTAATAATGAATTAAATTTATTGGAAAATTTTATATATCAAAATTGAGTATAAACTTAAAATTGAGTAGAAGGTTATGAAAAACCCAAGCCTCATAGAGAATAGAACCTTTAGAATTTCAATTTCAGCAGCCTTTGCAGCTCTTTCAGCAATATTAACAGCTCTCCCCCTAAGTATACCATTCCCAGTAATACCATATTTAAAATTTGATGTAGCAGAAATCCCAGTTATGATAGCCTTCTTAACCTTTGGAACATTTCCAGGAATAGTATCATCAATAACCTTATGGATTATACTAAATGTCTTTGGAAGCTGGGTTCCAATTGGACCGGCCATGAAATTTGCAGCAATAATCTCAACTATAATTGGAATATGGATAGCATCTGGATTTAAAAATGCACCCATAGAATACTTCACTAGTAAAACTAGGGGTATATTGATGTTCATAGGTGGAGCTACACTAAGGGTAATGGTTATGGGCATATTCAATTACATCATATTATGGTGGTTATTCCCATTCTTCATAGATATAGCAGTAAAATCCATAACTTTAACCACTGGAATAAACATAGTAACCCCATTAGAGAAATTATTTTGGATAATGGCTTTCACAGCCTTATTCAATATACTCCACACAATAATATCCATAATACCATCATTAGCAATAGCAAAAATCATTAGGAAAATGTAATCATAATAAACTTTAAATAATATGCAAAATAAATTTAACATAAGTGTATTGAAATGGGTGAATCAATTCCATAAAACCCTCAACCACAATAATAAAATCAATTTTGAATCCATAATAAACCATAACACTATTAAATGTAAGAGGTGAAATCAATGTCGGAATTAGGTCTCACAGTTAAAAAATCAGAGGATTTCTCAGAATGGTATACACAAGTAATATTAAAATCTGGATTAGTAGATTATGCCCCAATAAAGGGATGCATAATCTTTAGAGAACTTGCATATGCCATATGGGAGAAGATCCAAGAAATATTTAATGAAAAAATTAAGAGAACTGGACATAGAAACGTGTATTTCCCACTCTTCATACCAGAAAGCCTACTCAAAAAGGAAGCAGAACACTTCTCAGGATTCGTACCAGAAGTAGCATGGGTAACCATGGGTGGAGATGAAGTATTAGAAGAGAAATTAGCTATAAGACCAACATCAGAAACAATAATCTGCGCAACATATGCCAAATGGATTAAAAGCTGGAGGGATCTCCCAGTAAAATTAAATCAATGGTGTAGCGTAGTAAGATGGGATACAAAGGGCACTAAACCCTTCATAAGAACCAGAGAATTCCTATGGCAAGAAGGACATACAGCCCATGAAACAAAAGAAGAAGCTGATAGAGAAGTCATGGAAATACTAAATGAATACAAAGATTTAATAGAGAATTACCTAGCTATCCCAGTACTAGCTGGAAGGAAAAGTGAAAGTGAAAAATTCGCTGGAGCATTATACACAACAACACTAGAAGCCATAATGCCCGATGGAAAAGCACTACAAATGGCAACATCCCACAACCTCGGACAAAACTTCTCCAAAGTTTTTGAAATCAAATTTATGGGTAGAGATGGAAAAGAACACTACGTTTGGCAAACATCATGGGGATTCAGCACACGCCTCATAGGAGCCATGGTCATGGTTCATGGAGACGATAAAGGCTTAATACTACCACCAAGAATAGCACCAACACAAGTAGTAATAATCCCAATACCCTCAAAAGACATGGAAATAGAAAAGATAATTGAAAAAGCCAAGAGCATACAGGGAAAACTATCAGCATCTGGAATATCAACAATCCTAGACGATAGATTAGAATACACCCCAGGATGGAAATACAATCATTGGGAGCTTAGAGGAATACCCCTAAGAATAGAAATAGGATCCATGGAAATAAAGAAGGAACAAATAACCATTGCAAGAAGAGACACCTACGAGAGAATAACAGTAAAAGAAGAAGAAATAGTGGAAGCAATCAAAAAGCTCTTAGAAGAAATACAGCGAAACCTATACAATAGAGCCAAGAAATTCCTAGAGGAAAAGATAACAAGAGTAGAAAACTATGAAGAATTTAAAAAGATTCTAAGTGAAAAAGGAGGATTCATAAAAGCTTCATGGTGTGGAAATAGAGAATGTGAAGAAAAAATTAAAGAGGAAACAGGAGCTACAATTAGATTAATCCCCTTCGAAAGAGAAGAACCATTCTCAAAATGCATATACTGTGGAAAAGAAGCAAAAGAAGTAGCATACTTCGCAAAATCATATTAACACACAATGTAAACAACAAGATTTAAATATGTTTAATCCCCCATAAAGATTCATCAATATAAGGACAATTTAATGCTAGGATATTCATGGCATAAAAGATTTTGTAAAAATTGTAAATTTTTAAGTAACCATCATCATTTAAGCCCTTATTAAGATGCCCCCACAATTCAACCTAAGTAGATTAACTAGAGAATCCAGGTAATTTTATCTTCCCCACAAGGAGTAATGCCATGGATGCCAAACTTAGGAATAAAGCTATAATCGACAAGTAACTTAAAGTTCTTAAAGTTGAAAACTCCCTCATTAAATCATTGAATTGTTTTGAAAGATTATCAATACCCCTAGATAAATCATTCACCTTCTGCATTAATTGATTTAATTGTAAAGATAAATCATTCACCTTCACCTGTAAAACATCCAATTCAACTAATTTAGGTATTTGAGATCTAATTGAATTCAAAGTGGAATTTAAATCTAAAACCTTCTCGTATAATTCATCAACCAATGAATCAAGCTCCACAATCCTCCCCCAAATTTCCATAACTGATGGTGGAGGCGGAATACCTCTACCAGTAAGCCAATACATAACATTAGATACAAGTCTACCAACATCACCAACAGTCCTCGACGGATTAAAGAGTTCACCAACAAAAACAGCATATCTACCAGCACCATGAAAACCATAAACCGCTAATGCTGCAGGCTCCTCAGGAAATTCAGGCTTCATAGGGGTTAAAACCAGTGGATAACCACCATAGAGAAAAAGCCAATGCTCACTACCCTTAATACTCTTAACGCCAATAGTTAAATTACTTGAAACAATATTATACTCCACCCAATCCTTTGGAGTACTAAATCTAGCTACAGAAACCCATGCATTAGCTGGACTAGGATCATAAAGTGAAGTTACACATACAATAAGACTCTTCCCCTCATAAACCGCACTTCCAATTTTACCAAGCATCTGAGGATAAGATTTCCAACCACTACAACTCTCAGTATATATAACATCAAATTGAAGGAAGAAGTCAAGTGTATATTCACCAGTACCAAGGACAATTTGAGTTACATCACCATACATGGAAATAGCACTTAAAAGTGAAGCTGCCTGCGTAGACCAACCACCATAAGGACTAATAGTTAAAATCTTAATTTTACCCTGCGCATTTACACATGGACTATACAATGCAATAGATAATAATGCTATTACTAGAATTATTACGGGGAAACCTTTATTCATATACATCAATACCTAAATATGTTAAAAGGTGAATTTAAGGTTTAAATTCATAATCTATTAAAATCCCAACTTCCTAATGAGCATTCTATATCTAAAATCTTTAAATTCAACTACAATTATCCTCAAAATATTGATAAATCTTCTAAATCCTTCATCACTCTCATCAACACTAAAATTCTCAACCTTAATTTTAATCCAATCTGGAATATACCTCAACCTTCCAATCCAATTATTAGCCCAAAACTCAAAAAGTTCAGGAGCTAAAGCAACAACATATACTAATTGCCTCTCAAAATCCTCTCTTGAACCCGTTATAATGGGATTCCTCCCACAAATAAAATCTATATAATTCCTCCACAAACTTAGTTCTCGAGCTCCATCAATAGTATAACTCTTAAATAGGATGCATCCAATTGATATCACTGGGATGCTTGAAAACATTAAACCAAGAAATAATCCATAAAAGTATCTTGCAAACTCCCAGAAACTCCTCCCAAAAATTGGATTGATAAGTAGAATCACAAGGCTAACTATGAATAGAGTTAAACCAATTATTAGAAAAGTCTTCCTAAGAGTTGAAGGAGAACTATGGAAATATCCTTTACGCATTAATTCATTCTCAACCATTCCACCAATCCTCTTCACTTCACTCCATTTCTCCATAAATAAATCAATTGGATTCCTAGCTACATCTACTATATCAAGAAGTTTAACCTCATAATCCCTTAAATATGCCCTTGGAAACATAGTGGCTTCAAAACTCCTATAAAAATACACGTTTACACCATTATACTCCAATATCAAGCACTTCCTAATGGCTAAATCAATCAAGGTAGATAAAATTTGACACTCATTCAATTCCCTATACACTAGGTATGATGCTTCCATAGGAGTTAGATTTGAAGGAGGCTTAGCATAATATGTAAATACTGATGATTCAACACTTGGAATTCTACCCTTAAAATAATATAGAATTAACATGATCATCGTTGTAAATAAGAATATTAAAATTGCAGATTCACATGGTTGATCCCTAAAAATAAAATAATCCCTCACCTTCTCAGTAATCTTTGGAAATTTAACCATAACATAATAATCAGATTTCACTATAAACCTAACATAAAAAATGATCCTAGTGAAATTAACATTAAATTCAATTTTAATGGGATTAGGATCACAAGATATAACTGTGGGATCAATATAAACCCTAGGTATAATTACATTAGTATAAACATCAATGAAAACAGCATCATGAACCATCTTTATAACAGGCCAAACAAGCTTATTCATACCATCTTCAACAGTTAAAACATCATACACAGTATAGACTATAATTATTGTAGCAGTCCTCTGAAAAGGACTCTTATCAAAAGATACATCCAACCTCTTATAATTTAGAAAGGTGGAAACACTCCAATTAACCACTTTAACATCTGGAGATGATACATCTTCAAAAACAACATCCTCAAAACCCTCAATATAAATAGTCCTAGAAAATCTCCTAATATTCAGATTTTCAAATATGAGATTGAAAACTTCAATAACCCTAACAGTATTATCTTCACGAATATATAAAGTAACATTAAATAAAACAACACTATAATCAGCAATCTGACCATAAGCAAAACCATTAAATTGATGAATATGATTAGAATAATTAGAACATCCAAACCAAAGAGTACATACAGAAATAATTAGAATAAGAGTAAAAAACTTTAATCTAAAAATATGTGGAAGCATACAAAAACTCATTTACAATACTTAAAGATAAAAATAACCTTCTCCAAATAAGTGATTTGAGAAATCTAATCTATATTACTCTTACACTTCCTCTTATATTGAGTTAACCATACAACTCCAGAAGATGCTTCAATAGGTATATCCCCTCCAAACACTGTATGTATAAAGTTTGTTTGACATGGATATCCCAAAGCTGTGTAAACCTCTATCTCCTCCCCAACCTTAAATATCTGTGCAGATAAAGTTGTAGACGATAACAACTTTATCAATGGACTTCCAACCATTGGCGGATGTCTACATATAGATGCAGGGCCAGGACCATTAAAATGATCCCGACTAAACTCAACCAAGTCATCTACACCAATCTTCTCTTTACCCTTCAAAAGCATCTTCCCCCTAGCATACCTCAATAAAGTGTAATTTCTAGTTAAAACTTCAAGCGGCTCTTTAGGTTCTGGATTAACATGCAATAAATAATGATTTGCTCGACAATCAGGTTCCTTAATCTCCCAAACATACGGCGTTAAACCAGCCTTCAATTCCACCACCACAATCCTATTATAATCAGCTAAAAAGAGATTTGATGATACACCACCTCCAAAATCAAAAACTAATTTTAAAGCTTCATCAACATCATCACACTCCTCTAAAATCCTTCTAATCAATATGGCAATCCCCATACCTTGAGCCTTAACTGGATCAATAATTTCACTGGGAGTAGCAGTATTAAATGCTATTAAACCCTTCTCATTAACCCCCTGATACCAACATACACTACCAGCAGAAACAACACCTAAAAACCTATTATAACCATCAATATTAGAGTAAGCTAAAACCTGTGGGTGAAACCTCCTAAAACCAAGATCTCTATTCTTCAAAAGCATAATTGAACCATCAACACTATAACTCCTTGGAATAGCAAAAGCTGTACACTCAAACTTAAAAATCTGCTCAAAAACTAAACCGAAATCCAAAAATAAAATCTCCTCAAACCTTACACCAGCCCCCTCAGCAATACCCCTACACTCCTCCAAAAACCTCTCAGGAACATACTTCAACCTATCACTCCTCAACCTCAATAAATCTTCAAGATCCATCTCCATAAAATCCAGAAGTTTACGAACTTCATTCAATCTAAAATGAATAGCATCTTTCTCCAATAAACCCCTCAATCTACCTTGCTCAAAAGGTTTAACCATAGAAAAAATAT
>Ga0209080_1001682_pt1 | contig 10758 bp, 15 predicted proteins | sample JNZ110809AmetaG_FD_184123 | JGI IMG/M metagenome (GOLD analysis project Ga0209080, IMG submission 184123) | Hot spring microbial communities from Jinze hot spring, China to study Microbial Dark Matter (Phase II) - JNZ 110809A (SPAdes) (version 3) ...
AACCAGACAGGTTATCTGGCTTGACCCAGATTTAATGTTGAAGACGCTTGAGCTGGCTAAACAAATGAATTTACCGGTGAACATGGCGTGCATCGAGTTGATGAAGCGAGGAATTGAAAGTAGAGGAGAGGTTAAAAAGTACACATGCAGTGACTGCGAAATGGAGTTTGCAAGTAAAGAGGAACTGCTGAAGCATACCAGGGAGAAGCATCCACCACTTTTAACATGTCCATTTTGCTTAAGGCCATTCCACGATTTAAACTTGCTACGTAAACACGTACTTGAGGAAGCCAAGACATGGAGCTCACCAAAATAAAGTGTCCAGAATGTAGCAAGGAACAGTTAATTGCAAAGTGGGGGAATGCAAGGGCGCAGATAACATACTGCGCATCATGCGGAACAGTCTTCGTCATCATTTTCCGTAGTGATGGAACTCTTGAATACGTGAAATAAATTTTTCCTACTTTTCTCTTCACCCACCCTCTTGGATGAGAGTTCTCCTCCAAGTTCCTCTTAGAAGTTTCATTTATTTCCCCTACTTGAAGCCCTCATCCATGCTTTCACCCCACCCACCGTAAAATTTATAGGTGAAACCTACACTTCCACTGGAAGCTTCGCACCCTGTGCTGCGTATTATATATAATTATTATTATTTAATAATATTACTAGCTCAGTTTCTAGCTGCTGCGGTCTCCTAGATAGCAGCTTCAGAAGCAGCTTCTACTACATACTATTAAAAGAAAAGGAGTCACTCAGAGAGAAGGGTGCAGGGGGATTCCAACCGGAATCATTCCAAGACAGAAAAACATCAACAGAAAGAATCACATCTTCATATGTAAACCTGAATCATTCCACCTCCACCCCCCCTCTAACCCCTGAAACCGGTTACTTGAGTTACTTAAGTTACCGATACATGAAGTCTATGTTAAGCTCTTAAACGGTAATACAAAATAATACAAGGTAATACAATATTATACAGCAATAAATAAATAATATGATAAATATATTAGCATGAGCCTTGAAATTTTCAGTGTCCGCCCCGCCCCTCTTGGAGACGGGAGTAGCCGAAAGTAAACTGAAAATTTCAAGGATTATAATGTATGTAGTGTATATGTAAAAAATGAGTTGATGTTTTTTATATTATTCCAGCTTCTCTTAAATCATCTAGTGTAGGTGTTATTCCAAGTTTTGCAGCATAAGAGTATAAAGCAGTCTGTTTTTCTTCCTTTGAGGCTATTAGGCTTGCAACATATTTCTTGTATGCTTCCCACTTCTTCTTTATCTCCTCCATAACCTCACCTCCATCAAGTTGTTTGTTTAAGGTTAAAAAGGTTTCCGGTTCATTCTGATCTGGATCAGTCAATATTGCGTAGAGTTGGTCATCCGTCAACCCAGTTATCTCCTTAAGCTTATCGTATAGTTTATATTCATGTGGTGTCATGTATCCTCTATATCCAGCAGCCCACAGGTACTGTTTGGCCCTTGCTAGTGCTTCTGCCTCAACAATGTTTAAAGTCTTAAGTGTTTCTTCTGATATTCCTGTTTCACTTAAATCTTCGGCGATTAAAGATAAAGCCTCGGGTGGCATGAAGACGCTTCTCCACCTGTTCCATTCCTTGCTCGGTATTTGGCTGCATTTAGGCTTTTTAACCTCCTTCAACCATTTAACATAGTAAATCAGCTCCTCCAAGTTCAGCTTGCTCATTGGTGCAGGGTATAAGTCAAAGTATTCTGCAAGTGATTTGAGAAGGGACTCCATGTATCTCTGAATTAGTACTTGATTATTTATTACCTTTTTTCTTAGTGTAAGCGGCCGTAGGGCTGCTTTAAACTCTTCGATTCCGATTGACGTCTCTTTCCTGTATTCCTCCTCTTCATCCTCTAATATTGGCCTTGTAACCCTGGTTCTCACCCTTCTAATCCTTGCATATGCTTCAGGATCCTTGACTCCGTATGGAGTGTATGTCTTGTCGACGATTGGCATTCTAACATCTTCCCTTTCAACCCTCTTCATTGTTTCATAGTGGTGTTGAACATTGTTAACGTATGCTTTTGCAATTTGCTTTGTTGGATTCTTTCCCTTCAAGGCTGCAGTGTTTGCATCTATTATGCTTGTTAAAGTCTGCATTGCATCGTAGAAGACCTCCTTCATGCCGGCCTTATCCAATAAATCTTGAAGCTCAACATACTTATCCCTCATTGTTTTAAGAACGGCTTTAGCTGCTTCAAGCTGTTTTAATGCTTCGTCATTCATTTTATTGTATGTCAACGTCTTAACGCTGTCCATGATGTCCCTTATCTGATAAGTATAGCTCTTCATCACGTCAACTGCAGAGTCAACCCTCTTCCTCTCCTCGTAGGCCTTCTCCTTCTCCCTGTCTGCCTCCTCCTTCTCCCTCCAGAATTTTTCCCATTCCTCGTTTTGCCTCCTCTTTTTCTCTTCAAGCTCCTCCATTCTCTTAAAGTATTCCTCGTCGCTTATCTTCTTCTCATTTCTTCTTATCTCTAGAATTTGTTTTTCCGCCTCGATCTTCGACTCCATCCACTTCTTGGCTGCTTCCTCCTGTCTCTTCAAGTATTCTTTCCCCTGCTCCTTTTCATGCTCCCTCTTCCTCCTCTCATAGTCTAAAAGGTCAAGTCTCCCGGCAACATTGTCTGCAAGCCACCATCCCAATAATCCAAGGCTTCCACCAACAGCAGCCCCTATAGGGCCTCCAATTGCTGCTCCTACAGCCATTGCTGCTGGGCTAATAGTCATTAGGGGTGTTGCTAAACTCTTTATTGCTGCAGCCTCATCCGAGAGATCCTCGTCTGGAGGCGCACCGAAAATATAGTATTGAAACGCTCTTCCAAGTGTTGATACTCCATTAACAAAGTTTTTAACCTCCTCAGCAGCTTTACCCCCTGCCCTCTCTCCAAGCTCCAGGATCCTTTCTTCAGGCAGCTTAAGCATTTCATCTAAAGTAGCCTTCTCAACAACTGCATCCCCTATTTCCTTGATTCTCTTGTAGTCCTCGCTCGTCAATGTCCTCTCAATCTCGGCCCTTGCTGCCAAATGACTGAATTCCTTGTTCAAGTCTTTATGTGCGTCGAGAACCTGCTTCATTCTTTCATCTTCCTTGTCTCCTTTTGTTGGAACTGAGGATCTCACTATAGCGTCAACACTTCTAGTTATAACATCAACATTTTCCCTCCTTGGAGGAGCCTCCTTGACTTCAGCTGCTTTTTTTGGAAGGCCCTTGGCAACCTCCACATTTTTATATTCGCTTGGCTCAGCAACCACTCCGTCAATCAGCCATCTTGCGCTTCCAGTTAAAACCATTTTAAACACCCACGTCTTGTAGTGTTACTACACTCTTTTTCTTGCTTCTTGTAGTTTTCCTCCTGCCATATTCATATCCTGCTAGAGTACATATTGCTCCTATGACAATTTCCATAAGCCCAGTATTCCATCTTGTAATGAGCATATTCATAACTTCAAGAAGAGTAATACAAATAATCGCTACGGCAACTATTTGTCTTCTTGATGTCTCAGTCATTAGTTTTAACCACTTCGTCTTTATTTTAATCTTCAACTTGTAATCACACTAAAACATTTCTCTAAGCTTTCTAGTTGCTAATATGAGCATTCCGCTTAAAACTATGCTTCCACCTGTTCCAGATGCTACTATTCTTACGTTTACTCTCTCATCTGCTTGAGAAACGGAGTTGTATTCAACTGGTGTTGACTTCTCAATGAATCTACCTGTTGTGGCTGCTGGTATTGTTATCTTCTTCGCCGTGTCCACTTCATTCTTCTGAACAATCACATCGCATGAACCGTTCAAGTTGTTTGCTCTAACGTAAACATATAGTTGTGTAGCTACGTGTGCACCGTACAAAGCCATGTTTCCAACATGTGTAACTGTTCCATAGTTAACCGTTCTCTCAAGGATTGGATATGTTGTTACAACTGAGAACTGTGGAATCTCGTTCTGTGCTGGCCCAATCATTCCAGGATTCCATTCGTCAACATGGTTTCTACCCTGGCTTAAATCCCTTACTTTGAGGGATAGCGGTCTCCTCAATATTAGCTGGCATCCCTCAACTGTGGGTTCAAACGTTATTGTATGCCCTGTTCCAAACGACCTTAAGTCTTCGATAACAATTGCGTAGACGTCTCCTTTGCAATATATTGCTCCAGCATTGGCTGGCACTCCAATGACGACTTTGAAGCTACAGTATTCAACTCTTCCACCATTACCCCACAAAAGCATTGCATTGTATCCTTCCCCAAGTTGAGGTACGTCAAGCATGATGTAGCCGTCGAGGAAGTTGAATACTGTATTTGTTGCCTCAATGTGGACTGCTGAGTCAACTTTGTCGCTTGTAACTGGGCCTTCATGTTTGAGATAGTATATTGTTGAATCGCCATTGTGGATTTCTGGATGTGACTGCAGTATCTTCAAGCTTCCACCGTAGCCACCTGTCTTAGTTTGAATGTTTAATTGTGTGAGCCTACACATCATCGGATTCTCGAGAATGAATGCGTAGCCAGTGTTTCTAAACACTGTTAGGTCTTGGAGTGTGGAGAAGAATAAGCCTTCAACATTTGGAGCTAGGCATTTAACAGCTGATTCAACCTGTCCCTTACAGTCGAACACTATGTTCTTCACTTGTATTGTCTTATGCCCGTAAGCCCTAATGAATGAGTCAAAGCTCCTGTTTGTGGCTGGTTGAAACACTACTGCTCCTCCATCCGGTGAGCCTGCACCCAATCCTTCAAGTGAAACTTTGTCTACTACGTCAACTGGGTTGTTGAAAACATATGTTGCTGGCTTAAACAGTATTATTCCTCCATTCGTGAGTTTGCTCATGCATTTGTTTAAGACTACGTCAGCATACTCGTCAAAGAACTCTAATTCGCCGTATTCTCCGTTTATGGCGAAATAGTAGCCGTGCTTCTTGAAGAGTAGATAGCTGTATGGCTTAGTCTTCTCTATAAACTCTCTCTCTTGTAGTGAAGGCCTGGCAGTCACTTCATCACCTCGCCTTGGGTAGAACCCTCAGGGCTTTCTTTACAACCCATGCTGTACCACCGTATATTGTTCCGTGATTGTTGTAGCCGCTAACGTCGTGTGCTATGTTTCCTTCACCCTCATAAAATGGAAGATATAAAACCAAGCCATCTTTAATAAACGTGCCTTTACTGTAGATTTCATATCTCTCAGCATCGCTTAAAACCCTATTGTAAATGAGGACTTCATCAAGGCATCCTACATAATACGCTGCTGTTCCTCGCTTGCCGATATCTATACATGATGGTAATTCTCTAATCGTGTAAGGATAACTGTACGGTCCGTACACCTCTAAATCCCTGTAGAATGCGACTGTCTGAGCAGATGCATTAAATGAGACGCCGACAAAGTACCACCAGTTTGTATTCCAGCTTATGAAAGGCGAGAATACGGATTTCCAATCTTCAGTTGTCCATGCGTTAAAACGCATCCGCCTCCAAAAACAGATAGAGAACTCTACTGGAAACATTGATACACCAGGATTCTCAGAATCTGTGGTCCTTAGTGATGCACGTATAAGTATGGTGAAGCTTTGAGGGCGGGTGAAGCTCGGTATCCTAACGTAGCCGTCTATTCCGTTAAACCACAGTCCTCCAGTTCTTAAAACTCTTGAAGCCGGCTTAGCCATCAGCTCCACCTCAACTCTTCATTTCTGCCTCAACCGAGAACGTGAATGAGGGCGAGGTTCCCGTTATCGTCCATTTAGCCCTAATAAATTTGAAGACTAGGGGCGAGATTACGGGTGAGAAGAATGTTCCGACAGCTGTTATTCCTGTTTGACTCCATATTGTCTCGTACTTCCCACTCAGCTGGTATTTACCCTCAATATACACGTCTAGTGTTGGAATTGTTCCAGAGACTGCGGTGACGTCTAGGCAGAATTTTCCATGTATGAATCTTCCAACATCTATGTCTGTGGTGTTTCCGCTCGCTGTCTTTGCACTACTCGGACTTATAACTATGTTTTCCTGCCAGTGATCTTGAACATCGACTGGTTGCTTTATGGCCGATTCTTCAACTGAAACCCTGAGGTTGCCGGCTGCTGTGGTTGTTTTTGGGATTCCAGCTTTTATTGCTGCTAGCGTTTCCTCGGTTGCTCCTCCAACCGCAGCTATCTTCCATTTCTTTAATGAAGCATCCCAAATAAGCGGAATGTTTAAAACTAATGAAACGTCCTCTGGAAGATAAAAATCCTTTAAAATATCTTGTAAATCTAAATCGAGCTGCTCAGGCCTAAACGTTACCCTGCCTATCCTGCTCCTCTTCTTCTCCGCCATCGCTGAATCCTCTTGAAGCTGCTTTTTTACAGTGGTCCTACGAGGTCCAGATAAACCTCTTCACTTGTATCCGCTGAAACACTTAGAAACTCGACGACTGGTGGAGAATCATGCGTGAATTCTCCGAAGAGACCTGCGTTTCCAAATCTGAATCTTGTAGCTTCAAGATCCGCTATACTGTCAAGCGCAATTACGCCTGGCCTCCAGGCGAAGCCCGTGAAAATAAGCCTTGCAGCTATTGCGCCTGCGCTTTGAGCCCTCATTCCAATAACTTGGTATCTACCTGCAGGCAATATTTGCTCGAATGTTAGCCTGCATGGAGTCCACTTGTATGGTGTTAATGTAGTTGTGCTTGTCGCCTTAATTGTCTGGTAAGCTGCTTTAACTGGGGATACTGCTTTGTCTCCAAGCCATATTAAGCCCACCTTGTATTCAGCTGCTCCCTCTGTTCCAGCCATCTTACACCTAATTCCTTCGCTTGGAACAAGTGGGATTGGAGTCTCAAAGATGTCGACGTATGGCGGAGGGGAGACAGGTTCAGCACCAACATTCAATGGACAAACTTCGACCTCCCACTTTTTAAGAATCGAGGGTGAAACTATCCTTGCCTTCGATATTGATGCGCCAACGCAGAAAATGCCTAAAAGCTGGTTTAATGGAGGGCAAATAATGTTTTTGCCTTCTACACGAATGTGTGGATCATCCAATGCGTCAAACTCCGTCAAAACGTTTCCAGTATTGACAGATTGACACCATCCAACAAGTGTGAAAGGCATTTTTCAACCACCTTTACTTCTTGTATCCTCTCTTGCTTTGGGATAGTTCAAAGAGGGCTTTTACTATTGGTGCAACTCTTCCAGAAACATTGGCAGGATCTCCTCTCTTCTTCCTCGGCTCAATTGCTGTAGTTTCAATCTGGCTGAGAAAGTCTTTAACCTGGCTCCCATAGTAGTCACCAGATTTAGGAGTTTCATCCTCCCATCTTGGCTTCCCCTTCCTCTTCGCCCTCTCCTTCCAGAAGGCTGTTCCCTTCCTTTCAGCTCCACCGTGAATTACTCCAGCATCCTTTGCTGCCATAATTGCTGAAACCATTGCCTCAATCATGTCTTTGAAATGCTCAAGCCAGTCGTAGCGAGGATTTGTAACTCCGAATTCATAGTCTGGAGCTGCTACTGCAACCCTCTTCTTGAATCTGTCAACAACTCTACTAAACGGTTTAACCTTCGGGGTTGGTATACAAACCACCTCAAGTTTAAACACTTGTGGTAGAATTTAAATATTTGTGTACACTAGTAAACAGTGTATGGTGAGCATAAATATTAGTTTGCCGAGAGAGATTTATGTTAAGCTTGAAGAGATTTGTAATAAGCTTGACATGAAGCCTTCAACACTAATAAAAATAGCTATTGAGGAATGGGTGAAATCGTATGGGGGTAAAAGTCGAGAAAAGAAGGTGGGAGGCCGTAGAGTCAAGATACCTAGCTGAATACATCGCCAAGTACTTCGGTGATGAAATAGTGCGCAGCATGACGCAGGTCCCAATGGGCGACACTGCATGGCGTTATGAAAAAGCCACAAAGTATCCAGCAAGATACTTCTTCAGGTTTGGGAGACGGTGTGACGCAGTCGTCATAACGAGGAAGGATCTTAACCTTTTGGAAGCCGAGACAAGGCGTCCAATTTACGGATATGAGGAGCTTTTAGTCTACAGGAGGCTTCTACCACTTACGCCAAGCCTCAAGCCTTACCTTAACCTTCCAGTCAGGTGTATTCTTGTAAGTCCGCTTTGGGAAGCTGATGTGTATGACATGTGTCATGAGAGAGGAATCGAGTATCATCTTTATAGACCAAAGTGGATTTTTGAAGCCCTTATGAGGTGGGGTATTTTAACTGGAACCGAGGAGGTGATTGACATTGTCAAGGAAAGTTAGAATTGTTGAAAGCGAGATTGCAGGGCCATACAACATTCTGGATTTGGCTGAGGGTCAAAGCGTGGAGGTTGAGGTTGCAGGATATGCGGTTGGGAGAAGTGTTAGGGAAATAACAGATGCTTTTGGGATTAGGAGGATTGAGGCGCCGATCATGCGTATTCATCTTCCACCAGGCAAGACGGTTCTTGGAGCTCCTTACTTGGATATTTTAGCTGGCAGGACAATAGCTACTGTTAAGGCTTTTGTTGATCATTTCAAGACTCCATTAAAGCTTAAATTCACAGCCCATGGCAAGGAGCCTGCAAAATGGTATGAAGTTGAGGTGATAAAGTAGAATGAGCGTTATTCAACAGGTTGAAATCGAGAAAATAAAGATTCCAAGAGATCGTGTAACAAGCATCTTTGATCCTGAAATATTGGATGAGTTGGTTGAAAGCATTAAGGCGAGAGGTATTTTAATACCTCTAAACGTTCTTGAGGTTAATGGTGAATTGTGGCTTATCGATGGCCTACACAGGTTGGAGGCTGCTAAAAAACTCAACATGAAGACTGTTCCCTGCTTGATTAAACAGGGAACCGAGCAAGATCTTTATATCGAGAATCTTATTGCAAATAGGATAAGAGGTAAAAGTAATCCAGTGCAGGAAGCGTTTTTGATTAGGAAGTTTGTTGACGAATTTGGATGGAAAATCAAGGATGTTGCTAGGAGGCTTGGAATAGCTGTTTACACAGCGTCAAAGCTTTACGATATAACTAAGCTTCCAGATGAGGTTTTAAAGTATGTTGAAGCTGGTAAACTAACAGTTTCCAAGGCCTGGCATCTTTTGCAAATACCTGATGGAAGGGACCAGATAAGGGCTGCTGAGGATATTGTAAAATTCGAATACAATGAAGCCCAAGTGAAGGAATTGGTGAAGTATTATATTGAGAGGATGAGTGATATTGTTGAGACCGGTGCTAGGCCAACATTGGTTGAGCCTCCAAGCTATACTCATTGCGAGATATGTCAGGAGCCGATGAAGATTAAGGCAACATATCACTGGCTATGTGACGATTGCTGGGAGCTTATAACTACGGCTATGCAGCAAGTTGCAAAGATGCAGGAGAAACAGGAAGAGGAGAAGAAGGAGGAGGCTAAGTGAACCTTCTGGATTACATTTGTATTTTTTTAACCTTAGTATTTTTTATATTTGGAGTATGCTTTTTGTACATTAGCTTTTCAACCATGACCAGGATCCTTCCTTCACTCTTCAGCCTGCTTTACGGATGCCTCTTCATCGTCATTGCTGCCTGTGTCTTGACGATATGGCTTGAGTACAGGATCGCCAGGGTCTGAGCTCAGGAACCCGGGTTCCTGAGCTCACTCTGCAAGAGGCGTGCATGTCTCCGCCTCCTTGGCCTCCTCTTGGGGATGTGGGTTTTTGAAGGTGTGCGTTTACTGTAATGTTTATTAAATATTAATAAAGCTATGCAGACATTACAGCCCTCCACATCAGTCTTGGAGACTGTCTTGCAGGGTTACTACTAGTACAGCGAAAGGTTTATAAACCCCCTCTGGTATACTACTACTAGAGGTGGTGCGGGTGGTTGAAAAAACACCTCAAACCCTTGAAAAAAACCTTGTTGAGGACGACCCGATGAGGCAAATTCTGAAGAGAGTATATTGCGAGAATCCAGAGTACGTAGAAATGCTTGTTAATACATTGGTAGACATGGAGGGGAAAGAATCAATAAATGGGAAGTGGATTATTAAGACAGTATACCTTAGTGGATCGGAGATAAGAAAGTTCTACCAAGACGAGAAAGTTATAAAGTACATTTTATCGCAGATTCTCAAAAGACCATTTAAGCTTTCATTTAAGGACAGACATAATTTACAATTAATAGTTTTGAAGTGTGATACTCATGCGTGAAAAGATTTTACAAACTAACTTTAGTCAAGGAGAAATGTTTCATTTAACAACACTCTTAGAGAATGCAATGCGTATAGTAAACGAAGAACTTACATTTCTAAGTGAGGTGAAGGGAAAATACTATAAATGTGAAAAGTGTGGAAGGAGAGTTGATTTAGGATTGAATGGAGTGTTATTGTTCAGATGGAGTGAGAATACTGTAAACATGTATTGTAAAGAATGTCATGATTCCATACTTAAAGAGCTTGGCAAAAGCATATTATTTATAGCCACGGGGTGACGGTGATTGTGGTGTCTAGTGAAGAGAGATGTATGCAATGTGGAAGGAGAATTGAAAAAGACGAAGAATATTACGTAATAATTTATGAATACAATGCTAATATATTATTTAACACGTTAATGTTTTGCGATTATACTTGTCTTAGGAGGTGGATTGATGAGCAGAGTAGGTAAAACCAGACAGGTTATCTGGCTTGACCCAGATTTAATGTTGAAGACGCTTGAGCTGGCTAAACAAATGAATTTACCGGTGAACATGGCGTGCATCGAGTTGATGAAGCGAGGAATTGAAAGTAGAGGA
>Ga0209080_1001684_pt1 | contig 10757 bp, 8 predicted proteins | sample JNZ110809AmetaG_FD_184123 | JGI IMG/M metagenome (GOLD analysis project Ga0209080, IMG submission 184123) | Hot spring microbial communities from Jinze hot spring, China to study Microbial Dark Matter (Phase II) - JNZ 110809A (SPAdes) (version 3) ...
TTGCCGAATGGTTCACGCTCTTCCTTCCCTTGCCCATTAACTTAGCCGTGACGCAATCTCGTTCACCTGTCGCTTCGCTCGCTTTCTTTGCGGGCATTTGGGGAGTTTCGTGGTTCGTTTGGTTTGTGGCTGCCACCTTTGCGGAAATTGCCTTCAAGCAAAAGTTGAACTGGGTGACAATTTGTTGTGCTGTTTTCTTCCTTGTCGCCCCGCATCTTTTTGTCAAATGGCTTCACAATCAAGCCCCGAAATGGACAGTGAAAGTGGCGCTCGTCCAGAACGGGGACGAAGACCCTTTGAACTTAGCGGCAAAAGTTCGCGATGTTGAACTTATCGTCTTGCCTGAACTCGCACTCGGTCAGGAAACTCCGTTGATGTGGGAATCGTTGAGAAAAATCGCCCAAAAGACGGGAGTGAAAATCATTGCTGGGTTTGAAGAACTTAATCCGCCGTCAAATGTTGCTGCGCTCGTCACTCCCAATGGAGAAGAAGTTTTGCGCTACCGCAAAATCCACCTTTTCGGTGCGGAGCATTGGAGATACAAGCGTGGCAAAGAAGTGAAAGCATTGGACAACCTCGGCATCGCAATTTGCTTTGACACGGTTTTCCCTGATGTCGTCCGCAAGTTGGCGAAGCAAGGTGCACTCTTGGTTGCAGTGCCAAACCATGACCCGCCAGTCGTCGGCTTTTTGCTCCATCACTTGCATGCAGCCTTTCTGCCAATCCGAGCCATTGAAAACTTTGTCGCCATTGTCAAGGTTGACAATTTCGGCTTGTCACAAGTCATTGCGCCCGACGGCAGGATAATTGCTGAAGCACCTTTGGGGAGAACGACCGTGCTGAAAGCGGATGCAGTCATCTACCCGCCTTTACAGGATTTTTCGCTTCGTCCCTTGACACCTTACACCCTTTTCGGCGATTGGTTCGTTGCTTTTTGTGCCATAATGGTTGCGTCCTTGCTCATTTGGCGGGTGAGATTTTCGTGATCGGGATGGCGAGGCTCCTGTCAAGCCGAAAATTCAACGCAAATTCAACGCTTACACGAGTGCGCTCAAAACGCACAACACAACAAAAACGCTCAACGCGCAACACACAACGCTCAACGAATTTTTTGAGGTGATTTCATGCGGGCTGTTCAGTTCCGAAAGAGTGTGTGGCGTTTCGCAGTTGTCAAGTTGTTTGGGAAGCGACCATCGGTAGCGACAGGGCTTTTCGGGATGGTTTCGTTGCGTGAAACTGAGCCACTCAAATTGCCATCGCCAAGATGGGTTCGCATACGACCTTTGCTTTGCGGAATTTGCGGGAGCGATTTAGCGGTGGTCGCTGCCAAAAACTCGCTCCTCCTCTCTCCGTTGACATCTACCCCTTTCACTTTTGGACATGAAGTCATCGGAGTGGTCATTGAAACTGGAAGCGCTGTCAAAAATTTCCGCGTCGGCGACAGAGTTGTGGTTGAGCCTGCGCTGAGTTGTTTCGTCCGCGAAATTGAACCGCCTTGCAGACAATGTGCTTCAGGCAACTACGCCTGTTGCGAGCGATTGACAGAAGGTGTGATAAGCGCTGGCGTTCAGACAGGTTATTGCCGCGACACTGGTGGCGGGATGAGCGACGAATTCATTGCCCACGAGTGGCAACTTTTCCGCGTGCCCGATGAACTTGACAATGATGTTGCGGTTTTGACCGAACCCATAAGTTGCGCCTTACATGCTGTTTTGAGAGCACTTCGTTGCTCAGAAATTGAACCCGAAAAAGTTCTCGTCATCGGTTGCGGCACGATGGGCTTGCTGACCATCGCCGCATTGAGGTTCGTTGAACGCTCTTTGGGCAAATCGCCTTCTTTCATCGCCGCAATTGCGAAATACCCTCACCAACAGGAATGGGCTCAAAAGTTGGGTGCAAACGAAGTTGTCCCGACAGGTAAGCGACTTTACGAGAAATTGAGCGAACTGACTGATGCGAAAATTTTCCGACCTGAATTGGGCAAACCGACCGTGCTCGGCGGATTTGACATCGTTTTTGATTGCGTGGGGAACGAAGATTCATTGAATGACGCTGTCCGTTGGACTCGCGCTAATGGCGTCCTTGTTGTGGTTGGCATGCCAGCGGAACCGAAAGTGAACTGGACAAGTGTTTGGTTCAAAGAGTTGCGAGTCATCGGAGCATATGCTTACGGCTTTGAAGATTGGCGGGGCGAAAAGGCACGAACTTTTGAACTGGCTTTGGAGTTCTTGCGAGAAAATGCACCAATGTTCAAAGGCTTCGTCACTCACTCTTTCCCGCTCGTTAAGTGGCGGCAAGCGTTTCAAACGGCGTTGCAAGCGGGCAAGCACGGTGCAATCAAGGTGACGGTTCATCCGTGAAGGGTTTACTGAAGGATCGTGATCCTGCACGACCGAAAGATCGGCTCACTTGGAAGTTCGCCCTCCAGAGGTAAAGAGCCGACGCACAAGGTCAAATTGTGCTACCATTTTGGACGGCAGTTTCCGTTGGTGGGAGCGACCACAAAGGGAGGTGGTCGCAGTGTTGCTGAATTTGGAGCAGGGGAAGTTTTTGGTCAAGTTGGCTCGGAAGGCAATTGAAACGGTCTTGCAATTGGGTGAACTTCCACAACTTCCGACAGATGTTGACGAGGTTTTGAAAGAGCAGCGCGGTGTTTTCGTGACGCTTCACGAACAAGTGGGCAGCGAAAAAATGCTTCGCGGTTGCATCGGCATACCCTATCCCGTGAAGCCACTCGTTGAAGCGACGATTGAATCGGCGATAAACGCTGCGTTTCGTGACCCGCGCTTTCCACCGGTGGAAGCGGACGAACTTGACAAATTGATGGTTGAAGTTAGCGTGCTGACCCCGCCACAACTCATTGAAGTTTCCGACCCGCGGGAGTATCCGTCCCAAATCGTTATCGGTCGCGACGGCTTGCTTGTTGAATCCGATTGGCAGCGGGGTTTGTTGCTTCCCCAAGTTGCAATTGAACACGGATTTGATGCAACGACCTTCTTGGAACAAACTTGCTTGAAAGCGGGTTTGCCGAAAGATGCATGGAGAAAAGGCAAAGTGAAGGTTTACTCTTTCCAAGCCCAAATTTTCGCGGAAACTGAGCCTGACGGCGAAGTCGTTGAACTCACTTTTGCTGCTCCGGCTTGCGGGGTCGGTGACACGGGAAGCAAAAACTGACTACACGGTGCGTCATCTTGCGGCTCGTGTTCCCGAAATAGTGGCAACCCAAGCACCTGTAAACGGGAGTGTCAAGGCGGTGGTGGCTGTTTTCCACCGGGCGGGGCGCATTTGCGAAATGCCATGCTATAGCGCAACAACCCAATAGCGCTAAGGCGCTCACTATCATGATGAGGCGTCGCAAGTTTATGAACTGTCGCCGTTCTTTGCGAACAGCGCTCATTTTCATCCCCCTTGCTGCACCTTTTGCAGAGCGACAAACGCTTTCACCAACTCCTTGTCCCATTGAGTGCCCGCACATTCCATCAAAACTTCTAACGCCTTCTCTTTCGGCATTCCGGCTCTGTAGGGTCGGTCACTCGTCATTGCATCAAAACCATCCGCTACCGCTAACAACCTTCCCACCAATGGAATCTCTTCGCCCCTTAGTCCAAACGGGTATCCTTTCCCATCCACTCTCTCGTGGTGGTAAAGCACGCCGTCCAAGATGCTCCCTCTGAACTGCCATATGTCCTTGAGCATTTCGTAGCCGATGATTGGATGCTGCTTCATCACCTTCCACTCTTCCTCCGTCAATTTCCCGGGTTTGTCTAAAATTGCGTCTGGCATGCCGATTTTCCCAAGGTCGTGAAGCAGCCCGGACAAGTTCACCTTTTCTATCTCGCTTTCGGGCAACTTTATTGCGTGGGCTAATTCAACGGCGTAGCGAGTCACTCGGATTGAGTGACCGGCAGTCCAGCGGGATTTTGCGTCAACTGCAACAGCCATCGCCCTGACTACTCCCCTGAAGGTCTCTTGAAGTCGCTGGTAGAGGAAAGCGCTCTCCAAAACACCACCAGTTTGAGCGGCGATAGTTGACAGTAACTTCAAGTCGCCAGAGGTGAATTCTCCGCTTTTCTTGTTCCACGCTATCAAAGCGCCTTGCGCGTGTCCGCCGGGGTTCAGGGGAACGACCACGATGTTGAAGATTCCGAAAGTTCTCGCTCCTTCCCCCCATTGGGGGTGCTGAGCGATGTCGTTGACAATAAAGCCTCGCCTTCGCTTCAAAGCCTCCTCCGCAATTTGCCTACCCAAATCAAATCGCAACCACTCTTCACGACCAATCGGACAAGTAACGCCTTGCAATTCCCATTCGCCTTCGTTTTTGAGAAGCACACCGCAGCCTTCAACGCTCACTATATCGGTCGCATGTATCAGCGCCAGTTCAACCGCTTGGTCTATGTCAAGGACGCCCCTGAGTTGCTCAGCCAGTTCGTAAAGCAAAGTCAACTCTTCCCACGCATCAGCCAAAGCGGCGGAAAGTTGCTGGGCTTCCAAGCGCGCTTTTTGCAATTCCTCTTGCAAGCGCTTCCAATCGGTCTCGGTGAAAGTTTCAATCACGAAAGTCACCTCCGTGCTAATTCAATGCTAACGCATCGTTGCGCTCTTTGCGTTACAGGTTAGCATAGCGCTACAATAGAAGCGAGCGCCGCGAAGGAAAAAGTTTGAGTTGCGGAGGTGAAAAAGTTATGCGGCGGCGCGGGTTAGGGCGTGGGCTGGAAGCGCTCATCCCAACAGGTTTGGAAGAGGGTGTGGCAACAAGCGAAACAGTGACCAACTTGCCGATCCATTCAATCCATCCTAACCCCTTCCAGCCCCGCCAACAATTTCGCGATGAGGAACTTCAAGCGTTGGCAGATTCAATCAAAATGCACGGTTTATTGCAACCTATCCTCGTCCGACCTAAAGAGGACGGTTACGAGTTGGTTGCGGGTGAAAGGAGATGGCGAGCCGCTCAATTGGCAGGGTTGACTGAAATCCCTGCGATCGTCCGTCCCTGCTCCGACGACGAACTTTTGGCACTGGCTCTCATTGAGAATTTGCAGCGCGAAGACCTAAATCCGCTTGAGGAGGCTCAGGCTTATAAAACGCTGATGGAAAGGTTCGGGCTAACTCAGGAAACCATCGCCGAAAGGGTTGGAAAAAGCCGAGCAGCGGTTGCGAACACTTTGAGGTTGTTGAGTTTGCCTGAGCCGATAAAGCAAGCCCTCAGGGACGGAACGATTACCGAAGGGCACGCCCGCGCTTTGCTCGGCGCAAGTGATGAAGGGGTCATGATGGAAGCGTTCCAGCAAGTCCTTAAACACAACCTCTCGGTTCGCCAAACCGAGATGCTGGTTCAAAGATTGACGAAGAAGCAGAGACGCCGCGAGCGCACAATTGACCCTCACTTGCTCGCTTTGCAACAAATCTTGGAAGAGCGTTTGCAAATGCCGGTGAGGCTTAGGCGCGGACGAAAAGGCGGGGTTTTGGAATTGAGGTTTTTCAGCGACGAGGAGTTAGAAGGGTTAATCAGGCGATTGGTCGGTGAAGTTGAGTTGTGATACCCCGTCTTGCCTTAAGCCTTTGAGGCAGTCAAAATTGAGATGGCTGAAAAAGGCAGGTGAGCAAAGATGGCACGCAGACCTATTTCGCCAGAAAGGACAGAAACCGAGAACGAAGAAGAGGAAAAAGTCATCGCGTCCCCAAAGATGGACGAACGCTGGAAGTTGCTGGAGGCAACCATCGCTCAAATTGAGAGGAAGCACGGCAAAGGAGCAATTATGAGGTTGACCGAGATGCCTTCCCGTCTGCAGGTTGATGCCATCCCGACAGGGGCAATTGAACTTGACATCGCTCTGGGAATTGGTGGCATACCGAGGGGGCGAGTCACGGAAATTTTCGGGCAGGAAGGTTCAGGCAAGACAACACTTGCCTACCACATCATCGCTGAGGCTCAAAAACTGGGAGGGGTCGCCGTTTACATTGACACCGAACATGCCCTTGACCCCGAATACGCGAAAAATGTCGGGATTGACCTTGACAGGCTGCTGCTTTCTCAGCCTGACACGGGCGAGCAAGCGCTGGAAATCGCTGACGCTTTTGTCCGAAGCGGTGCAGTTGATGTCATCGTCATTGACAGCGTCGCTGCACTTGTTCCGAAAGCGGAACTTGAGGGGGAGATGGGAGAGTCTCATGTTGGTCTGCAAGCAAGGTTGATGTCGCAGGCTTTGCGCAAACTTGCAGGTTCTATCCAGAAATCCCGAACGGCAGCGATTTTCATCAACCAAGTTCGGCAAAAAATTGGAGTAACTTACGGCAATCCCGAAACGACACCCGGTGGCTTGGCTCTGAAGTTTTACGCTTCGGTGCGACTTCGCTTGAGCAGGGGCGAACCGATTAAGGTCGGAAACGAGACAGTTGGGCATCGGGTTGAAATCAAAGTCGTCAAAAACAAACTCGCACCACCGTTCAAGGACGCAACCGTTGACATTTACTTTGGCAAGGGGATTTCTTGGGCGACCAGCCTTTTGGAGGCAGGGGTTAAATACGGCGTCATCCAGAAATCTGGGAACTGGTTCATTTACAGGGACGAAAGGTTGGGGCAAGGAAGGGAGAATGCCAAAGCCTTCCTTGAATCTCATCCCGAAATTGCGGCGGAAATTGACCGCATCGTTCGGGAAAAGGCTGGCATTCCCTTGCCAATAAGAGAGCCTAAGTAAAACCGATGAAAAACCGTCACACGAAAAGCAAACCCAACGGCAGTTCCAGCACAGGGATGGGGTTGTTGAGTTGTGAGAGGTCACCGAAGGCGAAAAGCCTCACAAGAAAAAACTGAAGCGATAGAAAAAGCGAAAGCGGCAGCGTTCAGGTTGTTGCGCTACCGACCTCGCAGCGAGCGAGAACTTTTGGCTCGCTTGAAAGCGAGGGGATGGGACGATTCTATTGCTCAAGAAATCGTTGACCGTTTCAAGCGAGTGGGTTTGATTGACGACCGCCAGATGGCGGAAGCGTTCGTCCAAAGTGCGCTGTCGGATACTCAACCTCATTCAAGGTTTGAGGTGCGATACAAACTGAAATCGCTGGGTATCTCCGACGAAATCGTGGATGAAGTTCTTTCCGTCTGGACGGATGAGGTTGAGTATCAGATGGCAGAGCGATACATCAAACGCCGTCTGGCGGGCACCACTCATCCGAACCAGCGAGATATTCAACGCGCTTTCAGGGCAGCGATGCAGAAAGGGTTTGAACTGAACGCCATTCGTTCCGCTATTCGCTCCTTCGGTGACCTCCACACGATTGAATGACCCCTCCCAACCACAATTGACTTCAAGAGAGGTGAACGCAGATGGAACTTTGGGTCTCGGTGCTTGTCGGATTGCTCTTCGGTCTCATTGTGGCAGCGGGAGTTATCTTCTGGGCTTGGAAAACTCTTTTGCTCCCACAACAGCAACGCTTGGACGCCTTGAGGCAGAAATTGGACGAAGAGAGACACAAGGCAGACAGAATGCAAAGGGACGCAGAGGCGAAGTTGAGGGAGGCGGAAGCGAAATTAAGGGATGCCAATTTGCTCGTTCGTGAGGAACTGCAGAGAGAGCGGGAAAGGCTGGAGCAGGAGTATCGGGAGCGGAGGGAAGAACTTCTCAGGTGGGAACGAAGGTTATCTCAGCGTGAAGAGCAAATTGACCGGAGGATGAGCCAAATTGAGCAGCGGGAGCAAGCCATTCGGCAAGAGGAAGCCAGAATCCAAAACCTGAGGCGGGAGGCTGAAGAATTACGCCAGAAGGCTCAAGAGGAACTTGAACGAATTGCCGAGTTAACTCCAGAACAGGCAAGGCAAATTGTCCTTGCGAGAGTTGAGGAGGAACTTCAGGCGGAAATCGCACGCCGAATTTACGAGGCTGAGGAACAGATCAAGCAAGAGGCAGAAGAAAGGGCGAGGAAGATAATTGCGACTGCAATGCAAAGGTGTGCCGTTGAAGTCGCGTCGGAAATGACAGTCACGACCGTTTCACTCCCTTCCGAAGAAATGAAAGGGCGGATAATCGGTCGCGAAGGGCGCAACATCAGGACTTTTGAGTTGCTGACAGGGGTTGACTTGATCGTTGACGACACGCCCGAGGCAGTTGTCATCTCCTGCTTTGACCCAATCCGCAGGGAAACAGCAAGGTTGGCTCTTGAGATGCTTATCGCCGACGGAAGAATTCACCCCGCAAGGATTGAGGAAGTGGTTGAGAAGGCGAGGCAAGAGATGGAGCAAAGGATTTTGAGAGCGGGGCAAGATGCAGCGAGAGCCGCCGGGGTTGACAATTTGCCCGAAGGTCTGCTCAAGTTGCTGGGGCGATTGAAGTTCCGAACCAGTTACGGACAAAATGTCCTTGACCACTCCGTTGAGGTCGCCCACTTGGCGGGGATGATGGCAGAGGAGTTGAAGGTCAACAGCAAAATCGCAAGGAGAGCGGGATTGCTCCACGATATCGGGAAAGCCTTAGACCATCACATGGAAGGAAGCCACATTGAAATTGGAATGGATGTGCTTCGCAGATACGGTGAGTCTGAAGAGGTCATCCATGCCGTCGCTGCCCACCATGGTGATGTTCAACCACAAAGTGTGGAAGCAGTCCTCGTGTTGATTGCCGACGCACTTTCAGCATCCAGACCCGGCGCTCGCCGCGAAAGTTTTGAAGCCTACATCCGAAGGCTTGAGCAACTTGAGAGCATCGCAAAGTCTTTCCCGGGCGTTGACAAAGCCTATGTCATTCAGGCAGGGAGAGAAGTGAGAGTGATTGTCAAGCCAGACCAAGTTGATGACATAATGGCAGCCAAACTTGCAAGAGACATCGCTGCGAGGATTCAGCAGGAAACTCAGTTCCCGGGGCAAATTAAAGTCACGGTCATCCGCGAAGTTCGCGCCGTTGAGTATGCCCGCTAATGCCCTTTAAGCGGAAAATATCAAACCGAGACGAGAACGAGCCTAAGGTGAATGTTGAATCGCCGAACTGACTTGCTCTTTCAACTTTTGCCACAACTTTTTGACGGCTTCAGACTGCAGCGCTTCTTTTACCAAATCTGGTGCTGCCTTTAACGCTTCCGTGTAGGCTTTCGCCGCCGATTTGTAGTCGCCTTTTCGGTAATGCCAAACTGCCAAGCGTGCATTCGCTTTCGCTGCTTCCGCCGATTGCGGATACCGCTCAACGAGTTTTTGGTAAGTCTGAAGCGCCAACTTTTCGTTGCCTTCGGATTCAGCCAACTCAGCGAGACCCCAAAGCGCTTTCGGCGCAAATGGTGATGTCGGGTAGTTTGCACTCAACTTTTGCCAGCAACGACGGGCATCTGCTTTTCGTTTCGCTTTTCGGTAACTTTCGCCAGCCAAAAACAACGCCTTTGAAGCCCGTTCGTCCTCGCGAAACAGTTGGGCGAATTGCTCAAACCGTTGCGCTGCCTTCAATGGTTCTCCGCTTTTGAGATATGCCTCAGCGATCTTCAACAGCGCCTCACGCTTCTGTTCGGGAGTTAATCCGCCTTCCAGCGCTTTGCCATAGTGACCAATTGCTTCGCGGTAACGCTCTTGACCGTAGAGAAGTTCTGCGAGTTCGTAATGACCTTGTGGTGCGAATCTGCTTTTTGGGTGTTGAGTTAGCCCGAGCCGATACCAATGTTCAGCATCGGCGGTTTTGCCAATGCGGGCGTAAAATCTCGCCCGCCAAAATTCGTCAAGGGGAGTTAAGCGCATAACGAAGTAGACAAGCCCGAACAACAGAACAAGCACCACAACCGTCCGTATGATTCCGCCAAACAGCCACCAGAAAATTCGCAAGGGCAAACGCCAAAGCATCTTGTTCACATCCCTTGCAACGCTAACTGGATAGCAGTTCGGACAATGGGGTTTCTTTCAGATGTTAGGTGCGTCTTCAAGATTTCTTCAGCGCCGAGTTTGCCCAGAGCGACTACCGCTTCCCTTCTCACTTCAGGCGCTTTATCTTCAAGGGCTCTTTCAAGTGCTGAAACTGCCCTTCGGTCGCCGATTTCTCCCAAAGCCCATGCAGCCATTGAGCGAATTTCGGGTTTTCGGTCCTTTAAGCCTTCAATCAACAGTGGAACAGCCTCTCTCGCTTTCAAGCGACCAAGCAGCCTGAAAGCCCGCAACTTTGTCGCCGTTCGCTTCGCCCCGTCCATGATGGCGGGAATTGCCCTTTCGCCAATGTTTTCCAATGCCCACTCCGCATGCGCTTGAACCCGTTCGCTCTTATCAGCCAATGCCTGCACAAGTTGACGAGCCGCCCTTGCGTAGCGGAGTTTGCCAAGTGATGCTGCTGCAACTGCTCTGACATTTTCGTCTTCATCCCGCAATGCTTTGAGCAAAATTGGCACAGCCTTAGGGTCACCAGTCTCTCCTAAAGCGGCGACTGCACCCCATCGTTGGAGTGAATCCTTGCTCTGAGCCGCTTCAATTAGCAAGCGAGTCGCTGGCTTGCCAATTGTCCTTAACGCCTCAACCGCAGCGGCGCGAACTTTTTCGTCGCTTGACTTCAGTTGGTCAATGAGGAACTTAATGCCTTGCTCGTTTCCCATTTGCCCCAACGCTACTGCTGCTGCCAACCTCACCGGCATCTCTTCCTTTCCATTTTCCATGACTTCCTGCAACGGACCAACCGCAAACTTCGCGCCAATGTTTCCGAGTGCATAAGCGCATGCGCTGCGAACTTCAGGGTCAGCGTCTTTTTGCAGTTTGTCAATCAAGTCTGGTGTCGCTTTTGCATAACGAAGTTCACCGATGTAACGAG
>Ga0209080_1001686_pt1 | contig 10742 bp, 11 predicted proteins | sample JNZ110809AmetaG_FD_184123 | JGI IMG/M metagenome (GOLD analysis project Ga0209080, IMG submission 184123) | Hot spring microbial communities from Jinze hot spring, China to study Microbial Dark Matter (Phase II) - JNZ 110809A (SPAdes) (version 3) ...
GCGCGAGCGGTGTCCCTAAGGGTTTGCTTTGCCTTCATTACGTTGTAGGTGATTATCTGTGCCACGTTTTCAGAGCCATACTTGTTTTTCACATACTCTATGACCCTGTCCCTGTTTTCCATGCAAAAGTCCACGTCAATATCTGGCATGGAGACCCTCTCGGGGTTTAGAAACCTCTCAAACAAAAGCCCATGCCTTATAGGGTCTACGTCCGTTATACCTAAGGCAAAGGCAAGGAGAGAACCTGCCGCAGAGCCTCTACCAGGACCCACAGGGACACCTTGAGACTTCGCCCAGTTTATAAAGTCCTGGACTATAAGGAAGTATCCTTCAAAGCCCATACGAGAAACCACATCAAGTTCATATTCAAGCCTATCCCAGTATTCTTTACTATCTTTTGCCAGACCCTGTGAAATTCTCTGTCTTAGACCCTTTATGGCAAGTTCTTTGAGAAAATCTCCAAGAGGCACTCCCTCTGTGGGAAAATGTGGCATAAGATATGAACCACCTTCCAAAAGTTGAAAGCTATCTGCGGTCTTTTCTGCCACCTCAAGGGTGTTTAAAAGTGCAGTTTCCCACCCTTCAAACTTTCCACTAAACTTTTCCCAAACCTCTTCAGGACTGGCAAAATGAAGCCCGTCGTTGGCACATTTAAAACCATTACCCTGTTGAATCTCTGTAAGGGTCTTTTTCATCTGTATTGCCATGAGCACCTGATGAGCAAGCCTGTCTTCTGGCATAAGGTAGTGGGAATCGTTAGTGGCGATTAGCTTTACTCCAAGCCTTTTAGCTATTTCTATTAGGGTTCTGTTGGCAGTTTCCTGCTCTGGCAAAGAGTTAGATTGAAGCTCAAGGTATAGGTCTTCGCCAAAGAGGTCAAGGAACTTTTTGACCCACTCCTGAGCTTTTTCTCTTTCGCCAATGCTTGCGTAGTATGTGGGAACTCCCTTCAGACATGCTGTTATGGCTATTAGCCCTTCGTTATGCTGACGGAGAAGCTCGTAGTCTATTCTTGGCTTGTAATAAAAGCCTTCCTTATAAGAGAGGGTGGAGAGTTTCATAAGGTTTTTAAGACCCTTGTCATCCTTTGCGATAAGTATAAGGTGGTGGTTGTAGCGGTCTGTTATGTTATCCTCTGAACCCTTACCCTTTCTGTCAAAGCGAGAGCCGGTGGTAAAGTAAGCTTCCATACCTATCAAAGGCTTTATGCCCACAGACTTCATGCTTTTGTAAAAGTCCAAAATGCCAAAGAGGTTTCCATGGTCTGTTATGGCAACTGCCTTATAGCCCAGCTCCTGTGCTCTACTTACCAAGTCCTTTATCTTTATAGCACCATCCAAAAGAGAATACTGTGTATGAAGATGCAAGTGGACAAAGTCTCTCATGACTATCTATAGGTTATAAAGCTATGTGCCTTCTATTGCAAGCCTTTAAAACCTTGAACTATAAAAGCAAACCTATACCAGCACCAAAACCTAATAAACTCTGAACTTTTTAGCCAGTTGGCACTTTATATCTCTCCTGAGTCATTAGGTCTACACCAACTTCAAGGCTTTCCAACCATTCTATAAAGCGGTTTACCATGTCTTTGCCCTTGAATATCGCCCCATGCTGTGGCACTATCATCTCAATGTCAAGCTGACGCACCATATTTGCCCAAAAACGTAGTATCTTGTTGCTCGCTATATATCTCTTGTGGAAGCCTTCCATATACTTTATGTGCTTATCAAAGTCCTCCACCACAAAGTAGTCCTGACCAAGAGATGCTCCAAGGTCTCCAGAAAAGAGTATTTTAGAGCATGGGTCGTATACCTGAAAGTTGCCCGGAGAATGCATAAAGTGTGCTGGCAGGATGTAAAGCTTGCAGTCTCCACCAAGAGTTAACACCGTTCCACCATCATCTATGGGAAAGACCCTATCTTCAAGCTGAGAGTCCAACCCAAAGTGTGGCAAGAACCTCATCCAGAGTTTGGAAATGTAAGCAACCGCCTTTGTAGTCATAAGCCAGCCGTTTATAGAGGCTACTATGTCTGGGTCTTGGTGAGAGAGGAATATATACTTTATCTGGTTGGGTGGTATGTAGAGCGAGAGGTCTGAAAGGAGTTTAGAGAAAACCTTATGACCTCCGGGGTCAAGGAGCATACCTTCGCCCTTATGGATGATAAGCACCTGGTTTGCCTGCACCGCAGAAGCAGGGGTCAGCTCTTCAAAGAAGACCACCTTGTGGTCTGGAGTGTTAAAGATAACATTTTTCATATTGCACCTCCAGCATGATAAGGGTCATAATTTAAATATAGCACGCAAGTAGTGAGATTTAAAGTGTTTTAATTTTAATCCACCTCAAGGTATCCAAAGCCTTGACCTGTCCTTAGACCAAGCCCATATTGGTAGACAAACTTCAACACTTCTGGGTTGTCTGTGTTTATATGAAACCTTCCAAGAAAAGCCCTAATATGCCCTCCATAGTGCTTTATGAATTCTTCCTTGAAGTATTTAAAGCTAAAAGAAAACTCCACTATTCTTGGCTCGTAGCCCTTTATGACCCTAAAGCGTCTAAGTATATTCTCAAGAAGAGCATCCTCAAAGCCTTCTTCCATAGGAATTAGATATCTTGCCCTCGGGCTGTCTTGTGAAAATCCCGGCTTTTCTACTACCACAGGAGACAGGCTTTTGAAACTGCCCTTTGACCAATCCCCCTCCTTTTCTAACTTAATCTCCTTTATAACAAACTCCGCATCTCCTATCTTGTGGATTTTACCCTTCAGAGAAGATAGCCCATTGTAGAGCCTTAGCCCATAAACTGGGTCTCCTGTGGAGATGCGTAGGTTTATAAACCTTACACCACTTATGGTTTCTTCCTCAAAGACCACATCTTTTCCAAGATATACCGCAAAGGTGTAAGGTCTTACAGGATTCTCAATAAACTCCCTAACTCCAAAAACCCTCTTCATCAGGGATATGAGCCTGCGTCTATAGTCTATGGGTATTTGCTCTCCCCTTTGTCTTTCCATTTTTACCAAAAAACGCATAGAGAAAATTTTAAACTGTCAGAAACTGCAAAGAGTGTCTGTTATCATAATAAGTAGAACAACTAAGGGAGGTCAAAAATGGCTGGATTAACCCTTACGGTAATAACCCACAGAGCAAGCTCTCTCAACTATGGAGAGAGTATAGGTAATGTGTCTGTGCTTAAAAAGATTACCCTTGCGGATAACACACAGCTAACCTATGCCTCTGATAAGGCTCTAAAGTATGAGATAAGAAGGCATGGAAGGGACAGGTTTGGCTGGAGGCTTTTGGATGAAAAGCTAAAGGAGTATATTGCAAAACACACTTCTAAGGATACTCTTGATGTGGATAAGTTTGGTGAGGACTTGGTAAAGGACTACGAGGAGTTTGACCTTTTTGGAGGGCTTTTTACAAAGCCCGCTAAGGAGGAGGATGGTAAAAAGAAGTCCCTAAAGCTCTCAAAGGGTGATGCGGTAAAGAGGGTAAGCGTAGTCAAAACCAGCTATATGTTTTCCGTAAGTCCCTTCAAATCCGATATGGACTTTATGAACAACATAGATGCCTACAACAGATACATAAGGCACGTAGAGGATAGAGGCGACCAAGCAATAGTAAACTCCGAACAACACACCTCTCACTACATCTACACCCTTACCGTAGACCTTGACCGTGTGGGTGTGTGGGAAACAGAGGAGGGAAAAATAAAAGAGGTCATAGACTCTCAGGAAAAGGCAAAAAGAGTGGTGGAACTTCTTGAGGTTATAAAGACCCTTAGCAGGCAGATAAGAGGCAGATGGGAAAACCTCTCTCCAGTTTTTGTAGTTGGTGGTGTCTTTAGTGTGAAGAATCCCTTCTTTATGGATGCGGTAAAGGTTGTGGAAAAGGAAGGAAAGCTAATCCTTGACATAAACGCCTTAAGAGATGCCATAGAGCTTGTCCCAGAGAGTGAGGAGGCTTTAGTGGGAGTTGCCTCTGGACACTTTCATAACGAAGAGGATATAAGAACCCAGCTAAGTGCAAAAGGTGTAGCAGAGGTCTTTGAGAGCCTAAAGCAAAAGGTTAAGAGTGTTTACGGAGTGCTCCAAGATGAAAGCCCTAAGGTTTGAGCTATTTACGCCTACAGGCATCTTCAAAACCCCTTTTTCTCTAAAGGGTATAGAGACCTATCCGCTTCCACCCTATTCTACCATAATAGGTCTTTTGTATACCGCCATAGGAAGAAAGTGGCAAGGCGAAGAGTTTCAAATATCCATACAAGGCAGGCACCAAGCCCTTTTTAGAGATTATGTGCGTTTTAGGAAGTATAACAGGAAGGATAAGCTTTTGGAAACCGTTCCCATTGAAGTCCCCATACTTTACCAGCTTGAGCTAATTGTCCACCTATACGGCGAATATGAGCTTTTGAGAGAGTTTGCAGATGGTTTGAAAAAGCCACAGACTTACCTTTACCTCTCTGGTGGAGAGTATGCTGTAAAGATACGAAGGGTAGATTTTGTGGAGCTTGAGGAAAGAAAAGTGGAAGAGCTAAAACTTGAATGTTCCGCCTTTTTACCAAAGGATAGGTATAGGGAGCTTTCCCTATTTCCCTCTGGCATACTCTACCTTTTGCCAGCCTTTTTGAAAAAGGAAAGTAGTTTAAGGGAGCACAATTGGATAGAAGCCTATTATCTTCAAAGTGGAACGGTAATAGAAGAGGGCAAAGTTTTACTTGAGGTGGAAGGAGGGCTTCCAGTATGGCTATAAGGTTTAGAATAGATAACTGGCTTATGGCTTCTTCCGCAGTAGGCTTTGCCAAAGTTTTGAGGCATGCAGATATTGACCCACTACCCTACTTTAGGGAGCGTCTCCTTGAAGTTCCGCAGGATTTATGGGAAAAACTGCCAGAGTTATATGCGGATTATATTCTTAGGGATTTTGACCAAGTTGTTATGCGGTCTTACGATCAAGTTTTAAAAAAGAAGGATGCGGAATGGGAGCATGTGAAAAATCCCTATGACCTTGTGGTTCGTTCAAAACTTGGAGGTTTTTACAACAACTCACCCTTGCTTAACTCCTCAAAGTCTTACATAAGAAGGGTTGCGGAAGCTAACAAAAGCCTTATTCAAACTTATGGAAGCGAGCCAAAGGAAGCTCTGAAAAAGCTTTTGCAGGATTGGGAAAATTACAAAGTAAACATATCAAAACACATCAAAGACGCAATAAAGGAAGCCTTTGAATCTATACTCTCTGTGGAGACTTCTGATAATTCTCCCATATGCTTTTTCTGCAGAGAGAGACACTCTTATAGAACTTTTGATGCGGTTAACTTCACACCTCTTTCCGCAAGTCCAGATACCTTTCAAAACCTCTTTTATAATGGTGTAAATACCATATTTTTGTGTAAAGAGTGTGAAGTTTTGCTTTATTTTGCCCGTTTTGGTTTTGCGGATATAAAGGGAAGGTATCTCTTTGTGTATCTTCCAGATGATGTAAGTTTCATGATAAGTGTAAACAATGCCTTAGAGGAACGTAAATGGCTATCTGCAGACATAATAAAAGAAAGTCTTGTCGTAGTGGTGAAAAGTGTTGAAAAGGATAAAGCGGTATGGGCTTTGAGGAATATCTACGTTGTGGAAATTCAACCTGTAGGTGATGCACAGAGTAATATCTATGTCTTTAGTCTAAGTCCAAGGCAGGCACAAGCCTTACGGGATTACATAGATAAGTATCCAAAGAACCTTAACCTCATCTTTGACATATTTCTCAAGTATGTATACTATGGCAAAAGCCTCTACCATATGCTATACAAGATAGTGTCAGGTTATCTTTTTACAGACAGTTATAAAAATATTAAGCTAAGCAGTGATGACGCAAGGCTTGTTAAGTATGGAAGCAACGGTTTATGGGGTAGTCTTTTGTATCTAATAAAATTTCAGGAGGTGTTAAACATGCAAGCAAATAAGGAGAAAGAAATCAAATGGGCTTTTGTGGAGGGTAAGAAGTTAGCACAAAGCTATAAAGAAAGCCTTGGAGAAGATAGGGCAAGGAACAAGATAGAAAGCCTCTCTTATCGTTTGCTTGAGGCGGTTAGAAGAAGGGACATAGACCACTTTTCTCAAAACCTAATAAGGGCATACCTTGAAGTGGAAAAGCCTATACCGCCTGTGTTTCTAAGTGCTATAAATGAGGAGGGCTTAGAAAGAATAGCCTACGCTTTTCTTATTGGCTTGAACGGTAAGGAGGGAAGCGGTGAACCTAACGCAGAAACTGAAGATAGCTTGGGCGAAGAGTGATGGCACTTCTATAAGAGAGCATACAGACAAACTCTTGGAAAATCTCAAACTTCTTAGAAGCCTATACGGAGAGGATATAGAAAAAGCCTGTCCTGTAGGTTTGAGGAGCTATCTTTGGAAGGCTTTGGAGTTTGCCTGTGAGTATCATGACTATGGAAAACTTCATTGTAAATTCCAAAGGGAAGTGGTAAAAAACCACATATATCCAGACAACAAGAAGGTAGAAAGAGTAAGGCACAACCTTATATCTCCTCTCTTTATGGGAAACATTGAGGACGAGTTTTTGAGGGATATTTCCGCACTTGTGGTAATTCACCACCACGAGGCTGAGGCAGGCAACGATGTGGAAAAAAAGGTTGAAAAGGTTGCCCAAGAAGAGTTTAGTATTTCCATACCGCCTTGGCATAAAAGACTTCTGAGAAGGTCAGAATATGAGGCTTTGGAACACCTTTCGGATAGACATAACAAACCTTTAGAGGAACTAAGGAGCTTTTACATACTTCTCAAAGGTCTTTTATTGCGTATAGACCATGCAAGCAGTAATAAGGATATAGAGAGACTTGAGGTTGAGCCGATAAGGGATGTGGCAAAGGTCATAAAAGACAAAAAGGGCTTTGAACTAAATGACCTGCAGGAGTTTGTCTTAAAGAACAGAGACAAAGACTTACTCCTTAGTGCACCTACGGGATATGGAAAGACAGAAGCAGGCTTTATATACTTAGAAGGCAAAGGATTTTTTACCATACCAGTTAGAACTTCTGCGAATGCCTTATATCTGAGGGCTAAGGACCTCTTTGGAGAAAAGGCTGGACTTTTACATTCTACCGCCTTGAACTTTCTTATAGAGGAAAACAGAAACCACTTAACTGGGCTTATTGTGGACTACGAATATGCCAGAAACTTTTCAAAGGCATTGCTTGTTTGCACTCCAGACCAGCTATTTCCCTTTGTTTTTGCCTACAAGGGCTTTGAAAAGAGCCTTGCAATCCTTTCCTATTCAAGAGTGGTGGTGGATGAGTTTCAACTTTTTGAGCCTCATACTCTTGGCTTTTTGGTGGAAGGCATAAAACTTGCAAAGAAGGTGGGAGCTAAGGTAATGCTTATGACAGCAACTGTGCCAGAGTTTATCCGAGAAGACTTACCAGATTTTACAGAGAAGGTTTTTGACAACCCAAAGCCTCGCCATAACCTAAAACTCATAAAGGATAGCGTCCTTTCAGAAAACGCCTTGAGGCTAATAAAAGAGAAGTCTCAAGAAGGAAAGGTTTTGGTTATTCTAAACACAGTTAGGAGGGCTGTTGACCTTTATGATGCTTTGAAGAAGGAAGGGCTAAAACCTAATCTGTTGCACTCAAGGTTTATACAACTGCAAAGAAAACAAAAGGAAAAGGAAATAGAGAGCTTTTTCAAAAATGAGAATTGTGGCATATGGATTACCACACAGCTTGCAGAGGTTTCTCTTGACCTTGATGCGGACTTTCTGATAACGGAGTATTCCACACCAGACAGCCTTTTCCAAAGGCTTGGGAGGGTAAACAGAAAAGGAGAAAAGCAAGTAAAAGAGCCAAACGCTTACATATTTACAGAAGACTGCTCTGGTATAGGCGGTGTCTACAGAAAAAGCATACACGAATACTCTAAAGGGAAACTACAGGAAGGTATATGGACAGAGCAAGACAAAAGGAACCTGCTTTCTCATATATATTCAAGAGAAACACTCTCCAAAATAGACCCTAAATACATGGAAGATTACTCAAAGGCGAAAGAATATGTGAGGGACATTTGGAATACCTTAGGGCTTATCTCCCAAGAGAGCAGGAAAAAAGCCCAAGAACTTTTTAGAGATATCCATTCAATCACGGTAATACCCATATATTACAAGGATAAAGTAGAGGCGCTCATACAAAATTACAAAAATAGCACAGAGAAGGGGGAAAAAATCCAAGCTCTGAACCAAATTTTGGACTATACCTTCAGCATCCCTGCTTATATGTCAAAGGATAACATGTTAGAAAGGATAAAAGGACTTGAATCCTTTAATCTCTACTGGTTGAAGGCTCCTTATGACGAGGAGAAGGGATTGGCTGAACTTAGAGAAGACCCTGAGCTAAGCTTGGATAATGTATGGTGATTAGGGAGCTTAAATACAAAGGCACTCAGGTAGCCTACTATGTGGTTTGCAAAAGGAAGTTGTGGCTTTTTTCTAAAGGCATAGGTTTTGAGCATCTCTCTGAAAGCGTGGCTCTGGGAAAGTTACTTGACGAAGAAAGTTTTAAGAGGGAAAGAGAAGAAGGTTTTTACGACGCGCCTGTAAGGATGGATTTCATAAAAACATATGATGGGCTTGTGGTTCACGAGGTAAAGCACTCAAGAGCCATAGAAGAGTCTCACCTTCTCCAAGTTAAGTATTACATGTATTACCTAAAAAGCAAAGGGCTTGAGGTTTCTCACGGCATTTTGCACTATCCAAGGGCTAAAGAGATAAGAAAGGTTTATCTTAGCAAAGAGGATGAGTTTATTATAGAGGACGCACTCAAGGGTATAGGGTATATACTTTCTCTGGAAAAGCCACCACCTATAGAAGAAAAGCCTTACTGTAAGAGCTGTGCTTACGAAGAATTTTGCTATGGGTAGAGTTTATTATATAACTCATTCTGGAGAGCTAAGAAGAGAGGAAAATACCATAATTTTTGAAAACTCAAGCATAAAAAAGTCTATACCCATAGAAGATATTGATGAGCTTTTCCTATTTAGTGAGGTTTCTACCAATAGCAAGGCTTTAGCTTTGCTCTCCAAGAAGGGTGTAATAGCACACTTTTTCAACCACTATGGATACTATATAGGTAGCTTTTATCCAAGAGAGACAAACCTTTCTGGCTTTTTGCTAATTAAACAAGTGGAGCACTACACAAATACCCAAAAGAGGCTATATCTTGCAAAGGCTTTTGTAGAAGGAGCTATCGTAAACCTAAGCACACTTTTTGGTCTAAGAAAAGAGGACTATCTTTTTGCACTTCGTGAGGCAAGGAACATTCCCGAAGTTATGAAGGTAGAGGCGGACCTCAGAAAGGATTTTTATAGAAGGTTGGAACAAGAAACTGGCTGGGAGTTTGAGAAAAGAACCAAAAGACCGCCTCAGAACCCTCTCAATGCACTTATTTCCTTTGGAAACTCCTTAGTATACGCCAAGGTTTTAGGCGAGGTTTACCATACTCAGCTAAATCCTACTGTGAGCTATCTTCATGAACCCTCTACAAAACGTTTCTCTTTGTGTCTTGACATAGCGGAGGTTTTTAAACCAGTACTTTCTGATTTCCTAATAGTCAAGCTTATAAGAGATGGGGTTTTACAGGAATACCACTTTTCTGAAGAGCTTGACTTTACATATCTCTCTCCGGAGGGAAGAAGACTATTTGCAAAAGCCTTTGATGAACTTCTTGAGTCTACAGTAAGGCATAGAAGGTTAAAAAGAAAGATATCTCACAGACAACTCGTAAGGCTTGAACTCTACAAGCTCATAAAACACTTCCTCGAAGAAGAAAATTACAGACCACTGAACTACGCAAGCCTTTGATGTGGATAATCCTTGTATATGATATATCTACGGAAAGCAGAGAAGGTCAGAAAAGGCTCAATAAAGTGCGGAAGATAGCAAAGAGATACATAAACCACGTGCAAAAGTCCGTCTTTGAGGGAAACATAACAAAATCAAAACTTGAAATACTAAAAAGCGAGTTATTTCAAGTAATAAACAAAAAAGAGGATAGCCTCATAATCTACATTTTTGACGACCTTGTGGACTACAAAAGAGAAATACTCACCGAGGGGGAAGACCCAACTTCCAATATCCTCTAAATTGTTCTTTATGGTATAATACTCCCTATAAGGCTTTTAGGGAGCATTCGCTCCCTTGACATTTTGGCAACTGAATAGGGTTTTTGGTCTTTGAAAACAAGGGGGTAGTATTCACTCAAGAGGTTTGAGAAGTCCCTCTTCGTCAACTTCCATTATGGCGGTCTTTTGCCTTAGCTCCTCTAACTCCTTTAACTTTTTGGCTATTAGCTCTCCCATTGAGGTGTTCCTTTTTATGCTCTCTATACGCAGGCTCTCCCAAAGGTCGTAAGGTAAGACATAGTGGCTTTCTTGAATTTTTGCCTTTTGTGAGCCTTGTCTTTCATAGCTTATATTATGCCATATGACCGTATGACCATAACGCCGTAAAAACATAAATACGGTTTTACGGCAATACGGCGTATGCCTCAAAGCCTTGTCTCTCAGGGATTTAAATTTGACAATACCACACTCAACCTTGCAGAACCTGACACTTTTGGCAAACCACCTTCACTTGAGAGGGGTGCCCCCTTGACAAAAGGCTTGATATGTCTTATTATTCTTTATGTGGTGAGTTGAGGTTGCTAATCCACCGTGTGGAGTTGAAACCTCGGAGGACGGCTTCGCCTT
>Ga0209080_1001688_pt1 | contig 10740 bp, 9 predicted proteins | sample JNZ110809AmetaG_FD_184123 | JGI IMG/M metagenome (GOLD analysis project Ga0209080, IMG submission 184123) | Hot spring microbial communities from Jinze hot spring, China to study Microbial Dark Matter (Phase II) - JNZ 110809A (SPAdes) (version 3) ...
CAGAACTTTTGAATCACATCTTGACTCACCTTAATCTTTGTATGAACCAACTTGCGTGTCTGTCGTATGTTTCAAATGGGTCGTCCATGATGAACCATTGCCTTTCGTTGAACAGCCCACACACAAGCGAAATGCAGTCCCATTCAATGATGTAATTTGTCACGCCGCGCCTTATGAGCTCCCTTATCACTCGGCTGCGCGCATAAGCCCTTGTGTTGCGCGGGGGATGCAGCATTGCCTCCTCAATTTTCTCGTCGGTGGTGACGCGCATGGCGCTGCCGTTTCGCTGGAGCACATAGAACAAGCCCTCGCTTGGGTTGATGTTGTGATACTCTAAGTCAATGCTGAATAGGGCATCATCGTTCCAGTCAACTCCCTCGGCATCCATATACAGCTGCAGCATCTTGAGTTTGGTCACCCAATCAAGCTTGCCCGAAAGCTGCATCGGGTCTTCCTCAAGCTTATCCAGAACATACTCCCACTCTCGTATTATCCAGTCCGTCTCCACATCCCTGCCGAGCAGGTTGCGTTTTGCGGCTTCAAGATATTGCCTTTGGATGTCAATAGCCGATATCGTTGTCCCTTCTCGCAATGTTGTTATCCAGCGCCAGCTCATATCTCGTGAAATCTCGCGCAGCGATTTTATCGGATGGGCGAGTTCAATTGTCGGCGCACACTTCATTTCAATCAAGTCAAGCACGAGCGCCGTCGTCCCAATTTTTAAAGCCGCTGCATACTCTGAGACATTTGATTCGCCAAAGAGGAGGTGAAGGCGCGTGTAGCGTGAGAAGTCATGATAGCTGTCCCACTTCGGGTTTATAAGCCCGCGATTGAAGCGCACCCTGCCAGAGACAACATGCAGTATATGATCGGCACGCTGCGAAAGTTGAAACTTCACATCCGGGTCTGGCTTCACCTCATATGCGAAGTCCACAAACACATAGTCAATGTCATGTGAGGCAAATGGGCGTCTTGAGCGCTTCGTCGGGATGAGCTTATGTCCACCAACCCTTCCGGCACCGGCAAATATTTGCCTTGTGACCAAGAAAGCTACAAGCGGTTGCAACGCCTTCCGTGAAAAGTATTGGTCTGGGCGGAGTGAATAGTTTTCATGGCAGCCGAATGTGTGCCCGCCAAAGTGGTCAATGCTGTTGTTGTGGAAGCTGACTTTGCCCTCCAAACCGAGCTCCTCAATTGCCCGGCAGATTATCCTCTGCCCGGCTTTGTCGTATGCGACTATGTCAAACACGGAGCGGCATTCCGGGGTAGCATACTCCTCGTGAGAACCAACCGCATCAATGTATAGCCTACCGCCGTTTATCAGGAAGCCACCCGAGCGAGCCGGCTCAAAGAATGGGTCTCTAACATGCCAGTCAAGCAGCCCCCACTTGTTTTCCTTGAAGATGGCATCTTTTACCAACTCAACAACTTTCTCTGGCGGTCCAAGTGATGGATCTCTCACAAAGCATCCGAATTCCGTCTCAATGCCGAATACCCTCTCCATGATGCTCTCATTCCCTATGGCTCAAGAGAGTTAATCAATCCGCGAGCGTTTGGGTTGCGACCGCACAGGCATTGCAAGCGATATGGCAGATATGCAAGCAACTGCCCTCAGCTTGCCCCCTTGCGCTATCAGAATCGACCCCATTTGCCCGCCGCTAAACTCAGCTAACCATTATAACTCTCGGTGTCCTGCGGGTGATAACCCAAAGGTGGCAATAAAGTGCCATGAGTGTGGTGTGGCTTGCATCGTCGGATTATCCCGAGGGTGCATCATCTGCGTGTCAACATGGCATCTGAGGAGCGATCTATTCCCTCACAATGGGCTTCCTCCCCTTGAGTCACGCCGAAAGGCTTGAGAGCACCATTTCAACTCGCTCATCGGTGAGCATCTTAAATCGTCTCTCACTCACTGAATGCCGTTCAAGCAGGGCAGCTTCAACTTTCCCATCCCTCAGGCTACGCTTCAATGCATCAATGAGCGTCTCCGAGGTGGGTTTGCACCCAGCCTCATCTCCAGAAGGCGCGCCGCTATCAGCTTTAACCTTTCCGAGTGCCCATGCCATCAAAGCAACTTGCAATGCCTCATCCAAAGTTGCATCGCCCAACTTCAGGTGCTCCTTGACGAATCGCTCCATCTCCGCTTCAACCTCAACGACGCCAGCAATGGCTGCGACTTGCTCACGCTGCACAAACTCGCCATCGTAGTTGAGCACGATGAATGTATCCTCACCAATGCTTTCTCCAACCTGCGCAAACAGCCCTCGCACGACAAACGGCGTTCTGAATGGGTCGCTAAATGCCCTTCTAACATTCGGACTCACTGAGAAGCCAACCACCCTCTGTATCGAAACATCCTCCGGGCTGCGCTGGAAACCCTCAACATGGGCAAAGTCAACTGCGAGCATCCTTATGGCTTCAATGTCGGCTTGCTGACCGATGGCTGCAAATGCGAGCCTATCATACACCTCGTAAATTTTTCGCTGCGAGCCGCGCACAGTCGCAATTAGCACACCAAAGCCGCAACTAACACCAATTACAGGGCTGCCGAGGCGAAGTCTGTCCTCAACATAATCAGCCTTCTGACGAAGCATCTGTGCCCAATCGTAAGGTGTGTAAACCATGACCTGACTCATACCCTCACTTTATCGTGGGTTCGCAATCTCATTCCTTCCCAACAAGCCCGGTTCATCCCATCATACAACTGTAGGAGCAGCTTTAGCTGCGACAAGCTTATCCAAACCATGGGAATAGCTTTAACCGCGCCAGACTTGTGCATCCGAATTATGGCAGACAGCTCGCTTTGCCTCAAGTTGGCTTTCTGAAATGAATTCTTCCAAGGTGCATCCAAGCACATCAACTGCGGCTTGCTTATATGCGCCAAATGAGCCGCCGTTTAATAAAGCCCTCTCAATGACGCTCAATACACGCCTATCGCCGATTGAAAACAGAGCTTGCAGCTGGCTTGCGCGAATGCTCTCAACCGATAATTTTACACGCTCAATGCCTTTGAGTGCCTTCGTAAGCAAATTGCGCTTCCTTTCCAATTCACCGCTTGGTGCCATTCCTAACCTCTCAAATGGCGTGCCACGCTTTGGAACGAATGCACATGCACTGACTGTAAAACGCAACCGTTTGAAGCGCCTCACTAACGAGCGCATAAATTCACCGATGGCGATGATGTCCTCGTCTGATTCACATGGCAAGCCGAACATGAAGTAAAGTTTGATGGAGCGCATCCCGTATCTCTCAGCAAGTGCTGCAGCCCTGAAGAGATCCTCATCCTTTATCGGTTTGCCTATTGCCGCCCTCAGCTTTTCGGTGCCTGTCTCTGGTGCAATGGTCATGCTCATTGTGCCACTCTGGCTGAGCGCTGCAACCAACCCCTCTGGCAAAACATCGGCGCGCATTGATGAGACGCTCAACCTTAAGCCATCATTAACGACTGCCCACGCAATGCGCTCAATGTCTGGGTGCGCCGAAACGACAGCGCTTACCAACCCAACTGAGTTGAGCGTTTGCCTGTAGCGCCTGATCAAGTTGAGCACTTGCTCAACCGTGAAATGCCTTGCCGGGTGGCAGCAATTGCCGTATGCGCAATAGTGGCACCTGAATGAGCACCCGCGAGCAACCTCAATGAGGAATGTGTCAGCGAACTCAGTTGAGCTCGTAAGGGCAATTGAGTGTGCTGGCTCAATTTGTTTAACATCGGCGAACACAGGTGCTGTTGGATGAGCCATGAGCTGTGGGACATACATACCCTTGACTTCGGCAAGCTCCTCCCATGCACGCACTCTATCATGCGCCGTTATGGCTTTCTCAGCAGCTTGCACAAGCTGCGGCATTATGACCTCGGCATCTCCCATGGCGATGGCATCAAATAAGTCGGCAAGCGGTTCAGGGTTGATTGTCAGCGCAGCTCCACCGCCAATGACTAATGGCTCAAGCGGCTTTCGCTCACTCGCCCTCAAGGTTATGCCGCTGCTCAATAGCGCACGAACGATGTTTGGATAATCACCCTCAAACGGAACCGAGAAGGCAATGATGTTGAACGAGGATATCGGTGCGTTGCTTTCAATCGCCCTTATTGGCTTGCTCTGGTCGCACATTAATGCATCTACGAATGCCCTCTCACAGCTCACAGCGCATTCGTCACTTGCAATTCGCAACACAGCATGCACGCCTAAGTTTGACATCCCGACAAAGTAGGTATTCGGATAGACGAGGACGATGCGTAACCTGCCGGGTTTGCGTGGACGCATTAACCAGCGTTCACTCGTTGAATGCATGTGCACCCCTTATCACCCTTACAGACCCGATTGCATTTGGAACCCTCAAATTGCATCACCAGGTTGACAGTTTGGCTCGTTGTCTTGCAAGTAAACTTATCGCCCTACAGATAACTGATGCAAGCCTGAATGGATGCCGTGCTTCGGGGCTTTACAAGCACATTGAGTTGTGCCATAACTAATGAAGGCAAGCGAAATATTGTAGCAACGGATGTAATGCCCATAAGGGGAGGTGATGAAACAGGATTGAGATTTAAGGGCGACATTAAAGCGCGATCGCTCTGAGGCGACAGAGGGTCGTTTAATCAAGCTAATCCAAGGGAGGGATGCAAGGATGAAACTCGCGAATGGAAGGTCAATTGGCTTTACACTGATAGAGCTGCTGGTGGTGATAGCGATTATCGCCATCTTGGCAGCGATTCTGTTCCCGGTGTTTGCAAGGGCGAGAGAGAAGGCTCGCACGGCTGCCTGTCAGAGCAACATAAAGCAGATACTGCTCGGAATAAAGATGTATGTTGAGGACTACGATGGACGCTTCCCCGGAGCAAGGTATAAACCACCTGGTCTGCCGCAATATACATGGCGTGCGGTTGTCTTCCCATATGTTAAGAATGAGCAAATTTTTGTGTGCCCATCAAACCCCAATCTCTTTCAAGAGACAGGCGATATCGCTGGCAATTACGCGGTATCAGCATGGATGTTTTGCTCCATTCAATGTGATCCTGCAAGGAATATGAGGGTGAGCCAGCTCATCCACGGGACTTACAAACCCGGAAGTAGTTTTTGGACAAATGTGCCACAGGCAACGCCGAACGGTCCTGCTCAGATGATTATCATTACCGAAGTAGGACCTGGATGCGGGCACATTGACTTTAGTGGGCACTTCAGATGTGGTGGCAGTAACGCATGGTTTGCCACAAGACCATTCACTGGGCACCTTGGTGGGGCAAACTTTGGCTTTGCTGATGGACATGTCAAGTGGATGAAGTGGCTACAGACATTCTCACCAATTTTTATGTATCCAGCAGATTGTTGCAGCGATACAAACTACTACAACATGTTCAACCTGCATCCCGATGTGATAAAGGCAATACAGTAGTTGGTTGAGAATGTGCGCTGTTGATTGGTAACTTGGGAAGAGATGATGCAGGTGTAAGGAGGGGTGCACTATCCCCATCAGGAAGAGGTTATGGTATGGTGTTATCACTGTATGCATAGCAGGTGTGCTTTCATTTGCTAATCACTTCAGCAGCCGTGTAATGGAAAACCTTAAGAAGGACGAGGTGAATGAACAAGCCCTGCTTCCGGGCAAAAGCAATGAACGCTGTTGTGGGATGCAGTGGAAGATCCACATCGGGAAGAAGTTGTCAGATTCCGAACTATACAAAATGTGGGTTTACCCAGTGAAGCAGGAGCATGAACGAACGCTCCCGTTTTTGAAGCCAGTGGAGGTTTACGGCAATTTAAAGGCGCGCATTTGCATTAGGGCATTCTATCCCTTCCACCGCGGTCATGAGCACTTCAAAGATTACTTCAAGAGCCTCGCTGAGCGTTACTACCCGCGCTTAAGGGTTGAGTGCATAAACTTCGGAACGCCAACGGGGTTCAAGCTGTTCCGAAAAGAGGGGCTATCGTGTGGAGGTGTTATACTTCAGGCGTATCCGCAGGCTAAGGCGAAGTTTGGTGAAGTTGAATTACCCATAGTTTTTGAAGGCCCGATGGATGCGGCATGGCAAAGGAGCGATCTGGAATCGCTCATAGGGATGCTCACCAGTTATGAGGTATCGCAAGGCAAGTGAAAGCGCGTTTTCCACTGTGCCTATTGCATCTCCGTAAGTGAGTAAGGGCGAAATTGCAATGCATCATCATAGACGCTGTAGATTGCGCACCATCAAGCGTGCGCTATGCAGCCATGAGTTTATCCCTGAGAGGCGAGCTTTCCGCCCGCCCAATCTTCACCTTACATGCTCCCCGATGTGCGTGTTGCATGATGAGCAAGTGAGCTGTGGCTTTTGTTTGCATGGGATGGTTGGAGCATCGGTTAATGATTCATTCCGGAAGCGAAGTTGAGTCAGCTACTGATGGCTCTCAGAATAACCCCGCTTGAAGCTGCATAGCTGCCCTGCGGGAACGCCGCGTCGCATCGGCGTCGTGAAGCACAGTTCCAACGATGAGCACTCAGCATAGGTAACTCCCGTATAGGTGCGTTGTCAGTGCGAGACGCTGCAGCGAACAGCATGCATCAAGATGTGGAGAGCCCCATCAAGTTGTGGTATGAACTTGAAAAAATTCGTAGCACACATTAATGTGAATCATCACCGACATTGCGCATGTGGGAGAAGCATTAGGACGCTCATTGAACCTCAATCATGTTCGCCGTTGAGGGTCATTGCTTTGTTGAGTGTGCGTTCCTCAATTGAGCCATTCCCAATTGAAGGAACTGCAGAGTGAGTTGAAGCTCAATTTATGCCTGTGTGTCTTAACCTCGGTGTCAAGCAAATTTTGCTGTGTGCTGCTCCTCTGGAAACTTGAATTCATTCCTCAAAGGCAATGGAAGAGCTGGCAGCAATAGGGAGAAGTTTGCCAATCATACATACGCTCAAATTGGTCACACAAAAGTGGGCAAATTCTTGGTGTGATAGTGTTGTCTTTTGTTCACCATACCTTGCAGTGGGATTTTTAAAAATATGGGACAAAAAATGGCAATTATGTTTGATGGTTTGGATTTATGAAATTGGGTCCATTTTGGGATTTTTCTGGAAATTTTGGATGGTGACAATGGTGCGGGTATTTTCCAAAATTTCCCGACCTTCTGGCAAATTTCCCAACACGGCATCGTTTCCCGTTTATTTCACTATTTCACACAAAAATTTAGATTCGTAACATCATCACCATGTTTAGCAACAGTGAAATCCAAATTTAAAAACATCAACATGATTCTGTCAACAGCTATTTTAATCCGGATTTTGGGGTTGACAATCACCACGAATTTGGCTATAATTAAACATGAAGCCGGATGTGCTGATGGTAGGCAGAATTGCCATAGTGCATCCTACACCATCACATGGAAAGGGGGTGCTAACATGGCGAAGAAGGCAGCACCAAAGAAGAAGGCAGCGCCGAAGAAGAAGAAGTAGCAATTAAAGCCGTAATTGGGGGCAGTTGGCACTTGCCTGTGCCACTGCCCCCTTAACATTTTACCGGCTCTTTTGCGAAATTCTCCCAAATACTTTTCACTGATATTTAGCAACCCTCGCCTTCAGATTGACCAAAAGGCTTTTGGTGGGTTGGTGGAGAGGGTAATTGAATTTCCCCCTGTAACTCGCCCGCTAAAGGCGTGGCGGTTTCCCTGACTTCACCTAACCTTTCAAGCACTTCTTGGGCGAGTTGGCGATACGCTGCTGCTGCCACATTGCGGCTGTCGTAGTAGATAATTGGCAAGCCATGACTTGGAGCTTCGCTTAAGCGCACCGTCCTGGGTATGATGGTTCGCAAGACCCAATGCTGGAAATGCTTTTCAACTTCCTCAGAAACCTGTGAGGCGAGGTTGGTGCGCGTGTCATACATTGTGCGGAGTATACCGAGCACAAGCACCGACGGATTCAAACTCATGCGAACCTTCCGTATCGTGCTCAGGAGATTTCCCAAACCCTCAAGCGCGTAATACTCACACTGAATTGGGATGAGGATGTAATGTGCGGCGGTGAGACAGTTGACCGTGAGCAAACCCAATGATGGTGGCGAGTCAAGGATGATGAAATCGTAGTTAATGACGAGCGGTTGCAGCGCCCGATGTATCATGAACTCCCTTTCTTCAAGTTGGCTCAGCTCAATCTCAGCTCCAGCCAAGTCAATGTCAGACGGTATGATATCAAGCCGCGCAAAACGAGTATGCTTGACAGCTGCCCCGGGTTCGACGAAACCGGCAAGCACATCATAAAGTTGCGGGCGCGCGGCTTGCCTCGGGATGCCGATACCGGAAGTGGCGTTGCCTTGTGGGTCTGCGTCTACGAGTAAGACGCGCTTGCCAATTTCAGCCAAGCATGCACTTAGGTTTATTGCCGTCGTCGTTTTCCCTACGCCGCCCTTTTGGTTGACGATTGAAATGACTATCCCCACAACAGCTGCCTACCCCGCTTTCACTGTGCGCAGTGACTTTCACAACGCACGCTGTTTGCAATATGACATTTTATCCCTCTCCACACTTCATGTCACCAGCGCGCATAATTGCAACATGCAATTCACATTAGAGGGGCAGGAAAGATGGGTGAGGGCAATCGCTGGTTTCATCTTCTCACGAGCTTGAAGGATGTGCTTCACAAGGGCTTTCATGCCGTGCTCAGGTTGCTTTATCCGCCACGCTGTCTTGTGTGCGGTTCGCTATCCGAGGAAGTGCTTTGCAGGGGATGTTTTGCGCAACTCAAATTTATCAAACCGCCGATGTGCGACCTCTGCGGAAAGCCATATGACGAGCTTGCTCACGCTGCGCCCATATGTTCCGATTGCAGGAACACAAAGCGATGGTTTGACCGATGCAGATGCGCTGTCAGGTATGAGGGTGTCGCACGGGAGATGATCCACAAGTTCAAGTATGGCGGCGAGAGGCGTCTTGCATCGGAGATGGCGAGGCTTATGGTTGGGATTCTGAACGACTTCCCGCTCCAGATTGAGTTAGTGATCCCAGTGCCGTTGCACAGCAAGAGGCTGCGAGAGAGGGGATTTAATCAATCGGAGTTGATTGCGGAGCTGTTATCAGAACAGGTTAATGTGCCGATGAACTCATCCTTATTGATTCGCATAAGGGAAACAAAGCCCCAGTTTGACCTTGAGCCGAGGGAGAGGTTAAACAATGTGCGAGGCGCATTTGAGCTCGTTGAAGCGAGTGCTGTGACTGGCAAGGTTGTCCTCATCGTTGATGATGTAATGACTGTCGGGGCGACATTAAATGAATGTGCGAGAGCGCTCAGGAAGGGAAAACCAAGAGCAGTGTATGCAGCTGCGTTTGCGAGGGCAGTCGGAATGTGAATTGCATACCTGTTGCATGGCGATCCAAGTTGAGGAAGCCACTTCCCGGGGGCTGCTCACGCAAGCTGCAATCGGTGTGGACTTATAAACCGTAGGCAATTCATATTGGGCATATGTGTTGCAGCTACGAAGTTAATTCGGGCTGGCTATACGGGTTGAGGCTTTGTGAGCTTGGTGCGATCCAATTGGTTGGAGGCGATAAATGATGGCTGTGCGCATCGGCTTTATAGGTTCAGGTGGGATAGCCCGTTTGCACATGCAGAACCTGAGCAGGATTGAAGATGTTGAGTTGGTTGCGTTTTGCGATGTCGCAATTGAGCGTGCAGTGGAGTGCGCAAACCAGTATGGTGGTAGAGCATATGACAACCATGCCGAGATGTTTGAGAAGGAGGAGCTTGATGCGGTTTACATTTGCATTCCTCCGGGAGCGCATTCCGACCAAGAGGTTATGGCTGCTCAAGCGGGCGTGCACATATTCGTTGAGAAGCCGATAGCGCTAACACTTGATGTTGCCGAGAAGGCGCTCAATGCGATCAAGAGCGCCGGCGTGATAAACTCCGTCGGATACCACTTTCGCTACCTTGACACCACTGACATCGTCAGAGAGAGGTTAGCTGAGCAAACTGTGGGCATGGTCTTGGGCTATTGGATGGGCGGCTTGCCGGGAACACCTTGGTGGAGGCGCATGGAACAATCTGGTGGGCAGATTGTGGAACAGACGACGCACATATTTGACCTTGCAAGATACATTGTGGGCGAGATAACACATGTGTGCGCTGCAGCTGCCCTCCGTGCATTGCACGATGTGCCGAATCTCAATGTGCCTGATGTCGGCGCTGTGCTCGTTTGGTTTGAGAACGGTGCCATCGGATGCATCTCAAACACATGCATGCTGAGGAGGGGTCACAGGGTCGGGCTTGATATCTTTTGCCGTGACATGGTCGTTGAGCATATGGGTGGAAGCGTCCGCTTCATTTACCAGCAAAGGGTTGAGGAGATTAGCGCGACAAGAAATGGGCATGCATACGAATCGGAGGTATTCATCAGGGCTGTTAAGGAAAGGAATCAATCGCTCATACGGTGCGATTACGAAGATGCGGTTAAGACGCTCGCAGTTACACTCGCCGCCAATGAATCCATCCAGAAAGGTATAAGGGTGAATGTGCCAATGCTTTAAAATTGCTGGCTGCTAAGATGGCAATGATGGGTATCATCACTTCCAACGCTTCACAAAACCATCATGTGGAAGTTGGTAGGGGCGGACGATAGTCCGCCAGAAACCATTTCTTCGGGCGGCTTGCAGCTGCTCCTATATCTTTGGCATAACACAGCTCGTTTGTAAAGTCACGCATCGCAATCCCATCAAGCGCCATCAGCTGAGCAATGATGCGACACACCGTTCGTAGTAAGCCACGAAGCGATAGCG
>Ga0209080_1001689_pt1 | contig 10738 bp, 8 predicted proteins | sample JNZ110809AmetaG_FD_184123 | JGI IMG/M metagenome (GOLD analysis project Ga0209080, IMG submission 184123) | Hot spring microbial communities from Jinze hot spring, China to study Microbial Dark Matter (Phase II) - JNZ 110809A (SPAdes) (version 3) ...
CGTGTTGCTCCTGTGTATCCTGTGTACCCCATGTCGACTAATGTTACATTCAACCCCCTCTCCCTAGCCCTAACAGCAGCAAAACAGCCAGCAACACCACCACCAACAACCAAAACATCAGACTCGATTACCTTTTCTCTCATCAATATACTCTCCTAAAAATATATCTTAGTTTAGCCAAAAATACTTAAGAGTTTTGTGCCTTCTTTGAAGGATAAATCATCTTGCAGGTTAAAATTTTTAAATTATTGATGCCTACTTTAGAGAGGGGATAATTATGGGAAAAATCAAAGAGATAATATATTTTGATAAGCCATACTTGAGAACCAATACGGACGAGATGGTGGAGTTTGCTGCAAAGAGGTTAAAGGAGTTGAATTTGCGAACTGTAGTGATTGCTTGGGAGACTGGGTATACGTTTTGGAAGTTTTTAGAAGCTGCTGAGAGGCATGGTCTTAAGGATAAGCTTAACATAGTTGTTGTTACGAATCCTAAGGGCGCAATTCTTAAGGGGAGGCATGTTTCAATTGATGATGAAACTCGGGCAAAATTGGAAGGTATTGGCGTGAAGGTCTGTTACTTAAGGGACTACTTTCAAATTGGTGAGCCGTTTGATGAGACGAGACCTAGTGACTATAAGGAGCGCCTTAATATTTTAAGGGCTTTTGGTGTCTCGCCATATGTACGTCCGCTGGATCTTGCGGTTGGGACAGACCTCTCCCTTCTAACAATAATAAGTCAGGGGTTCCGAGTATGTGTGGGCATAACTGTTCTAGCAACTAAAAATGGTCTGATTCCGGAAGGCGAATATGTTCTTGCCTTAGGTGGGATATCAACAGGACTTATTCTTAGGGCTAGTTCAGATGCTAGAAGGTGTTTAGTTAAGGAGATACTGGGCTATGATAGAGACTGGAAAGCTGAGGATCCATATGCTAACATGAGAGAACACTTAGAGAAAATGGGTAAAGATTGATGCTGAAAGGAGTGACTATGGAGATATTGTTTTTAAGGGTTCATTTTTCTGAGATAGCGTTAAGAATCTTTAAACATTTTAATAAGTAGATGATTTTTTAGGGTTTTATAATTTCATCTAACTTTAACTCTCTAATTTTCTCCATTGGTATCTTTCCAGTTTCAGGATCCCAGCCCATCACCCTATAATAGCTCCTCTTTAGTTTCTCGTAATCGATGGTTACCCCTTTAAGGACACCTTCAGATAAGGGTGGGTTACCTGTTACCCTGGGCGGGAAGGTGTAGTCGCTTGGTTTCCATCCCTCCCTAAGGTTGAAGGCGTGGAAAAGCGTGTTCATCCTGATGCCAGCCTCCACAAGGTCGCTTACATCCATGTTCCAGCCAGTAGCTAAGTTTAATACTTCTAAGAGTGGGTAGTCCATTGAGTCGTGGCCGAAGATACATAGGCCAGCGGCTATTACACACTTAAACCAGGCTGACATTAGTGCTTGTGCTCTTATCCTATCTTCTGAGACATCATATCTGTCAATCTTCTTTGGTAATCCTATTTTTTCTGCAAGCCATGGTTTTAACAGTATAAAGCCTTCAAGAAAGCCACGTGTATGTTTTGCAGCTTCAGCGTCAATAAGATAAATCATACCCCACCCAACCGCGTATCTTGGGTCATGCATGGGTATGGGCTCGCCACATACATCCATAGAATATTGCTCCGTCCCTCTTCCAATTCTCCTCGCAGCCCACCTTGGTCCATCAGCAAGTATGTCACCTATCCCCTCACGAACACACATTTTCTTGAGAACCTCTATTATGGCGTCGCTATTCCCCCATTCAAGCTCGATACCACCAGTATCCTCCTTTGTTATTATTCCTTTTTCATAGCATTCCATTGCGAAAGCGATTGTTGCGCCAGCTGATATCGTGTCTAACCCGTATTTATTGCATAAGTCATTTGCGTAAATTATTGACTCTATGTTGTCGTTTAGGCAGAGGGGGCCAAATGCAGCTATAGTTTCGTACTCAGGCTTATGCGCTCTCTCCACAGCATACTTGCCACCTGGAACCCGAACCCAGCCGCCGCAGCCGATGGGGCACCCTGGGCAAAAGTATTTTTCAACAATATATTTTTCTAGAGACTTGCGGCCAACTCTCTCCCACTTCTCCTCAGGAAAGTCTTTCACGTTTGTGCCAGCCCAATTTTTAATTGGAGTGTCGTGGGTGGCTAAATGGGGGACTACCGCTGCACATGTTCCAACCTCAATTAAATCCTTAAACATGTGGCTTGGATTAGCCTTTGCTTTTTCGAAGGTTTCTCTCATAAGCTCTATAATTTTGTCTTTATTGAGGACCTCAGGCTTTAAATCGCCGTAACATGCGATTGCCTTTAAGTTCTTTGATCCCATCACCGCGCCTAATCCCGATCTAGCTGCAGCTCGCCCCACGTCATTGATGACAGCAGATATCTTTGAAAGTTTCTCTCCAGCTGGCCCGATACAGGCTATGCTTAACTTCTTGTCCACCTCCTCCCTTATAATCTTCTCCGTCTCGAGGGTATCTTTTCCCCATATATGACTAGCATCCCTTAATTCAGCCTTCCCATCTTGGATTAAGAGGTAAACTGGGCGCTTAGCTCTGCCCCTAAAGAAGATTAGGTCATAACCCGATGCCTTCAGCATATTTCCAAATGTTCCGCCGCAGCTTGCTGTCCCCCAGTATCCCGTTAGTGGGGACTTAGAGAATACTGTGAAGCGAGAGGCGCAGAAAGCCCCTGAGAGGGTAAGGGGGCCGGTCGCAAATCCGAGTATATTTTCCGGTGATAATGGGTCAGAGCGGGGTTTAATTCGTTCATAAATCACCTTCCCCCCTATGCCGACTCCGCCTATGAATAGCCTTGCTACATCATTGGATAACTCCTCTTCATGCATCTTCTCTGTAGTTAGGTCTACGAAGAGCATTTTTCCCATAAAACCATACTTTGGTTTCATGCGATGATTCCTCCCGTAATATCAATTACGGCACCAGTCAGGTATTCAGCTTTCTCTGAGACTAAGAAGGAAACAAGCTCCGCTACTTCCTCAGGTCTTCCCAACCTTCCCTTCGGGATTTGAGACGCCACTTTCTTCCACTCTTCCTCTCTCAGCTTTTCCGTTGGAACCCCTTTCTCTCTACTAAGTCTCTCAAAATATTCGTCCCTAAAATTCGTAGCTATCGCCCCAGGGTTTACAGCATATACGTCGATGTTGTATGGCGCCAGCTCTAGGGCTAATATCTTAACCATCATAAGTTGGGCTGCCTTCGAGGAGTTGTAGATGGCACTTCCCGGGGTTGGAACCTTTGCAGCTAAAGATACTATGTGGACAATCTTTCCCCCACCACCCTGCTTAATCATTTGCCTAGCAACAGCCTTAGATACATTAAATGCACCAAGCACATTTACTCTAAAGACGTCGTACCAATCTTTTTCATTAAAATCTATTATTGGTTCATTGACCGGCCCGCGTATACCAGCGCAGTTAACAAGAATATCGATTTTGCCAAGTTCCTCAACAGCCTTCTCGACAGCTGCGTTCACTTCATTGTAATCTTCTACGTGAGCTTCAACGGCAATAGCTCGTCTTCCAAGGGACTCCACTTCCTTAACAACGCTCTTTAATCCTTCCCAATCCTCATCTCCTGGAAAGAGGCTTTTGGAGACCATGGAGCGGCTAACCGCAACAATATCCGCCCCATCCCTGGCCAATCTTAATACAACAGAGTGCCCTATTCCCCTCTTAGATGCTGCCCCGGTAACAAAAGCCACTTTACCCTTTAAAGGTAAGTTCTCCATAACACCACCATGTAACTAAATTTTTATTTAATTTATATAGCCTTTGCAACTACTCAAATATAACAACTTGTCTCCCAAGAACCCTGCCTTCATCGAGGTCTTGGTAGGCTCTATTAACCTCAACCGGATCAAACTTGAGCCTCCGCGTCACAACATCGGAGTAATTTAGCAAACCCCTCCGCGCAAACTCCACGATCTCGTATTGATCCTGTATCGAACCCATAAAGCTTCCTTGTAGACAAAATTCTTTGGCAATTAGTGTGTGAAGCACTGGCAAAATAACTTCTTTGCCCATGGTTCCAACAACGACATAAATTCCAAGGTGGGAGAGCATCTTAATATATGTGTTAATGGTTCCTGTAGAACCGACGAAGTCAATAAATGCCTTAACGCCATCATTTCTCGTAACTTCATTTATGATCTTAGCGGGATCCTCTTTAGCGGCATTAATGAGAACATCTATCTTTGCAAACTTAGCCGCGAAGTTCAGGGCTTCATCTTTAACATCGATTCCTATCAAATTCACGTATGGAAATAGTATTCTTAACCATTGCACAGCATATGAGCCAAGTCCGCCGAGACCAATTATTGCCACATAATCATCTGGCTCAACATATGACTTCAATTTCTTCACAGCTCCATAGCTCGTTAAAGCTGCACATGCAAGTGGAGGGGCTGCATGAATATCCCTTAAATTCTCTATGCTAATCAGGCAGTGGTAAGTGGGCACTAAAACATATTCTTGCATTCCACCAATAAAAATTGGAGTTTTTGCATGGTGGGCTAAACCTCTCCTAGTATATTTATCTTCTTCCCTATAGTTCCTCAAAAAATATACGAGGACCTTCTGTCCCTCCTTTATGTATTCCGGGACCATCTCGCCGCGTTCCTCAACCTTACCAACGACCTCATGAGTCCCAGCTCCAGCCTCAAAGCCCTCTGGGCAAGGCATCTCACCCTTCCATCTATGTATATCCGAATGGCATATCCCTGCGCTTAAGACCTTTATCAACACAGCCTCTCTTGTCGGCGTGGGTGTTGGAACTTCCTCAAGCACTAAAAGTCTAGGTTGCTTAAGAAATAACCCTCTATGCTTTCTCATCAACATTACTATGCACCCCAACTATTCTTATCCAAATAACTGAATTTAATTATTTTTTAAATTCAGTTAAATGTTGTCTTAAAGCCTATGAGCGGCATTTCCTCCTCTAATAAACATTTAAATCAACAATTAGGCTAATTATACCTTAACAGTAGCGCATAAGAGCTTGGTAAAAATGAGGTTAAAGTTTGGAGTATCGCCATCCCCGCATCCATGGTGGATCGGAAAAGTTAAAGAGTTTGAAAAGTGGATTATGGAAGCCGAGAACTGCGGATATGACGCCATATTCTTACCCGACCACTATAATCTGCCAGTGCCAATGTTTCCTTCAAATGAACTTATAGATACTTGGTCGACATTAGCCTTCATAGCCGCAAAGACCACTCACATAAAAATTGGAACCTGTGTAACTCCATTACCCAGATATTTACCAAGCCAGTTGGCGAAGATAATAGCGACAGTAGATATACTATCCAATGGGCGCATCATTGCTGGGTTAGGGGCGGGTACCTTCCAAGAAGAATTTATAAATTATTCTCCGCAGGGATGCCTAGATGAACCACGCAAGAGGGTTGATAGATTTCTTGAGGGACTACAAGTCATGATTAAATTATGGACTATGGATAAGGTAACCTTCAACGGCAGATTCTACAAACTCAAAGAAGCCGTACTTCTGCCAAAGCCAGTCCAGAAGCCTTATCCTCCTCTATGGGCGGGTGCTGTAGGTTCTAGAATGCTTAGAATATCCGCTAAATACTTTAATGCGTGGGTGCCTTCAAGGGGCAGTACATTTACCCCGACGCCTGAAAAGTATGAAGCTGGTGTGAAAATAATAACCGACTATCTAAAGAGATATGGAAGGAACACTAATGAATTCACGTTTGCTCTTCTGGGATGGATGACTGAAAAAGTTGTGGATGACATCGATATAATCGATAAATTTGTTAAAGCTGGGTGTCAATATTATATCGTTGAGATCCCCCTTACTCCCCCAGTAAAGGATGGAAGATACATTCAATTAATTCGAAAATTTGCAAGAGAAGTGATGCCTAGCTTCTAAATAATCATCAATAATCAAAGTTCTTCATTGTTAGCTGATTGAAATTATTCGTTTAGAGACTTGACAAAATCTTCTGAGCACGAGCATAATACGATGCTCTAACTAAACAATAAGGTTTAAATTTTGGGATGCTAGTAGTTGATAAGAACTCTTTGAACAAGGTTATACGGGAAAGGAGGTAAGATCATTCCCTCTTTCATGCTCAAAGATGAGGGGCTGCTATGAACATTAAGGGAACTATATTTAATATTCAAAGGTTCTGTCTAGACGATGGCCCTGGAATAAGAACTACGGTTTTCTTAAAGGGCTGCCCACTAAGGTGTCTCTGGTGCTGTAATCCTGAGGGACAAAACCCTTGGCCGGAACTAGCGCACCGCGATGCAATATGTACAAAGTGCGGTCGGTGTATTGAGACCTGTCCTAAAAACGCCATTTCTATTAGTGATAATGAATGGCACATCAACCGCTCTCTCTGCAATGTTTGTGGCAAATGTGTTGATATATGTGTTCGCGGCGCTTTAGGAATATTAGGGAGAGAGATGAGTGTAGATGAGGTCTTCAAAGAGGTAATAAAGGATTTAGATTTTTATGAGGCCTCTGGCGGAGGGGTAACGCTTTCTGGTGGAGAGCCGCTTTTTCAACCAGACTTCGCCGCTGATCTTCTTAAGCGTTGTAAGGATGAGGGAATTCACACGGCTATTGAGACATCAGGATACTCTAATGAGAATTCGCTAAAGAAAGTCCTTCCATACGTAGATCTCATTTTATATGACTTAAAATGCATATCCCCCGAGCTCCACAAGAGGCTGACAGGAGTTTCAAATGACTTGATTATCAGGAACCTTAGGCTCCTCATCAGTAGGGGGGTTCCAGTAATAATACGTTTCCCACTTATTCCAACTTTAAATGATTCAGATATGGAGATCGCGTCTCTAGCAGAGTTCATTGAACAAATGGGAGTGGAAGATGTCGAGGTTCTGCCATACCATAGACTTGGCATCAGCAAATACAGAATGTTAGGTAGGAAGTATGAGTTAGAGGGAATAATGCCTCCGACAAGCGAGCGCCTCCAAGCAGTGAAGAGGATCTTTGAATTAAGAGGGCTTAGATGCAAAATTGTAAGGTAGGGCTAAGATGATAGAAATTTTAGATGAGTAGTGGAGGATCTTAGCTCATAATTACCTTGACGCCATATGATTCAATGAACCTTTTAAGCGTCTTTATATGCTCATGTGGTGGAGGCATTAAATCACGCAAAAGATAGGGTCTTGAAAGCGCTTCATACCTATGAATCCCCAGCCTATGATAAGGCAATAACTCTATTTTGAAATTTTTCCCCAATCCGCTGACAAACAATGCGATTGCCCTAATATTTTCCATATCATCGGTATAACCTGGCACAACTGGCACCCTAACAACTACTGGCATATCAGGGTAGCTCTTGGAAATATTCTCAATATTCTTTAAAATTTTTCTGTTCGATTTCCCTGTAAATTTCTTGTGTTTGAGTGGGTCAATATGTTTTATATCCACGTACAGGAAGTCTGTGTATGCTAGCATTTTTGCTAAAGACCCCCAGTCTCCGTAAGCAGATGTTTCAATACACGTGTTGATGCCCCTTTCTCTACACATCTTCAAGATAGCTGCTGAAAACTCTGGTTGCGAAATTGGATCCCCGCCACTTAATGTTACGCCTCCCCCAGAGCTTGAATAAAATACCATGTCCTTCTCAACCTCCTTAAGAACATCCTCCACAGTCATCTCTTTCCCAACAATTTTTCTTGCACCGCTCAAACATTTTTCTACACATTTTCCGCATAATGTGCATTCATAGCGTAATGTAACTATTTCATCATTTAACTTGACGATCGCCTTCTTCGGGCATGCATCGATACATCTTCCACACTTTATGCACTTATGTGAGAAATATTCTAGTTCAGGGAACATGTTTTGTCCATCAGGAGTTGAACACCATATGCACCTCAGTGGGCAGCCCTTTAAGAAAACTACTGTCCTAATTCCCGGTCCATCATGTATGGAGAAGCGCTCTATATTCAAAATTAAGCCCTTCATCCTTCTCACCCTGAGATTAAATGTATCCTAAGGAAGAGAAGCGGGAAACACAGCTTCGGTTCAATTTAAAATGAAAATTTTTGCATGTTGCTCAAGATAATCTATGAGTTGTTCTTGAGATAATTTCATCTTGGATTTCCTTTGGTAAGTCTACAAAGTATGTGCAGTATCCTGAGACCCTCACCATTAAGTCACGATATTTTTCAGGGCGCACTTGGGCTTCTCTTAAAACCTCTGGAGACACAACGTTAAATTGTATATGATATATGCCTAGATCCGCCCATGCCTTCATAAAGCTCACGAAAGATTGTATCCCCTTTTCGCTCCTAAATAATGATGGATCCAGCTTCATGTTTAATAGCGGGGCATAAAACACGTCAAGACAGCATTTAGATGCATCCTTGAGGACGGCCGTAGGTCCGTTAACATCGGTGCCTTGCATAGGCGATATACCATCAGAAAGTGGTGTCCAAGCCTTTCTACCGCTCGGCAGAGCTCCTACGCATGAACCTGCATATATATGAACCGCAGCGGCAGCTCCCGCGAATACTCTTTTACCTCCGTATCGTCCGCTATACTTCTTTGTTTCTTGACACAAGAATTGAATAACATCTGCTGCAATTTCATCGATTTCAGGGACATCATTGCCATATTTTGGAGCTGTGAGACATAAGGCTTGTATATCCTCATAGCCTTCGAAATTTTTGTCTAACGCTTCAAGGAGTTGTTCCCACGTAATCCTTTTCTCATCATATATAAGCTTCTTAACCGCAATTACGCTGTTAATTAGATCTGCGTGGCCTACCGAGGATATTTCCCCGGCTATATTATATTTTGCTCCACCAGCCATACAATCTCTTGCATTCTCTATACAATCCTCAAAGCTTAGTGAAGCCACAAGATATGGATATTTCTCTTCCTGTATTGTTTCAACCATATTTGCGAGTTCAGCAGCTTTTTTTATTAGATACGCCAGCTGTCTCTTTAAAGCCTTTTTAAAGTCCTCAAAAGTCTTAAAGTTACGTGGATCCCCCGTTTGGGGAACTGGCAGACGAGACCCAGTTTTCCTCAACATGCCATTTGTGAGTACAAGTTCTACAGCGCTTCCCAAATTTATACTTGCAGGGATTCTAGGACCACCAATTTTACCCATCAGTGTTAAATCTTTACACGAATTAACTGACCAATTATATGCGTCCTCAAAAGGTATTCCCCAACCCATAAGATATTTTATGCCAGCTTCATCATTAAAGAACTGGGGGTGGCCTGTGCCAAGCATTACAAGTTCTGCAGCCTTAATTAAGAGAAGGTCCGGGTTTCTTCTCTTGTTGTACTTTATTCCAAAATGCGGTTCTGGTAATTTTAACTCTTTCATGGCTTCTATCATCAGATAGGTGAGCTCATTTACTCCGTCACCACCATTTTTAGTGATCCCGCCAACATTTATGCTTTGGAATCTCGCTCTGCCAGCAACAATCTTATATGCCTTATCGCTCAAGTACATTATTTCATTAAACTTCACAAAAAGACACTCTATTAATTCTAAGGCTTGTTCTTTTGTTAATCTCCCCTCCTCTATATCCCTCTTATAGTAGGGATATAGGTACTGGTCAACCCTTCCGGGATTATTGCTTGAATCATTGTAATCTATTTGTAGACAGACATGATAAAACCATAGGGATTGTAGAGCTTCCCAGAAATTTCTCGCGGGGTTAGCTGGCACATGAGCACAAATTTCAGCAATCTTCTCCAGTTCCTCTCTTCTTTGCGGATCTTTTTCCACTTCAGCTTTTTCCCTTGCTAAGAGGGCATACCTTTTTGCAAGCTCAACTATTCCTTCGCACACTATAAGCAGGGCTTTTAAATAAACCCACTTCTCATAGTTACCGGGTATGGAAAGGTCTAAAGATGCCAGTTTCCTCTCTATTCTTTCCCTTACACTATTAACCCCCTCCCTTATAATTAGTTCATAGTTTGGTGCCAATAAGCCATGGTTCGGGGTCTCCCTGCCATTGGTGAGTATGAGTACACCTGCCTCAACAAGTTGGCGCAGGTCTTCTGGTGCGCAAGAGATGAATGTATCCCAAAAAGATTTATCCCTCCAATATGGTTCAATAAACTCCTTAAATAGTTTCTTCTGTTCATTTGTTATCAAAAATTGGTCTGTATCACGAAGGTGGATTGTGTCCAGCTCCTCGCTTAGAACCCAATACTTTACGTCTGGGTCAAGGGCTGCGGCGTTCACCTTGCTTGCTGGGTGACCAACAATCAATTCACCATCGTTAATGAAGATTGTTTTCCGCCTACATATTTCACGAAAAGCCTTGGCTCTTCTGATAACTAACGGTTCACCCTCAGTCTGCATAAAGACTTCAGTCATTATCTTTGCCTTTTCAAGGCACACACTCGGCTTGGTTTCACGGAGCCTTTTAATTGCCAGTTCTATCCGAGGAAACATATTACATCACAAAAGGAGGATCTATTCATAAAAATCTTTATTGCACATTTAATATAAAATCTAACGCTTAACTCTCATTAAAGAGGGTTGGAGGAACGAGGTTATGTTAAGGGAGAAGATTATAGAGTCTGATGTTTTGGTTGTTGGTGGTGGTGTTGCTGGCTGTTTTGCTGCTGTTAGGGCTAGGGAGAGGGGGTTGAATGTAACATTAGTCGACATGGGGTACACAGGATACACAGGAGCAACACG
>Ga0209080_1001691_pt1 | contig 10729 bp, 10 predicted proteins | sample JNZ110809AmetaG_FD_184123 | JGI IMG/M metagenome (GOLD analysis project Ga0209080, IMG submission 184123) | Hot spring microbial communities from Jinze hot spring, China to study Microbial Dark Matter (Phase II) - JNZ 110809A (SPAdes) (version 3) ...
AATATTTACATCGAGAGGTTATATAGTTCATAGAGGGATATGCTCATAGAAGTTGAGTATTATCTACCATGTCTTTTACATTTCTTCCAACACTCACAAAGTTTATTTAATAACACTTTTAAGAACTCGTCAGATTTAATTACCTTAAAAATGTACACCGGCACTTCTTGAAAAGTGGCTAATGAACATTTCATAAAAAGGCATAGTTACGGAAAGAATGGAATGGAGTGGGTTAGAGTTACTGAGCTGATATGGCGAGAATGTCTCCCTAATAATCTTAGATGATATGCGAAGAAAATTGTGAGAAAAGTTTATGGTGAATAAAAACCCTAAGATATCTGCTTTGGAGTCTATACTCCTTAGCATAAAGTTACCAAGCTCGTCTAGACTTTTAGATATAGGGTGCTCAACTGGTGATTTGACAGTCCACATTGCAAACAAGCTTGGTATTACCCAAATATTCGGCGTCGACATTGATGAGGAAGCATTAAAGCAAGCTAGGGCTAAAGGGGTTACCGCTTACCTAGTTGATGTAAGCCGTGAAAAGCTTCCGTTTGCTGAAAATTTCTTTGAAGTTGTACTCATGCTGGATGTGATTGAGCATATTGAGAATCCTGATCATGCAATAAGAGAAGCATATCGAGTCTTAAAAAGAGGAGGTTTTTTAATTCTTACAACGCCAAATTTGACATCATGGTATAATCGTGTGTTAATTCTTCTGGGAAAGCCAATTTTAGGAATTGATCTATCAACGAAATGGAGGTACACATATCCTTTAGGCATAGAGCAGGTAATTTCTGGTCATCGGAGACTATACACATTGGACTCTTTAAAGGGTCTACTCTCGTTTTACGGATTTAAAATGGTAAAAAGTAAGGGCTATCCTCAGGTTTTCTCTAAAACCCAAGTTAAGGGTTTTATGCGTCTAATTCATGCTCTTGATAGACTCTTTGCTAAGAAAGCCACAATAGCCGCAAACCTCCTAATAGTCTGTTCAAAATAAGCTCCTTGTGACGTTTGAAGGAGTTCTCACCGTAAATTATTGGGGTGACTTTGCTGCCTGCTGGTATTCTTGAACTTCTTCAAACACCCATTCCCTTTTACACGATGGTTTTAACTGTTATGTGGCTGCTAATACAGGTTATTTCAAAAATTAGCCATATAAAAAAGGTTTTTCCATGGACGTTAAACAGTAAGTATGTTTATGGAATTTTAGCATGCTATATTATTTTAACGCTATTGATTATACAATTGGACGTTAATATCTTTCCCTATTTACATGCATTTATTCTGGCGTTGACGCTCTGGCTTTTAGCAAGTGCGTCCTCATCTACTAAAGCATCTTTGACGCTTCTTACGGTTATTGTCGCACTCATGCCAGTTTTAGTTATGGTTTCCACGAAGCACCCCTTCCCCTTAGCAGATGATGCCCGTTTCCCTGGGTTTGCCGCTGCAATAGAGAATGACGGTCGCTGGGTTCCCTACAAGTACTCCGAAAACTCGTATTATCAATTCTTCCACTTAATTCCCGCTTTGGAATATATTCTAGCTTCAGTCACAGGTGTTGGAGTTCTAGGCGTTATGAGCTACTACTTAACCTTAAAGTTCGCTTTGTACTTGACTTACCTATTATTCGTTTTTCTTGTTGTAGAGAAGCTTATCAAGGATCGTCCTTCTTCACTTGCAGCTGCGCTTCTACTTTCAATAACTCCCCCCTTAGCACTTACGCAGGTTGTTCATCAATGCTATGCGATAGTGCTCTTTATGGCGTCGGCCTTTATGATCACGAAGCTGCATGGGGGGCAAAGACCGCTATCGCTATCTAGGGCGGCGAGCATGCCAGCTGTATACCTTCTAATGATGGCCGGGATCGTCGCGCATGCGACGCATACGCTCATGCTCCTAGCCCTCCTTCTCCCATTAGCCATCATCGATAAGTCTAGGGAGGTTAGGAGGAAGACTCTAAGGATCGCTGGATTCATCCTCGTCATATCCTTAACCTACTGGATGTACACTTATGTCCTAGACGCGATCATCAGACCCTCTATTAACGCCTTCAACAGATTTATAGAACTGCTTACTGGAGAGGCAACTCCATGGCTGAGCAGTCGCGTGCCATGGTATACTTCAGAATCGTCAACATTCTTCATCTCATGGGCGCTAGTTCCCTCAATAACTGCCTCACACATTCTGCTTTCTACCCCGCGATTACTCCTTAAAAGGAGCCAGCTTAACGTCAACGGTCCACTTGCTTTAGGCCTTATAGGCTTAGTAGGCACGATCATAAACTATGCTTTGCGCACCCTGCCAACCCTTGGCGGACGCTACTTCTACTGGCTATACTTGCTTATGCTTCCTCTCTCAGCATTAGTTGTTAAATGCGTATCTAGAAAGTTTGCCAGCTTAATTCCTGCCATAGCTTTAATCTTCATAGTCTCGTTCTACGGAATACAGGATCCTACCTTAGCGGCTAATACCTATGGAAATTATATAGGATGGGCTGATCGCACCTCGTGGGAACATGCTTGGAATATTATTTCGATTATTCCTCAAGATTTAAAGGTTGCACGTGATAGTAGAATAATTGGTCCAATAGATTTTGTAAGCATGGTGAAAAATATAAAGATAACTCGTTCACCACGGCCAGATTATGTTATAATCGCAAATGATGCGTTAGGTATAAGGCAATATCTTAAAGAGAAGGATGTGATAAGGTTAATCAATCCTCTTTCAAACATAGTTTATAGCTCTGGATTCTATAATATATATGCGAGAAATAATCAATAGGTGATCAACACATGCAACAAAAATTAAGAGTAGGAATCGTCGGCTTCGGCTTTATGGGCAAATCACATCTAGCAATTTGGAAAAAAATGCCTAACCTTCTTCCCGTAGCGATATGCGATAAACATGTTGAAAGAGTGAAGAAGGACGCTGAGAAGCATCATATCAAGACCTACTCGGACGTATCCTTAATGTTAGAAAGGGAAAACTTAACAATAGTGGATATTTGTACACCGCCGCAGACTCATTATCTTATAGCTATTGAGGCGATAAAGGCAGGATGTCATGTAATAATCGAAAAACCGTTAACTGTTAACACGAATGAAGCAAAGGAACTTATAGATTATGCAAAAAGAACCGGTGTGAAACTATGCGTAATACATAATGATAAGTTTCAACCTGGAATAATTGATGCATTATCTTATGTTAACGCGGGCAAAATTGGAGAGGTTGTAGGTGCTTGTGAAAATTATTTGTGCACGAGGGATAATCCCATGTTAGTTGATAGGAATCATTGGTGCCATTCATTGCCAGGAGGAAGGATTGGCGAATGTCTTCCACATCCTGTTTACACCTTACAAAGTATTTTAGGTAACGATCTAAATGTTGTTAAAGCTTTGGGGATGAAGTTGGGACCTTACGAGTGGGTTCCTTTTGATGATTTATATGTAGTTTTAAGCAATAATGAGGGTAAGATAGGGAAGATATACGTATCGTTTAACTCTCCAAAGAATGAAACACAGGTTAAAATTTATGGTAAAAAGTGTATGTTAGATATCGATTTATATACTAGAACTGTAGTAAGGCGTTCTTCTCGAGCGCCCGAAAGTAAGGTCGAGAAGATGAAGGAGAACATTAGGAACGCGTATCAGATTACATCATCAACCTTTAATTTAGCTCTCCGATCCATCATTGGCCGTTTAAGGAATGGTCATGAAGTTTGTATGAGGTTGTTTGTTGAAAGCATAATTTATGATAAGCCACTTCCCGTAAGCTTTGAGGAAGCATACAATAATGTACGGATAGTGGAACAGATAATTGAGAAATTAAAGATTTGTTAATGGAGACAAAAATAAGTTTTTGTACATGTGTAAGAAATGAAGCCAGGAATTTACCAGAACTATTGGAACATGTGAAGGATATAGTAGATGAGATAATAGTAATAGATGACATGAGTACGGATGGAACATATGAAATTGCTAAAAGATATGGAGCTAAAGTTTACAGGAGGAGGACCATGGGCTTTGTCGAACAAAACAGACAGTACGCTTTTAATAAAGCAACTAGCGATTGGATACTATATCTCGAAGCTGACGAGCGGTTAAGTACGGAGCTAAGAAGAGATCTTAGAAAGATAATCGAAAATAGTGATGAGATAGACGGCTATGCTCTTTCAGTAAGATACTACGTAAAGAGAGGATATTTCATAAAACATTATAACCAGCTTTATCCCAATTTCAGATTGAGAATCTTTAAGAAAAATAAAGTAATGTGTAAAGCATTAATTCATACGGATCCAGAAGTTTTCGGAAAAATCGTTCACCTTCATCCGGATAAGTATTTCATCAAACATCTAGTGTATGAACATTATCTTTTAAATCGTAAAAGTATGAGAAGGCACGTTAAATACGCATGGATAGCTTCGCACCAAAGGGATATGAAATGGCGAGGTATAATTTTCACATTATCTTTTCCAGTGACTTTTCCTGTTAGGCTTCTAAGAGAACTTTTAATAAGAAAAGCATTATTAGACGGTTTTAGTGGAGTTAAAGTGGCATTTATTTACTCTATTTATCTATCGCTTATAGATATTTTTACTGCCTTAAGATGGTTAAAGCGGACCATATCGTTAATAATTCGCTAAAACTAAAGTGTTTCATCATTTAAATGCATGATTTTGCTATACTCACTATACGTATCAAAAACCTAGCTCTAAAACGTAAAAGCTGCACCTGCTGGAGGTCAAAAATAACCCCCTGAAGAAATTTTGAATAAGATTTTGCAGGCATTGTGGAAGGTTGATTATGCTTAAGAGACTGTTAGTACGTGTAGATGACATTTGTTACTTTACTGAGGTGGATAAAATTGTAACAATCTATAAGCCTCTCATTAAACTTAACGCCCAACTATGCATGGCTGTTATACCAATGGTTAGTTGCAGCATACACTCAAGATTTATTCCTTTAAAACTTAGAGGAAAGTCTCTATTATTTTCCATCGAGAAAAATAAGGAACTAATTGACTTTATTTGCTCTAAAAACTTTGAGATATTACAACATGGTTTCACTCATGAAGTATATGATTTACGTGGTCGTCCCGTATATGAGTTTAACATTAATGATAAGTGCCAAATAGAGAGAAGAGTTAAAGCGGGGATAAAATTGTTATATAAAGCTTTCGGGAAAAGACCATACTTTTTCGTTCCACCATGGGGATCGTTATCTAAGAATGCTTATAAAACAATAATGAAGTTTTATAAAGGTATGTTAATTAACCTCTCCCATCATACCTTAGGCAGAATTTCTAGTTTTATTCCAAAGAGATTACCCTACGAAATCCTACCAGCCTTTCTGTCTAGTAGAATTCATAACAGGAACTATCTTAAGTATCATAGATTCCTAATTCTCGAGCATAAATATCTCCATTATCCCCCTGAAAACGGACTACATTTTTTCCTTAACGAGCTAAGGAGGAATTTAAGCCAAGATTTTTTGGTTTTAGCAACTCATTATTGGATGATCGACTCAGAAGAGTCTGTTAAGACTTTTCATAAATTACTCAACTATCTGCTGAGACAAAACTTCGTCCCAGCGTCCGCCTCAGATATTTATGATATAATCATGAATACTTAATTAGCTGACGCTTAACATTAGTTTGACGAGGAGGTTATCTTGTTAACGTATTTACGTACTTTAAAACCTCTCTTGAATCTGCTCTATAAGCTAAATAGGTTTCTTTATCATCGTGACTTAATCAAAAGGAAGATCTATCTTCAACTAATTAAAATTCTTGATAAGCACAGACTTGTCGATCTAGATGTTATCTATGATGAAAGATATTTCTTGATGCGGAAATTGTGGAAATCCGAGGTTAACAAAATAGTGGATGTATTGTATGAAGAGTTTCGCCCTGATTCTGTAATAGACTTTGGATGTAGCATAGGATTATATTTACTGAGATTCAAAGAGTATGGCTGTAAAGTCTTAGGTGTTGAAGGATCTTCATTTGCTAGAAAACACTCAGTTATAGATCCAAACTTAATTATACTACATGATCTGCGCGACCCTTTAATTTTAGATAGAAAATATGATATGGCACTTTGCTTGGAGGTGGCTGAACATATCCATGAGTTCTATGAAAATATTTTCCTTGACAATATCTGCTCTGCTGCAGATGTTATCGTGTTTTCATCTGCTAAACCAGGGAGCGGGGGGGTACATCACGTGAATGAAAAACCTGCTGCTTACTGGATAGTAAAATTTGCTGAAAGAGGATTCAAGCCTGATTATTGTTTAACAGAGAAGATTAAAGAAAAAATTTCTGGACTTAAACATATTCCTTGGATAAGAGATAACATAATTATATTCAAAAGAGAAAACTACCGATAAAGTTGTTTATTACATGTAACTCCGATTTTGGGAACAAATCTTGAAAATTTACTTTTTATGCGTTGGATTATTGTTTTCTTATAACCTTGAACTAGTCAACTCACTAAGTAATTTAGGTATTAATATAGTAGTTGATGCTCAATCAAACCTCGCTAGGTTAATGTTATTGCACGAAAAGATAAAAGGAAACTGTAAAGCTAAAATAAGGTATATTAGCGTACTACCTAAACTTATACCATTAAAATCATATTTTGGAACGTTCGATCTCGTACATCTGAACTCCATATCTTCTTACTCAATGAAAGTTGCAAAAATTGCGAATTGCCCTAAAATTTTCGTTTTACACGAAGCACCTATACCAAAAAGTGTTTATGATGTCTTAAAGGGATACGTAGATATGTTCGTAGCCCCTTCAGAGTTTACAGCGAAAAATGAGGCTCCTAAAGTAGGGTTTACACCAATAGTTATACACCACGGGGTAAATATGCATTTATTCAATGATTCCATTCAAAAAGATGTTGCTCGGAGGAAGCTTCACATTCCTTATAATGCAAAAGTTGTACTTTGGAATGATAGGATAAGCCCAGAGAAGGATTTAGAGACACTCCTTAAGGCTATCCCACTGATTGCCAGAGAGGCACCTGATGTATACTTTTACATCAAAGGAAGAGCTGTAAACAAGGGATATTTAAGAAGAATAGAAATGATGCTTAAGAATTGCAAAAAGAGGAGAAATGTTAAAATACATGTTGGTTGGATTCCTTACGAGAAATTGCCTCTCCTATATAGGTCAGCCGATGTCTTTGTCCGCACCTCACTTTATGAAAATTTTGGCCTAGGATTCGTGGAAGCGATGGCGTGTGGAGTTCCTGTTATTGTAGCTGACGTCCCTATAGCACGTGAAGTACTTGGTGAAGCAGCCCTATTCTTTAAGCCAAGAGATTCGATGGATTTAGCGGATAAGGTTATTTACCTCCTAAGCAATTCTGATGAGGGAGAAATACTGGCCAGGAAAGGGCTAAGAAGAGTTAAAGAAAAGTTTACTCTGAACATGATGACCCAAAAGTATCTAAACCTTTACAGGAGTTTAGTGGAAAGAGTATGAACGTAGAGGTTCTTAGAGGCCTGACTTACGATTAGTTCACACGCACTATAGTTTCACTTAAGCTATTCTATAGACCTAGCATTGATCTTTTAAAACCCTATAAGTTTGGGCACGGTATGGCTGTCATTCGAGGCTTGAGAACATCCGGCTTCTGGTGTCGAAATATGATGCAATATACTATTCGCTTCTCAGAGAACATTATTCCCTTAAGTTATTTAAGTTAATGTTAAGACAGGGCATGATATTTTTAGATGTAGGCACTGGAGTTGAAAGTTATTCCATAGTAGCCCCAGAAGTAATAGGTGATGCAGGTCTGCTTTATAGGCCTCATGATTCATTAGATCTAGCCGATAAAGTAGTAACATTGTTAAATGAGGAGATTCGAGAGGAACTTTCTCGTAAGAGTGGAGAAAGGGTAAAGTTTTTCACAGCAAAGAGAATGGTGCAGCAGTACTTACAGGCGTACCATTTCTTGTGTAAGGATTAAAACCATAAGTTAAAGGTCTCCATTTGTAGAGTGAGACGTGTTAAGGAAGCTCTGTGGAATTGTAGGCAGGTACCACGCTTATTTCAGGCTTCGTGCTAAGGAATTAGGGAGAATAGCTGGACAAGAAATATTGTTAGTTTCAACATCATTCTTACCGAGACTTACACTTCTAGTTCCTAAACATGGTTTCTATGCGTATGCCTTAATAGATGAACCCTTAACTGTGGAGTTCATTAAAAGTTACTTTAGTCGAGGAATGAAATTCATCGATGTAGGAGCTGGTGTGGGAACGTATTCTATTCTTGCTGCGAAGTTTGGATGCAAAGTTACAGCTTTTGATCCCGAGACCTTGTGTTATATTTTAACGAAACTCAACTGTGAATTAAACGATGTTCAGGTAAGTGCAAGAAAAGTAGCTGTAGGAGACTATTCCTCCTTTTCTTCTATTAGCTACATTCGTTTAGATGATTTAGAAGTCATACCTGATATAATTGAGATTGACGTTGATGGCGATGAGTTCTTGGTGGTAGAGAGTGGCAAACGAATACTGGGCAACGTAAAGATGATCGTAATAGAACTTAGACCATCGACTTTTTATAATGTTCATAAAGTTCTTAAATCGTTAGGATTCAAACCGATCTTTGTTGAGAGATTGTGTCAGCAAACAACATTACTACGGCTTTACGTAAAGCCAAACGACTTTAACGTAATCTATTCTCGCTAACTTCGTGGTTGTTTTATGGCGAGCTCCGTTAACAGCAATATAGTAGTACCAAAGATCGATGTAGTGATGCCTACGTGGAACTCCAACTCTCCATACTTCCCTTTAATTATTAGACGAATATACGAACTTGTTAAGTTAAACCGCTTAATCTTAGTGGATAGGTTTAGTACTGATGGTACCATCGAAGTAGTAAAAAGTATAGTGGAACCAAGGAAACTACGCATAGTACAAACAAACTCTGAGCTTGCTAATGCCAGGCGCCTTGGGATAAAGTATGTTACGACTCCTATTTTCATGTTTATCGACTCTGATGTTATACTCCCAAGAGGTTGGGAAAAGCTCTACGTGTTTTTGTTACGACATAAAAGCATAGGGGCAGTTTCCTTACCCCTTTGTGCGCATTGGTCAACATCAGAGAAGGGGGCTAAGGTTCGACTTCCAAAACCATACAAAGCCTTGTCTAAGGGTGAAATTATAAGGAAGGGGCTTTTTCAACTAGCAAAAGGGGATTTATTTCTTGCACTCATACGAACTGAACTCGTTAAAGACTGGGAACCACCTGAGAACCTTTCTGCGTTAGAAGTTTTCAGCTTGACTCAACATATTTTGGGAAAAGGCTATTTGTGGGTAGAACTCCCAAAACCATGCTGCTATCACACTAAAGAGCTAAAGATAGGGTGCGGATTCGTACGTTACCTTAAGCAAGGTCTTTGGGAAGGGGCTGGAGCGAGGTATACTGGAATAAAAGTAAGTGACTTTTTACTTGAAGTTAGCTCCAGACTCTGTGGAGGGATTGCATCATTGGTTAAAACAGGGCAGCCACTTTACTTTGTCGACAACTGTGCTATGAGGTTTGGTCAGATCATTGGCTTCCTAATCCCTCACAAATACAGAACTTGGAAAAGATAACATGGAATCTATGCAAACTAATCATGAGAACCTTAAAATACTGTTGGTCACCGAGCAGTATTGGCCTGAGGGTACGGGTGGGGTATTAGCTTCTCACTTCATAGCCAGGCTCCTTCGGGACGCAGGGTTTAAGTTAACGGTTGTGCATGGTACTAGAGAGCCTGTAAGGCTTAATGGGGTTTGCTACGTCTATTCTAGTCTTTTAAGCGTGAGGGATAAACACAGGCTCTGGCTCAACTGTTCAATATTGGCTAGGAAAAATTGGTTTCGTAAGCTTATCAGCAGATCTAATGTCGTGTATATTCCTAGGTACTGCTATCCTCTAATACCTATTGCGAAAAGGCTTGGCAGGAGGGTTGTGGTTCATCTCCACGACTATCAACCGGTATCCTATAACTCCATCGTTTTCAGCGAGCAGGCGAAGGGCAGGGTTAATGCCGTAAGCTTCGAGGTCTTAGAGCATGGAAGCGTTGCGAGGGCGTTATTTGCAGGACTTACATCGCCCATGAATAGGCTGTGCAAGATCTGGCTTAGGGATGCGGATGTGATAACATGTGTCTCCATGAAGCAAGCCGAGGTCATCGGTAGGCTGGCCCCGGAGTTGGCGGGCAAGTTGAGGGTCATTTATAATCCGTTGCCGAACATACCTCTCACCAAGAAGAGCTTAGGTGATCCAACGTTCCTATATTTAGGCGGAGATAGCTATGTTAAGGGCTTCCATATTTTCCTAAGGGCTTCTCAAGAGGTCTTAAAGCGAAATTTAAATGTAAAGTTCCTGCTTGCAGGAGGCTTTAAGGACGTGAATAGACTAATCATCGAAGAGCTAAATAGGAGTTTTAAAAGAGCATATAGTTTATTGGGTTACCTTAAGTATGAAGAGGTTTCAAAACTTTACTCCATAAGTTACGCCCTTCTATTCCCATCTATATGTGAGGAGCCCTTACCATACGCGGTTTTAGAGGCAATGCTCTCCGGAACTATGCCGATAGCATCTAAGGTAGGCGGAGTTCATGAGATTGTTCGAGGGACTCGTGCTGAAGGCTTCCTGTTCACACCAGGAGATGCAGATGAGATGGTTGATAGGGTAGAGGCCATTTTGTCTATGCACAAGG
>Ga0209080_1001692_pt1 | contig 10726 bp, 9 predicted proteins | sample JNZ110809AmetaG_FD_184123 | JGI IMG/M metagenome (GOLD analysis project Ga0209080, IMG submission 184123) | Hot spring microbial communities from Jinze hot spring, China to study Microbial Dark Matter (Phase II) - JNZ 110809A (SPAdes) (version 3) ...
AGCTCGATCAAGGGGGTGTTCGAGACATGGGGTTAGCCGGTAGATATGATCCCCTCAAGGTTGAGGAGGAGATCGCGAGATGGTGGAGCGAGAATAAGATCGTGGAGAAGGTTTTCAGGAGGAATGAGGGCGGCCCGGTCTTCGCTTTTCTCGAGGGGCCGCCGACTGTAAACGGCTACATGCACGTCGGCCACGCTAGAGGCCGAATCTACAAGGACGTAGCCCTCAGATTCCAGGGAATGAATGGATTCTATGTCTGGAGGAGGGGCGGATGGGATTGCCTCGGCCTCCCAACGGAGCTCGAGACCGAGAAGAAGCTCGGCATAAGATCGAAGAAGGATATCGAGAGGATAGGCATGGAGAGGTTCGTGGAGGAGGCGAACAAGCTCGTAGACTACTACATTGATCACTGGAGGAGGGCTTCGGAGAGGCTGGCCGTCTGGCTCGACTACGATAACGCCTACCAGACGAGGCATGAGAGCTACATGGAGCACGTCTGGTGGCTCATAGAGCAGGCTCACAGGAAGGGAGACCTCATCGAGAGCTATAGGGTGGTGCCCTTCTGCCCGAGATGCGAGACTCCGCTGAGCAGCCACGAGGTCGCGCAAGGATATGAGGAGGTCGAGGACCCATCCATATACGTCAAGTTCAGGGTTCAGGGCTCAAGCGACCACTATATCGTGATCTGGACCACCACGCCCTGGACCCTCGTCGCGAACGAGGCCATCGCTGTCAATCCATATGAGGATTACGTGAAGGTTAGGGTGGGCGGCGAATACTGGATACTGGCATCGAAGCTTATGGCGCTGGTGCTCGGAGTGCTCGACGTGAGGGACTACGAGGTCGTTGAGAAGTTCAAGGGCTCGGCTCTAGCCGGCCTGAGATACGAGCACCCGCTCATCGAAGAGGTTCCAGCGCACAGGGGCCACGGGCCGCCGGCCCACACGGTGATAGAGGCGGAGTTCGTCACGATGGAGGAGGGCACTGGATGCGTCCACATAGCACCAGCTCATGGGCCCGAGGACTTCGAGGTGGGAGTAAAGATAGGTTTACCGATCTTCAATCCCGTGTCGCCGAGTGGATACTTCACGGATGATGGCGGAGTCTTCTCCGGGGGATACTTCAGGGATGTCGCTGAGCGCGTCATGAAGATCCTCGAGGAGAAGGGCCTCCTGGTAAAGCGCGACGTTGTCAAGCATAATTATCCGCATTGCTGGAGATGCGGCTCGCCCCTCATCTACCTATCGAGTAGGCAGTGGTTTCTGAGCGTCAAGAGGATTAAGGAGCTGATGATCAAGGGGAATAACAAGGTGAATTGGAAGCCAAGGTGGGCTGGCGAGAGCAGGTTCGGGGACTGGCTCGAGAATGCCGAGGACTGGTGCATAAGCAGGACGAAGATCTGGGGAACGCCGCTCCCAGTCTGGAGATGCGAGAAGTGCGGGGAGATAAGGGTGATCTCGAGCAAGAGTCAGCTCGAGGAGGCCGAGATAAAGCCGGATGAAATTAAGCTCCTCAGGCCATGGATTGATCGGGTGATGTTCAGGTGCGGGAGATGCGGAGGCCTCATGAAGCGGGAGCCATTCGTCATGGACACCTGGCTCGACTCGGGAATGGCTCACACAGCTAGCATAGATGGCCTGAGGAATAGGGAGCTCTTCAGAAAGCTCTTCCCATACGACCTGATAACCGAGGCGATAGATCAGACTCGAGGCTGGTTCTACACGCTCCTCTTCACCTCCACCCTGCTCTACGGCGAGCCGCCATACAAGACCGTCCTTAACCAAGGCCACGTCCTCGATGCGGAGGGCAGGAAGATGAGCAAGAGCAGGGGCAACGTGATCTGGGCCATGGATATCATGGGCAAATACGGCGCCGATCCGCTGAGATTCTACCTGGTCTCCAAGTCCGCTCCATGGGATAACATGAACTTCGTCGAGGAGGAGCTCAAGCAGGTCATCCAAGACCTTAACATACTCTGGAACGTCTTCTCCTTCGCCCTGACATACTTCGAGCTGGACAAGTATGATCCCGAGAGGATCACGGTGGAATCCGTGAGTAGGCATCTAAGGCCCGAGGACAGGTGGATGCTCTCCAAGGTGAATAGCCTCTGCAGGCAGGTCACGGGCCACCTCAGATCCCTGGATATACACTCGGCGGCGAGAGAGCTCAAGGACTTCATACTAGAAGATCTCAGCAGGCTCTACGTGAGATCCGTTAGGAGAAGGGTCTGGGTCGAGGAGGAGTCCTGGGATAAGATCGCGGTCTACGCGACCCTCTACTACGTCCTGAAGAAGCTGGTACTCATGCTCGCCCCTATAACGCCCTACCTCGCCGAGAAGTTATACCAGCAGCTAAGGCTGAGAGATGATCCCGAGAGCGTCCACCTATGCGATTGGCCTAAGCCCGATGCTGAGCTAATCAACGAGGAGATCGAGGATTGCATGGAGATTGCTAGGATAACCATCTCGGAAGCCGTGGCTCTCAGGCAGAAGCATGGAAGGAAGCTGAGATGGCCCGTGAAGGCGGTAATCCTATCTCCGAGGAGCTCGAGGGCTAAAAAGGCCCTGGAGAAGCTCGAGGACTTCATCAAGTCCCAGATCAACGCCATTGAGCTCAAGATACTAGAGGTCGGCGAGAGGCCGGAGGGAATCAAAATCATCTGCAGGCCGGTCTACGAGAAGCTTGGCCCGAGGCTTGGAGGCCGCGTGAGGGAAGCCGCGGAGAGGCTCAGCAGGATGAATGGCGAGCTAATTAGATCAGAGCTCGAGTCAAGCGGATCCATTAAGCTCCTCATGAGCGACGGCACCACTGTTGAGCTATCCGAGGAAGACTTATCATTCGATGAGATACTTCCGGATAATCTTGGTAAGATCGAGGGGAGATTCGCCGACGTATACATTGACTTCTCTGAGACGAGGGATATAGTTGCGCAGTCGCTCGCGAGGGAGATCATCAGGAGGGTGCAGGTCATGAGGAAGGAGCTGGACCTAGTCATCTCGGACTACATCGAGGCGACGATAGCCGCTGAGGATGAGGAGGACCTTGAGCTGCTTCAGAAGATGAGGGAATACATCATGGAGGAGGTGCGCGCTAAGAGCATAAACTTGGTCTCGGGCAGGCTCGAGAAGCCCGAGGGATACGTGAGGGAGTGGATGATCGAGGGCAAGAGATATTTGATCGCGATCTCCAAGATACGCGAGGTGGAGGGATCAAGGTGAAACCTTGCCATCCCTCATAAGCTACATCAGGGATGTATTCGGCAAGCTTGACGAAAACCATTTCAAGGTTCTCAAGGTAATAGAGCGAAACCTCACGAGATACGAAATCGTCCCGAGGGAGGTGATATATGATGAGAGCGGGCTGGGCGAGAGAGCGGAGAAGCTCCTGAAGAAGCTGAACGAGTATAAGCTCATCTGGGCGCCGATGGGATACGAGAGGGGGTTCTGCATAAACTACTACGGCCTGGACATGCTGGCCTTGAAAGCCCTCGTGGACCGAAATATCATCGCAAGCTTAGGGAGGCCGCTTGGCGTCGGGAAGGAGGCGGACGTCTACGACGCCCTAGCGCCCGACGGTAGAAGGCTCGTGGCGAAGTTCTTCAGGATCGGAAGAACAAGCTTCAGGAAATATGAGAGGCATAGGACAAGCTTGCTAACAGCTCCAAGCTATCTAGTGGCATCGATCAAGTCTGCCAAGATGGAGTATGGGGCTTTGAGGATACTTCATCCCGCTAGGGTCAGGGTTCCGAGGCCGGTCGCGAGGAACAGGCACGTGGTCGTCACCGAGTTCTTTCAGGGAATTGAGCTCGCGATAGCCCAGAGCTTGAGTAAGCCCTTGGAGATCCTGGGCGAGATATTCAGAAATGCCGCCATGGCGTGGGAGGCGGGCGTAGTCCACAGCGACCTCAGCGCATACAATATACTGATCACGCCGGAGGAGGAGATCCTGATAATAGACTGGCCTCAATGGGTTCCACCGAGCCACCCGATGGCCCGAGAATACCTGAAGAGAGATCTATCAAACCTCATCAAGTTCTTCAGGAGGAGGTGGCATATCGGCGAAATACCAAAAGAATATCTCGATCTGGTCGGGAAAATCTGCGGAGAAAGCCTTTTTAATGCGATAAAGCGCCCCTAATGTGAAGGTGCCCCGGTAATGGCATCAATGCGAACGGGAGCAGCGGTCAGCCTACTCGGCGCATTAATCGCGCTCATACCCATCATATACTTCATCACGCTTCCGCTCGACTCGCCATCCAGGAGGATCTTCATCCAGCAGGTGATGGGCTTGCCTGCAATACTGTATTTCACGATCGCCGGCGCCGTGGTAACTGCCATAGGTCTTCTTCTCTTCATGAGAGCCGCGAGAGCCCCGCCGGAGGTCGCTTATCCATCCCCCATCTCCATCAGGGGCATGCCCAGGGCGCGGGCGAGCCAACCGATAGCAGCATCAATACCAGCGCCGCAGGATGAGGTCGTGACAGAGATAGAGCGCGAGATAGAGAGGATAGTTCAGCTCGAGGGGTCGGAAGCCTCGGCAGCGCCAGCTCCAAGGGAGGAGGCTGCTGAAAAGAAGCCGATAATCGAGGTTGAAGTCGTTAATCGAGGCCAGGATATGGTTTGCCCGCACTGCGGAGAGCTAAACCAGCTTAAATCGACTAGATGCGCCAAGTGCAAGAAGCCGCTTTACGAGGCCGAGGAAGGTGAGCCGAGGTGCCCGGTATGCGATGCACCTCTCCGGATCGCGCAGAAGATCTCCGAGGAGCTGTTCGCGTGCGGGCTCTGCTTCTCCGAGCTCAGAATACCAGCTGAGCTGAGAAGAGAAGTAGGCCTCGAATGATCATAGAGCTTCATCCACATATAAGCTGCTCACTTCTCTTGTCGCGCAATCTGCGAGAAAAGCTTAAAATCAGCGCGCTCCCGCTATTTACCAGAGAGCATTGATGCAGGCGCAGGGACATCAGATGAACATGGGCAAGAAGCCGCTTGCAACCGTGATGAAGCACGTTGATAAGTTCGTCAGAATCAGGTTGAAGAATGAGCTCGTATACGAGGGCAGAATGGTCGAGTGCGACAGCTACATGAACATAGTGATAGAGAAGGCAGTTGAGTATGAGGGCAATGGGAGGAAGGCGCAGTACCCGAAAGTCCTCATCCGGGGCAACAACATAATGTACATACAGCTGAATCCGCAGCTTTCCGAGGGCTAGCAGCGGCTTCCACGGTATGTGGTGGGGCTTTGCTTAAATAGTAATATTTCGGGATAGGAGCTCGTGGAGCCGATATGCAGAGATCCAAGATAGTTGTCGAGAGATTGCAGGGACTCCCGGTGAAAGATCAGCATGTTGAGCTCGTTGAGAGGAAGGGGCTGGGGCATCCGGACTACATAATAGATGCGGCATGCGAGTGCGCCAGCATAGCCCTCTCGAAATACTACCTGGAAAACTTCGGGCAAATTCTCCACCATAATCTAGATAAGGGTCTTCTCGTCGGAGGCCATTCCGAGACTTGGTTCGGCGGAGGCGTCGTCGAGGAGCCCATAGACATAATCATAGCCGGGAGAGCTACAACCAGGGTCTCGACAGCATCCGGGGATGTCGAGGTCCCTTACATGATGCTCGTAGAAAAGGCCGTTAAAGAATTCATCAGGGAGAATTTCAGGTTCCTAGATCCCGAGGAGCATGTCAGGATCAATGTTAAGGTGAGGATGGGAAGCACGGATCTCAGGAGAACCGTTGATAGCTCGGGAGATGTCCCGAGAGCCAATGATACATCCTATGGGGTCGGCTATGCTCCCTTGACGCCGCTCGAGAAACTCGTCTACGAGGTGGAGAGGAGGATAAATTCACGGAGCTTTAAAGGCAGGGTTCCGGAGAGCGGCGAGGATTGCAAGGTCATGGGCTTGAGGATCGATAAGAAGTATGCGATCACTGTTGCTGACAGCATTCTGGCGCCCCTCACGCCGGATCCCGGGCACTACGAGGCGGTAAAGGAGGAGATTCGGGAGGAGGTTCTAAGAGTCGTTGATGAGATCTTGAAGGATGAGAGATATGAGAGCGTGGAGGTTTATGTTAATGCCGCAGACAGGCCTGCCGAGGGAATATATTATCTCACGGTGACGGGGACTTCCGCTGAGAGCGGCGATGATGGCAACACTGGAAGGGGGAATAGGGCGAATGGCCTCATCACCCCGAATAGGCAGATGTCGCTCGAGGCGACCGCGGGGAAGAATGTTAGAGCCCATGTGGGGAAGCTCTATAACCTCGTCGCGAGAAGGATCGCCGAGAGGATCTATGAGGAGACCGGCAAGGCCGATGAAGTCTATGTCAGGATGCTCAGCCAGATAGGCAGGCCCATAAACCAGCCGCTCATCATCTCGATACAATACATCTCCCTCGATAACATCGATGAGAGATCATTCGCCTATGAGGCCGCCGAGATAGCCAAGGAGCAGATAAAGGAGATCAAGGAGATCGAGAGGCTCGTATTGGAGCAGAAGATAATGCTATTCTAGCCGAGGAACTCCTCTAAGCCCCTTCCGCGCTTGAGGATCTCGTGGCACCTCCTCGGACTGAGGCACTTGAACTCGACGCCGTAAGCCGCCAGCTCCCGCGATGCCGATCTCTGAACCCCCGGCGCAGCGAGAATCATCCTCGGCCTTCTCCCCAGCTCTTTCTCAATCTCCTTGACGTAGGAGACGAGCTGCCTCACGTCCTCCGAGGTAGCGTTTCTCCTCTTTATCTCGACCACCACCAGGTTTCCCGACGAATCCACGCCGAATATATCTACGAAGCCCGCGCGCCCCGCCCTCCTCTCATCCTCGATCGGCTTGAAGCCCTCCTCGATCAATGATGGCTCGAGAAGTATCGCCCTCTTCATCTCCTCCTCAGTCGCGTGCATCGCGAATTCGGCCGAGTCCTCGAGCTTATGCGACTCAATGCTATAGACTTTCTTCACGACAACCCTTAGAATCTCCTCGGGGCTCAGCCGCCTCGCCTCTATGACCAGCACTCCATCCCTCACTATCACGCTTATTAGAGATCCAGGAGGCTGCCAGTTGACGGGCTCATAGCCGGTCGGCCGGTGGACGAGGACACTTCCATCCTGCTTTATCAGCAAGAGGCGCTCGCCCTCCCCCAAGCTCGAGGAGGCTCTGCCCTCATAAAAGACCGCCATGAGCCCTGTTAGAACTATAAGAGACCTGCTCCGAATGCCCTCTCTGAGCTTCTCGGCGGCTTCCTCGAGCCTCAATTCAGCCGAGATAAATTATGGGAGTATTGTTCTAAAACTCTTCGCTCATCAGCCATGAATAAATCTTGGGCGATGGTATTATTCTGTTGTGCATGAGCGTGGGGGTTCCCCTGGTTAGGGATGTCATGAGAAGGGAGGTTTACTTCGTTGGGGGAGATGATTCCGTCAGCAAGGTGATAGGTTTGATGAGGGAGCATCGCGCCCCGCTGGTCATAGTCGTGGATAAGCTTGATGATGGGAAGGTTTTGGGAGCGATAACTGAGAGAATGGTCATGCGGGCGACCTACAACCCGGATACGATGAAAGCAAAGACCATCGCTGCGAGAATTCCTCAAGTAGGTTCTGGAGAGCCCGTTTCCAAGGCCGCTCGGCTAATGCTCGAGAATCACGCGCTAGCACTGCCGGTCGAGGAGAAGGGCAAGATCGTCGGCGTGATCGCGGTGGAGGATATAATCAGGGTGATGGGAGAGAGATTCTTCTCGAGGATAAAAGTCGGGGATGTGATGAGCAGAAACCTCGTCACCGTAAGCCCGAGGGATACGATCGGGCAGGCGATAGCCCTTATGAGGGAGCACGGCATATCGAGGCTGCCGGTCGTGGATGATGGCAGGCTAATGGGAGTGCTAACGATACACGATGTGATCGTCAAGGTTATTCAGCCGAGGGCGCGGGTCACTCGCGGAGAATACTCCGGTGAGAAGATCAGGACCCTAAGCCATCAGGTTAAAGACATAATGACCTCAGATGTGTTTGTCGCGAGGCCTGATGAGCCCCTTAACGCGGCGGTGAGAAGAATGCTCGATGCAGATGTCTCATGTCTCGTGGTGGTTCAGGAGGGAAGGCCTGTTGGAATACTTACGAGAACTGATATCCTCGAGCCCATTGCCGCCCTAGCGGGGGGAGAGAGGAGGGCGGTGAGCGTTCAGCTGAGCTTCAAAGTGAGCAACCTCACCGAGTCTGATAAGATGCAGGTGATGGAGGTCGCAGAGAGATTTCTCAAAAGGATTGGCGAGGGTGTCGGAGTCGGCTACCTCACGCTCCACTTCAAGGAGCATAAGGAGAAGCACGGCGAGACTCATATGATCCACTGCAGGGCCAGGCTCAACACGGATAGAGTTCATCTCGTGGGGGTCGGCGAGGGCTGGACGCCGGCCCTAGCCGCGAGAGTGGCGCTGGACATAATCGAGAGAAGATTCCTGGTGATGAGGGAGAACATGCAGAAGTATCCATATGCCGAGGAGATGCTGTCGAGGATGATTGCGGAGATCTAGCGGAGAGCAGTTAGGCTCGCGGGGCCATCTCCAGGGCACTCAAGATCGCGCCCATCTCGGAGTCAACCTCGATTAAGTTCTTGGATGTTCTTAGAACTATGTCGGGATCCTTCAGCCCATGGCCGGTTGCGACGCAAACCACCCTGCTATCGCGCTCGATTAAGCCGCTTCTCGCGGCCCTCATAAGAAGCGCTATCGGCGATGCGCCGGCAGGCTCCGCGAATACCCCCTCCCTTGATGCTAAGATCCTCTGAGCAGCGAGAATCTCGTCATCCGATACGGCCTCCACAAGACCTCCCGTCTCCCTCACAGCCCTAAGCGCTCTCTTCCAGTTCACGGGATTGCCTATCCTGATCGCGGTCGCGACCGTCTCAACGCTCTCGACGGGCTTTATCTCGCTCGAACCCTCCACGAAGGCCCTGTAGATCGGGCACGCGCCCTCGGCCTGAACGCCCATGAACCTCGGAAGCGCATCAATCAGCCCCATGTTCTTCAGATCGCTGAAGCCCTTCCAGTATGCCACGATGTTTCCCGCGTTCCCGATCGGTATCAGCAGGTAGTCGGGAACATCTCCGCCGAGCTGCTCGTAGATCTCGTAGGCAGCGGTCTTCTGGCCTTCAAGCCTAAACGGGTTTATGGAGTTCAGGAGATAGAATCGCGGATCCCTGCTCAGCTCCCTGACGATCTTGAGGCAGTCATCGAAGTTTCCTCTAACCGCCAGGACCCTCGCGCCGTGAATCAGGGCTTGGCTGAGTTTTCCGAGCGCGATTCTCTGAGAGGGAACCAGCACCGCGCACTTGAGGCCCGCGCGAGCCGAGTAGGCCGCGAGGCTGCTACTCGTATTCCCGGTCGAGGCGCATATCGTCGTCTCGGCCCCGACCTCGACGGCCCTCGTCACGCCGACCGTCATCCCCCTATCCTTAAACGACCCGGTCGGATTATCGCCCTCATACTTCACGTAGATCTCCCTGATCCCGAGCTCCCGCTCAAGGTTCCTGCATCTTATCAGCCGCGTCCCGCCCTCATTCATCGAGACTATAAGGCGGTGATCCTCCACTGGGAGAAGCTCCCTATATCTCCAGACGCCGAGCGGCCTAGACTCGAAGTTCCTCAACCACGGTATCCTAGAAGCCTCTTCACCCAAATCATAGATTACATCGAGCAGGTCGCCGCACTTAGGGCAAGAGTACAGCCTACTGGACCCCGGATACTCGGCGCCGCATCCAATGCAGCGAAGCCAATATCTCGGCAGAGGCCCATGCACCCCCCATTCATCCTATCACGGTGACTCCCGGCCCGGGCTCGGTAACATAGACTTGGACCCTGTAGCCGCGTGATGTGTAGAATTTTTCTAGAGCCTCAGCTGCAAGATTTCTCCGACTCTTCTCGATCACGCAGATCACCGCGGGGCCTGCGCCGCTCACCGCTATCCCGGCATCAAGCTCCTCGCCCAACCTCTTAACCCCCTCATACTCCGGTATTATTCCCGCTCTCGCCCTCGCGGGCTCAACAACCGCATCACTCATGCCCTCCCTGATCATATTAATGTTCTTCAAGGCGATTCCGGCGGCCAATATAGAGGCCTTAGCCACGTTATGCACAAGCGATCGAAGAGGGACCTCCCTCGGAATGACCTCCCTCGCCCTCCTCGTCGATCCCTTCTCGACATCCGGGAGGGCCACAACAACGCCCAGATCGGGCGGAGGCTCCATGGAATATATCCTCAGCCTCGGCTCTTGCGAGACCATGACGAATCCGCCATAAATCGCTGGAGCGACATTATCGAGATGGGGGGCGCCCGCCGAGACGAGCTCCCCCAGCGCGGCGTATCTCACGAGCTCCTCCCTGCTCAAGCCCAGGTCAAAGAGCTTGTTGACCGCGTAGGCCGCCGCGGCCGCCGTGGCCGCCGAGCTCCCGAGCCCGCTTCCAGGCCTTATCCCCTTCCGGATTCTAAGCCTTACGCCCTCCGAGAGCCCAAAATCCTCGATCATCCTCAGTGCGGCATAGCCGCCGGTATTCTCCTCGGGCTTCGTGGGAACTGGATAGCCCTCCAGCACCTCGATCTCAACATGCTTATCGGAAATGCGCTCAGCCTCTACGATATCGTAGGGTTCCATTAATGCTAGGCCGAAAACATCAAAGCCTGGGCCCAAGTTCGCGGAAGTTGCAGGCGCCCTCAATCTCAGCTTCATGAACTAGAAAGCC
>Ga0209080_1001693_pt1 | contig 10725 bp, 1 predicted proteins | sample JNZ110809AmetaG_FD_184123 | JGI IMG/M metagenome (GOLD analysis project Ga0209080, IMG submission 184123) | Hot spring microbial communities from Jinze hot spring, China to study Microbial Dark Matter (Phase II) - JNZ 110809A (SPAdes) (version 3) ...
GGAGGCAAAAGTTGTGGAACTTCGTTTATCGCCGGTATCGGTCAACTTTGGCAGTGTGGGAATCAATACCACTTCGGAACAAGTGGTTCGTGTGGAGAACTCAAGTAATTCCAACAATACATTGAACATTTCCAACCTGAAAGTTACAGGTGAAGGCTTCCAACTTGCTTCTGGGGAATCCACTAACTTCAGCCTTTCACCAGGGCAATACAGGGATGTGCGCATCCAATTTAAACCAACACAGGAGAAAACCTATTCCGGTGAGTTGCAGTTTACCCATAATGCCACAAATAAGACATCACCTTACACTGTTCCACTTCAAGGTAGCGGAGTGATTCAGACCTTCTTGGTCACCATTTCTGGTAATCCATCTGGGGCGGGGAAGATTTCCATAAATACCATAAATAATGGTAAAGACTTTGCTTTGCCCTTCAGCGAACGGTTCGCTAATGGCACATCCCTCACGGTGAAGGCACTACCAAACAGCAATTATGAGTTTGCACAATGGTCTGGTGATGCATCAGGCACATCTAATCCGTTGACGGTTGTGGTGAATCGTGACAAAACCATTACGGCAAATTTCCGAACTAAGTCTGTTGATTCATTCACCCTGAACCTTAATGTTTACCCCCAAAATAGTGGTAAAGTCAGAGTGAAGGTTAATGACCAATGGACGGATTGGGATTATGTTCATAGCATCCAAGTGCCCAAGGGAAGTTCAGTGACGATAGAAGCCACTCCAAGCAGCGGATTTCAGTTCTCCCGATGGTCTGGCGATGTGCCATTTGGAAGCAAAGAGAGCACATCCCTTACGGTCGTGATGGATGGAAACCGAAGTATCACTGCCCACTTTGCTGACCGGCAACCGCCAACGATTATCAATGCATCTGTCGAGCCCACAAAACTTGACAAGCCAGAAGGTGAAGTCACGATACAAGCAACCATCATGGACAATGTCGGTGTTAAGGAAGTCAAAGCATTGATAACTACGCCTGACGGCAGAGTTGATGAAGTCAACATGCGCAAGACAGAAAATAAGGATGTATTCATCAGCACATACCGAGCGGAAAACAAAACCTCAAGGGAGGCAGAGTTTAAGGTGACAATAAAGGCAGTGGATAATAGCAATAATAGTTCTGAGCAATCAGTTGGGTTCGCTCTTGCCGCCAATTTTAAGCCTCCTTGTCCTAAAGTAGTTATGCCTAACCCTATGTCTAAAACATTTCAAGTGGGAGAACGACTTGAAATGGTTCTAAAATTAGTAGACGCAGGCTCATGGCTTTCTCTTCTTAAAAAGAAGGGAAGCCTTATTTTTGAGGTTTTAATATCTGTTTTAACTCCAACAAGAGTAGCATACGCGCCTACAGAGAAAGATTACATTTCTCTTGACGCTTGTCCTGTTCAGATTCCAGATGATGCGTTGGATAGGAAAGAGTTTAAATTCCCAATCCTACCAACCTACAACTCAACGCCCTTTATTTTTGACTCAGATGGAGAGTATAAATTGCAAGTGAAAATTCGAGACCCTTACGGAAACGAAGGAGAGCCTGTTATCAAAGGCTTTCGGGTAAATCCGCAGGCTGGCGCTGAGGAGTTTGTGCCGCCATTCGCGTCAGGATGGCAGTTTACAGCCAAGAACGACTTTGCTACAACTGGTAAAAGCGATCCCTGGAAGGGTAGATACCATGCCGGAGTAGACATACAATCTGCCAATCCTGACGAGGATAGTGTTGAGGTGTGGTATCTCAAGCCGGAAAACCGTAAACGTCGGCAAGTTGTTCGTGCTATACATGATGGTGAGGTTCATGCTATATATGGACTTAGTTTTGATGGAGATAACTTGCCACGGTGGGACCCTGAATCGAACCAGATTAAAGATGACAAAACGACATGGTGGAAATCTTCGGCACGACACAAAGAAGGCGACAATCATGGTTATGGTATCACGGTCATATTAAAGCATCAATTACCTAAGGGGAAGATAATTTATTCTCTTTACGCCCACCTCAGAGCGGTCAAAGTAGGTCTGAGGCCAGGGAGTCAAGTTAAATCAGGTGAGCCGATTGGCTTAATGGGAAGATCTCACTATGAAACACCGTTCGGCAACTTTGGTGAGCACTTACATCTTGAGGTAAGAACATTTGGCTCACTAAGAGCGCCTAAACGGCCGGATGGTAAACCTCTAGAATGGAATGAAGGCTTCGGTTACACCTATCTTCTGCCTACTAACTATGGCTACCTTGACCCTAAAGCCTACATAGGGCACCCAAAGCCTAAAAAAACACAGAATGTAGACCATCGTGATAGACTGGAGGAAATAGAAGAAAAAGAACCAAACGATGATGCTGATAATGCAAATTTGTTAGTTTCAAACATCAAAGGAATAATTAGCACAAATGGTGATGTAGATTACTTTAAGTTCGAAAGCGAAGCTGGATCAAGAGTTAGCATATGGGTTAATGCGCAAAATTTAGGCTCTACTCTTGATGCAATTATAAGCATATCTGATGGAAAAACTGTCTTGGCTTGGAATGACGATGACGAAGACCATGATACAACTGACCCAGCTATCTGGCACCTTACCTTGCCATACACAGGGACTTACTACATCAAGGTGGAGTCCTACGACGGAAGTGGTTCGGAAAACCATTTCTACGCACTTTATCTTCGCAAGGAAGCTCCTGATGACTTTGGTAACGACTTTGATACAGCGCATCGCATCATTAGTGGTGACCGAATTCAAGGCACAATTGGACATCATGGCGATGTGGATGTTTTCCGATTTGAGGCGACTGCTGGTGAATATTTGAACTTGGATGTCAGGGCAAGGAGAGACGGTTCACCGCTGGATGCCATCGTTACCCTTTACGATGCCGATGGCAACCAGATTGCCGTCTGGGACGATGTGAACGGCCACGACCCAACTGTTCGGCGCTTCAAGTTGCCTGTGACGGGAACTTATTACCTGAAACTGACGGACTTTCGTGGGGAAGGTGGGGAGGAATTCCGCTACACCCTTTCATTAGAAGTTCAGCCAACGCCACAGTTCAGCATGGACTCAACGCCTGTGCAGGCTTCTGTGGAGATAGGAAAGGAAGCATCTGCAGAGCGTAAGGTTCAAAATGTTGGTGGTGGTTCTGTGGACTTTTCAAGCATCACTCCTTCAACAGGCAAGAAGCGAAGCAAGCCCCTTCCCAACCCATGTTCAGGGCAAAGGCTTATTACCTTCCTTTCACCAATGGCTTCTGGTCTAAGCCCATCAGCAAGAACGATGCCAACACGGCAAAAACTGACCGAACCAACACTTTCAGAGAAACCCACAACAAATGAGATTAAGCAAAGTCAACCCATAACTTTGCCACTGCCAGTCATTGGCGCTCCATCTGCTCGGTCAGGAAGGAGCAGGCAAACGCCAACACCTGCGCCTTCGCCCAATGACTGGCGTTGGATTATCGTTGACCCTGCAATGTCCACTGTGGAAAATTCCTGCAGCATCACCAAGGTTTACTTGCAACGCAATGAGACGACCCTTTACTTTAGGATAGAAACTTCAGGACGAACCTTTGACCCAGCGAATACGGCTCTCTACATTAACATTGATACTGACATTAACTCGCAAACAGGTGCTGGGCTGCTTACTAACTTTGGTGCTGATTACATGGTCATACTCGGTGAAGAGGCTGATGGTCTGCTGAAGTGGAATAACGATTTGCAAAGTTTTGAGTATGTTTCTGACTTGGCATGGCAGAAAATGGAAGGAAATGTAATAGAAATGGGCGTGCCACTTTCACAGATTAACATAACCGAAGAGTTCGGCGTCTTTGTGGAATTGCACGATGACGAATTAGGTGAAGTGGACAGAGCCCCTGATGAAAGTTTCGTCATTGTAACACCACAGCCAGAATGGCTGAGGATGGAACCGCTGGGTGGGACGACCGATGCGGGACAGGAACAAGTTGTCACCATTACTATAGACGGCAGTGCCTTTGAGGCAAGCGGTGAAGTGAGCGGGACGGTAACAGTTTACACCAACGACCTCAACAAGCCGAAGGAAGGCGTTCAGATTCCCGTTACCGTCAATGTGCAACCACCTCAACTGCCCTTTGAAAGCGGTATCGGGTTATTCATGGTTTCGTTGCCGATTTCGGTGGACAAGCAATGGCACGAGATTTTGGGTATTCCAGAAGACCAAATGAAACTGGCGATTTACGAACCTACCGAAGGGCGATACCGCTTGTATAGCGAATTGACAGAAGAAGAGCGTAAGCCAAAGCCTGGTGTGGGTGTTTGGATCAAATTGGACAAACCAGTTCGGGCAACGGTAACTGGTAGCCTGCCAAAGAGCCGTGAGCCGTTCGTCATCAACTTAAAGCCAGGATGGCAAATCATCGGCGTTCCATGGCAGGTGAAATGGGCAAACTTGAAAGTGCGTAAGGATGGCAATGAATTGACCTTCCAGCAAGCCGCAGAACAAAGGGTAGTGCATGAAATCCTATGGACATGGGATCCTGAAATCGGTGACTACCAGATGGTTTGGGGAGGCGTTTCAGGGATTGGATTGCTTGAGACACTGGATGTGCTTAAAGGCTACTGGGTGTATGCTTTTAAGGAATGCCAATTGGTGATTCCACCAAAGAGCGATGCGATGCGTGGTGTTTCGTCAGGTAGGAGGCGCATCGCTGAGAATGGTTTCGTTTTTGGTCTTGCGGCAAGCAACGGGCAAACGAAGCGACGAGTTTGGCTTGGCTTCACCAACGAAGCAACAGGACGAGGGCGCAATGAGAGAGGTTTGCAAGCAATGTTACCACCTGAATCACCTGAACAAAATGGCTTGAAGATTTTCGCCATTAACACGGCTGGCAAGCCATTGGCTGCCGATGTGCGGTTTGGAAATGCTCGGAAGGCGGAATGGGATGTCATTGTCAAGTGGGATGCACAACAAAGAAGTCCAACCTTGTGGGGTGAAACAAGAGGACAAAGCAAGTTTGAAGAAATACGAATGACATGGGACGGTCTTGGCTACTTACCCAAAGGCATGAGTGCGTGGCTAATAGACACAGTGACAGGCGCAAGGCGTTACCTGCGAACACAATCGGTTTACTCCTTCAGACCTGAAGATCACGAGACACAGCGACACTTCAAGGTGATTTTGGAGCAAGGTGGCGTAGGCTTATTGAGGATTATGAATCTAAGGGCAACACCGACTCGCGGGCGGGAAGTGCTTATTCAATTTGAGTTAACGAAACCGGCAACGACGCATGTGGAAGTGCTCACTTTGACGGGACGGAAAGTTGCTTTGGTAGAGACGGGACGAAACCGTTCCGAAGGTCAGAATACTGTTGTATGGCGAGGCGTGGATTCTCAAGGAGGGAAACTGCCAAACGGTATTTATCTGATTCGGGTCTGTGCTCAAGATGAGGATGGAAGACATGTGCAGGCAGTAACAACCTTTATGTTGCGTTGATGAGGCGATAGAAGATGAGCAATGTAAAGGTCTCTTACTCGGGAATTACAGGGATAATGTTTTTGGTATTTGTATTAAGTCGGATGACGCCAATTTTTGGTCAGGAAAATCAGCCCCCTAACCCTCCTGTTTTGGTCTTTCCTAATCCTGAAGCGGAAATTGCGGTGCATCGGGAAAAGTTTCAAATCCGTGCAATTGACCCTAACGGAGACAATTTGAAATTTAAAATCGTGGTGATGCAAACACAGCCTCCACCTCCACCACCGCTTAAAGGGCGACAGGGAAATGTTCAAGTTTGGGTCTTTGACCAAACGAAGGATCAAGCGGGGTGGGATAAGGAAAGTTACGCCTCGGGTGAGGTTGCCACTTTCATTGTGCCCGAAAATCAGCGTATCCCTGCCGGTGAGTATCTTTGGTGGGCATTAGCAACGGATAACGATGGACAACGATGGAGTTTGCGCAGCGAGCAAAGAAAAGTCAAATTTGTCCCCAATACAGCGCCCAACTGTCCCACATTGCTTTTCCCCGAGAGCGGGGTAGCAATTTCACCTACTCCCACCTTCAAAGTTAAATCCGATGACCCAGAAGAAGATCAAGTGAAGTTTAGGATTGAAGCAAAGCAGGGTGGCATCACGAAAGTGTTTGATACACCCTTTGTTGCCAGTGGAGCAGAAGCAACATACACTGTCCCATCAAACCAAGCCTTCATAGATGGTCAATGGACATGGAAAGCGAAAGCGATAGATAAACGGGGAGCAGAAAGTGGTTGGAGCGAGACGAGAAGTTTTATTGTTAGAAGAGATGCTCCTGATTTAGTTCCAAAGGACTTATGGGTTAACCCAACAGCGGTGATGCCAGGAGGCATAGTGACCGTAAGCGTCAAGGTTTTCAATCAGGGTAGAGTGAAGGCAAGCGCATCTAAGACGAAAATTCAATTGAGTCAGCGTCAGGATGCTCCAAGCCCTTCAGACTATATGTTAGTGGAGTTTAGCACCCCAGAATTGAATCCCGGTCAATCATTGACTCACACCCAAGGAAAAATCACTATTCCATCCAACATTCAGTTTGGCAATTACTATCTTTGGGTCACTGTGGATGCCGATGGAACCGCTAACCAGATTGACAGAGCGAATGACCAAATAAGAACGGAATTAAGGGTTGGACTGAAGACAAAAGAATGGCGTTGGCCAGTGGACAACCCCACATGGAGCAACGATTACGCGAGCTTCAACAGGGTAGGTAATAAAATGTATCATGTGGGTGTTGATATTTTAGGTGTGCGTGGGACCCCGGTTAAGGCAGCGGCGTCTGGTAATGTTGTTTTTATAATTGGGCTTGCCGGTCCCGGAACGACTTCCGAAAAAATTGTTCTATGGAATCACAATAATAATACTGTTTCGGGTGAATTACCAACTAACCGTTCTGGGAATAATCATGGACTTGGCATAACAATAGTTATTGAGCATGACTTAGGAGGTGGCAAAAAAGCCTACAGTTTATACGGACATCTTGATGCGGTGAGAAAGGACATATGGGAGAAATACTACAACAATGGGAAATTTGACGGGAAACCATGGGTTAATGTGGGCGACAAAATAGGTTTAATGGGATTTTCGGTGTATTCACAACGAAGTTCATCCAATATCCACGTCCACTTTGAGGTAAAGAAAAAAGGAGTATTAGAAGCGCCAAGCGGTGACTTGCACTGGGGTTATACACCAGACTTACCTGATGGCTATGGGTATATAGACCCAATGGTGATGATAAAGCCGTTCTCCTCAGAGTCTATCACTCCCACTCCTTTTGAAATGACCAATGACAGCATATTGCGAACGGGTCCAGGGGTTGAGTATGCAGCCTTAGGGTGGGTTAAGAAAGGTCAAAGGTTTGTGGCTATCGGGAAGGCTAAGGATGATAAAGGGATAGTATGGTATTGTATTGATATTCCAAATTCAAGAGGTAAAATTTCAGCGTGGATAAGAGGTTCTGACATAAAGATAGTTTCAGATGCTAAGGTAGTTGAAGTAAAAAATGATAGTGTTTTGATGAGACAGGAAGACCCAAATAAATACAAAATTCGGACATGGAGTGGAACACAAGGTTACGAGGGTTATAGGGATGTATATATTTGGAAGGGACAAAGATTCGTCGTTGTGAAAACCGAGAGAGTAAACTCGCAGGTATGGCGTTGTATTGATATTCCCTATCTTTACTTTAAAGACCCCACGAAGGCTAATGAATATGACAAGAATGCCAAGGGGGACAGAAGCAACGCAAAATACTACAAATATGTGGGTGAAATTGGTAAAGGATGGTTAAGTGAATCTGGATCCAGACTTTACCAAAGTGATATTGTCTTTTTGAGCGAGGGATTACATTTCATTTCCATGCCAATCCATTTGGAAAATCCTGAATGGGAAGTAATATTGGGACTGGAACCAAATCAAGTAAAAGTAGCGAAATGGGTTGTGAATAAATATGTTTTCTATCCTCAAGAGCCTACTAATAAAGCACAAGCTGGTAATGGATATTGGTTGAAATTGACGCCAGGTCAATCAAGAAAACTTTATACTCTTGGACGAATGGTGAGTGAGGAGCAGCCTTCCTCTATCATCCTATCTTGTGGATGGAATGCCATTGGCAATTCATTTACACAGGCTATCTTCTGGCAATTAGACCAAATTCAAGTGCGCAAGGGTGGGGAAGTGAAGACCTTGACTCAAGCCCAACAGGCTGGATGGATTGAAGATTATGCTTGGGGTTGGGAGCAGGATGAAAATGACCCGTTTAAAGGAAAGTATGTCCTGGTCTATGACACAAGCATCGTCCCAGAAGTTAAAGGGCAAATTGAGCCATGGAAGGGATATTGGGTCTATGCTCATCAGGATTGTGAACTTATACTGCCACCGCCAAGCCAGAGTAATGGACAAAGGGCAAGAGACACGGGACGAGTAGTGAAAGGCAATGGATGGATGATGAAGCTGGTGGCTAAAGTTGGAGATGAGAGTGGAGAGGTAATTCTGGGAGTTTCTCAAAGTTCAAGGGGATTGGCAATTAGATTGCCACCTGAGCCACCTGAAGGAGGCAGCAATGTGCAAATTATTGTGCTCAACAACGGTGCCCCTTTGGCAGTAGATGTGAGAAATGGAATTAGGCAAAGGCAAGATTGGGATGTGGTTGTAAAGTTTGGGACGAGGGACAGGGGACAAGGGACAGGGACGAGGCAAAAAGAAGTAACCTTGACTTGGGATGGAATTGGATATGCTCCAAAGGATATGAGTTTGACTTTGGTTGATTTAGCTACAGGGACGAGGCGATACATGAGGACACAGACGGAATATCGGTTTGTGCCAAATGAAGGTGAGAGTGAGAGGAGGTTCAAAGTCATCACAGAGATAAGCAACGAAAGACCTTTGAGGATTGTCGGCTTAAGGGCGACACCGATGAGAGGACAAACTGTAATGATTGAGTTCGCTTTAACAAAGCCCGCTCAAGCTTTTGCAGAAGTTTTGACATTGACTGGGAGGAGAATTTCCTTGCTTGAAGTCCCTCAAAGTGATGGCTCGCTTTGCCACCGCATAATCTGGAGAGGCTTTACGAGAGATGGGATGAAATTGCCTGCAGGAACATACTTAGTGCGTTTGACAGCAACCGATGAGGATGGAAGGCAGGTTCAAGCAGTGACAATGACACAATTGCATTGAGATTTATGCGAACGAATTGGCATTTAATGTGCAGCTACTTAGTCAGTGATGGCATGGTGTTTCGGATGGAGTAAAATTCCCGCAGGGAGGTGAAGGTCGTATGAAGAGTGGACTTGCTAACAAGGTTGTCATCGGTCTGGTTTGTTTGGTTGTTTTTTCGTCTGTAATAGTTGTTGGGTGTGGGGGTGGAAAAATTTCCTCTACCCCTTCCAAACCATCAACTCCTGAGGTTTCTTCGTCTCGTAGCATCGCTACAGCTCGCTTCAATGTAGATGTAAAGACAAGGCAGGTTACTATCACGCCAATTTCTGGGGAAAATCAGCCAGTAAAATCCCGTCTCGTTCTCACCGGCACTTCCGTTAACTTCACTTCAAGCACTTTGCTTGACCATCCTGGTAACCCCGGCATTAAAATCATCAAGGTTTCGCTTGTGAATCGTTGGAACTTGCCCATCGGTCAACTGCCAAACGGAACTGTGGTTGGAATTCGCGTCTTGTTCAGTTCTATCACTGGTGTTAGCGCTTTTTCCGACATTCGTCCCACTGTTACAGTGAGCACTTTCGCAGGCACAGGCAGTTCTGGTGCAAATGACGGTCATGTCAACTCAGCGACTTTCAGTTACCCAAGCGGTGTCGCATTTGACTCAGCAGGCAATTTGTATGTCACCGACTACGGCGGTCACCGAGTTAGGAAAATTCAAAGCGGATTTGTCAGCACTCTTGCAGGCAGCGGTAGTGCTGGATATGCTAACGGTGTCGGGACAGCCGCTTCGTTTAATGCTCCCTTTGGCATCGCTTACAACCCTGTTGACAACTCCTTAGTCGTCACCGAACTTTCGGGTCAACGAATTCGGAGAGTTACTTTGGACGGCAGAGTCTCTTTAATTGCAGGGACAGGAACACCAGGTGATGCTAATGGTTCTGGCAATGTCGCCCAATTTCGTCAACCTTCAGGTGTGGCAGTAGGTAACGATGGAACCATTTATGTTTCGGAGGCTTTGGGTCATCGCATCCGCAAGATTGTTTTGACAGGGAGTGACCCAACAAATCCTGCCCACTACACTGTCACCACACTTGCAGGTTCAACGACAGCCACTTCGGGATTTGCAGACGGTATAAGGACAGCGGCGAGGTTTAATTGCCCAAGAAGTTTAGCAATTGCCCCTGACGGAACCCTTTATGTCGCTGATCAGGGCAACTACAGAATTAGGCGGGTTAGTCCTACAGGTGAGGTTGTTACGATTGCTGGAACAGGGGTCTCTGGTATAGCTGATGGTTCAGGGGATATTGCACGGTTTCAAGCACCTTACGGAATCGTTTGGGTTAACGGCGCATTGATTGTCAGTGAAGCAAGTGCCCATGTCCTTCGCCAAATTCGCTTGAAAGAACCGAATGCATCAGAAGTAAGGGCAAGCAGTTGGTTGGTTCAAACTTTAGCGGGTTCTGCTGGCAGTTCCGGAAGCACCGATGGTTCAGGTGTTGATGCAAGGTTCAATGTCCCTCGTTTATTGGCGGCAGATTCAAGTGGCAACATTTATGTCGCTGACGCTTACAACCA
>Ga0209080_1001695_pt1 | contig 10721 bp, 11 predicted proteins | sample JNZ110809AmetaG_FD_184123 | JGI IMG/M metagenome (GOLD analysis project Ga0209080, IMG submission 184123) | Hot spring microbial communities from Jinze hot spring, China to study Microbial Dark Matter (Phase II) - JNZ 110809A (SPAdes) (version 3) ...
TAAGCCCCGGGCGGGCTTTGAACCCGCGGCCTGCGGCTTACGAGGCCGCCGCTCTACCCGCTGAGCTACCGGGGCGCATTATTGAGATCGCTTCTGCCTGGATTTAGGTCTTACAGCTGGGCTTGTATTAGTGCTGCGATCAACGTTATCGCTGCTAGGGTTAGCGTCAGCGCATGCGGCTTTAACTTTTTCGAGACTCTCAGCAGCACCGTGATCGCGATGAGGGATGTCGTGATGGCCGTGGCTGCTGCGGTGATTAGCGTGGCCGCTGATATTGATGCTGTTACTCCTCGGTTTAAGAGGAGCGTATAGGCCGATCCGCCGAGCGTCGCCGGGATGCTCATTAGGAATGATAGTCTCAGGGCTGTTGATGGGCTCTTGCCGAGCATGAGAAGAGCCACGATCGTTATTCCGCTCCTGCTGATTCCCGGCAATGCTGATAGGCCTTGGGCGAGTCCCGCGAGGAGGCCGTCCCTGTAGGGCCTGAGGTCGTTGGAGTTATTGGTGTCGGCCGGCTTTCCACCCATCCACAGGAGAATGCTCATGATGAGGTAGAGTATTCCTATAGCCAGCATGGATAGCTTGTCGAGGTGCTCGAGATGTTCTGCGATCGTCAGGGCTAGGGGAGGGGCTATGAAACCGGTGGCAGCCGTCGAGGCGAGAAGGAACTTGAGAAGCCTCAGCCCCTCAACATCGCCAACAACTCCCCTCAAGATCATCAAAACATCTTTTCGGAAGTAGATTATTGCGGCCGCGGCCGTCGAGCCATTCAAGAATAGGCCTAGGAGATATGCTGTGGAGGGCTGGAGGCCGGCCCAGTAGAAGATTAGGAGAAGGATGGTCTTACTGCTAACCGGGAGCCACTCGAAGACCCCCTGCGCCGATCCAGCTGCAGCTCCTAGAACAAGCTCCTCATATACCCTCAAGCCTTCCCCCAGAACCTTGAATCGGGAGAATATATTCTCCGCCTCTTGGCTTGAAACGCTGAAATATTGGTGAGCGGACGCTTTTGCTGAAGGCTTGATCTTTCTTCCGAGAATTGTTCGCGAGAAGGAGTGTAGGATATGCGGGGCAAGGTCGAGGAATATCTCGGAGAGCATCGGCGTATGCGTGAGCTGCCTCAGGGAGAAGCCGGAGGAGGCTCTTAAGGTCGCAGAGCGCTCTCACCGCGAGAGTAGGGCTAGATGGGGGCTTCCGCCAGAGCCTCCGAGAACTGTGGGCGGGATAAGATGTGGGCTCTGCGACGCAGACTGCCTAATCGGTGAGGGGGAGTCCGGCTACTGCGGCTTAAGAAGAAATGTTGGTGGAAGGCTTCAATCCCTCGTGGACTCGGAGAGGGCGCTGCTGCACTATTACTTGGATGCTCATGTGACGAACTGCTGCGCGGCGTGGTTTTGCCCAGCTGGAACCGGCTGCGGATATCCCGCCTACGCGGTCAAGAATGGGCCCGAATACGGCTACTACAATCTCGCCCTCTTCTTCTATGGATGCAGCTTCAACTGCCTCTACTGCCAGAATTGGTCGCATAAGAGGCTGAGCGATGGAAAGCTCACGACCGCGGATGAGTTGATCGAGTATACTCTCAGGGATTTCAGGATAACTTGCTGGTGCTGGTTCGGCGGGTCGCCCGAGCCCCAGCTACCATTCGCAATAAATGCCTCGCGGAGAATCCTAGAGGAGAAGCCCGAGAAGAGGATAATCAGAATATGCTTTGAGTGGAATGGTTGCGGCGCGCCTGAGCTGGTTAGGAGAGCTGGGGAGCTGGCGTATCTGAGCGGCGGCAACGTGAAGTTCGACCTGAAGGCTTATACTCCGAGTGTGCATCATGCCCTAACAGGAAGAAGTAATGAGAGAGCTCTCGATAACTTCGAGCTGATATACAGAGAGTTTTATGAGCGGAGGAGGAGTGTCCCCGTCCTGAATGCGACGACCCTGCTAGTGCCCCATTACGTTGATGAGATCGAGGTAGCGGGGATCGCGGAGTTCATAGCGAGCCTCGACCCCGAGATACCCTACAGCCTCCTCATATTCCACCCGGACTACCTTATGAGCGACATGACGATCACGCCGAGAAAGCAGGTTGAAAGATGCTATCAGGCGGCCAAAAAGCATCTCAAGAGGGTTAATATCGGGAATATCGCGCTCTTGGGCCTAGCCGAGCTGGAGAGCTGATCAAGGGATAAATTCCGGTGATATCAAAACGGTGAATTTGGGAGGATGGGGGCGGAGGTCGAGATCATAGTTAAGCCCCCGAGCATGAGGGCTTCTCGGGAGGCGGCCGCCGAGCTGAGGCGGATAGAGCCGGAGGCCGTGATGCTGAACCTGCCGGAGAGCATAAGCAACCTGGTGCAGGATCTCGCATCCGAGAACATTGAATATGATGATTTTCTCGAGAAGGTTGAGGAGAGGCTTCCAAGCCCGGCCGAAGCCTGGCTTAAGGGATACGAGCATCTTCTACTCGAGCTTCGCGGCCTGAGAAGGGGGCCGGACATCTATTGCTACGGCGATATGATGGCTTTTGAGATCGAGGCGAGGAGGGCTGTTGATATAGCGCGCTTAACCCTGAGAGCGATGATTACGGGCCGCGTTGATGCCGATGAGTGGCTCAGCCTGCTCTCGGAGGAGAAGAGGATCGCGGAGATCGCCTCGATCAGGGAGGCGGAGAAGATCGTTAGCGTGCTGATGCGCTACGAGAAGGCTATCTGCATCTCGGAGCAGGCGCCAGCCCATCTCAAGGAGAGGCTTATCCGGGAGGGGATGAAGCCTAAAGTTCGCTATGTTGGGCAGCCCTATCATTTCACGCCGCTGGAGATCCTGAGGAGAAAGCTCGCGAAGGGAGGTGTGAGCGCGGAGGAGGTCGAGGCGCTCGTGAAAGAGCACATAAAATTCATCAGGGAATACATTTACCGCAAGCCGCTCTTAGAAGCGCTTGATGAATGGAGCATGAGCAAGCTCTACTGGCTTCATGGGCGAAGGGATAAACCTTAATTCCGCGGAAGCATCCTCCCGACCCAGCATGAGCTACTTGTTGCTCGTGATAGATGTCCAGGAGAAGCTATTGAAGCATATTCATGGTGCTGATGAAGTCCTGAGAAACACCATTAAGCTCATTAAGGCTTGCAGAATCCTGAAAATCCCCATAATGCTGACTGAGCAGATCAAGTTAGGGGACACGGTCGAGGATGTTAGGAAAGCCGCTGGGGTTGAACCGATATTGAAGTCGAGCTTCAGCTGCGTCAAATGCGAGCCGATCCGCGAGGCCCTGGAAAAGATTAAGCCCGAGAAGATGATCTTGGCGGGAATCGAGGCGCATATCTGCATACTCCAGACGGCCCTCGACCTCCTCAAGCTCGGCTACATAGTCTACATCCCCCTAGACTGCATCGGATCTAGGAGACCCCTAGATAAGGAGGCAGCGGTTCAAAGGATGATCGCCGCCGGAGTGATACCCTCCACGTGGGAGTCGCTGGTATACGAGGTGCTCGAGTCGGCGGAACATGAGAAGTTCCGCGAAATCCTAGAGATAGTGAAGTCCTAGAATGCGCGAAATCATTAAATGAGCATGCTGAGAGTGTTATGCGCATGCCCGGAGCCGGGAAGCTCGAGGAGATCGTGAAGAGGCTGGGCGGCGAGGTCTTGGAGCTCGAAGCGCCGGTTAAAACCGTTGAGCAAGCGGCTAAGGCGACCGGAGTGGATCCGGGGCAGATCATAAAGTCCATACTCCTGATAACTGAGAAGGAAGGAGCGATGTTGGCGATAGTTGATGGGAGATCGAGGATAGATCTTGAGAAAGTCGGGAGAAGATTTGGCAGGGCGAGGCTCGCGTCAGCCCGGGAGGTTAAGGAGATCACAGGATATGAGGTCGGAGAGCTCCCGCCGGTCGGGATACCCGTTAAGACCCTGATTGATCCGAAAGTTCTCGAGAGGAGCTACGTCCTGGGGGGAGGTGGGGCCATAAACAGGCTGATAAAAATTGATCCGCACAAGATCGTCGAAGCCCAGAACGCCGAGGTCGAGAGCATATCAATTGAAGACCGCTAATGCGGCTGAAATCTACCACAACATCGTTAAAGCTCGGTAACGCCGCGCGTCAAAGTATATAATCAGGATTATTCCCGTAAAAATGCGGGGGCCCGTAGCTCAGCCTGGTTGGAGCGTCCGGCTGATAACCGGAAGGTCGTGGGTTCGAATCCCACCGGGCCCATCAATCAATCATCGCCTGATAGCATATGGCCGACCCCGTAATCTGGCTTGGATCTATTCCTGAGGGAAGCGGCCACATCATCAGGATCTCGTAGCTCAGCTTCATTCCATGGGATTCACCGCCGCCGAGTAGTAGCTCGAGCAGCGATGGAGCTCGGGGCTTTATCCACCTCGTTGGAGCGGCCTCGGGTAGGCCGGCGAGCCTCCTGGCCTCATTAATCGCATCCTCCAATCCTCCAACCTTATCGATGAGCCCCAGCTCCATCGCTTGAGCCCCTAGATATGGCCTGGCGGACAATATCTCGCTCCAGTCTCTAATCTTCTCTCCTCGAGATTCTCGAACCCTATCGGCGAACACCTTGGCTATCGCGTCAACGAGCTCCTGCATTATCCTGCGCTCCTCATCGGTCATGGGCCTCCAGGCGCTTCCAATATCCTTCAGCTTGCCGCTCTTGAATGCCTCGGCCTTGACTCCGAGCTTATCCATCAGCTCAGCCCAGTTTATCACGAGCGAGACCGCTCCGACGGAGCCCGTGAGAGCGTGCGGCGAGGCCATTATCTCATCCGCGGCCAGCGCTATGTAGTATCCCCCTGAGGCGCCATACTCCGTGATATACGCGATGACTATGCGATCCTCGGAGAATCTCTTAATCATCTGGTAGATCTCCTCGGATGCTGCCGCTGAGCCGCCCGGGCTATTAATGACTAGGACGACCGCCTTGGCGAGCGGATCGGACTCCACGCTCCTAAGAAGATCCTCGACCTCGCTGGGAGTGAGCGTTTCTCCGGATAACAGTGTAAGCGGTGACTCGGCGTATGAGATCGTTCCAGAGAGCTGGATTAGGGCCACATACTCCGCGCCAACCCGGCTCGAAGGCGCTATAGCTGCTAGAATCGCGGCTGATGCTACCAGGGCCCCCGCGCATAGCCCTATGATGAGCCAGATCCACCACTTGGAGACCATCTTCTCGGAAAATCGAGGTGATCGCGCTATAAACCCTTTCCCAGGCTGCTAGGGCTTAACAATTCTCGTAGGGATCGCGAAGAGCCTCCCGCCCATGTGCATGGGTAGCGCTATCTTCTCGATGTCCCATACGCCGTTCTTGAAGAGCTCTTCCTCGCAGTATGCTTCCAGAACCTCGCCGACGAAGATCGTGCACTCGCCGGCCTCGAGCTTCGAGCTGAGCTTGCACTCCAAGTGCGCCGCGCACTCGCCCACTATAGGCGCCTTAACCCTCTTGGCCGGCCTCGGGGTCAAGCCAGCCAGCTTAAACTTGTCCACGCTCCTGCCGCTTTTTGTCCCGCAGATCCATAAGGCCCTGAGAAGGCGCTCATCCGGAATGTTCACGGTGAATTCTCCGGACTCCTTTATGAGCTGGCTGGTATAGCTTTCCGACCCAAGTGCGACGGCTATCATCGGGGGATCAGCGCTGACAGGCATATTCCACGCGCAGGTCATCACATTCGGCTTACCATCCCTTGAAACCGAAACAACTAAGACCGTCATGCAGGGGTGAAGCAGCTTATAGAAATCATCCATAACATCCATCTTCATCACAAGCACCCGAATCTATTGGAGAAAAGCTCCATTTTAATTTCTTTCTTCCACGAAGTCCCTTTTTTCAAGAGTAGTTTCGCCGCATCTCGAAGAGCCAGCGAAAAGTATTCATAAAGGCCCGGAAGATTCAAGATCAAGGCTGCTCCGGTAGTATAGTCCGGTCAAGTATACGGGCCTCTCGAGCCCGTGACCCGGGTTCAAATCCCGGCCGGAGCACTATAACACCAACATAAATGATCATCTGATAGGAGCTTCTAGCGGATCTCAAAATCATCGATACGAGCCATTTTTATTCTAGTGGTTCTTGCTAAGAGGTGAGAAGATTATGGGCAGGCTGCAGGGCAAGATCTCGATAGTCACCGGGGCTGCCAGGGGAATAGGAAGGGCCACGGCCATGCTGTTCGCTAGGGAGGGAGGCGGCGTCGTGATCGCCGATGTGCTCGAGGAGGGCCGCGAGGTAGCGGATGAGATTAACCGCATGATGGGAAGTGAGGTAGCGGTCTACGTGAAAACAGATGTTTCACGCGAGGAAGATGTGAAGAACATGGTCGAGGAGGCGCTGAAGAGATTCGGGAAGATAGATGTGCTCGTCAACAACGCGGGGATAGGGCATTTCAAGGACATAACAGAGACGAGCTCCGCGGAGTGGGATAGAGTCATTAGCGTAAATCTGAAGGGAGCATTCCTATGCTGCAAATACGTGATCCCTCACATGATTAGGGCCGGCGGCGGAAGCATAGTCAATGTCTCATCTATTGTTGGGGTTAGAGGTGGTGAAAGGTGCCCCACATACGCGGCCTCTAAGGCTGGCCTGATAGGGCTCACGAAAGCCCTCGCCATAGATTTGATGAAGTATAATATTCGCGTGAACGCCGTCGCCCCGAGAGCCATAGAAACTCCGATGATGTATGAGTATAAGGGCGATGAGCTCAAAGAGAGGTTGAAGAGGTATTTATTCGGGAGGTTGGGGAGGCCCGAGGAGGTCGCGAACACGATACTATTCCTGGCATCCGATGAGGCAACATACATCACCGGCGAGGTCATAGTGGTTGGAGGATACCTTTGAGTCGAAGCTTAGGGAGATACTATGACCTTGAGCCCCCTCCTGCTCTTAACCACCTCGAATGCTTCATTAATCTTCTCGAGGGGGAATCTATGAGTTATCAGCTGCTTGACGTCGATGAGCCCCCTGCTGATGAGATTGAGGGCGCGCTCGAAGTGATGAGGCGTGTGCTCCATAATCCCGATCACGCAGACCTCTCCATAATGGATCATGTTTGGGTCTATGTCTATGCTGGTGGGTGGATATGTTCCGGCGAAGATCCCGATTCTGCCGCCGGGCGCTACCATCCTCAGCGCATCACATATGGCGCTCTTTCCGCCAGTCGCTACCACGATCTTATCCGCTCCCAACCCCCCTGTCTCCTTCCTGACCACATCAACCGCGTCCACATCTCTCGAGTTTATCGCGAGCACTGCGCCGAGCCTCTCAGCAACCCTCAACCTATCAGGATGATGTCCTATTACCATGGCCTCCGCTCCGACGAGCCTGGCCAATTGAAGGTGTAGGAGACCGATTACGCCATCGCCTATTATCGCGATTCTGCTCCCTGGGCCCATCTCGAGCTTCTCAAGCGTGTTAAGGCAGGTTGATAACGGCTCGGTTAAACATGCCTCTTCAAAGGATACGTGAGGCGGGATCTTAAGCGCCGTGTAAGCATGGGCCACCGCATATTGGGCATATCCCCTCAGATAATACCTCTTATTGATGCAGAGATTCGACCTGCCCTGCTTGCAGAAGATGCACCTCCCGCATGACAATATGTGATCGGCGACCACCCTATCGCCCACCGAGACTCCTTCTACGCCTTCTCCAACCTCAACGACATCACCAGCCCACTCGTGCCCCGTAAGCCCACAGCTCTCCTCGCCCATGGGCAGATAGAGCCTAAGCCCCTGAATGTAGCGGAGATCCGTCGGGCATACGCCGCATGCCCTAACCCTGACCAATACCTCGCCTCTACTAGGCCTCGGGATATTACATTCCCTGACAACAACTTTCGACGGAGCCAGCAGGAACGCGGCGAGCATGCTATCCCCGGCCATCACAATCAATCCAAGTTTCAAGCTCATTTTTATCTCATCTTTATTCATTCAATCAACACCTCAGCTGCCGAGCATCTCGGCATTCCACATTAAGCGCCTTGGAAAGGGGGTTGGAGAGAATACCTCTTCTCCCACTAGATGAGGTTGCTAAAACGTATTTATGAGAGCGGGACCGGGAAAATTTAGGCTGAGAGAATTGGTGGAGGCGGCTGCCGCTGTAAGGGAGGAGGGCAGGATCGTTGAGGAAACACTGAGCATATGCCCCGAGTGCAATGCCCTGATAAGGGCGGAGATAATTGAGGCGGATGACAAGATATACATCATGAGGGTCTGCCCAAGTCATGGCGAGTTCACCGAGCTATACTTTGGGAGCGCCAGAATGTATCATAGGTTCAAGAGATATGCCCATGATGGTAAGGGTGTTGCGACGCCGAATATAGTGAAGGAGAGCATCACGTGTCCATTTGACTGCGGCCTCTGCCCGAGCCACTTGAGCCACACGGCCCTAGCAAACATAGTGGTGACGAATAGATGCGATCTATACTGCTGGTACTGCTTCTTCTTCGCCGAGAGAGCTGGCTACGTCTATGAGCCATCAATAGATGAGATTCGGGATATGGTTAGAGGTCTCAGGTCGATGAGGCCCGTCGCTTGTAATGCTGTCCAGCTTACCGGCGGCGAGCCGTGCCTGAGGGATGACCTGCCCGAGATTATACGCGTCATAAAGGAGGAGGGCGTGGACTTCGTTCAGCTGAACACAAATGGCATAAGGCTCGCGAGGGACTTCGAGTTCTTCAGGAGGGTTAAGGAGGCGGGATTATCCACGCTCTACCTTAGCTTCGACGGCGTTACGCCCAAGACGAATCCCAAGAACCACTGGGAGGCGCCTAGTGTCTTGGATAATGCTAGGCGGCTTGGGGTCGGCGTAGTCCTCGTTCCCACGATAATAAGAACCGTGAATGACCACGAGCTCGGGGACATCATAAGATTCGGGTTCAGGAACTTGGACGTAATAAGATCAGTGAACTTCCAGCCGGTCTCGCTGGTCGGCAGAATGCCGAGGAGCGAAAGAGAGAGGTTCAGGATAACGATACCGGACTGCATTAAGAAGATAGAGGAGCAGACCGGAGGCCAGATACCGGAGGATGCGTGGTTCCCAGTCCCATCCTGCACGCCCGTGACGCACCTCATCGAGGCGATAACCGGTAAGCCGCAGTACGAGCTCTCGACTCACTTCGCCTGCGGAGCCGGAACATACGTCTTCAAGGACGGCGATAGAATGATACCGATAACAGAGTTCGTCGATGTCGATGGGCTGCTCAATTACATCCAAGATGTGGCCGACAGGATTAAGGCCGGCGCGAACAAGTACATATCGGCGCTGAAGCTCCTCTGGAAGTTCGGCTCATTCATAGATGAGAGGAAGGCGCCATCGGGCCTGAATATAAGGAGAATGCTCTTCAAGATATTCATCAAGCACGATTACAGCAGCGTCGGCGAGTGGCATCTGAGAAGCCTTTTCATCGGCATGATGCACTTCCAAGACAAATACAATTATGATGTCGAGAGGGTTAGGAGATGCTGCATACACTACCTTGTTCCGGGCGGAAAGATAATACCATTCTGCGCTTTCAACGTGATACCCGAGCTATACAGGGACCCAATCCAGAAGGAGCACGGCATACCGATCGAGGAATGGGAGCGGAGAACCGGAAGAAAGCTATCAGACGACCTATATAGAAGGATCGAAATTGAGGAGCAGTAGCTCCTAAACTCCTCTTACTCTCCTCGAGACAAACTCATTACCCTTTATGTAGAATCTGAGCGGGGTCGGCAGGTCTTTCGAGACCCCTATCCTATGGCTTCTCGCGATCATGCTCGAGGGAACATCCACGTAATCCTCGATCCATAGCCCGTGATCCCTGATGTAGATGGGCTTGCCGTGCATGCTCTTATCCACATGCATGGCCCTGGTCAGTCTTCCCGGCCCGCTCGCCAGCAAGTGGGCATCATCAAGCCCCCGAAGCCTCTTCATGATCTCTATTCCCTCGAGCGGCTTCCCGCTCCTTATCAGGACCGCGCCGCACTCCCCCTTCTCATGAGCCACGATATTCAGCAGCCACTGCCGGTGGATTCCATAAATGAGGGCTACCCCGACGTCTCCGCCCATTATTCTGCGCAATTCTCCGCCTCTCCTAGCTCTCGAAGCCGGATCATCGGGCCCATAATAAGCCTCCGTCTCAACTATGATGCACGAGAGCCTGCATCGGTCGAGAAGCCTGACGAGGAGCTTGCCCAGAAGCCCTCTCGCAACCTCAGCTGGATCACCCTCATAGAAGCTTTGCGGCAGGAGGCCACTCATCCGACGCTCAACCCGATGAGCACTCTTATCAAAATTCTTCACAGCTCACCTGCGACAGGGGCCAATCACATTTCACGCAGCGATAAAGAGTGAGGCTCTTTTTCCAAAGAATATCGTGGATTTATCGCGCGGCCGAAAGATATTTTAAGCCATCGCGCTTCTTCTTCGCTCTCCGAAGATGCCGCTGAGGCTCAGGATTAGAGCTCCCCCAGAGTGGGGCGTCGAGCCCGTGCCGAAGGAGCACAGAATACTCCGGGGAATAGATTTCTTCGTGCTTTGGTCGAGCCTCGGCGTCGGCCTCCTCGTCCTAGTCGCCGGATCCCTACTTGTTCCCGGGCTAGGACTCCTTGAGGCATTTCTCGTGTCCCTCGCCGGATCCATCATCGGGAGCTTGATGCTCGCCTCCGCCGGGCTCATCGGCTCGAGATATGGCGTCCCGACGATGGTCTCGCTCAGGCCCATTCTCGGCATTAAGGGATCATATCTGCCAAC
>Ga0209080_1001696_pt1 | contig 10719 bp, 8 predicted proteins | sample JNZ110809AmetaG_FD_184123 | JGI IMG/M metagenome (GOLD analysis project Ga0209080, IMG submission 184123) | Hot spring microbial communities from Jinze hot spring, China to study Microbial Dark Matter (Phase II) - JNZ 110809A (SPAdes) (version 3) ...
CCTATTAAAGGGTCAAGCAGTCTTCTTAAGGGGAATAATTCTTGAAAGCTTCCTTAAGTTAAATCCGCTCAGGATCGTGGAGGGCGACCTTCTAAGCCAGAACCACACTAGCCATGTGATCGTTGGCTGGAGGGCTGCAGAAAAACTTGGGCTTAAAGTAAACGATAGGGTGCTCTTCCAAGGAGTTTTGGCAGACAGGTATGTGGAGGCGGAGGGCCTATGAACTCTTAAACCACTTTGGACTGACAGGCCTAGCCCAAAGGCTTCCAGAGACCCTAAGCGGTGGGGAGAGACGGCGCATAGCTGCTATAAGGGCTCTAATCAACAGCCCGGAAATAATACTGGCAGACGAACCCACCTCAAGCCTAGACGACGAAAACTCAGCCCTCTTAATGGAGCTCCTCAGCAGAATAAACAGGGAGAGAAAAGTTACGATCCTACTGACGACGATAGACCTATATGAGAGACTACATAATAAAGGACAGCCATTTAATTAAACGCTAACCCCAAGGAGTTAAAGTTTATAAATTTTTAACTCATAGATAGTTCGCTTAAATCCATCTATTTGCGCTATACGTTGGCATTCGCTCAAAACTTATAAATTCTGATGGAAAATTGGATTTAGGGAACTATTCATAAGGGTTATTGTTACTGGTGGCTGCGGCTTTATTGGGAATAACCTTGTCGAGCGACTCATTAGGGAAGCCTAAAGGATATTGAAGGGCTAGATGTAAAGTTCTATAATAGGCCTTATGATGAGATGAGTAGTTTAGCTCCAAAGGCCGATGTGATCTTCCACCTAGCTATGCCATCCTCTTCACCAATGTATAAAAGGGATCCAAGGCAAAATATCCCTTGAATAATAAATGGGTGCAAATGTATGAGAGCAAAAGTATAGCTTCGCGTAATCTGAAAAACGCTGAATTTGGCGGATATGTATAGGTAATTATATTATAGAAAATTTGGAGTTTCGTTGTCTTTGGGTACTGTGTTAATAACTCCTTTTAAACTTTTCTTTTTCAGATTGCTTTGGGGGCTTTGTAAACTTTGCATAGGAGCCCTCTATGAGGTACTACTCCGGTACACCTGTCTGCGTATTCATGGCCATCGGGTATTAGCACGTTAAAGTTATATTTTAGGTTCCCGTAAAGATTTTCTTCCACCTCTTCTGGGAGCGTGTACCAGAAAGCATCTAGAGCTACGACTCCCCGCATCATTGCAGGCGAAACGTAAGCTTTTGCTAGTATTCTTCCCCAGAGAGTTTCAATATATATCCAGTTGCCGTTAGCTATCCTATGCTCTGCCGCATCTTGAGAGTTTATTTCGCATAGAGGGTATGGATAAACTTCTCGGAATTCTTCTATCCATCTGCCACTACCATGAGTGTATGGCCATTTCCTTCCTCTTGATGTTAGAATCAAGTTATATTCCTTGGCAAGGTCAGGGTTTTTGTATGGGCTTAAAGAGGGCTCCTCATATTTGGGTGGAAACACGTCTTTTCCGAAAAGGTCTTCTAAGACGGCTGGTACGTATTCTATCTTTCCAGAAGTTGTGCCTAGACGCTTCTCATATTTTCTCCACCTAAATTCTCCCATAGCAACCCGTTTTTTATGGACGAATTCTTTGAAGGTCATTCTTAGAGGCTCTAAAAGCATGTTAAAAAGCTTCTCTTTATCAGGCATGTCAAGTCCAAGCTTTCTTCCAAGATCCCTATATAAATCGTAGTCGTCATGTCGTTCATATAGGGGTTCGAAAACTTTTTCGCTGCCGGTGATAACAAAGATTATGCCATTGCCTGTGAACAGACAATCCCTTTCTAATGCTCCTGCTGCTGGTAGGATATAGTCTGCTAAAGCTGAGTAGGCTGATGGGAAGAGATCCATGACGACAAAAAGTTCAAGGTTGTCACTTTTTAGGGCCTCGATTAGGCGTTTTTGCGGAAATGCTGAGAGCCCTCCAGCTTGACTTATTAAAGCTTTTATCGGGTAGGGTTTTCCAGTCATTATTGCGTCCAATATAGCTAGGTGGCTTGGTTGAGTAAGATATTGACATTCTAAACCGTAGGAGTTAACTTCTTTCATAGCCTCGTAAAATCTTAACCAAGCCCTGCAAGATCCTATTGGATATTTGTCTGAACCAACGGTATCCCTCTTTCTTTTTGGGTGCTCGCATAAGTACTTCCACATTGCCACATACTTGCCATACGCGCAAATCTCATCAACGTTTCCCCAAATATACATGCCGCCCGGCTCATCTAAACCTGTTAAACTAAACAATGCATAAAGGTAGTATGAGAAAGCCGTATTAGCAGTACCCAAATGGTTAGCGGTTACATAATCTCCACCACCACCCCAAATTACGGGTCTATTATTTCCGATAATCCTTGCAGCCTCGATTATCCTGTCCTCTGGTATCCATGTTATTTTAGAGGCTCTTGAAGGAGGCATTTCCTTAACAGCCTCTCTTAACTTATCAAAGCCTAGTGTATACTTTTCTACAAACTCTTTATCATATAGGCCCTCCTCAATGATAACATTTAGAAAAGCCATTGCAAGCGCCGCATCTGATCCCGGCCTAATTTGCAACCAAAGGTCAGATATGGCTGCTTCTCTTGTCGCTCTAGGGTCAATACATATAAGCTTGGCCCCCGCCTCTTTGCAAGTCATGATTCTATCAAGCAGTTCAAGACGGTGCCACCAATTTTCCGGATCCGAGCCCCAGAAAACTATGCACTTGGTTAATCCAGGTATTGGTATGCCCATAAATGTTATATAGCCATACATGGCCACTTCTATTGGGAACCTTCCGCCACCACACTGTTTTCCTTGGAACCATGCATTAGGTGTACCTAGCAAGCATTGGAAGCGGTATTGCCCTAAGTCTTGGTCCCCATATAATGTACCCTGCGCTAACGCAATCGCTTCAGGCCCATATTCGTCTATTATTTCTTTAAGCTTCTCGGCGATCTCATCAATAGCTTGTTCCCAGCTAATTCTCTGCCACTTGCCCTCTCCACGCCTGCCAGCCCTCTTCGTTGGATAGTTAAGTCGTTTAGGATGATAAAGAATGCGCTCATTAAGATCAGGCCATATCTTTAGCTTCTCGCATTTCGCAACGTAGTCGTTACGTGCCAGCGGGTCAGGTTCGATCCTCAATATCTTGCCACCTTCAACATATGCCAGCATGGGACAACCGACTTGCAAGCAACCGCCACAACTACCCCTTCTTATTTCGACCATAAGCGAACCCAATAATAGTAGTATAGTGTAAGGTTAAATAATATTTAAGACTTTCATGCATCTACTTACAAGCAGTTAGCAAGTTCTATCCTAAAGTAAAAGTTTTATTTAGGCTAAGCAGCGAATAACCTTCTTTAAGGCTTCAGCTTGCTTCTCCTCAGTTAGGTATCTAATGAAATTGGTCTCGAAAGAGACAAAGATACTCGCAGGTTCTTTCGTCGATCTTTTATTTTCAGCTTATTTAAGGTTTCCATAGGATCCTTGAATTGGGGCTCTAAACTCATATGCCCTGAGCGCATTAAAACGATTATAGTTATAATGTTAGGGAAGAGCTTCTGGCTCCACGTTTTAAAGTTTACAGGGCTGTAAACCCTCCGTCGACAATGATGTTTGTTCCAGTTATATAGGAGGCATCATCTGACAATAAAAACACGATTACCGATGCTATCTCGTCAGGTGTAGCAAGCCTACTCAGTGGTATTGACTGGGATACCCTCTCCGCCTCTCCAGGAATTTCTTTCCTGATTGAGCGGCCAATTGAATGAAGCAACTGTGTGTCAACAAAGCCTGGAGAAATTGAGTTTACCCTTATGTTATATTTCGCGTAATCTCTGGCACAAAGCCTTGTAACCGCGAGTACACCTGCCTTGCTACATGTATATGCTATTTCATGTAAGGATATTATGGCTGCTATCGATGAGATATTGACTATCGACCCTTTGCCAGCTTTAATCATGTATGGTATGGCGTGCTTCATACAGAATAAAACTCCATAAAGGTTAACGCGGATAACCTTCTCTAAAACCTCTAAGTGGGACTCATGAATCGGCTTCATATCATGTTCAGGCATCGCGATCCCAGCGTTATTTACCAGCCCTGTTATTAAGCCTAGCTCTGAGGCGATTCGCCCTAGGGTTTCTTCCACCTCCTGCTCATTTGAGACATCCATATAGTAATACTTGGCTACATAACTCTCCCTATTAATCCTTTCAACAACCTCCCTGCCCTGGGCGTCCGATATATCGCATATCGCGACCCTCGCTCCCTCGTGAGCACACCTAATAGCGGTTGCCCTACCAATCCCACTAGCCCCACCAGTAACAATAACCGTCATACCATCTAATTTACCCATTTCTCACCCTCATAAAATTCTCTAGACTGGGGCCTTTTAACCTTTTTAAAGTCTTTCTCCTCTGGATGGCAGCGAGTTAAAAGACTAGCACGGTACTAGGACTATGGGGTGAGGAAATCTGGTTATGGGGAAACAAATTATAGATTATATTTTTATGGCCGTTTATTGGGTTAGCGCAACTACTTCTGATAGCTGTTGTGCGACATCCCTTAAACCGAGTCTTTTGAGAGTCGTTGATGTTGGTATTCCTCTTTTATCCCATCCGCGCTTCTCGTAGTACATGTCAAGAAGCATATCAAATTTCTCTTGGTCAAGCGTGGTTCCCTTATAAGGACCCTTAGTGAGAGGCTCCTTAAACCATCTCTTCGGCGGATAATCCATTAGGCGGCTCCAGTTTTGGCCGAACTCGCGCACCCAAAAGGCTCTTATTAAAGCGTATATCCTGTCGGCCACATCATAAAGCATTTCTTCCGGGCTCATCTCAATGCCGGTAGCCGCCTTCATGAGCTTTGGATACCATTCTAATGAGAAGCCGAGTTCTACCCATGGGAGCCTACATGCGACAATCGACTCGAAGATTCCTCCCCTTATCCTCTGAAGCTCTATCAGCTTATCCACTTTAGACTCCGTATATCCCGTTCTATCGGTTTTTACTTCCCATGCGATTATCCAGGCATCTTTGTGGTGAGCCCCTATAGGCGAGGTTGCATAGGCGAGGGCCATTCCCGGAACTGTATGGCAATCGTAGGCCGAGGCTTCCAGCCCTTTAACGTGCATGGCCCAGTCCTGCGATTCGCCGCCGAGTTTCTGGCTTACTCTCATGACGCCTTCAGCTAATAGATTTCCAAGGTCCCCACGTCGGTATGCAATATCGCTGATTAAAGTCTTCACTTTCTCGAAGTCTCCCCACTCTATATTATCTTTAATTAAGCCTTTCTCTGAGGCTTCCATCGCAAGCCCTATAGTGCTGCCCAAGGAGATCGTGTCTAGGCCGAGTTCGTCTGCTATTCTACTTAGGGCAGAGACCTTTCCAAGATGTCCCAGTCCGATGTTTGAGCCAAGCATAGCGACGTTCTCATAGTCCAGCTCAGATTCTCTTCCCTCATAGTCTAAGACAACGTTTCCACAAGCCATGTTGCAGTACGGGCACCCTCTTCGTTTGATTTTTGCCGCCTCCATTGCAAAACCGTTTATTATATCGCTGTACTCAAAGATTCCCTCTCTGAAATTGTATGTTGGTAGGACGCTATTCTCATTAGCCCAGTTTATTACCGCCATTGTTCCTTGCCTTATCCAGAAATCATAAGAGTCCTTATTTCTGATATCCTCATAGGCTTCCTTAATAAGCCTATTGTAGGCGTCGGGGTCGGCTATGGGAATGTCCCTTGAACCCTTAAAAACTATGGCCTTAACCCTTTTTGAACCCATAACCGCGCCCATTCCAGGCCTTCCGCCAGATCGTCCCCCCTCGGAGATGACTGTTGCGTATCTAACAATATTCTCTCCACCAGGACCTATGACGAGCACTCCAATATCCCTCCCATGAACCTCTCTCAGCGCCTTTTCAGTCTCAAGGGATGTCTTGCCCCATATGCCGTCTGCGCTCAAAATATAACCCATTCCATCCTCAACATAGATGTAGATGGGCTTTTCGGCCTTTCCCTCAATGATTAGAGCGTCAAAGCCAGCTTTACGCATTTGTACGGCGGCCATCGTCCCAATGTTCCCGTCTCCATAACCCCCGGTAAGCGGACTCTTGGCGGCTATGACAAGCTTCCCTAAACTTGGCCCTGGAAGGCCCGTCAATGGACCGGCCGCAACTATAAGCTTGTTTTCCGGGCTTAGGGGATCCACTCCCGGTTTCAGCTCATCGAAGAGAATTCTCGCCGTGAACCCCCTCCCACCAATATATTTTACCGCGAAGCCACCGTCGTATTCTTCAATTACAGATTTTCCCTTTGAAAGATTCACCCTTAAAATTTTGCCGTTCCATCCCCTCATTTTTCTCACCAAACATTGAATTCCCCACTTAAATCAACGGGATATTTTCCATTATCCCAGTAGCATAATATAAATTTTAGTGGTTTGTTAATGTTCTCATTGGGAGTTATTTTCCAGGTTTAAGCTTTAATTTATGGAGATCTGATGCTGATGATATGCAAAAATGCAACCTAGTAATGGACAGAGACTTTTTAGCAGTGCTAAACCTTCAGATGCGGGGAGAAGGGTTCCCCCAAAGAGCCCTCAATGAAATAATTGAGAGGGAAGAGTTAAGTAGGAATACATAGTAAATTGTTGCTTTTATTCCTACTTAACTCAGAACCCGGGATAGATTTTATACTTCCTAAAGAAACCTAAATTTATGGTGGGAGATTGGTGATTGATATTAGGCCGACGAAGAGGGTAGTTATCCTGGGCCTTGATAGGCGTGATCCAGAGAATATTGGTTTTTGCGCCATAACGTTTGGTGCGAATAGGTTATTTTGGGTTGATGGCTTTCTCATATGCTTAGAGGTTTATGAAAAATCTATCGAGTACGAGATTGAGAGGGGAGAATTTTATATAAGCCAGCTTTGCTATGCGAGTTTCCCAAAGTACACTCGACTTCTGGAGATCGAGAAGGGAGCCCAGATACCAATAGTGAACGTCTCAGATATGCGCCTTTACAGGGAGATAATCAGGGCTGTACAGAACTATGGAGTTGGGAAGCATTAGCGCAAAAGATATTTATTTCTCAGATGGAAGTTAGTTTCTATATCTGCGGAGCGTTCCAGCATATGCCGGCAGAAATATTTGATGCCAAAAAGTTCATAGAGCTTTCCGAGAAGGCAAGGTATTGTATAGTGAAGAGGCTGAGAAGAGATAATATCGTTAAGCTTAAGCTTAGGACATCAAAAATGCTCTATACGCTGAAGATTGATCCGGCAAAGGTTGATGAGATATTAAAGCAGATTAAGTGCGAGGTTAAAGAGGCACCCTCCTAGTTTTAGGCAGATAGGTCAGAACTTATTGCCCAGGATTTAATGAAGCACCTTAAGCTGATTCTTGGTACAAAGCTATTCAGGTTACCTTCTATCTTATAAATTTCCTAGCCATCCTGAACCTAGCCCTCTCCTCTACCGCGTCCCTCATAATCTAATAAGAGGGCGACCCCTAAGACTTTTTCCACCTTTCCCAAAGACATGGATCTTGCCTATTAATTCGTTGTGTTTAAACCTAGGATTTCATAGCGGACGATTGTATCTAATCTGCGCCGCCAAAAGCAAAAACGTGGGATCTAAGCCGGAACGTGGCGGACCCGCCGGGATTTGAACCCGGGATCCCCGGCTCCGGAGGCCGGTGCCTTTGGTCCTGGCTAGGCCACGGGTCCCTGCACACAATTATGTCCAGGGGGTCTAAAAATGTTTAGTCGTAGATTACCTCGTATATGCAGACAAGCGGTACGACGCCGCCCGTCTCCGGCACCGACTCTATTGGGTACTCTTTGGAGAAATATGCTTTCTTAAAGTGAGTTAGGTTTATGGTTGAGTATCCTAGGGTTGTTGTCTCCATTCCGTATGCCATCAGCTTATATAATGTTGTGTTTTGGCCTAGGCTGTTTGGCACGAGTTCTCCTGGATCAGGCGATCTGTTCAAGTTTTTGTCCACCCAGTCCCAGCCGAGCGTTAGATTTCCAAAGGCGTTGTCATTGAGCCCGGGTATCAGAGCCATCCACCTCCACTTGCCATTATCTCCGCCATAGGCGCCTCCATAATAGAGCGCATATTCTGGGCCCCACCACCTCACGACTTCCAAGTGAAAAGTTACGAAGACAACCACGTGTGTTGCGTTATATCGCCTAAGTATTTCAATCGCCTCTGTCTCGTTCGACATAAACATCCTTCCAATCTGCTGTATCTGCGTGCTATTTATTGTCCCATTATCCGCAAGTGTTGTCTTATTGGCGAACACCGTTATCCAGTAGCCGTAATCCCACCAGGATGCGACAACGGTGCCGCTTTCCCCAGACTTTGTTGGCGATGGTGGTAAATTATTGCGCATCCAAGTTAACGCGTCTATCCAATCCCTAACGATTGATGATGGCTTGACGCCGAGACTCGCTACCGATATTGTCGTTGGGGCATCAGCGTAAGTCATCGTCATCGGCCCTGAGAACGTTGTTCCCAGGGCATATGTCAAGATGAGTAGTATGAAGAATAATGTCAGAAGGCCGCCGAGAACCTCCCTCCCAAGGAACTTAACCTTAACTTTGCGCCTAAGGGCTCGCTCGCTCTCCTTTAAGAATAGAATGAATGGTGAGGAAATTTCCTTTATAGCTAACGCCCAGAGCAGGCATATTGCTGGTGACGCTAGGATAAGCAGTCTTATCATTGAGCTCGCGAAGTATATTGATGTCAGACAGTATAATATGACGAGTATGCCAAGGTTGGTGGCCGACAAGGCTGCGAAGAATACGCCTATAGGGGCAAACATTAAGCCTACGCCGAGGCTACTGTAGAAGGTTGCCCACCCAGATGGTTTGTGCTCGGCAATAGATTCAAAGAGCGGGCTCTCCGCGCGTAGGTGTGGAAGTATAGTATAAATGAATTTTCTGCCCGGTTCTCCCATGAGCCCCATCATAACTAAAGAAGCAAAGGTAATAATCAGTACTACGACGAACGCTAGGGCGTAGAGAGCTCTCTTTTTCTCCGATTTCTCCCGCCTAAACACCTCAGCCATCAAGAGTAAAATGAATACGCCATAAATTAGCAAGTTAAAGTTCTCCAATAAGAAGCTGATGCCTAGACGTGGGCTCGAAGCTGCTATAGTGAAGGCGGTAATGAATGTTAGCGTGTATGAGGTTAGGAGGCGGGACGTATATCTTTTTAGGAAGAGTAGCACTATTGTGAAGAGCGCAAGTATGCCTATGATGTAGCGGGCTGCGCCCCACGATATACATAGGTAGCCAAGCGATAAGCCCGCGAGGACAGAATATATAAGGCTACTTTTTATAGTCCTATTGCCGTCAATAGCCTTACTGAAGAATAGTAGAGTTAAGAGCGCACTCAATATGCCAATTGTTTCATCATCGAACCATCCGAGAGAAGTTCTGCTGATATAGTTTGGATCCAGCGCCAATAACAGGGCTGAGAGTAGGCCAACAAAATCTCCCCTAAGGCTCTTCCCAAGAAAATATGCTGCAATGCACGTCATCACGGACGCTATGAGCGGGAAGATCGTGCATAAATTGAAGAGTGGGTCTGAGTGTAATGGGTCTAGGGGGTTCGGGGCGGAGGCGAGTGGGACGCCTAAAATATGAAAGAGTTTATAGAGTGTGACTACGCTTAATGATAAACCTAGGTTGGCAAGGCCCGGTATATAGCGGCCATATGGCCACCAGCCCCTCCAATCACGCCAAGAATAGAATGATGGGAGCCCATTTTCCACTATATACTTCGCAGTATAGTAGTGGTAGTATGGATCAAACTCATTTAGATAAGAGCCCCATTGAATGGGGAGCAATCTGAGTCCAGCAGCTAATATAATGATCATTAGTATTAGGGAGGACTTAATGAGGGAGGAATGCGTGACTACAGGTCTGCGAGAAAGAAACTTACCAAGCGATCCTAGTAGCTCAGCACTCCTCATCCCAACACCATTTCCCCCAGTATTATAGAACAATTAAACTTTACAATTGCTATTTATTATTTGTTGTTCAGGGAATCGCTTATTGGTATAACTTCAACTTTTCTCGGCATTAAAAGTAATTTTCTGCCGCATTTGGGGCATCTCCCACCGTACATCTCATAGATTTCTTCCGGAGACTTTATCTCATAGCCATGGTATAGGGTTTCTCCACATCCATCGCAGAGTACTTTCTGAGGCACGGTTCTCACCAACCTTGAAAGATAACTACAATCGCTCAGATAATGTTTTTGGGTTAAACAGTTCTGGCTTCTAGCAACATTTAAATTTTATTAACCCATTTATCTTTAGAGTGGTGGTGTGAAGTAAAAGATGCCTAAAAATTCTTCGTTTGCACAAGCTCTCCGGAGGAGATTTGCTAGGCTGGCCAGATATCGTCCGCCCCCGCTTCTCATAGCAGTAATTCTCCTCCTCACTACAATCTTCCTAATCAGCGGAGGAGTATATCTTACTTTTATGCCTAGAGAAGCGATCGCACCATACCACGGGGGTTTAGTTATAATCTATCCTGGAGTACATAATCAGACGCTGGCTGAGAGTATAGCCGTAATATTAATCTATATCCTGGGAGCGGCGGGGTTAATGCTGATTTATAGGAGCGTTAAGCATAGGCACAATCCCAATCATGCACATATGATGATTGTTATTGGCATAATATTATTA
>Ga0209080_1001702_pt1 | contig 10675 bp, 11 predicted proteins | sample JNZ110809AmetaG_FD_184123 | JGI IMG/M metagenome (GOLD analysis project Ga0209080, IMG submission 184123) | Hot spring microbial communities from Jinze hot spring, China to study Microbial Dark Matter (Phase II) - JNZ 110809A (SPAdes) (version 3) ...
TTAAATTCTCTAAACCAGTTAAATCGTCATATAGGGCGGGGTTCTGAGGGCAATAATTAATCTTAGCCCTAATCTCCGAATCCCTCACTTCGCCACCAAGCACCTCAATAGTTCCTTCATCAGGCTCGATCACACCAGCAATCATCGAGATTAGGGTTGATTTTCCAGCACCATTCGGCCCGAGAATCCCATAAACCTCGCCAAACCCAACATTAAAACTAACTTTGTCTACTGCGGTTTTATCACCAAACCTCTTTGTGAGCCCACTTACTTTAACGGCTACCCTATTCATTTTCCTCCTAACTTAAAATTGGTGCCCAACTGCAAATATAAGCATTTTTATTGAGCTTTGGACTGATGCCCCCATAATATTCCTATTAACAACGCATAAACTCTTCCAGCCTCTAGAGGGAGGGCTATAGGGGAAGATAGGGAGGTATACTCTAAGATAACCCCTCACCACTAGGCTACCTTAGCAAAACACTCTTTAAGGGCGGATGCCCTTATATTCTCCATTAAAGGGTTGGTGGTGTCTTGGTGGAGAGGAAGCCCTGTCCAAACATAAGAGTTAATTTGGAGAACTGCCCATGCACATATCCATGCGATATTAAAGGCATGTGCTGTGAATGCCTACTTAACCATAGACTGCATGGTGAACTGCCCGCATGCTATTTCCCACCCGAGGTTGAACGGACATATGATAGGTCGATAAGGAGGTTTATAGCGCTCCACAAAAAGTAAGAGTGGGCTAGCGATGCCACAGCGAATCTAGCCGGATGCCCATAATGGCATATTTTTCCTCATTATCCCAATCATTTCATTTAATGCCTCTATCTCGTCGGCGTTTAGGCGCTCCCTAAACTTAGTGCTCAGTAATCTTGCATGAGGCTCCGGAACGTAAACGTAGAGTATGTCGCCCTCATCGAAGTGTCTGCCTACAACCGGCTTATCTATTGAGATGGCAACTTGGCGGCCCTTCTCAGCATATGGTATTGGCACACCCTTATCTTGTATCTGGAGTATCTCCCCAATCTCCCTCCCCTCGCCAGTTATAAGCCTTACCCTCGGCCTAATATGTCCGGCCAGAACCTCCACGCCGACTATTGCCGGCTTAGATCTGCGAAAAACATAGCCCGGCAGAACCCTTATCTTCGCCGGCTTCACCAGCCTCTCAAATTCGCCTCTCTCACGCGCCTCCTTCTCACTCCTCATCCACTTAAGATACTCATCAATTAGGTGGTATATGACGTTATGCTGGAATATTGGCACATTATGAGCCTTAGCCTCCTCCTCAGCGTCAGGTAAAACCTTAACGTTAAAGGCTAGGACAACACCGTAGAGGGGCTCTTTCTCCCTAACTACTAGGGCCTCTGTAACATCCCTCTTTGAGACGTCACCAACATCCGCCAGCCTCACTGGAACACCATTTCTGGATAGGCTCTCCGCTATAGCCTCCAATGACCCAAGAGCGTCGGCCTTCAAGATCACACCATCAATCTCCGTAGATATCCGTATCCTTCCAACCTCCTCGGAAACCTCCCTAACATACTCGTCTATCCTGTCTTCCGATGGAACCACGTATATCGGCGCTCCGGCAAGGGCATCCTCAAGGTTTGGCGCAACAATCTTGACACCGGCGGCTGCGGAAACCTCATCAACCGACAAGAACCTCTCACGTGGATCCCTAATCTCATCAAGCGGTTTCGGCATGAGAATTGCCCGAACTGAGGTTACAATAGGCTTCTCCTTCCCGCCGAGCACAATTATATCGCCCTTCCTCAGCACACCATCATAAATTATTGCATTAACTGTAACGCCTAGACCAACCTCCTCCCTAACCTCCAGAACCGTGCCCTTAGCTGGACCGCTAGTGGTCTGGAGTCTCCTCTGAAGATACTGCTGTGTTAGGCCGGCTAGAACCGCTATGAGCTCCGGTATTCCCTCACCAGTCTTAGCGCTCGTCGGGATTAGGGCGACTGTCCTCATGAAATCCTTTATCCTATCGAATCTATCAGCCCTAAAAGACAGCTCAGAGAACTTCCCAATAATCCTATAGAGGTGCTCATCGAGCTCCTGCCTAACGGCTGGCTCCTGCCTTTTATAGGATTCTAGGAAGGGCGCGTTTGGATAGGGTCTCCAGCCCGGTATCCGGTCAATCTTATTCACGGCAACAAGAAAAGGGGTCTTCCTAGACTTAAGAATCTCAATAACCTCATATGTTTGAGCCTCAAACCCCTTCAAAACATCTATGACAAGGATCGCTATATCAGCTATTCCACCACCCCTACGCCTAAGATTGGCAAACGCCTCATGCCCTGGCGTGTCGATCACTAGGAGGCCGGGTATACGTATCTCCCCACCAATAATCTTTAGGAATGGCCCGGCAACCTCCTTAATAGTCTCCGCCGGAAAGAAACTTGCCCCTATATGCTGCGTCATTCCGCCAACCTCCCGGGCCTGAACACTCGTCTTCCTAATCTGGTCTAGGAGCAGAGTCTTCCCAGTATCAACATGCCCAAGAACACAAACGATTGGCTGCCTAATTCGAGGCTGCATCTCCAACTTAAATCACCTGTGAAGCCACTTAGATCTCTTCCCGACCCCGCCTCGCTAATCCTCCGGTCTAATCTAGGCATGGCTCACTCTTAAATCTTAAGACCTATTACACGCCCAATAGCTGCCTCCAATCCACATACTTTCTGACGAGGTTTATGGCCGCACTTATCCTTCTAGAGTCTCCGGGCTTTATCCGCCCAATTACCTTTTGGACATACTGGAGCGTCGTATAAGTGTCGTATGGCACGAGTATAAGTGGAACCTTAAGCTGATCGGCCTTTGGAAAGACCTTAGTACTTGGATAAAGGTTCCCAGTCAAAACTATGGCGGAGACATCGGTCTCAAGAGCCGTTAAAATTATGTCCGTTCGATCCCCACCGGTTATCACAAGCTCATTGGCAACTTTACGGAAGTATTTTACGGCACTCTCAGGAGTCATAGCGCCAACAAGAACGGCCTCAATAGTCCTATCCAAACCATCTTTACCGGCCAGAACCCTCCCACCAATAAAGTCGCATATCTCCCTAACTGTTGGGGAGCTTAAGACCCTATCCTCTGGAATTAAACCCGAAACTCTAATGCCATGCTTCTCAAGGAACGGCCTAACCACACGCTCAGCATGCTCCATCATATCGGGTGGAATACGATTGAGTACAACCCAGGATATTTTAGTCCCCCACTTTATGCAGCAGTCCTGAGCTTGAAGAACATCATCCACTATGGAGTCATCCCTAAACCTACCAATTAAAAGTATTTCAGCCCCTATTTCCCTCGCAAGCCTCGGAGCCGAACACTCTATGAAGGCTCCTACAGAAAGACTTCGCGATCCCTCGATCAGCATAATATCCGTGCCGTTAGAAGCCACTTTATAAGCCGCCAATATATTCTCAATATGCGATTTTATATGCGTCTCGGCGAAATCCCTAAGGAAATCTTCCCTCTTAAGTATGATTGGGCATAGAATATTACTTTCGTGCCTAGATTTCAGAATCGCCCTCATTATCTCCACATCTTCGTCCAGATGTTCTCTGCCGGGAGCTAAGAGGGAACTCGTCCCTATAGGCTTAAAATATCCAACCCTCACACCCATCTCCATAGCCATAGATGCAAGCGCAACTATAATAGCGCTCTTACCAGAGGACTCCTCCGTTGATACAACATATATTGCTTTCCTAACCAACCCAGATCCCCTCACATTCACCAATTATATTCTTCTGATTGTTATTCTTATATCTACCCCAATACAGCCTTCACCACTCTCATAAACGAATAGCGGGTTAATCTCCATCTCATATATATCCCTGAACTGCATCATGACCTGTGAAACTCTAAGCATCACATCTATCACAGAGTCTATGTCTGAGGGCGGCTCGCCCCTAACACCTCTAAGGAGTATATAGGCCCTAGTCTCCTCAATCATTCCGGCCGCCTCAGCCCTGGTTAGTGGACATAAACGGTATGAGACATCCCTCAAGAAATCAACATATATTCCACCCAAACCGAACATCATAAGTGGGCCGAATTGTGGATCTCTAACAGCCCCAACAATAACCTCCCTCCCAACCGGAACCATCTTCTGCACCAGAACTCCAGTTATTCTGGATCCTGGCATCGCTAGGCGGGCCCTCCTAATAAGGGCATCATAGTTTTCTTCGGCCTCGCTTCGACTCCTAACATTAAGTATTACGCCACCAATGTCAGTTTTATGTAGTATGTCTGGTGAAACGATCTTCATGGCAACCGGATAACCTATTCTATCCGCTATTATCCCAGCCTCCTCCTTACTCCTTACTATAGCCGCATCAGGCATCGGTATTCCAGCCGCCTTAGCAACCTCCATCGCCTCATTAATTGTCAAGTTTAAGCGTCCCTCAAGCCTCACATTATTAATAATGCTCCGGATCCTCTCAACGTCAACCTCCACATGCGGAATCCTCTCCTCAATCGGTGAGCTAAGTATGAGACTGTATTCATACATCGATTTGAGGGCGTAAACTGCCGACTCGGGGAATGGATAGTTTGGTATCCTACCCTTCTTAAGGGTTTTAATGGCCGCCGAATTATCCTCAAGCCCCATGAAAGAAGCAATTATAGGCTTATCTGAGAGGCGCCCTATCTCGGAGACTGCTTCAGCGATTCTATCGTAGGGAGTTACGGCCTGTGGTGTTAGAATAACGATTATCCCATCGACATTACTGCTCTTTAAGCCAGCTTCTAAAGCCGCCCTATAGCGGCCCTCATCCGCATCCCCAAGAACATCAATAGGATTGCTTAGGCTTGAGTGTGGAGGCATGAGCCTCCGGAGCTCCTCCCTAATTTCATACTCCAGCGATGCAATCTCAAGACCCATCTTCTCGCAGGCGTCAGCAGCCAATATGCCTGGCCCACCACCATTAGTCACTATAAGAACTCTCCTGCCTTTTGGGATTGGCTGTGAACCGAATGCTAGGACAAGATTGAAAAGATCCTCTAAAGTGTTAACTCTTATTATCCCGGCCTTCTTAAATGCCGCTGAAAAGGCTGCGTCTGAGCCAGCTAGTGATCCAGTGTGGGATGAGACCGCCCTAATGCCAGCATCCGTTGTTCCGGCTTTTATGGCCACTATAGGCTTCTTTCTAGTAACTTTCCCTGCAACCTCTATGAAGCGCTCACCATCCTTAACACCCTCAATATAGAGACCGATCACCCTTGTCTCCTCATCTTCACCTAGGGCCTCCAAAAAATCGGCGGCGTTTAGGTCGGCCTCATTTCCCAAGCTTATAAACTTCGTGAAGCCAATCTCGTTCCTAATAGCCCAGTTTAGAATTGCACTTCCAATGGCGCCGCTCTGGGAGACAAATGCTATGTTTCCGGGCAATGGCATGGATGGAGCAAATGAGGCGTTCACGCGGTTCTGAACATTTATTATGCCTAGACAGTTGGGTCCCTGCATTCGCATGCCATATTTTCGGCATATACTGACGACCTCACGCTCAAGCTGGGCCCCCTCCTTGCCGGTCTCACCAAAGCCCGCTGATATCACAATTATGCCTTTAACACCCTTTAAACCGCAATCCTCAACGACTGATGGAACAACCCTAGCTGGAACAACTATAACTGCCAAATCAATTTCATCTGGAACATCCCTTACACTCCCATAACATTTAAAGCCAAGTATCTCATCGGCATTCGGGTTTATTGGATACAATCTCCCACCGAAGCCCGACTCAACGAGATTTCTAAATATTCTATGTCCAACCTTTAGCGGCTCCCTACTCGCACCGATAACTGCGATGGATTTTGGATTAAAGAAGGCCTCTAGCATCATAAGCCATCCTCATCAGCCATGTAAGCGTCGAATCTTTACTATTGTTAAGAGATCCCGGTGAATATATACCTATTCTTCTTCAAACATTTATATTTGGGTGATCTCGAGAGATTCTGTCAGGTGAAGCCTGAGATGGTTGAGAAGGAACCGCTACGTAACAGGTCATACGATGATAAGAAGATGAGTTTAACAGAGGCGCTGAGCTATATAAAGACTGGGGATCACATCTTCGTGGGATCCGCATGTGGTGAACCGCAGTATCTGGTTAGGGGATTAGTTGAGAAGGCTAGTCATTTGGCGGATAATGAGATACTCCATGTGCATACGCTTGGCGTAGCCCCATACACAAAGCCGATTTACTCCGATAGGTTCCGCATGAACGCCTTCTTTATTGGGATTAACACGCGGAGGGCTGTTGCCGAGGGGAGGGCTGATTATACACCTACATTCCTATTTGACCTACCATATCTGATAAAGAGGGGGCTCGTCCAGATCGATGTGGCGCTGATACAGGTTACGCCGCCCGACGAGCATGGATTCTGCAGTCTAGGGGTATCAGTTGACGTCACAAAAGCCGCTGCGGAAAAAGCGAAGCTTGTCATAGCGCAGGTTAATAGGAAGATGCCTAGGGTTTTAGGCGACAGCTTCATACATGTGAGAGATATTGACATTGTTGTTGAGCATGATGAGCCGATTCTCGAGGCGCCGCGCCCGGAGCCAGATATAGTCTCGGAGCGCATAGCAAGATATGTTTCAGAGCTTATCGAGGATGAATCAACGCTCCAGATAGGCATAGGCAGCATACCAGATGCAATACTAAGCTCTTTAGTGGACAAAAAAGACCTAGGAATACATACGGAGCTACTAACCGAGAGTGTTGTAGATCTAGTTGAGGAGGGCGTGATAACATGCGCCAAGAAGACCATTAACCGAGGAAAGATAGTGGCATCATTTGCTATGGGAACACGGAAGCTATACGATTTCATCGATAATAACCCCATGGTCGAGTTTCATCCCTCAGACTACGTAAACAATCCATTTATCATAAGCCAGCATGATAAGATGGTTGCAATAAATCAGGCGCTTGAGGTCGACTTAACTGGGCAGGTCTGCTCGGATTCGCTGGGCTATAGATTCTACAGCGGGCTGGGCGGGCAGGCGGATTTCATGAGGGGTGCTAGGCTATCTAGGGGCGGTAAGGCCATAACAGTTATACCATCAACCGCCAAGGATGGGAAGATATCGCGCATAAAGGATTTTCTAACGAGGGGTGCTGGTGTGGTCTTAACTAGGGGCGACGTGGATTATGTGGTTACAGAGTATGGCGTAGCCCACCTTAGGGGTAAAACTATAAAAGAGAGAGCCCTAGCGCTAATAAGCATCGCTAACCCAAGATTTAGGAATAAGTTGCTTGAGCGGGCTAAAAGATACCACTATGTCCCAGAGGAGATAATGCCCTTCCCGGAGATAGAGTATCCAGAGGATCTTAAGCGGCATGTTACGCTCAAGGATGGATCAAAAGTTCTGTTGAGACCAATAAAACCCTCAGATGCAACGTTAAAACAACACTTCTTCTATGCGCTCTCAAAGGAGAGTGTTAAAAGAAGGTATCTAGGCTCATTAAGTTTCATGCCATTGAGGCGCATCTGGCCATACGTAGTGGTTGACTATAATAATGAGATGAGTGTCGTTGGAACGATAACGGAAGATGGGAGTGAGGTTATAGTGGCTATGGGAAGCTACTCGCGCATACCAAACACAGATATGGCTGAGGTATCTCTTGTAGTCAGGGATGACTGGCAAAATAAGGGGTTAGGAACCGCACTATTTAATTATCTGGCTGAAGTGGCTAAATCCCGCGGGATAAGGAGGTTCACGGCGTGGGTTCTCATAGAGAACACGAGGATGATGCATATATTTAAGAAATCCGGCTATCCATTGAGGTATAGAGTTGAGGGAAACCTATATTATGTCGAAATAGACTTGAAAAAACCTTAATTTTATAGAAGCTTACTCTTTTCTGCCTTTAAACTCCGCCAAAATCTTCTCCTTAACCATCTCGAAGTGTTCTGGGAGCTTCTGCGGCGGCATATTCCTAGCCAAATATTCAGAGAACATTCTTGAGTATTTCTCGCGGTCTTCTGACTCCAGCATCCTTGCGTATTCGGCTATATGCTCGCCGCGTATCCTGGACTCATCCGGAAGTATATTTTCGTCGTGTGGGACCTCCACGCCGGCGTCAACAAAACCCTTCATTGCAGCGAATACTCCGGCGCCCTTTGATGGCGCATGCAATCCTATATCTAATATGGCCTTCTCAACCCCCTTAGCAGCCGCTCTCAGACCACATAGTAAACCTGTTAGGTATGCTGCTGGAAGGTTGTTTAGGCTTCCAAGCCAACCATATCTCTTTCTTAGCTCATGGGAGTGGGCTGATGCTATTACTATGTCGCCTATAACAGTTGCCCTAACAAGTTGCGCGATGATGTTTCTCCCAGTCTTCCTCACAACGAGCCTAGGCATCTTTGAGATTATGAGTTTCTTTCTAAGCCTATAGTCTGTTTTACCCTCCCTCCGCCTCCTAAATGGTACACTATATGATGGACCCTTAGCCATTAACGCTTCCTCCTTAAGCCGTGAACCTCAATATAGCGGTGTAGATCCGCAATAGACCCAAATACTCCAGCCTTAGCCTTAGAGTAGAGCTGCCTGTAAACCCTAGTTGTTATGATGCGCTTCTCCTTAAGCTCGCGGAGCCTCTCCCTAAGAGCCCTAATCTTTTCAACCCAGACCCTGTCCAAGTCAACCCTAGCCTTCCTTGACCCACTTCTACTGCCAGCGCCCCTGCGTTTGCCCCTCTTCTTTTTCTCGTGGATGATTCGCGCCCTCGCTCTACTAACGCCTTTCTCCTTAACCTTCCTTATGACGCCCTCATGTATTAGTCTCTTAATATCCTCTCTTGTTATTGCAGCCTCAACATCCTCGATTCTTTCCGGATCTATCCAAACCCTCCCCTCACCAACGCCAAGTATTTCCGCAGCCATCCTACGTTGGCTCCTCAAGCTCAAGATTGAAGCACCTCCATATTCATGCCAAACTTAGCTAGTCTTTGCAGATTTACCAGTCTCAGCCCCCGCTACAACTCCGGGGTTCAGAACATGTATGCCCAGCTCCCTCGCCCTATTAAGTATTTCAGCCCTCTTCCTAGCGCCAACGGTATGAGCGATTCTTATAGCCTCGGTCCTCGGATCTACCTTGCTTAAATCCTCAATATTATGGACAATTACCTCCTTATAGGCTGAGGGGTGAAGGCCCCTAGCAGCCTTCGGACCTCTATAACCCACTTTGACCCTAGCCGGCCAGCCCTTAACCTCCTTTCGCATCTTACTATCTATGCCCCTAGGCCTCCTCCAGCTCTCATCAACACGCTCATACCGCCAGCTCTCCTGTCTAACGAAGTCTGGCTTCTTACTCTTTACCTTCTCCCTTAACTCAACCATCTTTTCTAGGTTATCCCTAATCTTTTCAGAGCTCAACTAACTAAACCCTCCAGCTTCTCATAAACATATATGCCGTCTAGGAATCTGCGCGGATCCCTATTCTTTATTTTTGTTGCCTGCTCTATGTTTGCTGCGGTCTGACTTACCTCCTCAAGGTTTATTCCCTGAACTATCACGTCGTCACCTTTAACAATGACCTTTGTGCTGCCAACTATCTTTGCAATTCTTGGAGCCCTCTCGCCCATAAAATTTTCTATTAGAACCCTATCTCCATCAACCTTAACGGATATTGGGAAGTGAGCGAATACTATCTTAAGCTTATAGGTGAAGCCTTTTGTCACACCCCTAATCATATTCCTGATATGGGCCGCAACTGTTCCAACGCAGGCCTTTTCCCTCCTTCTAGGCCAGAGGGCTGAGACCTCAACCTCACCATCTATGATGCGTATATTTACCGGGTGATCTGAGAAGTCTCGGGTTAACCGACCCCTTTCACCTATAACCTCAACAGTCTTCCCTACAACATTAACTTTAACGCCCTCGGGAACCTTCACCCTTCGAACCTCTATCTCCTGCATCCAGCCGAGCCCCCATCTAATACACGTATGCTAAGAGTTTTCCTCCAATACCCCTCTTCCTAGCCTCAATATGGGACATGACTCCCTGCGATGTCGTAACTATTAGTATCCCCATGTCCCTAGCTGGGAGATAAGTTTTCTCCCAGTTCTCAAGATCCTTAACCTTAAATGAGTATCTTGGCCTTATTGCCCCACACTTATTTATTCTTCCCAGGAGCTGAACCCTAAACTTGCCCGTCCGACCGTCATCGATAAACTCGAACTCGCCGATATACCCATTCATCTGCATAACCCTGAGTACATTACCCAGAAGCTTTGAGGCTGGCATTATGTAACATTCCTTCTTCCGTCTCATTTCATTATTCATTATTGTTGTTAGGCCATTTGATATTGTATCCATGTTCATTCAGTGACCCCTCCATCAATTGTATTTTTTGAAGCCTAGCTTCTCAGCAACCTCCCTGAAGCACTGGCGGCAGAGGTTTAGGCCATATTTTCTTATTATTGGCCCGTAAGAGCCGCATCTCCGGCACGGCCTACTCCCCTTACCGAACTTCCGCGCTTTTCTCTGGCCTTTCTCGCTCATTTACCCCGTCCCTCCGTTATCTCAACACCAAACTCTTCCCTTAAGAAAGCCATTGCCTCCTCGGCTGTCAACCTATGCTTTGAGCCAACCCTCGACCTTGATCTCCTCCTATACTTAACTCTATATCCAGGCCTACAAAGCGATACGC
>Ga0209080_1001703_pt1 | contig 10675 bp, 7 predicted proteins | sample JNZ110809AmetaG_FD_184123 | JGI IMG/M metagenome (GOLD analysis project Ga0209080, IMG submission 184123) | Hot spring microbial communities from Jinze hot spring, China to study Microbial Dark Matter (Phase II) - JNZ 110809A (SPAdes) (version 3) ...
GCCATTAACAACCAAAGAAACAAGCTTGTTATAACCAGCCTCATTAAGCGCAATAACCAAACGAGTATCATAAGAACGCAAAGAACCACTAGTATTGTTAATACGAACAAGAAAAGTCTGAACAGCCCCAGTCAAATTCAAAAACCAACACTCACAAAGCCAAGGATCCACATCATAACCCCGATAAGCGCCTTCAGGCAGAGAAACCTTAAGAACGGCACAAGGTGTTGCGTTAACGGGATGAACGAGAACTGCGGGAAATACTAGTAAAAGCATTAAGATTAATAAGTGCTTAAACTTTAAATGCAATGCCTCCCCCTCGGTAATATTGAATGTGTCCTAAATAAGATATAAAGTTTTATAGAATTGTCTTCTATAGAGATTTATGTTCCTCCCATGTTCCGGGAAACTTGCAATTCTTAGCAATAATTCCTCTGCGAGTGAGTTATCGGATCAGCTAACAATAAAACTATTTTATGCCGTTTTTATTTTACTACGTAATGATAAAAGAGTTGGGGAGGAATTATGCGAGACAGATGGATTGGAATGAACATTGACTTAAATGCGTTCGTTGAAGGCGTCAAAAAGTTTTTCGAAGAAAAAAAGTTTATAGTTGATGTAGAGAAAGGGAAAAACAATTATAGGATTGTGGCTTCTCCTAGGAAACGCTCGTACATGCTGGATGAAATAGAGGTTATTATTCGGGGTGAGCCGAATGATTTCATGGTGGAGTTTGGCACAGTCACCGAAAGAACGAGATCCTACACAAAGCTTGGAATCCTCACACAATTTTTAGGTGGAGGGTTCTTTCTAATGATGGGAACGCGATCTAGGGAAGAAATAGAGAAACTGGAAAGTGATTTTTGGAATTTCGTTGATGCAAACTTGCCATCTTTTCGTCGAAATGGAACCTAGGAGATTATTATTTTCGTTTAGTCTTTAAGTAAACTATCAGAATTATAAGGACGATGATTATTATAGCGGTTGCAATGAAGGGCAAAATATCACCGGTGGGGGTTACTGGAGGAGTTGGTGGTGAAGGTTCTGTCACAGTTACTATCAATGTTTCACTTTCAGCAGGGTTTGTGTCTTGATCGCCGTTCCATCGAGCTTTAATTGAATATGTGCCTACTTGAGTCGGAGTCCATTTATATATATATTGCCCATTTTCATTTGTTTGAACTGTTATCGCTGTATTGTTTATGTATATTGTTACGTTGACTTGAGGGCGAAGTGGTGTGATTTCTCCGCTTATAGTTACGTTCGAGTTTACAACAGCTTCTGTGGTTGACACGTTAATGGATATAGTGCTGTTAAGCTTCGAAATTGTTATTGGCAGCGAGTAGCTGTGGGATAACGTATAGTTGTTTGTAACCGTTAAGGTTACCGTATACCTTCCAGCGTGTTTATAGGCGTAGTTGGTTACTTTTTCGGTTGTAGATATTACAGTTCCATCTCCAAAATCCCACGTGTAATTTATTATCTCTGCAGGGTATCCGGGTTTTTCAGGCGACACTTTCGGGGCTCCTCCAGGAAGACTGTTAGTAGCGTTGAAAAGGATGGTCTGGTTAACCGCTGGTTTTAACGGTGTGAATTTGAAGGAAGCTGTTGGACTATCCAAAATGCCAATGTATGTTTTGGTGATGCTCCAGTAACCACCTTCATCTGTTACGTTTAAAGTTACTGTTTTGTTTCCTACGGTTGCAAATGTATATGTATAGATTGGCGAAGTCGTGCTTCTTACGACGCCCTCAAAATCCCAAGTATAGTTTACTATCCTTAAGCCAAGTTTATGATAGCTTTCTGAAGCATTGAAGGTTATGGCTTGTCCTCTTGGTAAAAACTGTTTAAATGGAGACCATGTGAACTTGGCCACTGGAGAAGACCTATAGGCTATGTATGTGCTGTTTGTTATTTCTAGTTGTTCTTCTGGAATCAAGCCCGTTTCATCTATTATGGTTACCGGTTTCAGTCCTATAACACATGATTCAGGCGTTTCAGTTATTTTTACGCGCGACTCAAAGGCGACGTAAAACGTTACCGTGAACAATACTCCAGTGCTAGGTGCACCTGAGTTTAAAGGAGGCCCAAATTTGAGGGCGTATTGTAGAGTTCCCGTTTCATTGTCTATTTGTTTTAAGAGTTCCGTTGTGGTGGATGCATATTGCTTTGGCCAGGCGCCTTCGGTTACTCCTTCAGCCTTTATTAACGTGGAGTTGAAGCTTAAAGTTGCATTAAACTGAGTTAGATTCCACTTTTTGGGATCCAAGCCTATTAGCACATTGACAGCGAAACTTGTACCGCTTTCAAGTTGTTTAATCTCTGGCGGATCGACCTTTAAAATGATTTTTACAGGTATCCGTTCCCATATTCTTACTGTTGCAGGTTCAACGTCGTGGGGGATTGGTTGGCCGTCTGGGTCTGATAGGTCTGTTGATATGAAGTCTAGGAAGGTGTCTATGGGGTCTACGGTTGTGGGGTCGCCTGTTTCGTAGTTGTAGGGTTGTTTTATTATTTCGAAGGTCATGGAGAATATGGGGACTGTTCCGCTTGCTGGAGATTCTGGCGCCATTTTTGAGTAGGCTATCCAGTACCAGCCTTCAGTTGGATAAGGATCATCTTTTATTTCAAGCGTCCATTTGGCGTGGACGGTGTGGTTCACATAGTTGATGTAGGTGTTGTTCCAGCGGAATTTAAGGTCGTAACCGTAAAGGGCTGGAACATCATAGACTGTTACGGTTACCGTGAACTGGGTGCCGGGTATTGGTATGGGGTCACCTTCAGGGTTGCCAAACTCGTTCCAGTATGGTTCAACTCTAATCACAGTTGCCGCTTGCGAAAAGGCTTTTGGCAAAATTGCTGTCAAGCTCAAGAAAAGCATCAAAGTAGTGAGCAGTGCTAATACTTTGCTGCTTCTAATTTTCATATTCTTCTCCCCTCTCCTTCACAGTAAGAATTGTAGACCGAATATTAAAAACTTTCTGGAATTAACCTCTATCCACAACTGAACAGAAACCTAGAACTTTATTCTAGATAGATGAAACTGGAATAATAAATAAATACTAAGAGATGATGGAAATAATTTTTGGGGATATAATGAAGAACCAAACGATTTCAACTCTACCATTCCTGCTACTATTGCTTGTTGTCCAAATCCAAGTTTCAATACAACACCAATTGGCGCAAGAGCCAACATACTTTGATGTCGGTAATTTCGCCTTTCGAGCCAGTAACACTAATCAGTTAATTGTGGGATTGAAGGACCGGAACCCGCATTACAAAGCATACGTTGAAAGAATGGCTCAAAAATATAGCGGCGACATTGTTGACACAGTTTCGATAGGGAAACATGAAGCATTAGTTGTTGAGTTGCAGTCCTTATCCATAAAAGACTTCATTGAAGAAATATCTAACATAGCCAGCTATATAGAGCCAAACTGGGAGTGGCGGGCTCTATTCATTCCCAACGATCCATCGTGGATCCTGCAGTGGGGTCCTAGGATGATAGAGGCTGATTGGGCTTGGAACATAACATTGGGTAATTCAGAGATTTTAGTAGCCGTAGTTGACACGGGCATCGATTGGGACCATCCAGACTTGGCAGCGAATTATGTTCCCTTAGGCTACGATTGGGTAAACGATGACCCAGATCCCATGGATGATAACGGGCATGGAACTCATTGTGCAGGCATTATCGCGGCTGTGATAAATAATAGTGTGGGCATAGCGGGTTTAGCCCAAGTGCGCGTAATGGCTGAGAAAGGTTTAGACTATGAGGGGACTGGTTATTCTCATTGGCTTGCAAACTGCATTGTTCATGCAGTAAACCAAGGCGCAAAAATCATTAGCATGAGTTGGGGCAGCTACTTCTACAGCAACCTCATCCATGAAGCGATAAAATACGCTTACGAAAACGGGGTACTATTAATCGCAGCAGCTGGAAACGATGCGGTAAGTGCAAAGTCATATCCAGCTGGATACGACGAAGTTATAGCTGTTCCGGCGACAAATCAAAATGATGTGCCAGCCGATTTCACAAATTATGGAGACTGGGTGGAACTTTCAGCACCCGGTGTCAATATATACTCGACAATCTGGAACAACAAATATCAATACGCAAGCGGCACATCAATGGCGGCTCCTCACGTTGCCGGAGCCGCAGCCCTTACTTGGAGCTATTTCTCAAATAAGTCGCGAGACTGGATCAGAATGCGACTGCGTTATTCAGCTGACGACCTAGGGGTTCCCGGCTTTGACAAGTACTACGGCTACGGACGAGTGAACGCTAGAAAAGCGGTTGAACAACCATTGCCAACACATGACATTTTGGTTTACTCATGGAAAACTCCGCCCTATGTAGAACCAAGAAATTCAGCAACCATACAGGCAACGATACTTAATTACGGCTTACTTAACGAAAGTAATGTGGAAGTACGCCTACTGGCTAATGGTGAAATAGTAGACTCGGTAATTATTCCGTCTTTACCCTCTGGAGAATCAACGGCTCTAAACTTAAACTGGAACCCTATTGAAACGGGAAGGTATAACATAACCTTGTTAATTACACCCGTTAATGGCGAGACAAACCTTAAGAACAATGGAGTATCAAAAGAAATTTATGTTGGAAAGCCCCGTAAAGCCGTTGTTTTAGACTCAGAAGGATGCTATGTAAGCTGGACAACTCGCAATTGGGATGTTTTAAATGAAAAGTGGCATCTCTACGGAACTACAATGATATATATTGATTATACGTCTCTTTGTAAGCAGGATATAACTTATGCGGACATAGCCGCCACAAACGCTGATGTACTGATAATTTCAAGCGCTTGGAGCGGGGCACGAGGCTGGGAGTTTACGGACTCCGAGATCGAGGCCATAAAACAGTATGTAGAGGAGGGTCATGGAATTATAATAACTGAAGCTTCGTTCTATTATCCAGAGGTCCCGAACAACCGTAAACTAGCTTCACTTGTCGGCCTTGATGAATCTGTGATATGGGATTATACTAAAACTTACTCTTTGCAATTACTGAATCCTCAGCATCCCGTTCTCAGAAACATTCCAAGTTACTACTATTTCCCTGAGGTTACAACAGGAATATCTACAGACGGCGTATGGGACAGCAACGAGTTGGCTGGAGGAGAATACATTGCGTTAGGACCTGGAGGAAAAAGTGCAATAGTTGTTTATAAAAGAGGTAGAGTCTACATCTCACCTTGGCTTGAAGGATTGGATCCACTCCAACAGACCACCCATCTGCAACTTTGGTATAACGCGATAACATGGTCGCCTCATGAGCTTTCAGTTTCGTTAGAAGCTCCGCTTTACGTTCAGCCAAACACTCCGGTTCTCATAAACGCCACGGCATCCAACATCGGCGTGGTTAACGAGACAAATGTTGTGTTGAGATTACTGATAAACGGAACCGCCGTCGACTCAGTGTCGATTCCACAGCTGCAAGCGGGCAACTCCTACAAACTGAGCTATCTCTGGACGCCAGAGGAAGGGGTCTACAATGTCACAGCACAGGTGGACCCGGTATCAGGTGAAACTTTCCTTGCGAACAACACAAGAACAATAATCGTTAAAGTAACGACAAACAGAGATGTCGCAATTACTCAGATCATAAGCCCAAACACCTGTTACACCGAGAGAATTATTAAAATAACGGTCGTAGCAGCGAACTTCGGGGAAATTGTTGAAAGTTTCAATGTCACTTTATACTATGATTCGACAATTATAGGGGTGCAAACGGTTAAAGACCTTGAGCCCGGAATGGAGTGTACGCTTACCTTCTACTGGAACACAGCCAATGTGCAACCATGCCACAGCTACACCATTTTAGCTGAGGCTGAAGCCATTCCAAACGATAGAAACTTAGAAAACAACATACTAGTCTATGGGTTGGTAAAAGTAAAGCTACTTGGAGACGTTAATGGAAACGGGGAAATAGAAATATATGATGTGGTTTCGGTTGCCGGGATTTATGGATGTCGCAAGGGTGACCCGAAATGGAACCCTGAGGCGGACCTAGCGGCTCCATGGGACGTCATAGACATCTACGATGTCGTTGTGGTTGCATCTAGGTACGGTCGGAAATGCTAATACTTCCCCGCTTTTTCTAAATCTTCAAATTGAATTGGGTAACTGGTATTTAACATGCAATAGAAAAATATTCCAAAAAGGTTATTTGCAAGGCAGTCTCTTTTCTGTTTGAAATGAAATGATTGGAGAACGGAAACAGATATTAGCATTATTAATAATGCTTGTGGTTGCCGTTCATTTTTTTGGATTTGAAGTTCAAACCGTCAAGTCAACAGTTGAAATCATAGTTCCTAGCGACGAATACAGAACAATTCAAGAAGCCATAAATAAAGCCCCTGAAGGCGCTAAAATATGTATCGAAGAAGGAGTGTATAATGAAAATGTAGTTATAAACAGGTCAGTCACAATTTTGGGGAGAAAAAAGGAGACCACAATTATAGATGCTCAAGGCTTTGGGAGTGTTTTACGCGTTACCACCTCAAATATAACCATCATGAACCTCACAATCCAAAACAGCGGAAAAATAGGTGAAGACAGCGGCATACTCCTTTTCCGAGCTGAAAATGTAACAATTAGCAACTGTTTGATATATAACAATAATATTGGCGTCCTATTTTCCGCAAAGAGTAACAAAATATCGCTAGTAAACAATGTCTTTAAAGGTAACGGTTGGGGAGTTAGTTTAAAGCCGGACAGCGACTTTAACATCTTCGTAGGCAACACATTCAAAGAAAACCAAGTCGGTGTCGTGGTAAGCTCGTCATACAATGTTTTTTACCGAAACAACTTTTTGAACAACACTAACCTGCAAGTTCAATTTTTGGGGGGTGTTTCAAACAAATGGGACAACGGTGTTGAAGGAAACTTTTGGAGCGATTACGAAGGAGAAGACACAAACGGAGATGGAATAGGTGATACAAACATTCCCATCTGGGGAGACTCTAAACCGCTTATAGAACCTTGGAGTCAAGTAAGAATGTACATGGTAAATTCTTACTGTGTAGTGGTTGAATGCAATTTTACAGTTGCATCCTTTCAGTTTAATAGTTCACTTAACGGCTTAAATTTCCGCATAACTGGCCCATCTGCATGGAGCGGCTTTTTCAACATCACTATTCCAAAGACTGTTTTAGACGCTGCTCCAAACGAGTGGAGAATTTTCCTCGTTTCTTCACAGTATTTTTTGAATGTTACACAGCACACCAAGATAACAAGCAACAACACCCACGTTATGATGCACTATTCAGGAAATGTCGCAGGGTATACTGTCTACATAATTGCTTCAAAGTCCTTGCCTTCCCAAGAAAAAATTATTACGTGCATTGAGTTGTTAATCAATAAACGGGAGGTTAAGGCGGGAGAACTCCTTGTTTTATACGCAAAACTTACGGATGTTTCCGGCCAACCTCTTGCAGGAAAAGTTATTGTTTTCTCCCTGCTTGGAGAATCGTGGAACAAAACCGAGGTAACAAACTCCTCTGGTTTCGCTATGACTCAAGTGCAATTTCTATTGGTAGGCATACTCAAGTTTAGAGCCACATTTCAAGGCGATCAAGACCTTTATGGAAGCTTTGACGAAACATCTGTAACATTCAAACCTCTAAGCACTACTCTCGTTACACCATCTTCTATAAATGCCACCCAACATGAGTCCTTAACATTGATTGCAAGTTTAAAGGATGAAAACAATGTGCCGGTAAAAAGAGCGACTATTAAATTCTACATAAAAAGTAATGGTTTTCGAGAATCCATAGGATCCAATAAAACTGGTGAAAACGGTGTAGCCACTCTGATTTATGAGCCTACAAAAACAGGTGTTTTTCAGCTCATTGCTGTATTTGATGGAGAGGGAATTTACGCTGCGTCAAGTGCTACAAGCACGCTGGTTGTATCTCCAAAACCTTGGAGACTCAACTATGTTTACATTATATTTCCAGCTATTCTTTTAGCAACATTGATTATCTACCTTAAGTTAAGAAAAATGAAAAACAAGTTATAGAAACGCTAAGTTTAAATCTCTAGTCGAGAACTAAGCTTTATGGTAAAATTGCGGAAGGTTAGAGGCTTTAAAGAATCGATTGTAGAGTTTCTGCAGATATTACGGGTTATTTTGACAACCAAATGGTATTGGATATTAGTGGGTTTTTCGTTGCTGATAGTTCTCGGCCCGTTTGTAGGGATTTTTCTTTTCCTAATCCTTCCCTCACCCTTCAACCTAATTGCATTAGTGGCGCTTGTCATTACTTGGGGAATAGCTGCCGGATATAAAGACTGGATTACGGCCAAAATTAAGGAGGAAAAAGTAAAAGCCGGTTCTGGCTAGTGTCAGTTTTGCCCTTTACCGTATAGGTGGCAAGCTACATAATGTTCCTTTCCAATGTCGATTAACGGTGGCTCCTTTGTTTTACAGATTTCGCCTATATACTTTGGGCATCTTGTGTAGAATCTACAACCTGGTGGAGGATTAATAGGGCTTGGAATCTCCCCTTTAATTTGAACCTCCACTCGTTTAGAGGTTGGATCTGGAACAGGGACAGCGGACAGTAGAGCCTGTGTGTATGGATGGAGGGCCTCGTTGATTATTTCGTCAACGGAACCTTTCTCCACGATTTTGCCAAGGTACATGATGGCGATTCTGTCACAGATGTGTCTTGCCAAAGCTAAATCATGCGTTATATACAGAAATGAAACATGGTACTTCTCTTTCAGATCAAGCATTAAGTTTAAGATTTCCGCCCGTACTGAAGCGTCAAGCATTGAAACTGGTTCGTCAGCAACTATAAATTCTGGTTTCAGAATTATTGCCCTTGCAACTGCAACTCTTTGTCTTTGACCACCGCTGAGTTCGTGTGGATACCTATAGAGAAACTCCTGGGGTGGTGTTAACTCAACGTCTTCAAGAACTTTTAGAACTTGCTTTTCCAGCTCCCTGGTTGAAACTGAGCTAAGTATACGTAGAGGCTCGCTCACTATGCTAAGTACGTTTTTTCTGGGGTTGAGAGACTCATAAGGATCTTGAAATATTATCTGGATCTTGCGGCGAAAAGGTTTAAACTCCTTAGGCGTCATTCTGGTTATATCATTCCCCTCAAAAAGTATTTTGCCGCTTGTAGGGTCTATCAGTTTTGCAAGCATTCTTCCAGTGGTTGTCTTTCCACTTCCACTCTCACCTGCAAGTCCGAAAATCTCACCTCTTTTAATGTCAAAGCTTATTCCGTCAACAGCACGGACATATATGTTTTTACTCGAAAATAGAGAGCTAAGTAGCCCCATTTTAACTGGGAAAAACTTTCTAAGATTCACTACAGATATTAGTTCTTTCATATAGCAACCTCCATTAAGTTTTTCCGATTAGATGGCACCACACGCTATGATCTTTGCTAGAGTCTTTCCATTGAACTGGTTCTTTTTTGCTGCAAATTTCCATAGCATATTTACATCTTGGATGGAATCGACATCCTTGAGGTGGCGATAGCAAGTCGGGGGGTACGCCCGGTATAGAGGTAATCCGTGTTCTCGGAGACCAGAGATTTGGAAAGGCTCCCAGCAGTCCCTGTGTGTAAGGATGTAGAGGTTCTTTAAAGACAGACACTATGTCTCCATATTCGACGATTTTACCAGCGTACATAACGGCAATTTTGTCACATACGTCAGCAATTATTGACAAGTCGTGAGTTATTAATATTAGGGATAGGTGGAGTTTTTCCCTCAACATTTTGATCAGCTGGAGAACTTGGGCTTGAACTATGACGTCAAGGGCCGTGGCGGGTTCATCTGCAATAACTATATCGGGATTGCAGGCAAGAGCCATAGCTATTACTGCCCGTTGTTTCATTCCTCCGCTGAACTCGTGGGGGTAGCCGCGTATTCTTGATGGATCCAACCCTACCAATTCAAAGAGTTTCTGCGCCCTCTCCCGGGCCTCTTTTTTGCTTACATTAGGTTCGTGTAGTCGAATCGCCTCAATTATTTGCTCTTCAACTTTGTAGACTGGATTAAGTGCGTTCATTGCCCCTTGAAAAACTAGGGATATTCTTTTCCACATGATATTTTTACGCATGTAACTTATGCTTAAGTCCGCTAGGTTTTTCCCTTCAAAGAGAATTTTGCCTCCAACTATTTTGCCGTTTGGAGGAAGTATTCTCATTATAGAAAGTGCAACTGTTGTTTTTCCACATCCAGATTCGCCAGCAAGCCCCAAGGATTGCCCTTTTTCCAGTTCAAAGTTGATGCTGTCCACTGCTTTTACGTATCCGTTTAACGTTTCATAGTAGGTTTTTAGATCAACAACTTGTAGTAGAGCCATATGCCATCACTACCGTCTCATTCTCAATCGTGGGTTAAGTATTTCGTCGAGAGAGTAGCCTAAAAGTATGAAAGAAATCGTTAAGAGGGAGATCATAGCTCCTGGAAGTATAACCCACCACCAATAGTTCTGAAAGCCTGTTGTGCTGGCTACTCCCGAGTTTGTAAATTCAGAGAGTACACGTCCCCATGAAACTACTTTGGGGTCATAGAGTCCCAGCCAGCTTAGGGCTGCCTCTGATAAGACTACACCTGGGACGGATAAGGCAAGGGATAGGTAGACGAGGCTTATTACATTCGGTAAAATATGATGGGTTACTATGTA
>Ga0209080_1001705_pt1 | contig 10660 bp, 11 predicted proteins | sample JNZ110809AmetaG_FD_184123 | JGI IMG/M metagenome (GOLD analysis project Ga0209080, IMG submission 184123) | Hot spring microbial communities from Jinze hot spring, China to study Microbial Dark Matter (Phase II) - JNZ 110809A (SPAdes) (version 3) ...
GGCTATCCTCGCGACCTCATCGGGACTTCCCAGCCTGTTCAGGGGGATTCTATGCATGAACTCTGCAGCTGTCTTGATTAACTCGAATCTAAATTTGAGGATCTGCTTTGCCGTCTCCTTAAACCCCTTCGTCATTATGCCTCCCGGTATGATCGCGTTGATCCTGAATCCGCGCTTACCATACTCTTTCGCCAAGCTTCTCGTGAGAGCTATTACTCCGGCCTTGCTGATCGTATAATGCGTTAGATCCTTAGCGATGGGTAAGATAGCCTCTATCGAGCTCACGTTCACGATCACGCCGCCCTTATCCAGCCTCCTTCTAATCATCTCCTGGCACATCCAGAAGACCGCGTCCAAATTTACGCTGATGACCCTCCTGAGGAACCCCTCATCAACCTCTAGGAAGCTCTTGAATGGATAGATCCCGGCGTTATTAACCAGGATGTCGGGTTCTCTCCCACTCAGCTCATTCCAGAGCTTGATGATGCTCGCTCTGCTGGATAAATCGATGACATGCAGATTCACCTCGACTTTGAAGTTTGCCAATCTCTCCATGACCCTCCCGAGCTCCTCCTCATTTATATCGACGAGCTCTAGATCCGCCCCAGCCTCGGCGAAGCGATAAGCCATCGCCTCACCGATCCCCGCAGCGGCACCGGTTATTAGAGCCCTCTTGCCCCTCAGCGATATGAGCTCTGAAAGAGGCTTAAGCTCCATGCCAGATTAAGATCATCAAATAGGCTGCAGATAAGTATGATGCTCCGGCCGGGATTTGAACCCGGGTCACGGGCTCGAAAGGCCCGTATACTTGTCCGGGCTATACTACCGGAGCCCGATTAATGCCTGACATCGCGCCCTTTATGAATACTTTTCGCCCGGCTTCCCGCGATGCGGCAGAATTTTCCCCGGAAGAAGCTTGATGGACCACGTGAGTCCATAAATCACCTGGTCTATCTTCTCCTAGTAGTAGTGTCATGAAGGCTAATGCGCTCATCATGGGCTCAATCTCGAGCTCGCCATCTCTTGATGAGGCTTTTCGAAGAATCTTCCAAAATCTTCTCCAGCTTACACCTCCTAGGAGGTCATGCCTCACGCATCAAGTTATCGAGTTATGATTTTTGAGTGTTTTCTCATTTCTGGCGGAAAGTTGCATCGGAAAAGAGTGCTGTAGGGGGAGAGCGTCTGGATTGTTCTTAGCCCGCATCTAAAGACCGCCACTCTTCTATGAGAGCATCAAATCTCACGCCACGGGCCTCATCAGGGCTTTTATCCTGCCCCTCCACCCGCATCGGCCTCACCGCGGGTTTAAGGATTCTTAGCAACCTTCTCAGACCCTCCCTCCCACACCTCACCCTCGGCGGGTTATATCCTTATGAGCGAGCTTCAGCATCTCTTCTCGGGAGAATCGAGGTTGTCGGCGATAATCTCTAAGAGGTTTTCGGATGAGCTCTCGGCGCTGATCGGCAAGAGAATTAGGGTCATCCTCTCGAGCGGTGCATGCTTTGAGGGAACTGTGGCCGCTCTGAACCCAGGCGATTACAGCATCTGGCTCTCGGATGTGAAGGAGAAGGATGGCGGAATCTATGATAAGGTCTTCATCTCGGGCAGGAGCATAGAATGCTTATTCGTGCTGGAGGCTGGACCTGACCTCTCCAAGCTCGCCGAAAGGCTTAACAAAGTCTTCCCGAACATGGTCCGCTACATCAAGGAAGCGGACGTGATTCTCGTGATGGATAGGATTAGGGTCACGAAAGATGGAGTGGTCGAGGGAACCGGCCCGGCCGCCGAGCGCGTGAAGAAGATCTACGAGGAGTGGCTGAGCGAGGAGGCGAAGGTGTGAGGACCGGCATGAAGCTGGAGCAAAATCAGAGCTCAAGAAGTAAAACTTAGATTAAAAAGGCGCCTTTAAGGACTTTTTATTAGGGCTTGGATATAAGAGTTGTTGATGTCTTCGCTGGGTGCGGCGGCTTCAGCTTAGGCTTCGGTAAAGCCGTGAAAGCGGCGATAGAGAATCACCCTCACATCGTCAAGACCTACATGCGGAATTTTCCATGGGTCTCGGTGTTCCCCGAGGATGCTAAGCGCGTTTGCGGCAGGTTCATATTGGATGTTTTGGGCGGCGAGGTCGATGTCGTCATAGGCGGCCCGCCATGCGAGCCATTCACCAGCATGAATAAGGGGCGGAAGAAGGATCCTCTCGATAGGCTTTTGAGCGATCCTCAGGGCAGGCTCGTGATGGAGTTTATCAGGCTCGTGGAGGAGCTTAGGCCCAAGATATTCATCATGGAGAACGTGCATGAGTTAGTGGAGGAGCCGCTTGGAAGCCTCCTCAAGAAGTTCTTCGCGAGAATAGGCTACGAGGCTCATTTCAACTTCATTGAGGCGCACCGCTACGGCGTCCCCTCAAAGAGATACCGAGTCTTCATCTCGAATATACGGCTGGATCTCTCGGGGATGGAGGAGAGGCCGAAGAGCGTTGAGGAGGCATTATCGGGTCTCGGGAACTTCGGCGAGGTTCCCAATCACGTCCCCGTCAAAGTGGGCAAGATCAAGCTGAGAAGGATCAGCAGGCTGAAATGGGGCGAGGCCCTCTACGCATTCAAGGGCTCCTCGGGTAAGATCTACAGAAACTGGGTGAGGCTTCATCCAAAGCATATCGCTCCTACAATTCATGGAAGATCGCGCTTCATCCACCCATACGAGGATAGGCTGCTGACCGTGAGGGAGCAAGCTAGGCTGATGAGCTTCCCCGATAACCACGTCCTCCTCGGGGGAGTAAATGTTCAATTCGATCAGGTTGGCGAGGCGGTTCCACCGCTCCTAGCGAAGAAGATAGCTAAGCTAGTCTTCGATAAGCTGAATGAGCTTTAAGCGGTAGCAGGCAGCGCGTTAGATTTGCGGTGGATATTACTCGGTCTTCTTCTCCTCTTCGGCTTCCTCGGGAAGCATGACGTGAATGATCCCATCGGAGTCCTTCCTGATCAGGACTCTTATTCTTCTCGGGGGCTTCTCGGCGCCGCGACTCCAGACGAGCTCATTGACGCCGTTGGATATTCTTACCTCCTCGCCTTTCATGTGCCTCTGAGCGAATTTTTTGATTAGGCTTATCGCCTTCTTAGCCCTCCTCGTTCTAGAGGCCTCATAAGCATCTTTCAAGGGGATTACATAGATCCTCTCCACCACGGTCTCGCTCATATCACCCCACGCCCCTAGGTCTTGATCTTACTCCTTCTCCAATGCCTTCTCTTAACGTGGAACCTAACCCTTCCCTTAGTCTTCATGATGACCCAGCTGGGAACAGGCCAAGCTCTCTTCATCGCTTTAGCCAGCTTCTTCTTCAAGACGAGCGTCCTGATCGTCATCGGCTTTCCTCCCGGGCATAACGGCTTCCCCCGGGCTTCACATAAACATTATCCTCGATCTCCGGGGGCTAGAGCCTCCTGATCCTTATCTCGCGCTTGGACGTGATTCTCGCTAAAATCTCCTTGAGCACCTCATCCGTGATGGGCAGGGAAACTCTCCCGGAGTTCGCGAGCTGAATTAGCTGCTCCTCGAGCTGGGCGACGAGCTCGGGCTTTACGAGCCTCAGGTTCGCCAGCCTCTGGCGCGCCTCCGGCGTCAGGATCACCCTCATGGCCGCCTGCCTCTCCGCCTCCCTCCTGAGCCTCTCCTCCTCTTCAGCCATCTTCCTCTGGAGCTCGGCCATTCTCGCGGCCTTCAGCTTCTCGAGCTCCTCATCGCTCATATCCGCGGACATGAGCAGCAGCCCTCCAAGAAATCTCCAGCGCGAGCTGCCTTAATAGCTTCTCCTCACAAAAGAATATCCTCACTCGAGCGGGTGCCACGAGCGTGCGCAGGATAGCCTGATCCACGCGCCATGGCCGAGCCTCTCGAGGCTAATAATTGGGCTATACACGAATATGTAAAATATTCGCGTATTGGTTCAGAATATTTTAAATAAGGTTGTAAAAAGATCTAGTACGTCATGAGGTCCGGGAAGATCTCTAGGAGGGAGTTTCTCGGAGTCGCGAGAAGTGCGGCGATAGCGGGAGTCGTAGCAGCCGGCGCTGTGGGAGCTTTAGCAGGCTATCTAGGAGGCTCCTCAGCCGCTCCTCCCAAGACCGTTACGACGACGATGACTGTTGCAGGCGCTGCTCCTACTACGACGACCGTGACGGTTACGGGCGCTGCTCAGACTGTAACGACGGCAAAGACTGTTACCCAGACTATTGCTGGAGCAGCAGAGCCGCTTAAGGTCGGCTACGTCTATGTCGGGCCTGTCGGAGATTATGGCTGGAGTTATGGCCATGATAGGGGTAGGCGATGGGCTGATGAGCACTTCGGCCTGCCCGTGAAGAGCTTCTACAGGGAGAGCGTCCCAGAGGCCGAGGTCGGCAGCGCGATAGAGACCCTGATAGATGAGGGGGCGAAGCTGATCTTCACCACCAGCTTCGGCTTCATGGATGCGACGGCCGAGTATGCCGAGAAGTATCCAGACCGCTACTTCGTCCACATAAGTGGATACAGGAGCGGGGCCGCTGGAAATGCTCCGGAGAACATGAGCGCGGCCTTCGCGGAGTTCTATCAGCTCTATTACTTGAATGGCCTCGCGGCAGGTGCTGTAACCGAGACCGGCGTGATAGGCTATGTTGGCGCGTATCCGATACCCGAGGTCGTCCGGCACATAAACGCCTTCGTCCTTGGAGCGAACTACGCTTACAAGAAGAGGACTGGAAAGAACATCAAGGCTCACGTGAACTGGATATTCAAATGGGTTGGCCCCGATGATGCTAGGAAAGCGGCAATCGCCTTAGTCGAGGAGAAGAACTGCGATGTCCTCGCGTTCACTGAGGACACCCCAGCGGTTCTGCAGGTTGCAGAGGAATACCAGAAGAAGGGCAGGAAGGTTTGGAGTTTCAGCCACTACAGCGACATGAGGGAGTATGGGCCGAATGCCCACCTCACGGGCCAGATAGCGAACTGGGGCCCGATCTACCTCGACTTCTACAGGATGGTCGCGACAAATAGCTGGAGATCCGTCGATATCTGGACTAGGATCGGCGACTACACGCCATATAAGTGGAGGAGGCCCGTTGAGCAGAGCACGGCCGGCCAGCCTGAGGGAACGGTGTACCTCGCTCCGCTACATCCCGCGATTCCGAGCGAGTGGCAGCTGCTGATAAAGCAGAAGTATGAGGAGATGAAGGAGCTTCTATTCGAGCCGTTCAGCGTCGAGGGCAATCTCGGCGAGCCGATAAGAGACCAAGATGGAGAGGTCATGATAGATCGGGATAAGATAATCGTCAGCAAGGCGAGCGGAGAGGTTAGGAGCGGCGGAAGAGCGGATCACGACGCTCTATGGAGCATGGACTGGCTCGTGGAGTACATCGAGGAGCCCCTGCCGAAACTCTAGCTGCAGGCGTTATGCTCTTAAACCCCCTCCCCCATTTTTCCTCGTCTCGCGCTTAACACTCATAGCGTATTGCGAGGGCGTGATTCGGGTTGGAAACGCTTGTTGAGCTCCGGGGAATAGTGAAGAAGTTCCCCGGCGTATTGGCCAATGATAGGGTGGATTTTGAGCTTAGGCGCGGCGAGGTTCATGCCCTCCTCGGCGAGAATGGAGCCGGGAAAACAACACTCATGAACATTCTCTACGGCCTCTATAGGCCCGATGAAGGGGAAATATACATACGCGGTAGAAGGGTTGAGCTCAGGTCTCCGAGGGATGCGATAAGCCTCGGCATAGGGATGGTTCACCAGAACTTCAAACTCGTCGAGAGCCACACCGTTCTCGAGAACATCATCCTCGGGCTCAGGGAGAATGGGCTGAGGATAGATTTCGAGAGCCATCGCAGGCGGATAACCGAGCTCGCCGAGAGATATGGATGGAGGATAGATCCGATGGCAAGGATCTGGCAGCTCTCAGCCGGAGAGAAGCAGCAGGTCGAGCTCCTCAAGATACTGTATCGGGGCGCCGAGATCTTGATACTGGATGAGCCGACATCCGTTCTGACGGTCCAAGAGACGCGGAGGCTTTTCGAGGCTCTGAGGAGGATGGCGGCTGAGGGCAAGGGCGTCATATTCATCACGCATAAGCTCAACGAGGTGATGGAGGTCAGCGATAGGGTTACCGTGATGAGAAAAGGAAGGGTCATCATCACGAAGGATACCCGGGAGACCACGAAGATGGAGCTCGCGAACTACATGATCGGGAGGCAGATAATCTTCGGTCGAAGGGAAGCATCGTCAAAGCCCGGCGCCGTGGTCCTCAAGATACTGGACCTGAAGGTTTTAGGCGATAGGGGCTATCCAGCGGTTAACGGCGTCAGCCTAGAGGTTAGGCGCGGCGAGATACTCGGGGTGGCGGGGGTGAGCGGGAATGGTCAGGTCGAGCTCGCGGAAGCGATCGCGGGCCTGAGAAAGCCTATGGCCGGGAGAATCCTGCTGAACGGCGTTGACGCCACGGGGATGGATGCCGGAAAAATGATAGAGCTCGGAGTGGCATACATCCCGCCCGAGGGAAATAAGCTGGGAATAGTGCCGGAGTTCAGGGTAGTGGACAACCTCTTTCTCAAGGCTTACAGGTATCCGCCATACTCGAATAAGATTCTCCTGAACTGGGGGAGGATGCTCGGGAAGGCTAGGGAGCTCGTCGAGGAATTCGGCGTGGTTACGCCGAGCGTGCTCTCTAAGGCCAAGTCGCTCTCAGGCGGAAATATCCAGAGGCTGATCCTCGCGAGGGAGCTCTCCGGAATCGTCGGCGGGGCTCCAAGGCTCATAGTCGCCGCATACCCGACCAAAGGGCTCGACGTCGGCGCAACAGAGTTCGTCCACGACCTCCTCATGAGATACAAGGAGATGGGATCCGGGATAATCTTCATCTCAGAAGATCTTGAGGAGCTTCTCCTGCTCTCGGACAGGATAGCGGTTATGTCCGGTGGAAGGATAAGGGGCGTGCTCGCGAGGGAGGAGGCGGACGCCGAGAAAATAGGCCTCCTAATGTCCGAGGCAGCTATTCAGGCCGGGTGAACGCGCGGTGCCCTTCACGCTCGAGACGCGGCTCGGTAGGATAAGAGTCGAGCGGCGGGTCGGATACGGCAGGCTCTACTCGATCTCGATGACGCTTCTCTCGCTGGCCATCGCCCTACTCGTGGCCGGGCTAATACTCGCCTCGCTGGGCCTAGACCCTGCTGCGGCGTTCCAAGTGATCTTCGGCGTCTTCGTGAAGCCATCCCTCCTCCTCGAGAGCATCAAGCAGTCAATTCCGATATGCTTGGCGGCGCTGGGCCTCAGCATAGCATTCAAGATGAATTTCTGGAATATCGGGGCGGAGGGCCAGCTCTACATGGGCATGATAGCCTCGACGGGAATAGTTCTACTGCACAGCTACTATGGCCTCTTCAACGAGTGGGCCATTATGCCCCTCATGCTCCTGGCGTCATTCCTTCTCGGCGGCGCATGGTGCCTTATCGCCGGAGCCCTGAAGGCCAGGCTGGGCGTCAACGAGATACTTCCGACGCTCATGCTCAACTACGTCGCGATGCTGGTGGTGGAATTCTTGGTTCACGGGCCATGGAGGGATCCGAAGGGATACGGGTTCCCGCTCTCAATACCATTCCCAGATTATGCCAAGCTCAACCTCGTTTTCGGAGAGCCCGCCTACACGGGCCTGCTACTCTCCATGCTGGGAGCAGCCGCGGTATTCCTCCTCCTCGAATACACGAAGCCCGGCTTCGAGATAAAGGTGGTCGGCCAGAGCCCGGCCGTAGCAAGATACGCTGGCATAAGAGTTCGGAGGACGATATTATTGGGCTCATTCCTCTCCGGCGGGCTGGCCGGGATCGGCGGCCTCTCGATAGTTAGCGGGATAATCGGGAGGCTGAGGCCGGGAGCATCGCCGGGCTACGGGTATACGGCGATAATAGTCGCGGCTCTGGCGGGCTTAAACCCGTGGGTCGTAATCGCGGCGAGCATCTTCTTCGGCGGCTTATTGACCGCTGGGGGCGCTCTTCAGATGAGCATGGGCATCCCGAGGGCCGCGGCGCAGATGATTCAGGCCATAATATTCCTCATGATACTCGTGGGCGAGTTCATCAAGAGGTATAAAATAGTGCTCGAAAGGCCGGGGGTGAGCGGGAGCTGATCGAGTGGATCGAGTCCGTGCTCAGCTTGACAGTCCAAGTTGGAACAGTATACCTCCTCGCATCGCTTGGCGAGATCTACGCCGAGCGCTCCGGGATCCTGAACCTCGGCCTCGAGGGCATAATGGTCATGGGAGCCGCCATCTCATTCATCTTCACGCTAGCCTATGGCCACCTCGCCGCGATACTCGCCTCCATAATCGTGGGTATTCTGATGAGCCTGATACTAGCAGTCATGGCCATCTACATGAGGCTCAACCAGACGGTCACGGGGCTCGCTCTAACGATGTTCGGCCTCGGCCTCAGCGGCTTCCTAGCATCGCCCGAGATAAGGAGGATAATACTCCTAGCCCTGAACCCATCGCTCCCCGAAAACCTTCTCGCGATCCAGGAGGCGCCGAAGCTACCCGAGATACCCGTGCCGGGGCTATCCGAGATACCGGTGATAGGATGCTTCTTCCGCCAGAATGTGCTGGTCTACATCTCCTATATGGCCGCGCCCCTCATGTGGTTCATCCTCTTCAAGACGAAGCCAGGCCTAAGCCTCAGATCCGTGGGAGAGAACCCGGCGGCAGCGGACGCGATGGGCATAAACGTCTTCAAGCTGAGATGCGCTGCGACGATGATAAGCGGCGGCTTCGCGGGCCTGGCCGGAGCATACCTCTTCCTGGGATTCCAGCCATTCTGGCAGGAGGGATTAACGGCCGGAAAGGGCTTCATAGCATTATCCCTCGTGATCCTCTCGACCTGGAATCCCCTGAAAGCCATCCTGGGCGCATACCTATTCGGCGGAGTCGAGGTCATCCAGTATAGGCTTCAGCTCTTCGGGCTCGGAGCCCTAAGCCCATATCTCCTAGCGATGCTCCCATATCTCGTCGCGATCGTGGCCCTAATAGCGGTTTCCATCGAGAGCGTCAGGAAGAGGATAGGAGTTCCAGCATCCCTGGGAATACCCTACTCCCGCGAGGAGTAGCCTGTTAGCCTTTTCGAGCCTCGGCCTTTAGAACAGCTTTCGCCGCCTCCTCCAAGAGCTCCCTACCCTTCTCGGTCACGACCCTACCCTTATTGTTGTATTTCTGGGCGAGGCCTGCGGCCTCCAGCTGCTGGAGAATCTTCCTTATTATCGCGCCGCTGCCCTTCGCGAACTTCGGGGGCTTATGGCCCCTCCTATGCCTGCCGCCATAAAGCTTCCTGAGCTTTGAGACGCCGAGAGGCCCCCTGAGATACAGCTTCCTCAGCACGGCGGCCGCCCGGACATACCACCAGTCCGGATCTTGGGGTGGCTTCTCCTTATGCACGCCTGTCTTGACGAACATGGCCCATGGAGGAGGCTCGATAACCTTATTCTCCTTAAAGTATGTCGCGACCTTCTGGATGAGCTTCATTGGATCCGCGAGCTGCACGTCCGACACCATCCGCGGCTTCTTGAAACCTCATGCCGCTTTTTAGCCTTTAGCTCTGACCCCTCTCTTCTCCCTGATCGCGGGAATCCTCTTGACGTGGCCGCATGCGGCGCATGTGATGACCACGTGCGTGCTTCTCCTGCTCCTAACCCTGACCCTGAAGGAGCCGGGAACATAAAATAGCATCCCGCACTTCCTGCATATCAGACGCTTATAAGCCGCTGGAAGCCTGATCCTCGCCTTCCTGCATATCCTCAAGATGAGCCTCCCGGCCTCCCTCGCCAGCTCCGGCCTCTCTGCGGCATGCCTTTTTGCGAACTCCATGAGCCTCGTGATCCTATCGTAAGCTATTCTCCTAACCTCGCCGGAATGCGTCAATTCAGCCCATCAAGCGACTAGGCGATCCTTAAACATGCCTTCAGCCTAGGGATCTCCGGGGAAGCCTGGGGGATTGGAGAGGCTGATTTTGGTGATCGTGGAGGCGGCCATCGAGCTCGTCCCGGAGAGCATTCAGGATCACCCATCGGTAAGGGCTTATGCCGCGAGAAGGGGTAGGAAGCCCTGGGAAATACTCTTAGACAGAAGCTATCATCACTCGGCGATGAAGAGGCTTCCGGAGGCCGAGAAACGGGGCAGGCCCGACATCGCGCACTTCATGCTCCTCGAGGCCCTCGGCTCGCCCCTAAACAAGCTGGGCCTCCTAGAAGTATATGTCCACACCAGAAGCGGCCACGCGATCTGGGTGAACCCGCGAACCAGGCTGCCGAGGGTCTATGAGCGATTCAAGGGCTTGATAGAGAAGCTGTACCAAGAGCCCGTCGTCGAGGCCGACGGCGAGATCCTGCTGAAGCTGGAGAAGAAGACTCTGGCCCAGCTCATAGATGAGCTAAACCCCGATCTGAAGATCCTCTTATCCGAGAGGGGCAAGTCCATGAGATGGAGCAATCTCGGCAGGCTTGTGGTCTCCGCTAAAAAGCCCCTCCTAATGATCGGCGGATTCCCCCACGGAGACTTCCACAAATCCACCTACGAGATGGCGGATAAAGTTGTAAGCCTGTGGCCCGAGCCCTTAGAAGCCTGGATCATAACCTCCAGAGCAATATCAATAATCGAGCA
>Ga0209080_1001706_pt1 | contig 10658 bp, 13 predicted proteins | sample JNZ110809AmetaG_FD_184123 | JGI IMG/M metagenome (GOLD analysis project Ga0209080, IMG submission 184123) | Hot spring microbial communities from Jinze hot spring, China to study Microbial Dark Matter (Phase II) - JNZ 110809A (SPAdes) (version 3) ...
TGGCAAGGAGTTCCAAGTATTCGGGGTGCAGAAAGAGTGTTTGAGCCGCAAAAGTGCTCCCGCCAATCAACACCAGCAAACCTTCAAGGGTTGCCGGGTCATCAAGCAGGTATTCCATCAACCAACGCGGGTTGCCCGACATTTCAGCCAACTGCAAAAGTCGGAGCAATGCTGCTTCTGGGTCAGGAGACGAAGGCAAAGCGTCCCCCAAAATCCTTGCTAAATCATCAAGCCTTTCGTCTGAAAGCCAATCTGAAACTCGTTCAAGGAAAATGTCAAGCATCTTGCCCCACCTTGAGGGATTGTAGCGCCGATGGCAAAGTTTGAAGCGAGAAAGGTAGGGCACGGACTTATTCTGTGCCAACGAAAGGTGTGAGAAGGAGGACCGCGACATGAGCGATAAAGTTGCTGTCGCAGCGGTTCAAATGACACCAAAGTTTGCAGCAGTGAAGGAAAATCTTGAAGTGGTCTTGCATTGGGCCGACGAGGCGGCAAAGCAAGGCGCTCAACTGATTGTCTTTCCTGAATGCGCCTTGACAGGTTATTGCTTTGAGAGCAAACAGGAAGCGATGGCAGTTGCTGAACCTGTTGATAGTCAAAGCGTTAGCGAACTTGTTCATTGGTGTCGCAAGCAAAATTGTTGGTTGGTCGTCGGGACACTTGAGCGGGACGGTGAGCGACTTTTCAATACGGCTTTGCTGATTGGTCCGGAAGGAGTTGTCGGGGTTTATCGCAAAGTTCACTTGCCATTCTTAGGGGTTGACAGGTTTGTTGACCCCGGCGACCAACCTTTTCGCGTTTACGAAACCCCAGTAGGGCGAATTGGGTTGCACATTTGCTATGATGCAGTCTTCCCAGAGGCGGCGCGAGTTATGGCTCTTGACAGCGCTGAAGTTTTGTGCTTGCCGACAAATTGGCCTGAAGGCGCAAGACCCGTTGCAGAACTCGTTCCAAGGGTGAGGGCGCTTGAAAACCGAGTTTATTTCATTGCAGCAAACCGAGTAGGCGAAGAAGGCGGATTCAAGTTCATCGGCATGAGCCAAATTGCCGACCCGTTCGGTTCGTGGATCGCTGTGGCTAACGAACCCGTTGAAACTTTGCTCGTCACTGAAATTGACTTGACAGAAGCGAGGCGGAAGCGAATCGTCTTTGTGCCCGGTCGCTACGAAATTGACAGAATTGGCGACCGAAGACCGAAGTTCTATAAGGCAATCTGCCGCGAAAATTAGATTGAAGGGGTGAGACCTCTAACGAACCCCGAGTGTGGCTCATCCAGAAGTTTGCACTTCCGTTATAAAACTTGGGCACAAGCACCTTCGGCGACGGAAACAATAAAGGCTTTCCCGCCAACACGCTCAATGGCTTCAGCGACTTCATGTTGCTTGCCGGGTGCATAGGCAAACATACAACCGCCGCCACCTGAGCCGTTGAGTTTTGCCCCTAACGCACCTGCATTCAAGGCTGCTTCAACGAGCGCGTCAAGTTTCGGTGTGGAAACGCCCAAAACCCGAAGCCAACGGTGGTGTTCCGTCAACATCTCGCCAAGCCTCTTAGGTCTCGCTTCCCCCCTTGACAACATTTCACGCGCTTCTTTGCATAGGTCGCGGTCGTGGATGTGAGCGATGGCTTTACTCTTGAGTGGCTCGGATAACTCGTTCGCGTAAGCCAAAGCGATTTCTGTCGGGGTCGTGTGGATGTCAAAGTCAGGATGGTTGGCTTGAATTTGCCTGAAGGCTTCCAACGCTTGTTCTTTCGCTTGCCGCAGGACTTCAAGGGTTTCTTTGCGCTCCAAAGTATCGCCCAAAACGAAACCGTCAAGTTGAACGGGAAGTCGCTCGGCTTTGAAAGGGGGGCGAGTGTCAACGAAAATGGTGCCGCCAAAGGAAGCAGCAAAATGGTCCATCATCCCACCGGGTTCGCCAAACTCAACAACTTCCGCTTTGTGACCAAGTCGAGCCAAAGTTTCAGGGTCATTGGCTTCAGGCGCTTGACAAATAGTCAACAAAAGTTTCAGCCAAGCGATAACGAATGCCGATGAACTTGCCGTGCCAGCATTGATTGGGATGTCGCCCCGCACGGTGACTGTCAACCCGTGAGGCAAGTCATAGCCTAAATCCCTCAAAACCTTCAAGCCCGACCGCAAATATTGACGGGGTCGTTCGTAAACGATAGGTGCCTTGAGGTCAATGGTTTCTGTCTCAGAGATGTCGGGCATGTTGATGACGATGAGGTTATCGTCCCGTTTTTCCGCTTCCATGCGGATGAAGAGGCTTATGGCTGTTGCGATCACCGGCAGCCCTAAGTAGTCTTGATGCTCGCCAAACAGACACAATCTTCCCGGCGCTTGCGAAACCCACTTCCCCATGCTCTCACCCCTTTTGCACTTTTTCGCTCGCTCATAATCTTGTCGCACCCTTGCTTTTGCCAAAAGTATCGCCCATAATTTGCGACGCGTGATTTTTTGAACGCTTGGGAGGGAATTGCTATGAAGGTGTTGACGCGCCGAAAGTTGATCGGATTGCTGCTTAGCACCCCAATCGCCGTTGCTTCAGGTTGTGGGGATGGGGGTGGCAGCCAGTTCTCCCAAACTCCTCCGCCAGATTTGATTCTTGACGGAGATGAGACCCGATTGGCGTCAATTGTTCGGGCTCAATTTTCGCGGCTTTACTCCCTCGCAAACAGTCCCGGCACAACCCTGCGCATTGGTATCCCAAATGGGCGTGGGATTGAGGTTCTCGCTTTTTCGTTCAGGGACGGTGGCGCTGCCAACTACCGTCACCTTCGCGTTGTCCGTGAGTCAACGGGCGAAGTCGTAAATTTGCTTTGGGGTTGGAAGGGATTTTTGCCTTCCGTAAAGTTCACCGACGATAGGGGCAACACCTTGCGGGCTAAAAACGGTCAAGTTTTGGAAATCGGCTTCGCCGATGTCAGAGGCTCAAAAGGGCGACAGGCTTTGGACTTGATTGCTACGGGCGTGAAAGTTGCTGCAATCGCGTTCGCAATTTGGTTAGGGGCAGGCATCGCTCGCGGTGTCCTAAGTGCAATCGGCTTTCTCGCTTTCAACGCAATGGTTCTCGGGCTGCTCGCTGCTGGAATCGGAGTTATCTCGCCAGCAATTGATTGGGTTTTGCGCAACATCACCCTTGAGGATGTTGAGCGGTTTTTCAGTCAATTTGTCAACGACATCGTCCGCCTGTTCAGCGAAATTTCGCTGATGTTGGCTCAATGGCTGAAGTAGCGGTTTCAAAATTCGTGCTTGTTTCCTTCACCCCGCCGTCTCAATTGCTCGCGAACCTTTGCCACTTCACGGGCAAGTTGCTGCAAACGCTGCAAGCGGGCGATTTTTTCTTCATAGGGCAATTGCGCTAATTCCCGGCGCATTTGTTCTTTGTCTTTCAACACGGCTTCAAGCCATTCTCGTTTGGAGCGAAACTTCATTTCGGTTTCTCCTCGCTTTGGAACACTTTCCACTTTTCCGTCAAACCGTATCGCTCCAAAATGCCCCGCAAGTAGTCATGGTCAATTTTAGCCTGTTGCAAAAGCGCATGAACATGAGCCAAGTCTTTTGGTCGTCCAACTCTCAACTTAATGGCGATAAGATGTTCGGCACGCACAATCCTCGCTTTCGTTGAGCCGTAAGTCACTTCAACGGCTTCTTTGATTGCTTCCTTTTCCAAATTGCTTTCGGCTGGCAGAAATTGCACCAACTAACCTTCAAAATCAACACGAAGCCCAAGCACTTGGTAGCCTCGGTCTCGGAAGAAGTCATAAAGCGGTTTCAAGATGATGACAGGTGAGTCTGTTGGTGGCATCAACACGAGAATGTCCACATCTTCTGTCAATATCGTTTCGGCGTAAAACACCACTGCCATCCCGCCACCAATGGCGTAGCGCAAAATCAATCCTTGCGCTTCCATTTCGTTGAGCAATTGTAAAATTCGTTCCATCGTTATCGCCTCTTGGCACTTTCAATTGCATGCTGCTTGCCACCATTTTGCGGCAAAATGATAGAGGTGATGCTTGATGACCGAGCAAGAAATTTTGGAACTCATCCGACAGCACTTGCCTCGGTTGATGCAGGAAAACCCGCAAGTGAGGGAGTGGATTCGCGAGTTGGTTGCTCAATACGGCATCACTCGCGAAGAATGGGTCGCTTTCCTTGAGCGCTTTGACCGATTGATTGAAGCCGTTGAAAGAAACACAGAGCAAATTTCTCGCCTTTGGGAAGCAGTTTCCCAACTTTGGGAAGCAGTTCAGGAAAACACCAAGCAAATTTCGCTCCTTTGGGAAGCAGTTCGCGAAAACACCAAGCAAATCTCGCTCCTTTGGGAAGCAGTTCGGGAAAACACCAAGCAAATTTCTCGCTTGTGGCAAGCGATTGACGAATTGAGGGACGAAATGAGAAGGGGCTTTGAGAGAATTCATCGTCGCATTACTGCCCTTGGCGCTCGCTGGGGTTTGGAAAACGAACGGGCATTCAGGGCTGGTTTGAAAGGCATTTTGGAGCAAAGGTTTGGCGTTACGGTAAGGCGATGGCGACACTATGATGAGCAAGGCTTTGTTTTTGGAGTTCCAAGTTGGGTTGAAGCCGATTTGCTCATCCACAACGAAGAGCACTTGCTCGTTGAAGTCAAGGCTCATGTCAGCAGGGGCGACATCAGCGAGTTTCATCGGTTGGGGCAATTTTACGAGCAAGTGACAGGCATTAAACCTCGCCTCATCATCGTCTCCCCTTTTGTTGAAGAGCGCGCTGCTGATTTGGCTCAGTTATGGGACATCACAATTTACGAAGAACCCGAAGATGTGCCGACCGAAAGGAAAGGCGATGATGGGCAATGACGGATTTGAAAAAATGTTGGGTAAGTCAACCTGACGAATGGCAACCAATGGTTCTCCAATGGATGTGTGCGGATACGAAAGGACTTTCAATGCAAATTCGCAAGTGGATTCAAAAGACTGGCGAACGAGTCATCGCTGTCACTGTCGGAAACCCAGATGCTGAAACTCGCTTGCTCGTAACTGTCCCCCACGCCCACGAACCTGCGGGCACTGCCGCTTGTGTTGATGTCCTTTGCCAAATCGTCACAGGTTCACACCTTGACGGAACGGGAGCAGATTTGCCCATTGACAAAATTCGCCAACGCTTGCTCATCACATTTGTGCCCGACAGCAACCCGCAAGGTCGCTCCCTCAGCCCTGAAAGGGTTTGGGATGGCGAAAGGTATGACAACGACGAATTTTTGAAAATCGCTTTTGGCATTGCGGCGGATGGAAGCCGTTTCGGTCGCTACCCTGAATGGCGTTTCTCGGAACATCAACCGCAGCAAGTTGGCATCATCTACGAACAAGTTGGTGACGACCTTTGGGTTGAGCCCAACACCAGCCGAAAGAGCACCCATTCAAAAGTTTTGGATGAGTTGCTGGCTGAAGACTTATACACGCACTACCTTGAGTTGCACCAGCACGAGACCGATGAAGCGGTTTTATTACCCGCATGGTTTTATGACTTGACAGAAAGCGAACAAGAAAAATTGCGGGAATGGGCTCAGGCGATTCTATTGGCATGGCAGCGAAAAGGCTTTCAAGTTCATGAACAACCATACATCCCTTATCGCGGTCAAGAGCGGCAGAAGTTTTTCAGCAACTTTTGGCAAGGACGGTGGTGCGGTGGTAACTGGCTTTGCGTTGAAGTCCGCAACAACCGTCACGCAAAAACGGGTGAACCGACATCTCTTGAACACCAACTTTCAGCCATGCTGACAGCACTTGAAGCAACCCTTGACTGGCTTTTGTTAAATTTTTGAGGTTACGAGATGTCCTGCATCGGTATTCCAGTCAGGCTTGCCCGTTTTCTCTCCAATCGGTTTGGTGAGTACAAGCAAAGTCTTCAAAAGTTGTGTTGCACGAAAGCATTAAATCTGTGGTCAGTGCCAGTCGCTTGCCCCTTCCATTTCGTGACCCAGAAGAGGTAGTTGACGCCAACATCCACATTTCCGCTCAAACGCCAACGATGGTGAAGATACCAAGCGGAATTTTTCGTGCGACCGCCAGTAATGATGTCTCTGTCTCTCGGGTCATCAAAGGTATAGCCTAAAGCCAATCGTTGTTTGGGCGAATACTGCCACCCTATTTCCAGCCAACCACCTTTGCTTCGGATTTCTGAACCTGTTGAATCGTTTACGCCTTGTCCGACCCCGCCACGAAAATCGCTTAAGTTCCGTCCCGTCCAGAGTTCTCCCCTCACATCCAACTTATTGCCCAATCGGAATTGGTAATCCAGTCCAAAACTCTGGCTTGTGAAACGAGTTTGACCTGCTACAGGCTTCGTCGTTCGTTCCCAAGCGTTATGTGCCCACAAACCCAATTCTCCGCTTCTTAACTTCCAAGCAATGCGTGCTTGGATATTGGGCAAGCCGCTATCTTCTCCGTCCCTTACACCGTTTTTGTCCAAATCTTTACCGTCAATTGCGCCCGTCAAGCCCAAAGCAATTGACCAAAGAAACGGTTTTCCTTTCGGCTCGTAGTTTAACCGAATTTGTGCCCTGCGGTCACCCAAGTTACCTGCATTCCACATGAGCGTGTCGTCATTGGGGGACGGAAACAGTGGCGAAATCAAGTCCCAAGTTTGACCAAGCAGCAAACTGTAATCGCCACGCCGTAATTGCAAATAAGCGTGCCTAATGCGTGGCAAAGGGCGAGACTCAGGTGTGACTCCTTGTGCGTTTTGCCAGTCCATTTCAAACTTGCCTGCCACATCCCAGCCCTTGACGAGATTGGGAGGCGCAGTGAAGTTGATACCAATTCGGGTCAAGCGTGGGTGGACGCTAAGTTGTTGATTACCTGTTCGTCTCTTGTTGTTATCGCTTGGTGACAAAACCCAAAATGGAGTTTGGGCGTTATTGGTCAAACCGCTGTCAAAGATACTGTCAAGGCGCAAAAAGCCGTAGAAATTCAACCGCTCACCTGAAGGAGCGTTTACTGTCGGTTGAGTAACAGGTTGTTGAGGTTGCTGCCTTTTGAGTTGCTCTCTCAACCTCTCAATCTCTTGCTGTTGTTCCTTGACGATGCGACGCAACTCGTCAATTTGCCGTTGTAAATCTTGAAGAGATGGGTCAGCAAAAGTTACCCCCACCGTAAAAAAGACAACCACTGCCACCAATATCTCCTGCAACCAACGCATACTACAACCCTCCTTTACCAGTCATTGCTTGGATTAAATTGTCGCTACGCATTCAAGCAATTTCTTCCTACCGCCTTTGTGCAGAACTTGTTCGGCATGTGACTTAGGAGAGAGGGTGTTACTGAAGTTGGTAGTTCAACTCCCATTGCGCTTTAATGGGTTGACCGTCCGCTTCGGCGTATGGATAGATGAAATAGTTGAGTGATGCTCCCTTTTGAGGTGGATTGAGCGTGATGTCCCGCCCTCGGCTGAAAGCGACGGCACTGCGCTCCAGCACTAAGTTGCCAAACAAAAAGTCCTTGATTTCAGGTTTGCCTGCGTCCAACCAGCGACGAGCATCGGAAGCATCAACAGGAAACCAACCGATTTGCTCGTCGTAAACCCAAGCCCAACAGTGATAGCCTGCGATTTTGCCCTCTTTCGGTAATGGGTTGGGAAGCGGGATGCCTACGATTGGGAAACCATATTCAAGGTAAGCGGGGATTCCCAAACTGCGAGCCAGGGAAATCAGGTAGGAGTGGAAGTCGGAGCAGTTTCCCTTCCGGAAATCGCAAACGAACGCCACATCCCCTTCGCCCAACTTGGGAGATTCTCGCTTGTAATCGTATTGCATTGTGGAGACGACATGTTCAAAAAGAGCCCTAATCTTGTCCAACTTCGCCGCTTTGCCTTGAGTGACCTCTTGAGCGATAGATAGAAACCGACCGCCAACGGGAACGAGTCTTTCAGGTCGTAAACCCAACTCAGCCAATTCCTTGCTCTTGCGACAGTGTTCGCAATTACAATTGGTCGGGCATGAGCAAGTTTTGACAACTTGTCCGTCATTTCCAAGCACACGAACTTCCTTCCGTTCCACCAAGAAACTCACCGAAACTTCCAATACCCCGTCCTTCTTTCCAAGCCCTTCGTCTCGGACATAAACCATCCGGTTTCCGAATTTTTGCTCTTGAGTGATGCGGTAAGGGACTGGGCTTGACACTTGCAAATCCCGCACCGTTTGCCATTCACTGTCTGACGGGATAGGCAACCAGAGTTCCACGACTTTCGTGTCCTTCGGAATTTCAGGCACAACGGCTTTGTATGTGAACTTGGTCATTAATGTTCGGGTTGATGGAGAGTGATTTCCGCCACAGCGACAAACTTCATCGGCAAGCAACAACGCTGCCGTAACAGCAGTTAGCGCCAAAACTAACATGCGCATCGCACTACACCTCCTTGCAAATTTGAATTCACAAACCTCACATCTTATTCACGAACTTTGCGAGGTTTTGCCAACTTCAACGGATGTCAATTCTCCGTCCATAGTTTCCAAGTCAATGCGCCAGAAATGTTCGGGCACAAGCCCGTTTTGCTTCTGGTAATCATCCATCGCTTCCTTGCTCGTTGCTGAGAACACGCAAATGAGTTTCCCTGCCACGATGCTGGCGTAAGCCTTTTCGCACCGAACATCTCCTTCACCCGTCATCAACTGCTTGACCAAGTTCTCCAATTGTCTCCGTGTCAGACAGGCTGTCGTGTAGACACCGAGATATTTGGGCATGAGGTTCATCCCCCTTAAGGCAAGTTCTTCCACATATTGCGAGGTTGTAAGGTCATTTCGTAGCGAAGCCATTTTGAGTGACCGTCAAAGAAAGTGTAATTTGCGCCTTGCATGTGGCGAGTGTGGTCAACAGGGCGAGCCCAAAAATGCATGTGCAAAACGGGAGTGTGAGTATGGTAGTCTGGGCAAGCACGACAACCTGCCAGTGGAATTTCGGCAAACAGAATCATCTGGGCTGGATTGTGGATTTGAGCCAGCGTTCCAAACCAAGGGAAACCTGCAAAGTTTGGGTCATTAGGGTCATTGGAAGTGCCAGAACAAACATAACCGTAACTGCCTGCTATGCCTTTGTAACCTGCACCGCCACCGTGCGACAAGCACTTAATCAAATCCCAGTTGTTCAGGTAAGGTTGGACGAGTTGGAACCAAAGAGCGAGTGCGGGTTTCGTCGCATCCATGTTCGGATGCAAGCAAGCGGGCAAATACCAATCGTCCCAATCTTGGGCATACATGACTGAAGCCATGCCCAATTGTCTCATGTTGCTGAGGCAGGTTGTTTGTCGCCCTTTCTCCCTCGCCGCCGAAAACACGGGAAACAACAAAGCAGCGAGGATAGCAATGATAGCGATGACAACCAACAACTCAATCAGTGTGAACGCCGCCTGACGCATAAATCTCACCTCATCGTTTCACCGCAGAGCAAAGAAGCGGGGCGCTTTTTAGCACCCCGCACCGATTTTCAACCGACAGCGACGAGGCGTTGCTCAATCGCTTGCTTGATCTCGTCAACAGTAGGCATCCTTTGGGCTTCGTGACGGGAGAACACCTTTTCGCCGTTGACATAGACATCAAACTCGCCTTTGTCAACAGGCACAAGGGTTAGTTCCATGTTGCGGTTGAACTTCACGCCGTAGTCGCCCAAAAGTTGATTTGCGAGTTGAATTGCGTGCGGTTGGTGACCGCACGGAAGGCAATATGTGATTCGGATGCTCAATTTCGCCATCAAATTCACCTCCTTGACAGTTTTTACATCGCCGCTTCAGGCGGGGCTGGGAATTGAACCCAGTCGGAACGCATCGCGTTCCGCCGTCGGGTTTGCAGCCCGAGGGGCGCACCAGCACCTTCCCCGCCAAAAACCAGCAGTTAATTTTTGGAGCGAAATGTCTGAAGGTCAAATAGTTTTCGGCAATAAATGAAGTGGCGATTAATTGACGCAATTGCAGTAGGGAGATTGAAGCGGGCGAGGGTTTGATAATGGGTTGACAAGTTGAGGCGTGAAAATTGTGACGGCAAAAGCGGTTAATTCAAGCATTTCACAAACTCGCTAAGACTGCCCTTGCGTCCACAGGGTTCTCAACTTTTTCGTCGCCAACAACTTTTCCGTCGCGGAACCTGACAATGCGCTGGCAGTGGCGGGCAATGTCGGGTTCGTGGGTGACGATGACGATGGTTCGCCCTTCAGCGTGCAAATCTTGAAAGAGCGCCATGATCTCTTCGCCAGTGCGGGTGTCAAGGTTACCCGTCGGCTCGTCGCCCAAAATTAGCACTGGGTCATTCGCCAGCGCCCTCGCAATCGCCACTCGTTGTTGTTCACCACCTGACATTTGCGTTGGGTAGTGGTGCATCCTGTCAGCCAGACCGACACGCTCAAGCAAATATCTTGCCCGTTCCTCTCGCTCCTTTCGCGGAACCCCAGCGTAAACCATTGGGAGCATGACATTTTGAAGTGCAGTCATTCTCGGCAGCAAGTTGAACTGCTGGAAGACGAAGCCAACTTTTCGGTTTCTGATTTCAGCCAATTCATCGTCGTCAAGTTTGGTCACATCAACGCCCTCCAAGCGGTAAAGCCCTTTAGTGGGTTTGTCAAGGCAGCCGATTATGTGCATGAAGGTGCTTTTGCCTGAACCAGATGGTCCCATGATGGCGACGAACTCGCCT
>Ga0209080_1001707_pt1 | contig 10656 bp, 10 predicted proteins | sample JNZ110809AmetaG_FD_184123 | JGI IMG/M metagenome (GOLD analysis project Ga0209080, IMG submission 184123) | Hot spring microbial communities from Jinze hot spring, China to study Microbial Dark Matter (Phase II) - JNZ 110809A (SPAdes) (version 3) ...
GACTACAGCCTCTAGATCCACCATAAGCTCTTCTCTAAGAAGCTCCTCTAATGCTTCACTAAGCTCTTGATCTCTTGAAGAAGCAATCTTTTTGAACTTCTTCCAGAACAGCTAGAGCGGCTAGTATTACAATAGTAGATAACGTTGTTCGGGCAATACCCTACATGATTGAAAAAACTAAAGAAATGAAAACAAAACCACGAGAAGCCCTTGAAAAAATACTTCGCGAATACGACAACAATGCTGTTTTACAAGAGGCAATTAAACATATATTGAGACGCCTCGAAGAGCTTTCTACATCAAAATTAACACTCGAATTAACTGATATTTCTAAATAATTCGGGGCAGATACGGCATCTAGCTGGATTAATTGATTTATCCATTGAATAGTGTATTCCACAAGCATACTTCTTAGATAAAGCGCATAGTGTTAATTTTATCACCTCGTGATAAACGTGTTCTCCACACAACCCCTCTTTTACGATCCTCTCAGCTAAATTCTCGATTTTTGACGCTAAGTCCGAGACGGTAGTTAAGTCATGTAAGCCACGTTCTTTTCTTGCGTACCTAGTGATGAGGGATGGTGATATTCCTAAACATTTCGCAACTATTGATCTTGACACTCCACGTTTTAGAAGCGATTCTACCAGGCTTCTTTTAATAGATGGCTCTACGTGTTTTGAAGCTAGTTCGAAAACGCTTTTCAAATCTTACAACACCATAATCTTCTTTCTAATCTCCTCGGGGTTCTTTACAACATCGGTTAAATCTTCAACTATTTCGAGTACACCCAGTAATTTTCCTTCTTTGTTTTTCACCGGCGCAATAGTTACTCTTATAACTCTATCGCCCAGCATTGTCCAGAACTCTCTGTATTCAAATTTACCTTGTTTGATTGCCTCAACGTTAAGCATCACGTATTTCTCGAGTCTTGGAGGATGACAGTAAGGTATTCTTCTGCCGATGATTGTCTTTGTTCTCACGAAGCCTTCTGTGAGTTCGCTCTTGGTATAGAATCTTACCCTGTCATTTATGTCTGCGTAAGTTAATTCGAGGGGGAGATGTTTGAAGATACCTTCGATCTCCTCGGGATTTAGAAAACCAGTACTGAACTCAATGTCTCCTTCGCGTTTAACGCTGTAATCATCTACGTTAGTTACCTGGCTTAATAATTGCTTGAATTCGCCAGGTAGCTTCTCGATTTGCTCTTTATCGATTAAAGGCCTCCATTCATATGGATAAATCGGTTTTGCATCGGTTTTCCACTCCGTTTGATCTATTTCGACAATGTAACCAATTTCATTAGCTATCTCGGATATCACTACCCATGCTCCTTCGGGGAGTAATACATATACTGCTGGGTACAGTATTTTGTTCTCTCTGAATACTAGTTCACTTATATCACGCGAAAGCTCAATAACCTTCTTTGCGAACTCATGAAGTTTTCCTATATCATTTATCATGGGATCTTTCTGAATATCTATTATTAAAGATCTTAGCTTCACGAGAATATCGTCTTCACGACCCCACATAACCCGCGGTATGGCAATAACACCCATTCGTTCGAGATATGGGAAGATCAACATTTGTACTTTCCTATAGTGAATTCTTATCTTCTTCAATTCCATTAATGTTTGTGTAATTTCCTTAACTAATTGTGTTACTTTTTCCTCGCTTGATGTATTTAATAACATATATGCATATAATCCGAGAACTTCAGCTTTTTTCAATATCCATTCATTTTCTCTAATTAATAAATCTAATGGATGACCTTTCCTGAGCCCTTGTAGTTCTCTTCCTTGTAATGATTCACGGAAGAGCGCGACGTGTAGATCGCATAAACCTAGTATTTCTTGAACCTGTACTCCTTCCTTGAGGAGTTCTTGTTCAGCCATAAGTATTTCGATTGGAGTTATTTTGCTTAATTCATCTTTATATTTCTCTTTTATTTGAGATAAGCTTGTTCCTCTATGTATTTCTTTTAATATGTTTTTAATGAACTCTATTCTATTATGGTTTAAAGTATTTGCCACGTGTCAACACCAATTTTGGTTATTTATTAAACCCTTTTATATTTTACCTGTGTCAACAGCATTTATATTCCAAGAGAACATTGGTTTAAACAAGGGTTATTGATGCTTAGGCTGAAAATTGAAAATACATGTATAGAAATAAGGACCCGTGAACCGAAGGAATTATTTGAATCCCTGAACTCGGATTTTAGCAGAAGATACCTGCCGCCTTTATCTATAGGTGATTGCTCAAATATTGCAGCTGTAATTTACTGGATTAGTGGAGAAGAATTCACTGTTCTCTCCGCTAGTTACTCAAGCAATGCCCCGGACATATATGTTGTTAGCGGGGATTACCCCAGAGCATATGAAAACGAATCCCCGGTTTTCTTTTTAACTCAAGTTCTTGCACGTAGCTTAGCTAACATGTGGAGGCAGATAGGAGTTTACGCAGAGGTTAAAGCTATGGATACTGGTAGCATGAGCGCTATTATATGGCAAAATAAAGATGGTAAAACCATACTAGGTCATGATATTGACCTATGGGATTGGAACGTTGGGCCCGATGACGTGACGATATTCGATGTATTTGTAACAGGTAGGAAGCTCACAGGTACATCAGATTCAGGTTACAGCAACCCGGAGTACGATGAACTATACGAGAAGCTATTTGAAGCTAAAACATTTAATGAACTACTCTCCATCGCATATAAACTCCAGGAGATACTCTATAATGATCTACCATATATAAGCCTGTGTGAAGTAGAGCCTATTCAAGCTCACAACACTAAATTCACCGGGTTTAACTACGACTGGCCTGGCGGCCCATTTGGTGGAAATGATTGGACAACATTCCTAAATGTAAGACTAACTGAGACATCGTCGACTACTCCCCAGCAAGTAGAATCCACGTTGCAGGCTCCTGTTGCTCAAACAAGCGATCAAACAATGATGTTGGCGTTAATTGCCGTAGTAGTGGCCACGGTTGCTGTTGTTGCTGGATACCTCTTTGTTACTAGGAGGAGGTGAATAATATGTTTTCTTATTTAATAAGAAAGATTTTTCAACTATTATATCCATTCTGCTTATATTTACATTAGCTTTCATTATGTTCAGGTTATTGCCTGGTGATCCGATTTCATTGATGTTCAGAGATCTTAGGTTGAATAAGGACCAAGTAGATTACTTAATGAGAGTTTTTGGCTTGGATAAACCCTTATGGGAACAGTACTTCATATACATCATAAATGCGCTTAGGGGTAATCTAGGTATCTCATTTTACTACAAGCAACCAGTCTCGGGTATTCTCATAGAACGCCTCGTTAATACATTGATATTACTTATTCCATCAACTATTTGCTTAATTCTACTAGGAGTAGTTACCGGCAGTATTTCCGCTTGGAAGAAAAATAATTTCATTGACAAATTCATATCTGGTTTCTCGCTTGTACTATACACTTTACCCACATACTGGCTGGGCGGCTTACTAATTATTCTCTCGATATATTTCCTAAGGTTACCAGTTACAGGTATGTATAATTACGGTGTTCAATATAGTGGTTTAATTGATAAAATAGCTGACCTCCTCACGCACATGTTACTGCCGTTTGTAACGCTTACTTTAGTCAGCTACGGTAGCTTCACCATGATCACGAGGTCCGCTCTAGTTGATATTTCAACCGAGGATTTCGTCAAAGCTAGCTACGCGATTGGATACTCGGAGAAGAGAATTTTCATGAGGGTTCTCCTGAAAAACGTGTCTCTACCTATTCTCAGCATGAGCGCTATAGCTATAGGTACATCTGTTGCAGGCGCTGTTTTAACCGAGACTGTTTTCGCATGGCCCGGTGTCGGTAGGTTGATATATGATGCCGTCATGAACCGAGATTACCCTCTTCTCCAGGGTTCATTTTTAATTATATCAATTTCAGTTGTATTAGCGAATACTATTGCAGATCTACTTTACGGTATCCTGGATCCCAGGGTGAGGACTGGTGGGCAATAGGAATAGTTTTTACCGAAACAACACTATGAATATTCTCTATGTTATCAAAAGAAATAGTGAAATGAAAGCTGGCTTGATTATCACTTGTTTATTCATAGTCTTGGCTCTAATTGCTCCATACATAGCTCCATACGGGGTTTATGATACTGATCCATCCAGCATCTTGAAGCCTCCATCATTTACGCATTTATTTGGAACTGATGAAATGGGGAGGGATTTGTTTTCATTAAACTTATACGCGTTGAAATTCACTCTCCTAGTTGGAATACTATCCGCTGTTATATCCTCTACAATAGGTTTATTCATGGGGATTTTATCTGGTTATTTCAGTGGCATATTAGATTGGCTGATTACTAGAGTAGTGGATTTCTTAATATCTATACCAGCAATAGTATTAATGATTGTAATGGGTTCTGTCTTCAGTTCAGGCGTTCTATCAATAATTCTCATTATAGCAATTTTGAGTTGGGCTCCAATCGCCCGCGTAATTAGGTCCATTGTTTTATCGGTAAAAGAACTACCCTTTGTGCAAGCTGCTAAAGCTCTTGGTGCATCAGATCTCTGGATCATTCGCAAGCATATTTTACCATCTGTTCTACCCATGACTCTGGTTTTAACCATATTGTCCATTCCCAACGCTATATTTTCATACGCTGCATTAGTGTTCATGGGCGTTGGTAGTGTTGAGGAATTAAACCTTGGCACGATCTTATATTATGCTTATGTTTCGGGTTCCTTATCATCCGGTAGATGGTGGTATTTTATTCCACCAGGATTAATACTAGTTACACTCGCAATTGGAATAATGTTAGTTGGCCGCGCCCTTGAGAGAGAACTCAACCCTAGGCTAAGAGAGTCAAAACCTGAACCGATATGATTTATCTCCTCTTGGCCCTAGAGAACTGGGGGCTCTGGTTATATACAGCTATTCCTTTTAATTTTTTATTTACAATAAACAATCACAAGGAATTACTGCCTTTAATGCGGTTTCAAATAGAGATGAATTATTAAATTATTTAAAATAGTGTTTAGTATCATTCATGATCAACGATCGAAGGCTTCTTCATCATTCAGGCAAACCCTGCCTACATCATCTTTATTTAATTATTTTTGATTGTTTTCCTTATATCTAATTTATCTGATACGCTACTTAGCTTTAGATAATCCTACTCTAAGGGAGTTCAGAATGACGGTTATATCGCTAAGTATCATTGCCAAGGCTGCCCATTCTGGCTTTAAAACGATTCCGTATTGTGGATACAGCGCGCCGGCTGCTATTGGTATTAGTGTAGTATTATATATAAAAGCCCATATCAAGTTCTCCAATGCTAATTTGTTTACTTTTCTGCTTAAATCGTAGAGTTTGAGAATTCCCCTTAGATCGTTTGTTAAGAGTATAGCATCACCAGAGTTCTTTGCAATATCAGATGCTTTCCCCATTGCAATTCCAATAAATGATGTGCTCATTGCAATAGCATCATTTACTCCATCTCCAATGAAGAGCACTCTTCCTCCATTCGATTGAAGTCTCTGAATGATTTCTGCTTTATCCATTGGTCTCAATTCTCCTTCGGCGAAATCAAGTTTTAATTCTTCTCTGAATTTCTCCACTATTCCCTTAATATCTCCGCTTGCTAACCCTACTTTGAACCCTAGTTCTTTGAGTGCTTTAATTACCTCTGGGGCTTCAGGCCTCAGTGTATCGGATACTTCTACTATTGCGGCCGGTTTATTATCAATGGATACAAGTATTGGCGTACTTCCTCTGCTTCCTATTTCATTAATTAATGACAATATTCTCTGATCTAATTCCACTCCTAATCTATTCGCTAATTCAACATTACCAATGCTTATTGTATGTTCGTTGATTTGGCCGATCAATCCCATGCCCGGAAAGTACTCGAAGTAGCTCACGTCGCTACTTAGGTTGTATTTGTTTTCCCTACAATACTCTAGTAAAGATTGTGCTAGTTTATGTTCACTTCTTGCTTCCAGGCTACATGTATAGTGCATTATTTCCTCTTCATTGCTATTGTTTAAGAGTATCACCTGTTTAACTCTCGGCTCCCCTAGGGTCAAGGTTCCTGTTTTATCAAATATCACTATATTCGCTTTTGCCATTCTCTCGAATAAATCTCCTCTTCTCACTAGTATTCCTATCCTAGACGCATTTAATACTCCTATTGATACTACCATTGGTATTGCTATACCTAGTGGGCATGGGCACGTAACCGCTAGAACCGCGGCTGCGAATAGTAAAGACAACGATATGCTCCCGGTTAAAATATACCATGCGACAGCTACTATGATTGCTAGTGCTATTACAATCCATGTCAGTAATCCTACAACTTTATCAGCGAATTTCTGAATTACCGGCTTGTGGAATTGAGCTTCTCTAGCTCCTTCGGTAATTCTCGCTATGACCGTGTCTTCACCTGTCCTCGTTGTCCTTATTTTCATGTATCCGTTTATTAGAGTTGAGCCTGCTAGAACATAATCCCTGTTCTCAGCTTTTTTAAATACAGGTTTCGATTCACCAGTTAAAAGTGATTCATCCACATAGCCTGCTCCTTCTATGACTATTCCATCTACTGGTATCATATCCCCGGTTTTTACTTCAACAATGTCGCCTATGTTTACTTGTTCCGCATTCACCTCTACCACATCACTGTTCTTCACAATTCGCGCTTTTCCACGTGATGCTTTCTCTAGCTCCTCGAGGTGCTTCAAGGCTTTTTGCTTTAATTTCTCCTCCAGGTATTTTCCCAAGCTGGTGAATCCTAGGACTCCTGCTGATGCCTCGAAGAATGATGATGAATGTATTATGGTGTTCGAGGAATGTGTCTGGTGAAGTATTCCAGCGTAGATTGCTAAGCCGAATATGAATGATAATGTTGATGACAATGCTATTAACGACTCCATGCCTGGTGCTTTCATTAGGAGTAGTTTATATCCTTTTTTAACAACCGAGTAGTTTAAGATTATTACTGTGAAGGCAAGCGTTACTAGTACTCCTTCATTCATAGGTATTGATGGATTCAACATGCTTATCATTGAGTACGATATCGCGGTTAATGCTAGTGCAAAAGCTACTAATTTTGTAATTAGTGTTATTTTATCCGATACGTGTACCTTAACCTCAGGTGTTTGTTTTATTTCAACTCCTTTCCTTAGCAACTCATTATATACTGCTTCTCTATTAGTTTCAAGCGGATTTATATTAATTTTGATTAATCCTGTTGATGATGATATTTTTGCTTCAATTACTCCTTTTATCTCGGCTATTTTCTTCTCGAGTACTCCTACTTGCTCAGGAGATATGTTTACGTAGGTTACTAATGTTTCCTTGTAGAGGTCGTAGCCTGCTTCTCTAATAGCATCGTAAATTTTACTTATTGAGCATTCATCACTATTACATTTTATTACCGCTTCCCCGGTAGCTATGTCTATTTTAATCTCCGTGAATCCCTTGATTTTTCTCAGCTCTCTTTCAATTGAATAAACACATGTTGGACAATCTACACCTATTATTTTAACCCTGTACTCCTTCATGATCAGACACTTTGCGTAAATCATTTGTTAATTTATCCAGCCGTTAAGTAGGCATCTTTCTAGGTCCTTCACGTAAGTAAAGTTCAGCATTCTTCTCAAATTCCTTTAAACAAGCAAAACTGCAGAAGTAGTATATTTTCCCTTTATATATCGTCTTGTATTTTGAAGTAGTTGGATTTACCTTCATGCCGCAAACTGGATCTATCTGCTCCATAATAAAACCACTTGGAGATTTCACAAAGATCCTACTATAACAAGTTATAAAACAGTTATTAAACACTCCTTTATACAAGAACATTGAGAGATCTTGGTGATCCCGAGATAACGGTAGAAACAGAAAACTTCCACGAAAACCACGCGTAATGGACGGTGTGTTATCTGGCTTTATATCCTATGGAGATTTCAATACATATACACTTTGCTTTAACATTACCGTTAGAAGACCGGGAAAATAACGCTGAATTCGTTTTTGGCTACAATAAATGATCTAAACGAATTAGTTGAATCAACAAGTTGAGCAAATTATTAAGCTAAGAGCTGACCTATAGTATCCACAATGGGGTTCCAGCTAGTACACGGCTCGTTGATGATGAAAATCACAAAGGCCAATGAGTTTACAAGCCTAATGTTGTTCCACCTACTGGAAGTATCGCCGTAGCAACTACAGTTATAGTCTACGCTTACATAACGCCATTTAAGGACAACATAAATATATGCTGTACTCGGCTATACTGGGGTTGCAGACATCGTGACTTAGGACTCGTGAAGGATAGAGAAAAACCCTAAGGTCCCGTTTGTTCACTCAAGATACTTAGAATTTTTCAAATTACTATGAGAGTGTATTATGTTGTTTCATGGATTGGAGAATTGAAATATAAGGTCTACGTAGAAAAGCCCTTGTGAAGCTTATCTCGTTAATCAATCTTCAGGCATCGCGGAGGATACTTTTTAAACACAGCGCTATCTTATAAAGCTGTAGGAATAAGAAGAAAGTATTCCGCGAAATTATCGTGAAAACATGAAGAAAGTATCTGAAAAATTAATGAATTTACATAAGCATAATAAGGTTTCATGAGTGTGTTTATTCATTGTTGCCATGAGTTCTACTGCTTATTTTCGAGTTACTCGAGATTTCAGCTACTGTTCCAGCGTTTTCAATACACAGCTGGCGGGAGCGCGAGATGTGTAGTGTTAAATTTAATGCATGGAGAACCAGGGCTGATTATTATATATGGTATATAGCTATATATCTCTATGACCTCCATACCATAAGGATAATGGATTAATTAACTTCTTTCGCGTCTAGTATATGACTACAACTTGTCATTCACGTTTTTTAGAGATAAAAATGTGTTGAAACAAGTTTATAGTTACTATATCTTCAATGTCATGACGATAGATGGGTTATTAAAGACAGTTTGTTAAACAGTTTTGCAGACTTTATTTCAGTATAAACATTAGCCAGGGTAATCCAATAGCTATGTATGTGGCATAGAATATGAGGCCAAATACCAAACCCAGTTTCCAGAAGTCTCTGCTCTTAATATATCCACTTCCATAGTATACTGGGACCGGGCCAGTGGCATATGGCGATATAACCCCCATTAATCCAAGTGTGTATGCAAGTGAATAAGCCGCTATTTGTGGTGATATACCCGGTATACCCAACGCAGTTGTAAGGAATATTGGATACAAGGCCGTTACATGGGCTGTTAAACTGGCGAACAAGTAATGTAGCCAGTAAAACAGCGAGACAACAATCATTAGCGCGATGAACGGGTCAAGGCCCTTTATAGTGGATGCTATCATGTCTGCCACGTATTTTACAAACCCAACCCTGTAAAGCCCATCGGCCATTGTCACAAGGGTTGCAAACCAGACGAACACGTTCCACGCCGATTTATAAGTTAGTACATCATCCCATGATGTTACAGACGTGATCAGCATTAATGAAACAGCAAATAATGCGACCGTCGTCGCATTCACATAGTCTTTTGCAACAATCCATAGTATTAGAGCTAACACAACTTCGCATAAAAACGCTATTTCCCTCTTAGTAATCCTAAATCCTACCTATTTTTCTCAACTCCTCTGAAGCCCATTTAGGTGCTTCCTCTGATCTCCGTATCTCGGGGGGATATAACATGTATGCCAGGATAGGTGTTGCTATGAATAATATAACACCAACCGGCAAGAAACCTATGAACCAGGTAAGCCAATCCATAGCTAGAAGAGTTCTGCTGAAGTACTACGGCAGAGGATACGTTGCTTTGCCGGCTAAGCAGGATTCATCGCTGAGAGCAAGACCGGATCTCGTAGCGGTACCAGTCGATAAATCGACTTGGAGGCCCCTCTACTCTAATGCTGTTGCCATAGAGGTAGAGTCCTGCAATGAGCTCGAGACCCACCCAGAGAACGTGGTTCACAACTGGCTGAAGGAATCCGTCAAGGACTTCGCCGAGGTCCACAGCTGGACGGATGAAAAATGCTTCGAGAAGCTCAGGCAACTGTACGAGAAGCACGGAGAAGTCCACGGAAAGGTGAAGATATTCTCGGTGAAGATAGAGAAGCCCAGTAAAATTGAGCAACCGGTTGTTCAGCCAAGTGCTAATACAGGATTAGCGGTTTCATCCACGGCTGATGAGAGAGCGAGAGTGATTGAGGTCCAAGGAAAGAAGTACAGAGTTGTGTTCAAGAGTATTGATGATGCTGTGAGGTTTGACAGGTTTAGTGGTATATCTGCTACACAAGTATCCATCAAAGGCTCTAGTGTTGTTATCTATATGAGGAGCCTTGGTAAGTCGATCACTATTCAAGCTGAGCGCGTGGATGAGCTCACCTCCTCCTCTTCTTGAACGCTGGTTTTACAACCGTGTACTTCCCCATCCTCATGGATTTGAGTACACCGTACTTCACAAGCGTATTCACCTTGAGCATTATTGTTCCCGGGCTGAGCTTAACCCCCTTCTCCAATATACATGTAACCAAATCAGACATTATTGTTCCATCACCTACACACTCAAGTATGATCCTGTATTCTGGTTTCCGCTCAATTAACACATCTGCTATATCGCTCACAGAGACCCC
>Ga0209080_1001708_pt1 | contig 10650 bp, 10 predicted proteins | sample JNZ110809AmetaG_FD_184123 | JGI IMG/M metagenome (GOLD analysis project Ga0209080, IMG submission 184123) | Hot spring microbial communities from Jinze hot spring, China to study Microbial Dark Matter (Phase II) - JNZ 110809A (SPAdes) (version 3) ...
TGATGTAGTAGTAGAGCACAACTCGACCGGCTTTATCGGAGACCCCTTGCTCGTTCGTTTTATCTATAAGCATGCGAGCCAGCTTGACCCAATTGTTCTTCGACTGTTCCCTAGCGTCACCCTTAACCTTCGAATATAGTGAAGCGTAGAACCACCTCCGCACTTTACTAATCGCTCCACGGACAGTCGGAGTGAGAGTTGTTCTAAATACTTGAATCTGTTCAGCCATCTTGACCGCTATCCATGGAGATAGATATATTCTTAGCGTGCGAGAAATCATCATCAGATTTATCGTGGTAACCGTCAATTAACGTCCTGGGAGGTAAACGGAGGTGAACAATGTCTAAGGAATTTCCTCAAGGCTGCTCATGTAGAGCCTCTATCCCGCTGGAGGCATGCAACATGTTAACTCTTCTAATGCCACCTGAAACGGTATAGATGTTAGATCCCCAATGCACCCTCTCCGGTTTAGAATTAACTCTTCACATTTTGAGTTGTGACGGTAACTTACCAGGGCTTGTCCTTCAGCTTGATCTTGTAGGCAATCACATTCGTTGCTAGATGTATTGGCGGGGTTATTAGGAATAGAATGATCGCAACCGAGGCTTCGATGTAACCGTAAACGAGGCTGTATAGTGCCAACGCTACGGCAAGGAATGCAAGCTGATCAAGTAGAGGAGCCGGAGCACCGCTGGGCAGACCCAACCTCCGTTTAATGAAGGATCCCATAGCATCGCCCAGCATAGTACCGAACGACAGCGGGACTGCCTCACTAACGCTGAGCAAACCATACAGTGAGAGAAGATAGCCTACGAGGAGGCCGGCAGCGACTCCCGAGACGAACCCCTCAATGCTTTTGCTGTCGCCGAGAAGCCTTCGCCCATCTATAAAAAATAACCCAAAGTCTAGAGGGTGCGTGCGGCGTAAGAGTTTAGCCACGATAACTGGAGTTGCGTTGGCCACGTAGCACGGAAGCGCTAGAGCTATGATGCGCTCCACGTGCCCTACGCGCGCACAGCGCATTTAACGATAACGCGGTCAGGCGAAGAGGAGTAGGTTTATACGTGAAGTAAAGCTGTACTTCACATGCTAGACCCATTCGAGGAATTTCTGAGGAGGGAGTCCAGTAAAGTCAGAGCTAGGAGAATAGGTTCTGCTACATTCATCGAAGAGGAGCGCCCAGAACGAAGGTACCACTTGCCGACAGACTTCATCGACGCGCTCTTCCTGAGGTCGGAGCCGGGCGAGCACATTACGGTGGAGAAAAGTTTAATACGGGAGATGAGATACCGACTAGAAGAATTGGAAAATGAAGTGAGACGTTTACGAATTAGAAAACGTGTTTTAGAAATCGCATTGATAGCAACGCTGATTGCGCTCATTTTAAGTTTCATTCGTTAACTTACCTGAGCGCCGAAAGATTTTACTAGTGACATACCCCTCATAGCGCTATGAGCGACCTGCAGGCGAGTGTCAAAAGGCTCGAGGAAGAGGTGAAGAACAGATTCGTGGGTAACGACGATGCGATTAGAGTGCTCACGCTGAACCTGCTGCACGAGAGATCTACTGCCCTCATTAGAGCGCCGAGGGGGAGGGGCAAGTCCACCCTCATGCTGCTTTTCCTTAAAGGTTTGTTCGGCGAGGATTTCATCGTGCTCTCCGGTGCATCTGAGATTAAGCGGGGTGAAGTAGTAGCGCGGCTCCACATACCATCCCTCGAGAAAGAGGGGCTTGAGCGCGTCATTTGGTCCGCTTTTGTGCGCGCTAAGGGTAAGGGAATCGATGAGGTGAACAGGCTCAACCCTTACACAGCCTCAAACATCTACCACCTGCTTCAGTTCGGCGAAGTATGGGCTTACGGGCAACGCTACGTCCTTGGTGACTTCGTGCTTTTGGCCAATGAGAACCCCGCTGATCCGACCACCTTCATCCATCCTCCGCCATTTTACGACAGGTTTGACGTATGCGTTAATTTATCTTCGCTTCCCCTAAGTGACAAGTTTAGACTGCAGAAGTTGGTCGAGTCCTACGGTTCCCTCATCGACACGATGCCCCAAGTAATAGACTTTGAAGCGTTGAGAGAGGCTCGGCGTGAGGTAAAGGAGGTCGAGGTCGACGTCGACCTCTTGGCTACGGTCAATGTACTCGTAAGAGATCTACAGGTGTGCATTAGAAGCAGGGATGTGAGCCGAGTCAAACCCCCAGCACTCTGCGAAGGCTGCCACTTCGTCCATGGAATCTGCAGCTCGATAAGAGAAGGCCCTAGCGAGAGAGCGACGCTTGTCCTGTACAACCTTCTTAAGGCCAAAGCCTGGATGGATGGGAAAGTCACAGAGGATGACGTATACCGGCTCGCTCCCTATGTCCTCATCCACCGGATGGAGCTTGTTAAGCAGGAGAGAGCACCGGAGGAGTTGGTAAAGCTCTTGCGAAGGCAGAGGGAGCTTAACGAGGAGAGGCGGGCTAGAAAGCAGTGGGCGATACTCAGCAACCTCTACAAATCCTTCAACAAGGAGCTGTACAGGCTGGCCGGCGAGATCGCAGTTGAGGATCTCGTTTTCGCGGAGGAAATCATAAAGCTGGAGCAAAACTGGGTTTCATCCGGCCTGCTGCAGCATGATCAAACTCTCACTGCAAGGTTGATGCCTGATGCTGCGCGCTAGCGATATTCGCGATCTCTTTGAGAGAGCCCGATCGGAGATGTACGTAACCCCCTCCCACGTAGTTATCAACGTTGGCAACCGTCGTCCCGGTATACGGGTCAAAGAGGGTGTCTTCGAAATTGACATCCCGCGGAGTCTGCTTGACGACCCTGAGGGAGGACCTATACTGCTCTGGTACTTTAGGCACGACCTAGCCCACTTGCACTACCTCCCGTACAATCTGAGGACCGTTCAAATGCTAGCTAGAGCGGCTTACGAGGAGGTCAGAAGCTGGGCACACGCGCACAACGCTGTGCGGTTACTGGCCGACCTTCAGATAGACCTCTTCTACCTTCCTCTCAAATTCAGGCAATTACCCTTCCACTTAACGTACGAGTTCTCATCGAAACCGAAGGGGGTCGATCTTCTGAGGTACGCCGCTTGCAAGCACATGTACAGGGAATCCATCCCCGATCATAGGATGGACAGAGACATCGCTTTCTACGGCTCGTTGCTCGCCGAGATCGTTCTCAGCCCACGCTCATACATCGCTAAGGTGAAAGCCGTCGCTACAATCTTGAAGAGGTTGCAGGCAATGGGTAAACTGGAAAGGCTTCCAAAGACGGCCGGTGAAGGAATTCCGTTAAGCGAAGACTTGGAACACGATCTCCTCGCCGAGGCTAGAGAAGTCATGAGGGGGTTGGGTAGGGACGAGGCTAGGGAGCTTTTCAGGCACTGGGTTAAGGAGAGGGTAGATTTCGATAAAATAAAGCATGACGCGGAGAAAGTGCTGGAAAAAATCACGACGCAGCAAACGGGAAAGGTAGATCAACGGCTTACGGAGGAACAAATCTCGAGAGAGCCCCTTAGGGGGGAGGGGGAGGAGCCGGAGCTGCCCTCCAAGCTCTCCAAACCTGCAGCTAAGGTTGCAAACCTTGAAGAGCTGCTGTGGAAAGCCATGTGGTATCGGGCTAGAGCCGAAGAGTTCCTCATCACCTACGGTAGCCGCCGTAGAGGCGGCACCTGGGCGATCTACGCCTACTCGGACATGTGGAGCGTGGAGGACGACATTGAAGATCTAGATCTCGAGGCAAGCTTTGAGGAAGGCCCACTGATCCCGGAGGAAACGACGTTGAAAGATGTCAATGTTCCATCGCCTTCCGGCGAAGTGTTGATAGAAGAGCAAGCGCCTTCTGTGCTTGTAGTGCTCGACACCAGCAGAAGCATGCAGGGCTCGATCGATGATGCTACCGTCGCGGCGTTCGCGGCATATCTCAGCGCGAGGCGACAGGGTGGGCGCGTGTCAGTCCTGAACTTCTCTACCAGGTACCTGGTGGCCGGGTGGGATGAGCCAGAGATAGTGAAGGATCTCGTGCTTTCCTTGCCACAGGGCGAGCTTACGATTCTTCCCCTCGCAGCCATTAACGCTCAGCTAGCCGAGTTGGAGGCGGGCGAGAGCGCGCTTGTGATCATCGTGACCGACTGCGGGTGGCAGAACCTTCGTGAGGCATTAGGCTTCCTTGAGAGAATAGCAGCTGCAGGACACCGTGTAGTCGTGCTGCACATTGAAGGGTGGAAGTATCCAAAGAGCGTTGAGGCGGTGTCGCAGGCTAGAGGTGTTACTTTGTATAGAGTCCGTGAACCATCCATGTTGAAGCACCTAGCTGTTGCTGAAGCTGAGAGAGGAGTGGCGATTAGGAGTAGGACTTAAGTTAGTCCTGAGCTTGAAAGCCCAGCTTCTCAAGAGCCTCTTTTAACGCTTTTGAGCGGCGCTCGTTGCCGGAAGCCTCTGCTAACTCCAGCTCCCCCCTCAGCATTTCGTACACCCGCTTCTTTGCTTCGTCAGGAGCCTTCTCCACCAATTCTCTCAGTTTGTCCAGCTCCCCCCTAACGATTAAGTCGAGAATAAATTTGTCCAGAGAAACAACGCGCACTTTCACCCCTTCCTTTACCATTACGAAGCCCGCCTCGTAGTCCACTTCCACGCTTACCTCCCCCGCTCTACGGCGCCTCAACTCCTCTAGAGCTGCCGCTGAAACCACCTTCTCCAGCCCATAGACGGATGCGGCCTTCTCAACCTTTTCGATGGCCTTCTGCCCCTTAGCGTAAACCTCCAGAAGATCCTTGATCTCAAGGGGTAGCTCGTACTGCGTCCCGCCGATGATTATCGTAGCCTTCAACCCCTTCACCCTTCTCGTCGGCATTCTCACGTCGAGGAACCCATCGTACGTGAAAATCGGCACGACCTCACTCCCCCCGTCGGGGAACACTACCTTTGCTCCCTCATCCCACAGCCGCGCGCTCACTTCGCCCAGCACCAGGTGTGGGCCGCTCTCGAATGCCGGTGCGCTTAGGTCTTCTGCTAGCACACGCGCTGAATCTTCTACGCCTCCCGCTACCTCAAACACTCTGAATTTCAACCAGCCTCTCGAAGTCTCAAGCTCCACAACTCCGATCTCGCGCAGAGGAATTAGACCTAGATTCTCTAGAGCCCTCTTAACATCATCCTCACTAATATCGGCTGCCACGCCAATCCAAGGCATTGAGGTTGAGGTTCTTCGAGAAATAATAAACGTAGCGCCGATCAACAGTTTTATCTTTGCGCGCTACTCTCTACTCGATGAGAGAAGCGCTGCTCTACGAGAAGGTAGGAGGCTCTAAAGTCCGCTGTCTACTCTGCGAGAGGCGCTGCTTGATAGAGAGTGGAGCGCGCGGTTTCTGCCGAACTCGTGTTAACATCGATGGTACGCTGTACACGCTCACCTACGGTAACCTATCAGCGTTGGAGTCAAGGCCGATCGAGATTAAGCCCTTCTTCCATTTCTGGCCCGGTTCAACGTCTCTCACGTTCAGCAGCTGGAGCTGCAACTTCACGTGCCCCTGGTGCCAGAACTGGCACCTCTCCAAAGTTGAGCCGGACGTCAGCGGGGTTGAGCGGATACCTCCCGAGCGCGTGGTTGAAATAGCGTCCAGGCGCGACGAGGGTGTTTGCGTAAGCTTTAACGAGCCTACGCTGCTGTTCGAGTACAGTATCGATGTGTTTAGACTCGCAAGGGAGAGAGGCCTCTACTGCACCTACGTGAGCAACGGCTACATGACGATAGAGGCTCTAAAGATGCTGCATGAGAGCGGTCTCGATGGTTTAAAGATAGACGTAAAGGGTGGGAAAGAGGAATACCGAAAGTACAATAGCGCTGACGTTGACGTTGTTTGGCGTAACGCTAGGGAGGCAAAACGGCTTGGTATTCACGTCGAGATAGTCTATTTGGTAGTTACGAACGCGACGGATCGCGAGGAGGTCGTATTGGATACCATCGAACGCCATCTCAAAGAGCTGGGGCCTGATACTCCCATCCACTTTACTCGCTACTATCCGGCCTACCACTACCATGAGCCTCCAACGAAGGTTGAGAAGTTGGAGTGGTGCTATGAGCAGGCAAAGAAGGCTGGCGTCAAATTCCCCTACATTGGCAACGTACCTGGCCACCGCTACGAAAACACGTACTGCCCCGAGTGTGGCGAATTGCTGATTAAGCGCCACGGCTATCGTGTTATCCGGTACGCCTTGAGCGATAACAATCGATGCCCACGCTGCGGCGCCGAAGTGCCGATCGTTGGGCGGTACGTTCGAAAACAGGCATTTTCGTTTTGGTGAAGGAACGAAAAGGCTATTTGCCAGAAGAGATGCTCGGGTACGTGGCCGTGTGGAAACCCGATAGGCTCCGCTTTGGCCCAGCAGGAATCCCAAACAGGGCTAAAACGAGGAGCACGAAGCACGGCGTGATCGAGGTGAAGACCCTCGGGCTCGATGCGATGGAGATCGAGTTCGTGCGAAGGATCAGCCTAACCCAAGCGGCTGCGCGGGAGGTCGAATCGATCGCTAGAAACCTAAATGTTGCTTTGACTGTACACGCCCCCTACTACATCAACCTTGCGTCGCCCGATCCGAGCAAGGCTAAAGCGAGCGTAGAGCGCATCTACCAGTCTGCCGTAGTGGGAGCTCAAGCGGGAGCGTGGAGCCTCTGCTTTCACGCTGCCTACTACATGGGCAGGGAGAGCGAATACGTATACCAGGTAGTGAGGGAAACGCTGAAGGTTATCGCAAAAAGGCTACAGGATGAGGGTGTCGCGATCTGGCTTAGGCCCGAAACAACGGGTGCACCTACGGAGTTCGGCACACTGGAGGAGCTGATCAGGCTCTCCAGCGAGCTGGAGATGGTCCTCCCCGTAGTTGACTTCGCTCATTTACACGCGAGGAGCAACGGCCTCTTCAACAGTTATGACGAATTCTGCCGCATCTTGACTGCCTTAGAGGATGGCCTCGGGAAGGTAGCGCTCCAAAACATGCACATGCACGTGTCGGGGATCGAATACGGTGAAAAGGGGGAGACCCGGCACCTTAATCTGCGGGAATCCGACTTTAACTACGAGAGTCTGATGGTTGCGCTGAAAGAGTTTGGAGTCAAAGGAGTCTTGATATGTGAGAGCCCTAACTTGGAGGAGGACGCTCTGCTCCTGAAGGAGACGTACGGGAAAATCTCCACCAAGTGACGCTGAGACTAGGTGCGTAAGCTTCGATGCCCCCCTTTAAGACTGCCAGCAGCTCCGGAGGGTTGACCACAGGACCCGGGAAGAGGTGATGATCGTCGGTGGCTAACCTGGGGCATGCCAGATTCACGTAAAGGCTACTACCCCCAAAGTTCTCGAGCGCCTCTCGAGACACGTCGTCAAACGCAACAACGTTTACTTTGTAACCTTTAGACTTTAGAACCTCCCATAGGATACGGTACTGCCTAGCTGTTAGCCGTTGACCAGGCTTCAGCGAGACAACGAGTGTGGCGTTCCTAGCCTCAAGGGCCAAGCTTAAGTGAGAGAGCCTTAAAGCAATCACTTTCTTGACCTCCCTATCAACATCGCGTATTGAACTGGCATAGGGATCAACGGCATACGTCTTTACGCCGGTGGCCAACGCCACGCCAATCGCGTGAAAAACGCCTCCTGCAATCACGAGGAAGGCGTCAACCGCCTTGCTCAGATTTTCGGCCGCCCTTTGATCGCACCCCACGATGAGCCCCTCCTGCATAAACGGATCAGGGCTGCGAGAGGTTAGAGCCCTGAGACCTTGCTCGCCGAGTTTGCGAACCACGCTCGAGAGAGCGTGCACGTGTTGCACGCTGGCTACAACGCCCACCGTCCTAATCCCTTCCTCAACCAGCTTAGAAGCTGCCTTAGCGGCTACCTCCTCAAGATCGATGAGAGACCTACCTGGTACGAACAGAACATTCCGAGGGGGCTTGAATCGCACTGGACCATGGTGTCCAATGTGCACCAACGCTTCGCATCCAGCGCGCTTCACCTCATTTAGAGCTACGTCGCAACCTCCCCAGCAGTGGCTGGCTGAAAGCACCACATCGAAACCTTTGGAGGCGAGCGATTCCGCTAGCCTTCGGGCGCAAGCCTTCAGTCCGTCGGGTGCCTGCAGTAGGAGGCTCCTGTAACCGAAGCGCCTCGCCCATTCAATGACACGCTGCTCCTCAAGATCGTAAGCACATTGCATGGCTGCCCTTAAGACACCGGCCTCCAGACTAGCCCCAGCTCGTCAGCGAAGGCGTACGCCTCCTCGAGTTCCCTTGGGCTCGGCCTCCGTGCAACTTCTCTATACTTCTCCGGGTAGAAGGCAACCAGGTGTTCGGGCCTATACTGATCCATGATGTTCACCAGTGCTCGCGGGCAGTTCTCGCTGATCCACTTGAGAGCAGGTTTCGTGCAGCACTCCACGTGGTTCGGTAAGACCAGGTGGCGGATGATCATGTCCCCGCTATCGTGGGCCATCTTGTGGTTCCGGGAAACGACTTCAAAGTACCTGGGCACCTTTGAGAGCCTCAACGCGCACTCATCATTACCATACTTGAAGTCGGGAAGCCATATGTCTATGATGTCCAGCAACAGCTGAAGAGCTTCCACAGACATGTACATGTTCGAATTCCAGAGGAGCGGTACGTTGACGTCCATGTACTTTAGAGAAGACAGGATCACGTGCAACTGTTGATCCGGGTTCCCACCAACGTAGTTGATATTGCGGGCCCCCTCCCTGCGCAGCTTGGTGGCAATCGCGGCGAGCTCTCTGGGGCCAACGGGTACGCCATTCAAGGGGTTCGTGGAGATATCCCAGTTCTGGCAGAAAACGCACTTGAAGCTGCAGCCAGTGAAGAAAATGGTTCCGGAGGGCACGAGGGGGGCTTCCTCCCCCATGTGGAGGAAAGCCGAAGCAACCCTCACTTCGCTCGTGAGACCGCAGACTCCTTTCTCACCTTGAGTTCTGTCGACACCGCACCTCCACTCGCACAACCTGCAAGCCTTGATCAGCTCTGAGGCTATGTCGGCCTTCAGATCTATCAGGCTGTACTCGGGAGCAGGAATCTTCGACAAGGCGTTTACGTCCTCCTCCACCCTCTCGTACAGCTCTCTCTCCTCCTCAACCTTCTCCCTGTGAACGCGCCACATTTCCTCAAGTCCGACATTCTTCTCCAGCTCCACAGGGACGCGCTTCGCTACCCTGTATCGGGCTGGCCTTCGGTCGGACATCACCCCGTAGTAGTGTGAGAGCCTCCTCTTCACTTCCTCGTTTTCCCAAACCACTAAGGCGTCAGGGCGTAGGCTCAGCAACCGCCACATCAACTTAAAGTGCAATCACGAAGCTTTTAAGCAATTGCTTCCATGCCCTGCGCGTGAACGGAACTAGAATAAACTTCCCCCTGATATTGATCAACTTCAAGTGCTACCGTGAGGCGAGCGGCAAGCGCGGCCTCGAGCTGGCGCGGGTCGCTGAGCAGATAAGTAGGGAGACTGGCGTCTGCATAGCTGTAGCACCCCAGCTCACGGACCTCGCCTTCATCGCATCCCAGGTTGAGATACCAGTCTTCTCTCAGCACGTAGACGATGTGGAACCGGGTAGCCACACGGGACACGTGACGCTCGAGGCGATTAAAGACGCCGGTGCGGTAGGCACACTCATCAACCATTCCGAGCGGCGTGTGCGCGCTGATCAAATCGACGTCGTGGTTAAAAAAGCGCGTACGTTGAATCTAACCACCGTCGTGTGCACTAACACCCCCGAAGTTACAGCCGCAATGGCCGCGCTGGGCCCAGACATGGTAGCCATCGAACCGCCCGAGCTCATCGGCACGGGAATCCCCGTATCCAGAGCTAAACCCGAAGTAGTCACGAGCTCCGTTGAGCTCGTGAGACGCGTTAACCCCCAAGTCCGAGTGCTCTGCGGAGCTGGTATCACAACCGGCGAAGACGTAGCAGCCGCCCTGAGACTAGGCACTGTGGGCGTCCTCTTAGCGTCAGGTGTCGTGAAAGCGAAAGATTGGAGGAAGGCCATATTCGACTTGATCGAGCCCATAATCAAAAAGTGAGCCGCAACAGCTTTAAGCCGAATTACCTTTATCTTTCAGGGCCCGTGGCCTAGCATGGAAAGGCGTCGGCCTCCGGAGCCGAAGAACCCGGGTTCAAGTCCCGGCGGGCCCGCCAACAGAAATCATCAAGTTTTGTGTGAAAAATTAACTCCTCTACGTACTCAGTTTAAACGAGCAGAGCCGCTTAACAACCTCCGGATCTCTATGCGAAAAGAAGGCACTTTCCTTCCTATCCAATGTCCTGATTTTCTCAAGATCCTCTCTATCCAATTCAAAGTCAAAAACGCTTATGTTTTCTATCATTCTTTCCTTACGAACAGTTTTGGGAATAGTTGCAATTCCTCTTTGTATCAACCATCTTAGAATGATTTGAGCAACTGTTTTACCATGTTTTTTAGCTATTGATAGCAGAACCTCATTTTGAAAGATGTTGTACCTACCCTCAGCGAAGGGGGCCCAAGCCTCAGGTTGAATTTTCCATTTCCTCATAAACTCGACCGCCTCCTCCTGTTGATGGAAGGGGTGTATCTCAACCTGGTTCACAGCCGGGATCACTTCGTGATGACAGATTAGATCCATCAAGCGAT
>Ga0209080_1001714_pt1 | contig 10634 bp, 10 predicted proteins | sample JNZ110809AmetaG_FD_184123 | JGI IMG/M metagenome (GOLD analysis project Ga0209080, IMG submission 184123) | Hot spring microbial communities from Jinze hot spring, China to study Microbial Dark Matter (Phase II) - JNZ 110809A (SPAdes) (version 3) ...
GAATTAAATTAATTTATTCATTACAACTATTTGTAACGTTCTTAATCAGAGTATATTTGGTTGAATTGAGAAGTCGAAATTTTCAATTTAATGAAAGGAGAAGAGCAATTCGTTAAATTGAAAGTTGAAACTTTACAACTTAATTCAAGGGGACGCTTCCAGGTAAATTGAGAGTTTGCCAATTCTTGACAAAGACCTGAATTGAATGAATTGTAGGTTGAAACTTTTGTTGTCAGTCTTTTTAATCGAAAGCGGTTTTCTGAAATCATTTTGCTTTGATTGTGGAAAAATCCCTTATTCCTGAATGAACGTGGGTGTCCCTTTAACTTTGCATCCACGAATTATTTTTTTAATTCTTTCCTTTAGATTAATTGAGCACATTATGTATAAGGCCTGGTCGACAAGTTTTAGGATTGAACGCTGGCAATCCTCCTCGAGTTTTTCAATCATTTTTTGGTCATACTTTGAGAGCCATTGTTTGATGAAGTCCATCCACTGAAGGTAATGCGTCAAATTTAACGTTTCCCAACTCCTTATGAGCTCAAAAGTTTTGGCTATGGCGTTGTCGATTAGGGGAAAATAGTACGGTTGAGAATGCATGCAGGATTTTTATTGTGCCCATTGGTTCCTTGTTATTTATGCCCAGCTCTCTTAACTTATCATTTAGGTCGCTGAAAAGACCTGCGATTTTATCTCGCTCAATTTCGTCTTTAACTAATTTTTTGTTCTGGAAATATTTGATTTCCTGCTTTTTCTGTTTTAGAAAGTTTCCGAGTTCCTTAAAGTATTCATCCAATCTGAATTCGGGCTTTTTTCTGAAATACTCCTTAAATCGTTGAAAATTCCATACAAATAGATATGGTGCCAGCGCAAAACCGATGTTTTCGATTTCACCTATTTTAAGGTATTCTTCAATCATCGTTTCGAATTGAGCTTTAATTTCTTTTTTTTCTTGTTCTCTAACCCCAAAGACCCCATAGTCAAGGTTTCTCATTAAATTGTTTAATCTCTCTATATCTTTGCTTTGAACGATGAAGGTCGATGAGTCCAGCCACTGCTGAATCCAAGAAGTCGTGAGGGGATAAGCATCATAATACCCCTCTGATCTTTCAAAAATTTCATGGAACGTCCTTATCCAGCACTCAAACTCATCAATATCCAGCAAACCAATTCACCCCCGGCCATTCTCTTTTGATCTTAATGGTTAAGGAGTTCTTAATTATTTCTTGGCTTATTTTTTTAACGTATCTTTTGGTAAGATAGCACAAATGGCTTGTTTGTTGCTTCTATTCCTAAAATGCCAGCCTTTCCGACTGTTGCACCGTACATCGCTACAGGCAAAGCCCTTTGGGAGGCAGCTTGGCTGAATTTTTTAGTCCAGTTAGCAATTTTTTCTCACAAAAGCGGAACTCTCAAAGTGTCAACGCCCCATCACGGGTAAAACGCCTATTACCAAAGGCAGACCACAAACGCTCATTAACGACTCAATACCCAGCTCTGAACCTTAACTATATCGAGCCTCCTACCAATTGCTTTATTTTCTGCAGCAATCCTTGCCTTGAGAGAAGGGAAAGAGTTGAAATGAGCCTAATTTGTCATCGAGTTTTGGCAAAAGTACTTCTATTCCGACAACCCGCCCCATTTCGTCAAGGTCGAGGATCACGTTATCCGCCAAGGGTTCGGATTCGGCTACCTTTCCCTTTCTAAGCTTTACATACATCGCATTGACCTTCGGATCGAATTCAACCGATACCATATCTCTTCAACCCCGACCCCTCAAATTTCCTGAGTCCTCGGTTAAGCCAATTTAATAAAAAGCTTTTTCATAACTTCTTTAACGAATTCCAGGTCTTCATGAGCCAAATTCTCGCTCACAGGATTGGAGTAACCGGAGTGCAATACTATTGACCTTCCCGTATATTTTTCTCTTAGTTTTCTTGCTAGTTCGCTAGCCTCTTCTTCTTTCCAGCCCTTCTTTCTAACCAAAGATTCTTTGAGTCTTTTAACCCTATCTTTAAAATCGCCTTCGGGCTTTTCTCCCAACTCTTCAAGCTTCAAATTAATGAGGTTCTCTAATAACGAAAGAGCTAAAGCGCTTATAGCCCAGTTTTGATCTAAGTTCCCAGATATATTGGTTGTAAGTTTAATCAGTTCAGCTATTGGCATGACCATTCCGTAGCGATTTTCTAAAAATCCTTTAAATCCTTTTTCAAAGAGAGTCGCGATTGGTTTAACATTAGATTCAATAACTTTTAACCTATTTTCGATGTTTTCGACTTTTTTCAGAGCTTCAACCGCTTCTGGAAATCCTTTCTGTAAATGATGAATATTGCGATACATTAAGCTTATTAAAGCGTTATGTGAGGGTACAGGGATAAAGTCATTCCTAACTTCTCCACTTCTTTCAATCCATTTCTGTACTTCTGTTAATGAAAAACCCTTCACAACAGGTTCTATAGGCATTTCATAATTTAATAAGCTTACACGGGTCTGCAATGTTATTTCTAAGGATGGTTGAAAATTAGCAAGTCCTGACATTGTCTCTTTTATCTTTCTTATTTCATTAGCATGAACATCCATCATACGAAGGAAAGCTTCAATCGAGAGTACTTCTTTAGGTTTAATCACGCTGTTTACATGGTCGCCAACATAGAGATAATTCCCGAAGTCATATGAATATCTATTTATTCTTAAATTTGCCACGAAAGTGTAAAATGGTATCTCAACCTCCCAGGGATTTACGATTTTAAGGGTAATTTTGAAATAGGGAAAGAAATCGCCAAGCTCAAAATCGAACCATTTCAACCAAGCATACTTCATATTTCCAACCTTCCCATCGAAAATTGCCCTCAATCTATGCGCATCCGATCAACTTGCTGGTTTTCTCCAGCAAATCCAAAGTCTCGTTCCATCTTTCCCTGAACGTTTGATCATCCAAATGGCCTTCGTAGAAGTGCTCATGAAGCGGCTGCGCTTTATCAAGTAAGTCCCTGAATTTCTTTTTAAGCCCGGGCTCCACGTTGCTCGTTATGAACTTCTCAATTTTGCCTCTGCTCCAGTGCATTATCGGCAGGTGCTTTATCGCTGCATAGTACTTGATAAGCGCAAGAACGGCGGCATAGAGCTTCTCACCGGCCTGCCTGAAGTCTTTATACCTATAGAACTCCCTGGCCTTTTCCAGATACTCAATATAAAGCCTGTAGTATTTCTCAGCCCTCTCAGCCGGATCCCTGTCTATATTTTTAAGCTCATCGATAACGTCGTTTAATTCCCAGCCGGTCACTTCAGAGATCTCCTTCAGCCAGCCCCTATCCTGTTCGTTGAGCTCCCTGCCCTTAAAGAGCTTCGCAGCCAGAAGCTGAAGTTCGGGGCAATCAAATTGCTCATGTGTGGAGCTTTCTCTAGGAACGGGTTCTTGAAGAACCTCGTAATAGTCAGATTTATCAGAGTTTGCAAACACAGTGTAAGTGCTTCCTACGCTGATAGGCCTCGCTGCGACTTGCCCCCCCTTAGCGCTAATGCTTGATGCCGTAGTGTCGAAACTTACGTAACGGAGCAAGCCGACTCACCCCCTTAGAGGTTTCCAGGAAATCTTTACTATCCATGAGACCCAGTACAATGGCTCATCATGTATTGTCTTGTAACTCATGTTGCGCGAAGCCATAACCGGTTCGGCTACAACTCTAATCCTGAATGTGCCCTTAGATGATGCGAAGTCCTCCTCGGTAACCGCTGGCTTGAACTCGATGATGTCCATGATTTCCCAGCCATCTGATGGTGGTTCTGGAGGGGCCAGAGGCTTGGACGCTACAGCCTTCTTCAATTCCTCAGGAACGTATTGCGTGGATATACCGCCTGTTATTTTCACGTCAAAATTCACCCCTCCGAATGGAGAAAATCCTGCTTCTTTGATGTGGATGATGAATACCCTGAGCCTGATGACTGTATTGTCGCAAAGCTTTAATAATCCATCACCAAGCTTCTCCGCAGACATCGCGACCCCCAAAACTAACCCCAAACTAGAAATATTAATTTTTTATCTTTCGACAGCCAGCTTTTCACCTTACAGCTCAACGCTAACTTAGCAAAGTAGCTTTTGTTATCATTTTGTCTATTGTTGATAGGAGCCCGATCAGGCGTTTAGGATTCTTCTCTGCCTGGACTTTCCTTAATCGCATCTTCTATTTGCCGAATTTCCAGAGGATGAAGGGCACACCCTTCTCGGCAAAGGGCCATCTTTTCACGAGCTATTTTGAAGCATCGGGAATCTTCTTTCTAACCCTTTCCAGAATGTAAGTGAGGGGTGTGAGTTCCGGATGAGTGAGGAGTTTTCCGACTTCTATTGCCGTCAGACCTATATGCATCGATGCCTCCACAATTTTTGACCTTCTGTACTAGCTCTTTCGCTCCTCGTTTATCCTCTCCGTGATGACTTCGCCCAGCTTTTCATATGCCTCAATCATCGCCTTTAAATCATAGCTCGTTGCAGCCTCCTGAAACTCGCCCTGCAGTCCGCTCAGCTCATCATCCGGTCCCCTTTTAAGATAGCCCCTGACGTCGTCCGGATCCGGACTGGACACGAAATCGCATTTGATGCCTTTCTCCGTCGCAAGGGAAAAATCAAATGGCGCGGGGATTTCCTCGGGTTTCAATCTCAGGAGTTGTATAGCTTTTCTGTCTTTGTCGGAGAGATAGAATGTGCTTAAAAGACCATGCAGGCATGGATCTACAAGGTAGTAATGATATAGCCCAAGTAAACTATGCCCGAGCTCAAGATCCTTTTCCATAAGCTTTAAGCAAATATTACTCAGCTCCTCAAACCCAAACAGTCGAAGATCATACAAACGTGAGGTTATTACCCGTATAAACGTATCTAAATCATGATGCGCATACTCGTATTCGCACTAAAGTCTCAGCGGTAGTCTTCATCACTTGGTATTCACTTGCAGCTCTTACAACACGCTCATCCCTTAACTACTTTAAAGCCAACTCTCTGAGGACATCGTATATCGGGAAACTTTCGTTAGACCTGACCCAAGCCTCCTCGACAAAGAACTGCACGGCCATTCTAGCAGCGATGCTGTCTATTGGGATCGCGTCAGATTCTACGTTAAAGTAGTTCATTAATGACATGGCTGATGCAAGTTGCAAAGCCCTCCTTTCCAACCTCATCGAAAATGGCACAACCTTGACGTCTCCAAGATGTTCTAAGACTAGGTTTGTGGTATCTTCAAGTATTTTTAACACCTCATCTGTTATGAGAACTTTCTTATTACGGAATACTTCGGCCACTAATGGGTGCTTGATCTGTATAGCGTAAACCAGCGTTAGATGATCGCGAATCTTGGGCGCTAGTTTCATCTTGTCTCTCATTTCTCCAAGCATCAGGGACCGTTGACTTCTTGATAGCTCCCGATACTTCTCCTTCGTCAACCTGTGGAGTCTGCAGAGCATCCTATCTTCTATAGCGTTAAAGTTCGGATCCCTAACTGTTACCTCATAGCCCCTTTCGTAAACTTTAGTGTTGTAGTTGACACTGAAGAAGGAGTTAAAGCGATACGGACCAACGGTATAACTTTTTGTTTCATATCTTATTATACCCCTCTCCATGGCAAGCTTAAGCGGCTCCACCATGCCCCGATACTTAAACCAGTCATTGAACTCCGTTACAATGAAGTTGAAGCGTCTGCCAACGTAGGCTTCTCCTATGGCTATGAACATAGCAGGGGTCATTCCACCGCAATATCTATTTACCCCCGGTAGGCCGTGGGCTGGAACTCCTAAATCCTCATTTCCGAGTATCATGTCCTTAATGGCGAAGGTTTTACCAGTGCCTGGTTCGCCAAAAAGGGCCAGATTAAATCCTGTATTCAGCGCTTTATACCCTTCTTTACCTATTACCTCAGCATCGCATATTGAATACTGCTGTGTTATGCTCAGTAAATGATCGAAGAATATTACTGGACCAAAAAGGTCCTGTAGATAGCCTAATAAGTATGATGGAGACATCCTTTTCCCAAACTCCACAGTCTCTTCAAGCCTGTTAGATACCAATTCCCTTAGATAGCTCTGGAATTCTTCCTCCATCCGTATCACTTCGAGGAACTCTCGCTCTGCTTGGGGTGTGCTCAGCTTAGGGACAGGCTTGGCTTCAAATTCGGATAAAACTTCAATTACTGCCGGCTTAACTTCTTCGGGCATGGCCCACTTTGGATATTGCCTCGAGCCAACTTCCCAAGCCAGGTCCCATTTATCTCTAAGCTCAGCTATTAAATGGGATGGATAGAGTCTCTCTCCATATATTTCGCTCGCTCTAACGGCTATAGCTCCAAAATGTGCCTCCGTAACTTCCGTCAATGCCTTTAATAGTGCGTAGCCCTTCTTTCCATGAACTTTAAGTATTTGCCTCACACTCTCTTTAACCTCTTCCCAAGCACCTACACAGTAAAATGTTCCTTCTTTAACAGTGTAATATTTGCCCTTGAATGAGTAGTAGTCCTTTAAGGGTGACAATTGGATCATGAGTTCAAGCAGCTCATCTGTAACGGTTTTAGCCAGCTCCTCAATGTTTATCGGCTGATCTAGTGGTAGTTTCCCTTCAAAAACCTGCTCGATTACCTTAGACTTAACTTCGTTGGGCCAGTTCCATTCTAAGTATGGAAGGAACCTCTTAAGAAGTATAACCCTCTCCCTTAATTTATCCCCATAAACAGGTTCGGCCATAGTAAACACCTAAAGCCCCAACAGCTGCGATACGATCTCATCTATTTCAGCAATCTCCTTTTTAACAGCTTCTCTGGCCTCTTTCCTTAAGCTAGCCACACTTATCTTCATAAACCCTAGAGACGAAACCTTAATATGACATTGCTTACTCAGTTCGACCAGTCTTCTGTGTAACGGATCGTTTTCATTAAATCTAGGTATTGGGAAGTTAAAAGGCCTTCTCTGAATGTGTCTTTCACCTAGAAGCCCTCTGGGTTGTAGGGGTTTTATTAAATTATTAATAACATTAGAGTTAAGAATGGCGCAAAGATAATGGGCCTCTGCTTCTTTATCTGTTTCGAAGAAGAACGACATGTAGTCTACAATGAAACCTTTTGGCGCTATTTTAGCTTTAGCGACTCGAAACTCTGGTAATGCGTGTTTATCTATAACGCATGACGCTATATTTGTTCCACTTCCATTATAAAGGACAATATACCTTTTACTAGGATTCTGGTTACTAAGCTTATTCATATAGTTAAGCCAAGATACTACATTAGGATAATTAGTAAGGGCTTTCTTTGTCCCCCGTTCCTGCCAAAGCTTTTGTGCTTTTTCAACCCACTGTGAAATATAAGTGGCGCCTATATTTCTCAAAGCAATAGTATCAAGCAACTCGTAGCTTGTTTGAGCTGGCTTAACTGGTAGAATTATAGGCCTCAACTTAACGTAACCAAAAGGAAGTATGTCGCCACCTAATAACGTTGCATATATAAACTCAGCTTCCACATTTCCCTTAAGTTCTATGTCTTTCCAAGGCTCCTTAGCATTTTTAATTACATCTTTCGATGTTTTAACCGCCGGTTTTAGTATCTCTATTCCCAAGATTGGATGTGTATCAAACTCGATAAACCACAAACTTCTAGGAACAATCGTTGCCCCTTCCTTGACCTTGTCATAGTACCAGCTATGCTTGGTGGAAATGGAGGGGGGCTCGTACATGTAGTCTTTAGCTGTAAGGTATTTAATAGCTTCAATGATCTTAATATTCTTCTCAGGTAATTTTCCAACATACTTCCTTGCAAGAACGGGATATTTTGTTTCACCGCCTTTAACTGCTATCAAAACACAGGATGGGACTTTGAATAATGGCGACACGTCTTCCAAGTCAAATATCTTGAGGAGCTCCATTTTTGGTTTTTCAAACTTTTTAAAGTTTACATGATGAAATGCGCCTGTTAAAACGCTTCTTGGCATCACGAACGCTATTAGACCTTCATTCTTTAAGTAAAGGTCACTCGATCTGCAGAAGAACAAAGTTGCAGCCTCCATATGAGTAAACAGGTGAACTTGGTCGCTCTCCAGCAACTCATAATCCAGCACCTGCTGTTTAAGAAAGTCCTGGTAGTTCTTGTTCTCGACGTATCTCATGGCTATCCAGGGAGGGTTGCCAGTGATCACATCGAATTTTGACTCCATTAACGCCATCGGGGCGTAGACGTTGCTGAGTATAAAGATCCATATTGAGTCCAGCCCCTTATCTATTAGCTCCATAATCGTGTCCAGCGTTCTCTCCAGGACTTCAAGCTCATCAATGGACAATTGCGCTGGAACTCTTCTTCTGAAAACCTTAAAGGCTTCGTCTTTATCTTCTCTGACTCTATAGGTGTATGCAGCATCCTTTAAAGCCTGAAGAACCTGATTTAGTACACCTTTTCGAAGGATTACATTTTTCGGTATTTGGATGCGGTGACCGTCTGCATCCACCTCGCAAACGGATATGTATCCTCCGGTAAGTTCAGCAATAACTTCTAAAACTTTTGGCATCTTTATGGAGTCTGCCACATAGACGGGAATCGTAATCGACTTTCCTGACTGTATTAGCTCCCCCAGAGCTATGAGATAGTTAGCTCTCGCAATTATCGTCGCCAATGGATTTATGTCAACTCCGGTCACGTTGCCAATGATAAACTCCAGGATTTGATCCGGCGATCTCCCCTCATTCTTAAGCTCCTCTTTGGCCACATGAATGGCGTTGCAGAGGAATGTCCCCGAGCCGCACGCTGGGTCTAAAATTCTTGGAAAGCCTTTGTTTTTCTCTTTCCATAGGCCAACGACCTCCTTTAGGATGAGTTGAACGAGCCATTCAGGGGTGTAATATTCTCCTATCCTGTGCCTTTCCCCTCGCTCAACTATTTCCTCGTAAATCTCTTTGAAGAAGTCTTCATCAATTTGAGAGAAGTCGTATCTTAGCAGCTCTCTGGCTACGTTATGGAACAGCTTTAAAGCTTTGCCAGCTATTTTTGGATGCATGATCCAGGCAAAGAAGTCCTCTTCAATGAGGTTCGTAATGCCATATGATGAGAAGTATTCGCCAGTTAAAGCTCTCTTTATACTCTCCTCCTTCACCAAACTATCTCCACTTAATTTTAAGTAAACTATCAGCTTTACTAAGGTGACTAGATAGGTATGGTCTATAAAGGAGTCTAGCTCTGGCTTGTTACCATAAACTATCTCCATGTTCCTAGTCCATAAATCAAGTTTGAGCCTCACATCCTTCTCATTCTCTACTTCTCTCCAGAGGCGCCGGAGTTCATCAATGGCTATAAAGTACGTCGGGCTACCCGGACCGAATCTATACTTTAGATCTTGGGCTGACGGTCTGATCCTGGGCTGAGAAAAGATGAAGGAGTCAAGCCATAAAATGCTCTCCTGTGGAGTCGCTACCGCGATGTTTATCGATCCTATTTCTTCTAGATTGACGACTCGACCATGTTCGAGAACTGGAGCATATGCTTTGAACTCTATGGCGTCCGTCGCTATGCCAACGTTCCTACCTTCTGGCTCCTTTTCATGCAACGACTGGAGATATTTTATTAGCTGTTGTTTAGCGTCGTCCAATTCCCTCCTTAGATCAACTTTTATCTCGAAAACCACATTTGAAAAGATGAGGTCGGCCCTTTTACTTCTCAATCCCCAAAGCCTGCTTCCAAGCCTGCTTTCAATACCGGGGATGAGTTCCTCCAATTCGACGTTAAAGAGATCTTCAAGTAAACGTGTTAGGACTACGAGTTTGGCCGGATGAGTACGGGCTTGACTCGCCTTCGCCATATATTCTTTAATCACGTTAGCAATTTCGTTTGCAACCCCCATTAATGTCACCTCATCGATTTGGAGTTGTTTTCATCACCCTTTTCTGATGACTCACCCCTGAGTCCACAAAAAACTTGTAGTTTATCTTAATATAATAATTTTTATTTCGACTCAAGAGATCAAGAAGATTTCTACTGTTACTCCTCCCAGCAAGCTGTGAGTGTTAAAGCCATATCTCCGCTTTGCGAACATGCTCACCGCTTCCTCGCTCGGGATCTCCACGATGTGATTGGCTTTGATCTTCTCCTAAATGGCTGCGGGATAGCTTCCTGATAAAAGACGGAACGCAGATCTTTCCATAGTTGTCGAAAGCATTTTCAGCTCTTTGCATCTCATTGTGTTGCTGTGTTGGAAGTCGTTTTTTGCTCACCTCCATTTTTGTTCACTCCCATTTTTACTCACCTCCAAATAGTTATATTGTGCTTATAAAGAGCAGTCAGAACTTCGCAATCGATGGTGTCGATCAGCGTTGCCATGGCGGTCATTTTTTAACTCGCTTCCAAGTAAATTGAGAGTTTGCCATTTTTTGACAAAGACCTGAATTGAATGAATTGTAAACTAATACAAAAGAAGGTGAATTGAATGAATTGTAAGTTACATCCCAATTCAAGGGGTATGTTTGGTTGAATTGAGAGGTTGATTTTACATCCCAATTGAGGGGTATAACCTTTGCAAGATCACTCCCCCATATATGCTTTTACATCCCAATTCAAGGGGGGAGGGGGGGTCGACTAAAACCATAGAAAAATTTAAAGATGAGTTGAATTTAAATTAAGATG
>Ga0209080_1001718_pt1 | contig 10612 bp, 11 predicted proteins | sample JNZ110809AmetaG_FD_184123 | JGI IMG/M metagenome (GOLD analysis project Ga0209080, IMG submission 184123) | Hot spring microbial communities from Jinze hot spring, China to study Microbial Dark Matter (Phase II) - JNZ 110809A (SPAdes) (version 3) ...
GGGCCGGTAGTTCAGTCTGGTATGAACGCCTGACTTGCACTCAGGAGGTCGGGGGTTCAAATCCCCCCCGGTCCACCAAGAAATTTGCCGCTTTCCTGAAATGGGGCTTAAAATGGGCTCTGTTTGTGGGGGAACATTTTGTCGTGCGGGACTGTCTTGGGACTGTCCTGGGATCGTCCCCGATAGGAGGATGCGTTCGAGGTATGCGTTTATGCCCATGCCTGCCTGTCGAGCCTTAGCCTTCAGCAACTCATAAACTTCCAGTTTGAGGGTTAAGCCGCACATGCCTGGTTTAGGCATTAGACCACCACCTCCCTAATTGGATTTTAGGGGTAACCATAACGCCTATCTAGACCTCCCTAGAATCTGCTCCCGGGTTAGGGGCTTTTCCTCCCAGCCGCAGGCTAGGCAGAATATTCGTATTCGCATGCGTCTAGGCGCCTATAAAGGGGTTCCCCACAGAGAGGGCAGAGCCAGCGCCCTATCCAACGCCCATTAACAAAAGCCCTAAAGCCTATCCTTTTAAGCCTGGAAATAGGCTTATTTTTGAATTTTCTTTTCCGCGGCATATGGGGTCGCCGATGCCGGCTGGAGCCCACCTTTTTCCCTGTTAGGGCCTCCTAGAGGGAGAGGCTATTCCAGAAGATAGGGAGGTATCTTTTTCGATAGCCTAGCCCTCCTAGCGCACTAGGGTCCTAATGGATTATTCTGGAGCCCCTGAAAAGGTTGGCTGTTTGGGTGTTTGGCTGGATAGGGTTTACTCTGGGACTGTCCCCATAAGATGGGCGTTCAAAGACTACCTCCTTTACGCTTATTCCCCAGCGCTTGGAAGTCTCCCTTGAGGGTGAGGTCTCAGGGTCTAGGCTTTTTTGGTTTTCGGAGAAGTCTCATAGCTGGCACTTTTCTAGGATTTGTTCTAGGGCTAGGGGAAAGGTTTAGAATTAACATAGATAGAAGGGGGTTCTGTGTTAGAAATTCTTTTATCCTTAGTGGATCAGATCTTAGATTATGCCCATAGTTCATGTATATGTATGGAGGGGTTTTTCAAACGAGGCTAAGAAGAGGGTGATAGAGGGTATAACTAGGGTTTTTACTGATTTGGGTATTCCTGCTGAGGCCGTTGAGATAGCTATACATGAGGTTCCTATGGAGAATTGGGGAGTAGCTGGGGAGCAGGCCAGCGAGAGATTTAAATATGTAAGGATACCTTAAATTGCCACTTCTAAGGTGAATTAAGCCCAGTCAACTATTATTTTGCCATAATTTTCAGCGATCCGGCGAAAAGTAAATAACATGAGTATCCACTAATTCCCACTTAGCTAAGTCAATCGTTGCTGGACGTGCTGAGGATATGTCTGGCTTCAGATTTAAGCAGGCTCTTGTGCTGAGGGCTGACTTAAAGATGAGTCCGGGGAAGGCTGCGGCTCAGGCAGGTCATGCTGCAGTTTCATCTGCTGAGGAGGCTAGAAAGAAGAATCCATCTTGGTGGATGGGTTGGATTGAGGAGGGGCAATGTAAGATAGTGCTGAAAGTTAGCTCTGAAGCCGACCTCTTAAGTTTGGAGAGGAGGGCTAGGGAGCTAGGCCTACCAGTAGCACTAATCTCCGATGCTGGCTTAACGGAGCTTGAACCCGGCACCGTGACCGCTCTGGGCATAGGTCCAGCTCCATCAAACCTTATAGATAAGGTTACTGGCAACTTACCGCTCTATTGAGGATGCGGCCAATGCTTAGTGTGCCAAGTATAGAGGTTGGGATTGGAATCAAGGTTTATGCGTCTAAAACTCCTGGAGTAGGCGGCTTAATTAAATGTTCTCCAGAAGACTTTATTGTTGAGGAGGTTTTGAGGGACGGTTCTAAAGCCTCGGTTAGGTTGGATGAGAGTAGTCTTGGCTCGCTATCCAATCACGGTCGCTACTTAATATGCATTATGGTTAAGAGGGGTTGGGATACGCTTCTGGCGATTGAGGAGCTGGCGAAGGCGCTGGGCATAGGCTCGGATAGGATAGGATTCGCGGGAATAAAGGATGCCGATGCCTTAACAGCTCAATATATAAGTGTGGGGGGTGTTCCACCGAGTAGGCTCGTAAACGTCAAAATTAGGGGCTTACTCATTAAGCCGCTAGGCTACTTGGATGAGGAGATATCCCCGGAAAAACTCTTTGGAAATATTTTCACTATAACTGTTAGGTCGATAAGAGTTGATGAGGAAACTGCCAAGAGGAGGATTGAGAGAATAAGCGAGGAATTAGCAGAGTTTGGTGGCATACCAAACTTCTTTGGGCATCAGAGATTTGGAACTAGGAGGCCGATAACCCACATTATTGGAAAACATATAGTTAAGGGCAATTTTAGAGACGCCATCCTAACCCTCCTCACCCATCAGAGCCCATTTGAGAGTGAGAGGATTAGGGAGCTGAGGAGAGAGCTATATGAGACTATGGATTTCGGTTTGGCGTTAAAGCGCTTCCCAAAAAGCCTAGTTTACGAGAGGCTCATCCTAGAACATCTCTCGAGGAGCCCAAGCGATTATCTAGGTGCGCTACATAAGATTCCACTAAGTCTCCGCAAGATGTTCGTGCAGGCATACCAATCATACCTATTTAATAGATTTTTAAGTGAGAGAATAAGGCGTGGTCTGCCATTGAGGGAGGCACTAGAAGGAGATTATGTTATAGGATTAGATGGGGCCGGGCTTCCGGATAGGAGAATCTTTAGAGTTAAAGCGGATAATATAAAGGCAATAAATGATGAGATCAGGGGCGGAAGAATGGCTCTTGGAATACCCTTGGTGGGCCCTAAGCAGCAGCTTTCAGGGGGATTGCAGGGTGAGATTGAGAGGGAGATATTAGAGGAGGAGAATATAAGCCCAGAGGATTTCAGAGGAGCAAATATGATAAAAGTTAATGTTTTAGGCGGATTGAGACCAGCCCTGACGAATGTGATCGGCTTAAAGGTCAATGTTATGGAGGATGAGAGAGAGGCTGAGAAGAGGAAGGCGATATTCAATTTTATGCTTCCTAGAGGATCATATGCAACAATACTCTTAAGAGAATATATGAAGCCATCAACAGATAAGCAACTGATAAGAAGTGGATTCTAAACCGCAAATCAAAAAAATTATATCCTATTTAATCCTAGTTTTTCTGGAGGAATCATGGGCGGGGAAAAACGCTTCTGGATTCAATTGGTCACTCTAATTCTTCTCGGAATAGTATGGCTTGTGCGGGCTCTCATAGATAATAGTTTTACCTATGCAATTATTGGGCTGGTGTTCGCGCTCGGCGCTATCTCCTTCACCCTAACAACTCATATAGTGAGCGACTCGAAAATTAAGCGTTATACTGAAATAATTCTTTTTATAGCTCTTCTTGGAATAATTATTTGCGGATATGTTATGAGCGGTGCATTAATGCTTATGATTCTTATGATAGCTTTAGCCACCTTTCTCATATTGGGCTTTATCCTCTCTTATCTGCTGCCGAAGATTCATGGGGAAAAAATAAGGGCTTTTTATCTTTATGCGCTTTCTATTTGCCCATCTCTGATCGTGTATATTTTTGTGCATCTCTCAGCAACTATTGGATCATGCGTTACTATAATAAATGTCTGCCCATTCCTCCTATTCAAGTCCTTGATGAGATTCATTAGCGCAAGCGCGGATTTAGAGTCTAGGTCTCCAGTCGGCTCATCGGCCAAAACTATTGAGGGATTATTTATTAGGGCTCTCGCTATAGCCACACGCTGCTGCTCCCCACCGCTGAGTTCATCAGGCTTATGCTCAGCCCTATCCTCCAAGCCAACCATCTTAAGGAGGTTTAATGCTCTCTCCCGCCTCTCGTTTTTAGGAACGCCGGCTAAGGCTAATGGTATCTCAACGTTCTCAAGAGCCGTTAATGTTGGTATGAGGTTGTAGAATTGGAAGACGAAACCAACCTTTTTAAGCCTATAATCGGCCAGTTCCCTCTCACCTAGAGCCGTTATATCAACACCGTCAACAAATATCCTGCCATTAGTAGGCTTATCTAGACCACCTATAAGGTTTAGGAGCGTCGTCTTCCCAGAGCCAGATGGTCCCATTATGCCAGCTATCTCGCCAGCCGCTATTTGAAGGTTAACATTCCTTAAAGCTAAGACGCTGACTTTGCCGCGCCTATAAACCTTACTCAAATCAATCGTCCTAACAATTAGTCTAGACATGCCTAAGCGCCTCCACAGGCCTCATCCTCGAAGCGCGCCATGCCGGGTAAAGCCCAGCTAAAATCCCAACGAATGCCCCTAGAGAGAAGCATACTATAATATTTATGGGCGTTATTGCAGGAGTTGTAAATATGATTGCTGATGTGGCTCTACTGCCCCATCCCCGACCAGCCGCTCCTGAGAATGGATTTCTCATCCCAAAGGGTGAGATGCCAATTGCGAAGATCCCGGAGGTTAATGTTGGGAACAGATATGCGAGTATGCTTCCGGCCGCCACACCTGCCCCGCCGCCTATCAATCCTATCAGCAGCGACTCGGCGAGAAAAATCTTCATTATGTCATAGCTTTTTGCACCTATAGCCTTCAAAATACCTATCTCACGAGTTCTCTCGGTCACCGACATCATCATCGTATTTACAACACCAAAGCTCCCAGCAAATAGGGCTACTAGGCCGATTGTTGCGAAAAACATTGTTAGGGTATTTAGCATCTGGTTTGCTTGTTGGAGGACCGCTGTGGGCGTCGTAACTCTAACGCCGGGCACGGTCGATGAGATTGCAGATGCAACATCGCTGACTATGGATGGATCCTCACACTTCACGAGTATTTGCGTTATAAGCCCATACTCGCCAGTAATATTCTGTGCGTCTGCCAGCGTAATGTAGGCTGCATACTCTTGGAAAAACATTCCAGTCTCGAATACGCCAACTATATTAAAGGTTTGTTCTCTCCCTTCTTGTCCAGTATTAAGGCTAACTGTTTGGCCTACTGTTAAATTTAGGAATTCCATTAGAGCCTTTCCAAGAACAATTTCCCTATTGCTATTCTCTGTAAGGAACCTACCCTCAGCAATATTTAGTCCTCCAGTAACAATCTCATATGACTTTGGCTCAACACCATATACAGTGATCCTCCTACCATTAACGGAGCAACTGAATGAAAACTGCGGTGAGATGGCATATACTCCTTGGATTCCACCTATCGCGTCCACTATTGACTCATCTAATGTGCTTGGGCTTGGCAGAGCGCCGAGGGGGCCGCCCATTCCATTACGGAATGATGTGGAATTAGATACTATTATATCAGCTCCACCTAGAGCTCTAACCATGCTCCTTGCTTGAGATTCCATTCCCGAAACTAGCGACAGTAGAATGAACATCATGCTTATGCCGACAACTATGCCGGAAACCGTTAAAGCGGTCCTTAACCTCCGCCGCCTCAGGTTCCTAACTGCTATACTCCAAACAAACATCTCTATCTCACCCTTAATAGAAAAAGTGAGGGTTAGGCTGATGTGCTCTTATCGATCACTGTCACGCTTACTATAGTTATTCTCGTGACTCTTCCGGCCTTGAAGTCTATTTCCACAAAGGCCCTATTGCTCCCATTCTTAGTTAATATAAGAAGAACCTTCTCAACTTCGATGGTAACCTGTCCACTCTCCTGAACCACACCTTTCATGTGAACTGGCCTAATACAGCTAACATTATAACCATTATTAAGGAGATTCCGCACATCCCCGTCGCTGCCCGCTATCTCCAAAACCCTCTCCCTAAATTCTTCACTTAACTCTAACTCAATCTTTCCAAAACTTCCCTTAAAGGCTACTTTCCATCTGCCGCACTCATCTCCTAGCGCCCACCTCCAGCCGCGCCTAAAATTCCACGTGAAATTCTGGATGTCGCCGGTGCACTGGGGCTTTGCCGGGAGAGAGATTGCTTTTCGCTCAATCCATCGGTGGCCACTATACCAATCTAAGGCACTATACCAAGCTAAGGCAGTGTACGCTGAGATTATTAGGGCGCTCAATATGGCTAATCCTAAAAACGCCAGTACTATGGCCTTTCTCAATCGCGCTCACCGCGCTTTATGAGCGCATCAATATATAAAAGGATTTTTCAGAATTTCACCAGATTTTCTTCAAGAATAAGCCTAGGAGTTTTGCTTCAGCAATCTTACTTTAGGCTGAGATATAGTAGGATTAGCAGTGCAGCGAATGTGAAGATGTCCGGTAGCATGGCAAAAGGTCCTAGGCCAAATGCTCGGAAGCGAAATATCAATTGGATAAAGGGGTTTGATGATAGCGTGTAGGATAGGAGGACTAGTGAGAATATTATGAGGCCCATTGTAAATTGGGTCTTCGTCTTACGATATATGTCAATATACATGAAGAGCAGTATTGCCACAAGCGCAACGTTAACCGTGGAAATCACGGATTTAACGGTATAGAAGATCTCTATGTCTGGCATGATTAGATCTGGTGGTGGAATGATATTCCAAGCCCTAAATTTCGACAATATACTCCTCCTAAGATCTGATAATTCAATCTCTCCTCTTCGATATGTCTCTATTAGGCGTTCAATCTCCTCCATCTGATGCTCCATGAGACCCCATCGCCTTCTAACCTGGCTTTCTATTGAGAGACCGCCTGCGACAACCAAACTACTTATTGTTGCAAGAATAGCTACCGCTAATAAAATCACAAGTATAAGCAATATTTTTCTGTCTCTACTATTCATCTCCTTATTCACTTTGTTTTACCTCCTTTTCTCTTTTTTCCCAATTTTCTCCCAAATCTCCTCAAATATGGAGTAATTCTCCTCCATTAGGGGTGTTAGAAAATATGTGACGCCATACTTCTCTCCAGCAGAAGCGACAATTTTATTCCTCTCAAGAATCTCTAGGTGATGTCTCACAGTTCTATAGTCAACCCCCAGATAATCTGCCAGCTGATTCGCGTTCATGGGGGAGTCTCTTAGCGCCATGATTATCCGAGCCCTCATAACGCCGCCTCTGGTTCCAGCAATTAGCCAATTCAATATATATTTTATGTGTCCGCTGTAATAGCTCATCCAGCCAGATCCAGTCTCCTTCCTGCCCTTCGATATCTAAACCTATAGTGATTTTAGGATTAGACAATTATCCTTTTATTTTTCACCCCGAATTAAGCAAATAGGTGAGAAGAGGCTGATTTGGGCATCATTCTGAAAAACCCTTTAATAATTTGGAGAGTCTTTAGATGTTGAGTTAAGGAGAAAACTGTGCCAGTTTGGGGAGGGGTGATACGTGATGCGCTACTTAGACATTTATGAGGAAGCTAGGAAGCCAGCTCTTCTAACTATTATAGTCTTATTGCTGACAGCGAGTCTGTTCATAGCAGGCTTTATAGGCTACATGATGGGTTATAGGGTGGCCCTAGAAGAGATTGATGCGCTTAGGGACCAAATTCAGAGTCTAAGACAGCATGTTACAGACCTCCAAAACTCCATGAACACGGTAATATCGAAGATTACAGTCCAGCAACTTCTTCAGAATGAAAGCATCTCGCTTTCAGAGATTTATGAGAAGGTTAAGGATTCCGTCGTACTAGTTAGGGGATTTATACGCTATCTCGGCCCATTCGGATACACTTATGAGGAGGTTCAGGGTTCGGGTTTCATCTACAACTTTACTGGCCAAATGGTCATAATAACAAATTACCATGTCGTCTACGGCGCAGTAAATATTACTGTAACCTTTTCGAGTGGGAATGCTTACGCCGCCTACATCTTGGGATATGATCCCTACGCTGACCTAGCAGTTCTCTCGGCGGATGCTCCAGAAAGCGAGTATCATCCACTTGAGATAGTTAGCTCATCCACATTGAAAGTTGGCGACCTAGTTATAACTGTTGGGAATCCTTATGGGTTAGCTGGCTCGATGAGCGTTGGCATAATCAGCGCTCTAGGGAGAACGATAACTGAGGATATTACTGGCGGATACCCGATAGCAAACGTTATACAGACAACCGCGCCGTTAAACCCCGGCAACTCAGGCGGCCCACTGCTAAACTCTAGGGGGCAGGTTATTGGGATAACCACGGCTATTATCAGCGGTTCGCAGGGTGTGAGCTTCGCAATACCCTCAAACACCATACTGCGGGAGATAGAGTCGCTTATTAGGAATGGCTCTTATGATGGGCATTCTTGGCTCGGTGCCTCGGGCATTGACATGACATATGAGATTGCTAAGGTAATGGGCACTAACGTAACATATGGTTGGCTGATAACACATATTGTTAGCGGTGGGCCAGCTGATAGGGCTGGCTTAAGGGGTGGGTCGAGAATAACGTATGTAGCTGGACAGCGGATAATAGTCGGCGGAGATATAATAGTTGCGATTAATGGTAAGAAGATAACTGGATTAGATGACCTATCATCCTACTTGGAAGAGTATACTAAGCCGGGGCAGAGGGTTATGATAACCGTGGTTAGGGAGAATCAGTTAATAACACTTGAGGTTGAGTTAGGCGCTAGACCACCTCTAGGCCAACGTTAACCGCTCTACGGCACTAGCCTAAATCTGTCCCTTGGGAATAAAACAACTTCTCGAATATTCTTCACGCCAGTTAGCATCATTATTAGACGCTCGAGTCCGATTGCCCATCCAGCATGAGGTGGCATACCATAATCGAATACCTGAAGGTGATATTTGAATGATTCCGGATTTAGGTTCTGCTCCTTCATCCGCTTAATCAAAAGCTCCTTTTTATGTATTCTAGTTCCGCCAGAAGCTATTTCAATCCAATGCCACATGAGGTCAAAACCCTCACTTATCTCAGGCTTATCATCTCTAGGCTTTATGTAGAATGGCTTTAGGTGCGTAGGCCAGTCAATTATGAAGTAGAAGTATGGGTGTAACCTGCCTAGGGTTCTATAGGCGACTGTAGGTATATCCTCACCCCAACTTATCTTTACCCCCAAATCTCTTAGCTCATTGACAATCTCATCATATGTTAGGCGTTTGAAGGGGATGCTTGGAACCTCAACCTTATGCTTAAGTATCTCAAGCTCCCTACTGCACCTCTCATTAATGACCTTACACACGTGCTGTAGGAGGTTTTCGGCAACTTCCATGACATCCTCGGCAGTTGCAAAGGCCTCCTCAATATCTATCGATATGAACTCTGTTAGATGTCGTCTTGTATGAGACTTCTCAGCCCTAAACGTTGGGCCGATCTCGTAAACTTTCTCAAAGTCTATTACTAGCTGCTCTTTATAGAGCTGGGGACTCTGTGCGAGAAAAGCCTCACGCTCAAAGTATGCGACTGGAAAGAGATTGGCACCGCCCTCGGTTGCCGTCGCAATTATCTTCGGTGTATGAATTTCTATAAAACCATTCTTAGAGAAGAATTCCCTAATGGCTTCTAGGGCTGCGTGACGTATGCGGAAGATTGCCTGATTCTCTTCTCGCGTGAGATCTAATATTCTGGCATCCAACCTCACATCTATATCCGCTGGAGTTTTTCCCGTAATATCTATTGGGAGAGGCTGCTTTGCAGAGTTAAGAAGCATTATGCTCCTAGGTATGACCTCAACGCCCCTAGGAGCCTTATCCATCCTCCTAACGACCCCTCTAACGCTCACACAATCCTGACGCTGTAGGCTCTCCGCAATTTTGATAAGGTGCTCTTCAACCTCATCTCTAGGAATCGTTATTTGCACAGTTCCCTCCTTATCCCTCAATATGAGAAATTTTATTCCGCCTAGATCCCTAACCTCCTTTATCCATCCTGTTAGGACAACCTCTTTCCCATCAAGATCTGGAGCGATCTCAGTCGTGTAATGGGTTCTCTTCCAATTTAAGGAGCCATGGAAAGACCCAGCTTTCATCATGTAGCCACCACTAGTCCGTAAACTCTATCCGAAGAGATATCCCCTTAACCTTTTTGGCTAGTTCCCTCATAGCATTTACGTTCAGTGAGGCTCTCCTCCTATCTTTGCCCCTAAGAATAACCCTAGTCTCAACCGACCCATCCGGCAACCAAATCTTATTTATTGTGAGAATTGTTAAGGGGCTGAATAAATCTTCAAGAAATCTTCTCTCACTAGTATTATATTCCAGTATGCGAACACTCTTACCAGTCTTCTCCTCTAAAAACTTCACAATCTTCCCACCATAACTAAATATTTTACTCGCATCGCCCCTCCTAACAAGTACGGCTAAAATATTGTCCGCCTCAATAGCCTTATGAAAATACACATCCTGAAGTAGGGGATACTTATCCTCAATGGAGACAAGTAAGCGTGCGACCTCCAAATCTAATTGTGTAACCTCTCCCCTCTCAAGTTTCGCCCTGCACTTCGAGCATAATATCCCACTTCTCAGACAGAACTGACATAGTTCAGCTTTCACCTTCCTCCAATCCCTCCAAAAATAAAGGAGGGGCGGCGGAGCACTGTAAACAATGCATCTAACGAGTCAATGTAATCTCTATTGTGCTGATGTTCGTTGGAGTGTTCCTGTCACTTGATTGAACCTGTTCAGTCCCTATATCAATGCTACTTATTTTAACGTCCGGCATGAATCGACGTCTAACAATCTCAACAACATCTACCGCTCTGCTTATCGCTCGCCCCCTAGCCTTAACGCTT
>Ga0209080_1001722_pt1 | contig 10604 bp, 18 predicted proteins | sample JNZ110809AmetaG_FD_184123 | JGI IMG/M metagenome (GOLD analysis project Ga0209080, IMG submission 184123) | Hot spring microbial communities from Jinze hot spring, China to study Microbial Dark Matter (Phase II) - JNZ 110809A (SPAdes) (version 3) ...
ATATTAAGGCTGGTTTAATGCGGTTGAAGCGGGCTGAGGATGAGCGGGCGCTTAGAGAGAAGCTTGCTGACCTGGAGAGGGAGCGAACTAGTTTGTCGGGCCTTCTACTCTCTAAGAAGCTTGATTTGCAATATGCATTAAAGTATCAGGAGGCTGATGTGAAGCAGTTGGAAGAGCTAAAGCGGCAGATAGACGCTAACATCAGAGAGATTGAGAGGCTTCGAAACGAGATTCCTGAGCTGCAGGTTCGAATGGCTGAAATACATAAGAGAATCGAGAGCCGTAAGGAGGGAATAAAAAAGTTGGAAGAGGAGCTACGGGGTTACGAAAAGCGCTATCAGGACCTAGAGGCCAGCATCCTAGAAGTCCAGTCCAAATTAAAGGAGGTGCAGCAGGGTTGAGCGGTAAGCAAAAACCAAAGATGACTGTTATTCAGAACCCTGATGATTCAATAACCTTCCGGGTTGATACATCAGATGGGCCGGCTTCCGTAACTTTCAGGCCTGACGGCACAAAGATAACACAGATACCCACACCGACAGGCGTGAAAGTCGTTATAGAGCCGGGGGATAAAAAGAAATGAGCGCACAAGACTTAGTAGCGGAGATGGAGAGGCTGGCGGCTGAGCTTAGGGATAAGGCGCTTGCCCTTCTTGAAACAATCCCGGAGCCTAAGGTAAGCGATAGGAAGGCTAACAGCCTGCTCCTCAACATTTTTGTTGATGGGGTTAAGGTTGTTAGGGTTGCGGACAGCTTAGCGGTGAAATGCCGTAAATACTTGGAAAAACCCGGGGTTAAAATTCCAACCGCTGGAATTTAGCGAAAAAATTTGCCGGGAGGTTTAACAGGCTGTGAGAAGCTACATTTTCACAGCCCGTGAGCTTGAAGCGATAGAGGATTTCCTAAGGACACGAAAGCGAAACCCAACCGTCAACAAAATAATGCATCTCCTCAAACATAATGATAGACTTTGGATAGACATCCGGCTTTTCCTCGAGCTGAAGCGCCTAGCCCACTATAAGCCGGAAAAAAGCAAACCTAAAATGATGCCCGGGAGACCGCCTAAACTCTTAAAGGGATTGCTGGGTAGCAGCTGAACCTAGTAACCTAATAACCTAGTCGAGCAGTTCATGAAGGCCTGCATCAGAAACCCTACTTTAATCACCATAATCCTTAAACTTAACAAGGGAAAATAGTTTTATAACTACCAGTTATATTTTTGCCAAAAACAAGCCGCTTAGTTATGAGGCCTCATAACGGGCTTAAGGCCTTAAGGCTTAATGATGAGGATGCCCTCAGTTGAACCCTATCAATAAGGGGTTATGATGCAGCCTTTTACGAAATTTGTAAATCAACCTTTTCTCTGAGTGCCCTCAAGTATTCAGCATATCGGCCGTAATAGCTGTCTGCCTGTTTAACGAGGTTCATGTAATGCCGTGCTCCAACCCGTTTTGGAACTCTGCCCTGGATAAAATCGGCCACTGTTTCCGGTGTTTCGAGCTCAACCATCTTGTCAAAGGCGAATTTGCGGAGATATTTCGGCTTCACAAACCTATATTTTTTAAAGTAGTTTGATGCGGCATCATAAGATATGTTCCCCTCAACCTCCTCAATCTGCCTCAGAGTTTCCCCGGTAAAGTAAGCGTAATAAGCCGTTTTACTCCCTCTAAATGCTCCTATCTGATACCTGAAGAAGCCGTTTACAGCCGTTAATTTAGCCTCGTCAAAACCGTTTAGTAGGTTCACAGCCTCAATAAGCCTCAGGCCTGAATCAAGCAGAAGATTAAACAGGGCCCGATATTTTTGGTTAATGCCCCTAAGCCTTCCTAATGAATCTTGAATCTCATGTTCGCTTGGGATTCTCAAATCAATAAAATCCGGGTCCTTTGGAATAGCCCGTTTCAACCCTTTTATCCATTCCTCAGAATAGCCTTTAAGGAGACAAAAGTTTAGGAGCGCCCTTAAAGCCCTATCCAAATGATGAATCTGCCCGGCTGATAGGCCGTTAAAGATTTGCATCACATCAACCGGACCGTTAATAACCCGCCCGAAAACAAACCTATCAAGATATCTTAAAATACAATGAGCCGTCTTCCCATCATATCTTCCAAGATAAACCTGAAAATCGCCTCTTAAAGCAGAATAATCAATTTTCTGGGCCTCTCGAGCCGCGGACCCGGGTTCAAATCCCGGCCGGAGCACCAGCCTCTATGGTTCAAATTCTCTTTCCCTCCTTTTAAATCTGGAAATAATGAGTTCAGCGTGAAGAGTGAGATATATGATTGTGCTGAGAGACTTAAGCAGTATGGGCGGATTTCCATTCCATCTGGAAGAGCATTTACATTCTTCAATGACCAATACTGTCTCATAACATGCATGGCAAAAACTGGCATGAAGCCATGTCCATCGTTGCGAGCTTTAAGTCTCTATCAATTCAAGAAAATCCTAAATATACTAAAACTGAAATACTGAATTCGCACATCCTTTAGCTCTCCAATTTCAGGTAAATATTTTTTAATCTCACTCAGACGTGAATGGATCTCCTCTCTGACTTTATAGGGGATTATATAAGCTTTGATCTTCACAATTCCCTTATTCGCTCGCTTTATTAATCTAATATATTTGGCTTTGATTAAAGTTTCTTCCCATGTCTGCAACATCCCATGACCAGCTATGATGACCTCTAATGAGGGATCATCCAGCAGTATTTGCATAGACCCTCTCTCAGCGGAGATGTCTATTAATCCTCGTTGCGCTTTGTTTAAGGATCCTTTAAAGTGTAAGCGGGTTTCGACAAGCGCATTCTCTTTACATGCAACTTCATCTCGAATGGAGAACCTCTAAAGGAAGACTATATCTATCCTGTTTATTGTCAATAGAATCATTTGAAAGCCATCTTTACTCTTATAGTGCCTTAATAAACTCTCAACCGGTACCAATTACAAGACTTTCGGGGGAAAGATTATTCGTCTTTTAAATCAAAACTAATTTCTTCTCATGGTAGGGACGTTAAGTGGAGATGAGAATTAAAGCGATTAAAGGAGGGGTTTAAAGACGGACGGTTTATCCAAACTTTCTTTTTAATCTCAGTTAAAATATCTTCTGGTCTATGAATCTCATCTCTTGTAGTAATTTTATTTGTTGCTTCGCTCAGCTGGCAATGAACACATGAAGTACGTGCATACTTTTATAGTATCTCTGAATTTCCGAAAAGAAATAACGATAAGGATTTAAGTTTGATTGATCTTTTGTATCTAAGTTTGAGGGGAAGAGGGAAAAACTACGGTTCTTCAAGGTCTATTGTATAGGATTCAAAAGCTGAAGGTTGAGAAGAAAGCGATTATATTGGCTCATAATTATCAGCGTCCAGAGATTCAAGATATAGCGGATTTTGTTGGTGATAGTTTAGAGCTGTCCCTCTATGCGACACAGACGGATGCGAAGATTATAGTTTTTTGTGGTGTTAATTTCATGGCTGAGACGGCCTCCATACTGAATCCAGATAAGACCGTTCTTATACCAGACGTTAACGCGCTATGTCCCATGGCCTCTATGCTTCCGGCTGACCTAGTGAGACTTTATAGGCGTAAATATCCGAAGGCAAAGGTAGTTCTCTATATAAATAGTTTGGCGGAAGCCAAGGCCCACTGCGATGCTGTGTGTACATCAGCTAATGCCGCTGAGGTCGTAAGTAGAGTGGACTCGGAGCTCATCCTTTTTGGACCGGATGCAAATCTAGCAAGATATGCCCAGGTGAAATCTAATAAAGAAATAATACCAATTCCACAATATAGTTTCTGCCCCGTACATAAATTGTTTAATAAGAGTGATGTTATACGTTTAAAGAGGGAGCATCGAGATGCCATGGTCCTCGCCCATCCAGAATGTGATCCAAGCGTTTGGGAGGTAGCGGATTTTGTGGGCAGCACATCTAGGATGTACAGAGAGGTATTAATTTCTAAGGCGGATAAGTTTATCATTGCAACAGAAAAGGGTTTACTGCACAGGCTGAAAAAAGATAGGGGGGATGCTGTTTTCATACCAGCCTATGATGAGGCCATATGCGTAAACATGAGACTGCATACACTTGAAAAAGTCTACTTATGTTTGAGGGATGAAAAATACAAGATTAAGCTTCCACCTAAAATTACTTCGATGGCACGTGAGCCAATAGAGTTCATGCTCAAGATACGTGAAACCCAAAAATAAAGAGAAAAATGGAAAAACAAAAACTAAATTTAATCAGATAATTCTCATTAGAAGCCTTCCTGCGGCTCTTTCTGATAAAGCTATTAAATCGCTTCTACCGAGCAGATTAAGCTTCCATTTTCTTGCTCCAGCCATTAATAGTTGACGTGGGCGGCAGACGTTTTCTCCTATAGCAACTATGCAGATATTTTGGCGATATCCCTAATATTAAAATGTCTGCATATTCTAAGCTATAATCCTTCAGCGAGTCAGCTGAGCTCTTATTGAATATGCTTGAGTCTAGATAGAGCGCCTCACGCCCCTGAAAGCTCGCAGATAAATGGGCACTTTCTTATGTACAGCGGGCATAAGCCGCTAGAGGATGGTGTATCCTCAACTCTAGTTTTAGTTCCAGTTGTGGACTTATAGAGTCTACTCTGTCAATTACTCTAGTTTTGTGCTCTGTCTAATACATTCTCTGTAGCGTTCCATAACGTCCTCGAGGATATGTTTTAGGTAATTTTTTGGAATAAAGCCAACTATCGAGCCTATATATCTGCCACTACAATAGAATGCGATTGTGGGCGTTCCCATAACCCCATTTCTTATGGCGATATCCCTATTTCTAGGGCTCTTCAGAACATTTAATCTAACAAACTTTATTCTATCCTTGTATTCCTCCGCAATCTCCTCAAAGATAGGGTTCAGCCTAATGCACCAGGGGCATCTCTCATGCCAGAAATCTACAACAGTCAATACATCAGATTGAAGAACCTCCCTTTCCCATTCATCAGCATCAACATCCAACACGACTGACATAATCTTACACCACAAAAATAACATTAGGCAAGATTGGCAATTTAACTTTGATGGAGAAAAATAAAGAAGGGTGGAATAAACTATTTTTAGACTGTTAAATTTCCTCTAGAAGCGTTGTGAAGAAGTCATGGTGCTCCTCTTCATCCTTCAGTATTCCCTCAAATAGAACTGCTGTTGTAACATCGTTTTCTTTACGGGCTTTCTCTATTATCTCCTTATATAGTTTTATTGCGTTCTCCTCATCTTTTACATCTCGCTCAATCATTTCTTTCAGCGTTTTCCCCACGAATATTTCCGAAGGCTTGGTTGTGGGGGTGCCACCTAAATAGAAGAGCCTTTCCGCTATGGCTTCAGCATGCTTCATCTCTGTTATAGCTATCTTCTTTAACTCCTCCTGAACAGCGAAGCCCTTAACACCGCTCCATTGAACATGCTGCCACATATATTGGATAGATACCTGAAGCTCCCGCGCTACAGCCTCATTCAATAAATCCAGTAGCTCTTTAGAAGCCAAAATTTCACCACCTCTCTTTAACTTTCTATCCATTTATACTTAAATAATTTATCTAATTTTTCACATCTATTTCCTCAGTCTTCCTCCTTTCCGCGCATTATTCCTTCAATTTTTCTAGGATTATTGCGGGGCAAACCTTCTTGACTCCATCTATTACGCCTATCTTCTCGGAGATTATTTTCGCTAGCTCCTTAGTATCTCGCGCCCATATCTCAATCATTATCATGTGGTCACCCGTTGAGGTTGCCACATACTTTACTTCAGGTAATTCGCATAGCTTTTGTGAAGCCTCCAAAAGCTTTGGGGGCTCTACATCTATGCCAACTATTGCAATAGCGTTTAACCCTATTTTGGATGGCTCAATGATGATTGTGAACTTTTTTATAACGCCCTCTTGCACCAGTTTCTCTACCCTCTTTCTAACCGTGGACTCGCTCATTTTAAGTCGACGGGCAATCTCAGTAAAAGAGATGCTAGCGTCTTCCTGCAGCAGTCTGAGAATCGCTAAATCAGTATTATCTGCCATATTTTTCCTCCTAATTTATTTATTTTTAATCATATTTTATCCGAAAATCGTACATAAATTTTTTAAGTTCATACAAAATAATAAGTTTATCGCTAAAAATGGAGGTTTAATGCTTGAGGAAAATAACTGAAGATAACCTGAAAAGCGCTTTTTCCGGGGAAAGCCAAGCGCATATGCGCTACCTAATCTTCGCTGAAAAAGCCGAGGAAGAAGGATTTAAGAATGTCGCTAGGCTTTTTAGGGCGATAGCCTATGCTGAGCTAGTTCATGCCGCTAATCACTATAATGTTTTGGGCATGATACGTAGTACGGTGGAAAACCTTCAGGAGGCTATTAATGGTGAAGCATATGAAGTGAACGAGATGTATCCTGCATATAATGTTGTGGCTAAGCTTCAAGATGAGAGGGGTGCCCAGAGGACGACTGAATGGGCTTTGCAGGCGGAGAAAATCCATGCGGCAATGTATCAGAGGGCTAAGCAATTGGTTGAAAGCGGCAAGGATATACCATTAGAGGCAATTTACATATGTAGCGTGTGCGGCTATACTTCAGAGGAAGAGTTTGATAGATGTCCAATATGTGGTGCTACAAAAGATAAGATAAGAAAGTTCTGAAGCTATTAGGGGGGTGAATCTTGGATAAATGGGAGTGCCAAGTCTGCGGCTACATTTATGACCCTGAGATGGGGGATTCTACCCAAAATATAGCGCCCGGAACACCTTTTGAGAAGCTGCCGGAGAATTGGGTTTGTCCGATATGTGGTGTCTCAAAAAACATGTTTAGGAAAATGAGATAGAATTAGGAGGATGAATTTTATGGAAGCAGCTCGATTTTACGTTCTACCACAATTGCCTTATGGATATGGAGATTTGGCGCCATACATGTCTGAGGAGCAGCTGCGTGTACATCACACGATACATCATCAAGCCTATGTTAATGGGGTAAACGCGATACTTAAGAGGTTAGATGATACTCGAAAGGGGAACTTGGATATAGATGTGAAGGCCGCTTTAAAGGAGCTTTCATGGAATATAGGAGGGCACCTACTCCACTCATTGTTCTGGAGGAATCTTGCTCCTCCAAGTAAGGGCGGCGGTAAACCTGGTGGAAAATTAGCTGAGCTAATTGAGAAGGAGTTTGGAGGCTTTGAAAGGTTTAGAAAAGAGTTTACTCAGGCAGCTGTTAGCGTTGAGGGCTCTGGCTGGGCAGCTCTAGCGATGTGTGGGCAGACCAATCGCTTATTGATAATGCAGATAGAGAAGCATAATGTTAACGTATATCCAACCTTTCCAATCCTAATGGTCTTAGACGTTTTTGAGCATGCCTATTACATAGACTACAAAAATAGGAGAGCGGACTTCGTCGAAGCATTTTGGAACATAGTTAACTGGGATGAGGTTAACAGAAGACTTGAAGAAAGAATGAAATAGAAGAGTTTATGGAAAGAGCTCCCTAATTTCCTTATTTTATTTTTTGGATTCTTTTAACGTATCGATATGCTTGTAGAGCTGCCATAGCGCCCTCGCCAACGGCAGTCGCTACCTGCATTCCACCGCATGTGCAGTCACCAGCAGCAAAGACACCCTCAATATTGGTTGATTGACTTCTATCAACTCTTATACACCCCCTTTCATCAACAGCAATGCCAGCCTTTCTTACAATGTTTGTAACTGGAATGCTACCTAAGACTATGAAGACCCCATCAACTGGAATCTCCTCAAGACCCTTCTGACCCGCTATGGTTATAGATTTAACGTATGCATCGCCATTTATCGATTTAACATTAGCGTCCATAATCTCTATGTTCTGTTTTTGGCGGATTTTCTCAAGCAAGCTTTCCTCAACCTCAGACTTTCCGCCATGAGATATTAAGATAACCTTCCTCGCAAAATTGGATATATATAGCGCATCTTCCAGGGCTTCATTGTTGAAGCCAATTACTGCAACAATTCTATCTTTAAAGAAGGGTGCGTCACAAACAGCGCAATATGATACTCCACGGCCAATAAGCTCCGTCTCTCCTGGAACAATCAGCTTTTTCCTTTGAGTCCCAGTCGCTATTATGACGCTATAACCACGATATGTGCCATATCTAGTTCTAACAGTCTTGAGAGAGGCTGAAAGATTCATATCGAGAACCTCCTCTGGAAATCTTATCTCCACCCCAAAGCGCTCAGCCTGCTTAAGCATCCTCTCAATAAGCTCAATTCCGGATATACCCTCCGGAAAGCCTGGGAAATTCTCTATTAATGGTGCTTCAGAAGCCCTTCCACCTGGCATATTTCCTTCCAAAACTAGCGTTTTTAGGCCCATTCTCGAAGCGTATATGGCGGCTGTTAACCCGGCTGGTCCGCCACCAACAACTATCACATCATAAACTTCTTCCACAATCGGAGCCTCCATGTATCTATGAGCATTACCTGAATGAGAATGCTTTTTTCCACCACTTTTTATGTGTATGAATTAACTTTTATATCTTTTTAAGCGATGGAAGGAATTCAACCCCCTTCCTATATGGCACATCTTTTTGAGGTATGAGCACATTCATCCAAAGGTTTTCCTGTATAGGTTTATTGCGTAATTTATGAGTTTTCTGGCCTCCTCGGTGCTTCCCCATGATTTAAATTTAACCCATTTTCTTGGCTCAAGCCTCTTATAGACCTCAAAGAACTCTCTTATCTCCACCAGTTTATGTGGGTGAACATCTGATAAGTCTTTGAATCCATCGAATCTTGGATCTCGGATTGGCACTGACAGGATTTTTGGGTCCTCCCCTTCCTCATCCTCCAAGACTAATACGCCTATTGGTCTAACCTTAACTATGCATCCAACCTCAAGGGGCTCATAGGATAGAACCATTATGTCAAGCGGGTCATTATCATGATACCATGTTTGTGGGATAAACCCATACTCAACTGGAAAGACAACTGATGAATGAAGAACGCGGTCAAGCACAAATGCCTCCCACTCCCTATGATACTCATACTTATCCCTAGACCAGCTAATAACCTCAATAACAGCATTAATGATAGCCGGCGGGTCATCACCCGGCGGAATATCACGCCACAAGTTAACCATAGCATTACACCAATAAAACAAGATAGCATAAACTAATAAAAGGTTAACACTGCCAAAAATATCATTCTAAAGCGACGTCTTCGAGAACCCATTCGAGAAAATTCCTTCTATCTTTAGGTTTCTCCTCAAGAATATAGAGAATGGATGTATTATGTAGGGCTGTGTGCTGGCCGCTCCCAACCTCTAGAGACAGGTCACTTTAACAATTGATGTCCTGAACAGAGTTATGGATTGAATTGAGTAGTTTTAAATCGAGTCTTTCTCTAATGGTGGTTACTGGTAAATTCTTTTTTCTGGTGTCTATTTTGGCGATAACTATGATTTTCTCTTGCTCATAAACTTTGAATAGCGCTCTATATTTTTCCAACTCGTAGTCTGAATGTGTTTGCTTCGCCAGCGATCTTAACAATATCGAGTTGAATGTTTGGGAAGTCCTCCAATTGCTTAAGTTTATCGATTATGCGTCTCCTGTCTTCGGGGTTGAGTTCGCTTAAATATTTATGTGCTCTTCTGTGGAGAAGAATCCTAAATTTCGTCAATGGACTTCAGCTCGCTGAAGCGCTTATCCTTAACTATTTCGTCAATCTCTCTTAGTAGCAGGTATTCTTCGGTTGTTAGGAATATGTCTTCGAGAAAGCCTTTAAGCTCATCAATCTTCTTATCAATCTCCTCAATCTTCTCAAGAACAGCCTCGCCCAAAAAGTTTCACCTAAAACAATGAAAATAAACATTACCCTAATAACATTTACCTCTCATTACCACTTTCAACTTTCTTACAGGGATAACGCCACTTTTCCGAGTTGAGAGAACTGTTTTCCCATGGTTTATGTGGGGATTAAGCGCAAGAGGATCTCTCCCATATCAATAATGCTTGAATCCCCTTTGCTCAACCATGATTTCCTCTAAGCACTAGGAGTGATTTTCTAAATAATTTTCGCTTGAATTTAAAGTCTATGCTAATCTATTTTATTGTTTCTACTATAGCTGGCTTTTGCATCTTAGCTTTTTCTTTTTCCGCTATTTGTAGGGAGAGTTGCCTCTCATACTCAATGAGCATTTTTATGATTGGGTTCTCAAGGTTGACCTTATATAAGGTGGCGCGTCCAATTTTTCTTGATGCTACGACTAGGCCGAGCTCCTCTAAATCTTTAAAGTACTTATAAAATGTGAGCTTGCTCATTCCTAGGGCTTCCACTATTTCCTTCTTGGTGAAGTCGTTTAGCTTAAAGTCTAATAGGTAGTCTAGGATCCTAAGCTTTGGTGAGTTGCCTAAGGCTTTGATTAAGAGCGATTCACACTCCATTCTCTATCAAGTTATATCCTGTGAGTAAAGGTATATATAGTTAACTGTCCAAAGGTATTATTAGTGTACCTATATGAGAAGAGATTACTCTGACCACGAAGTTAAAGCTTTGATTTTAGATTGGCTGGTAAGGCATGGGAGGTGGGGTTCCCACTACTTCCCCATTGATACGCTTGT
>Ga0209080_1001724_pt1 | contig 10597 bp, 8 predicted proteins | sample JNZ110809AmetaG_FD_184123 | JGI IMG/M metagenome (GOLD analysis project Ga0209080, IMG submission 184123) | Hot spring microbial communities from Jinze hot spring, China to study Microbial Dark Matter (Phase II) - JNZ 110809A (SPAdes) (version 3) ...
TTCTGCCATCCACCAAGACTTGAGAAACTCGTTCGTAGTGTAGTCGATGAACTGAAAACAGGTAAAGCTGAGTATAAGGAGTTCTGGACAAAAATTAGCGATAGAATAGTTAGAGTACTTATAGTAGCTGTTAGAAACGACAAAGGTGAGTACCTAGGAGCTTTAGAGATTGTAGAAGATCTCACAGATATCATAAATAACGTTGAGGAGATTAAGAAGAAGATAATGGTGTTATAATGAAGTCTGTACTAGAGCTTGGATCAAAATACATTGTCCCTGCGATAAGAAGAGAAGTAGTGCTAAAGCTTATTAAGAAAGGCTTCATGGGTGTAGAGATAGCTAAAATCCTCAAAATATCTCCATCGCTTATAACAAGGTATATAAACGGAGAACGGGGAACACAGGTAGACTTAAGGAGATATAAAGATATAGTAGAGCGTATAGAGAATCTTGTGGATAAAATATCAAGTGGTGAAGTAGATCAATACATAATAGCTAAGGAAATCGATAGAATAGCCATATACTTTATGTCCAGAAAGCACCTATGTGAAATACACAAAAAACTAGAGCCAAATATAGTGCCAGATAAATGCAGTATATGCCTAGAGCTATTCAAAACAAATAAGATTCAATAAATACTAATAGCTTAACATAAGCGGTATACCTACCTATTTATATTTATATTCTATAACTAATAACTAAATACCTAGAAGATCAGCTTAACAACATTGGTAACAATTCTCAACCACTATACCAACACCGCTAAAGTATTTAATACGTTTTTCAATTAGCTTCAACGAGAAAAATATGTTCTAAGATATTCCAAGGATACCTTTAAGAACTTAATCCATTGCTTTGGGTAACAAGTCGTATACATAAGTATAGCTATTGGGTTACGCTAGGTAGAACAGCTATAGTTTATAGGACGTTTAACGTATGGTAGATATGCTTTAGTTGAGCTAAGCAGTAATGGTGTAGAGTTTGTGAAAATAGGTAGGTTAGAAGATGCATAGCGTTAATATCTAAATCCAGGGTTATGTGCCTACCTATAGGTATGCTAAAGATACTTGTACATCGTAATCCCTCCAAACATCTACCCTAGATCTTTCGTACTCTCTTTCTATAGTTAGGTAGTATCTAGATACTTTGGATGGATAGACCATAACTTCGTCTATTGGGTACCTCCATCAAGATGTATGTGTCTTCTTCTAAGATACTTTCTAAGATACTTAAAGTATTATTCTAAGATGCTTACTTTGGTTGTATAAAGGTATTATATTACATGAATACTTCAGTTAAGTAGCATAGTGATAATGTATCTTGATTATCTTTGCTAGTTCTCTAGCATCAGTTAACTGATTTAATTGTTTTCTATCACTAGAGCAAGATTTTAAGCAATATCTATAATTCTCTTTAGTCTCTAGAAACCTTAACCAAACGTTATAGCGTAACTTGTTTTAAACACTTCCAAATAATCATATTTCAGTAGAATATTCATAGTGTTTACCTAGCCAAATAATTAAACATGGAAATCATAGATACTGGGCTCTAAACTTTAGCTAGCCAAGAGATCTATATAGATTTTTACAGAATTTATGCTATGGTGTACCATATAATGTATAGTAGATCGTGATATTATGACTATTATCTTTTACATCTCATAACTATATCATGTAGCTGTTTTTAGCTTATGATTGATGCATTATTTAATTTATGTTTGAACATAAATAGATAATTGTGATATGTTTGTGAATTTAATTAGTTGATGTATGATATACCAACTATAGTCATAGTCCTAGTTGCAATGCTATAGGGTTATATAGAGTCCATACTATATATTATTTGATAATTCTGTATTAATTAGCAACAAAATTGTGTTTAGTTTAGAGATTTTGGGTTCTATCTATTCAAATATCATATTTGTATTGATTTTCTGAGATGCTGTGTGTCGATAAAATCAATTGTATCCTCTATTTTCATTAATTTCGATCTTTTCCTATAGAGATCAAGCATATCTCTTTATTATGTTTATTTCAAATGGATCTTTTATCCCTCTTTTCCACAGCTTCACTAGTAAGTTTTCTGGTGAATGTTCTGTGACAATCAGTACATCTATGTTACTTGATAGTGTGTATGTATCTTCAACAATTGAAAAGATAGACTTCAGCCTCTCTATCTAGTTCTTTAGCTGTTTCCATAATTATCTTGAGGTAGTGTCTAATATCCCTATACACTTCTGCTCTATGTCTAGCCAACTTTATCAATAGTTCTTCTAACAACTTTAAACACCTTATCTACAGCTTCTCTTACTCTCAATACTTCTTCAACTCTAAAGCCTCTAGATATGTATCTCAAGGTTGTATAGATATCTTCAAGTAAAGCTAGTTCCACGCTATGTTCTATCTATGACCTTTTGATCTCTTCATAATTTGTGAGTTCATAGATTAACTCGAGAAGTTTCCTTAATGCTGTGTGTTCTTGGATACTCTATACACCTAAGATGAGTAAAACTGATTTCAGGAATAGCTGAAGACTTTGTTCAAGACTGAACATAGCTAGATCCTAGAACCCTTTATCGATTTGAAAGAGAGCAGATTCGTAGAAACATCTAGATCTCTCTAAAAGAATCTTTACCTAGCTGTGTTTAGTTAATACCTACACCTTGTATATGGTACTAAATGGTCTAGATTCTCTTAAATTTATCGTCTATCCAGTAAACCAATATTATAGTCGGCATGGATTTCCAGAAACTAGCGATACTGACGAACGGATCTAGTGTTTTATTGTCTTCTTGAAACATTACATTGTGCTATATTTTGTAGGTAGTATCCTGTTTATCTAATTCGCTATAGTCTGGGTATCTATGTATCTATTACCTTCTTAGTTTAAATAGTTTAAATATTATTAGAGACAACCTATAAATAGTTTAAATCTGGGATAGCTATGCAAGGTGAATACAGAATGTCAAGATCTTTAGCTAGAATTATGGCCATCATAACTATAATCGCTGTAGCTTGTTCTCTGATCTATATTGGTTTGTCTAGAGGAGATGTGTCTAGAGATAGTAATGGATTTCACTATGCTAGAGAATTGAAAATTGCTATATCTACGGATATCACAACAATAGACATTAACTATGCTACAAGTGTTGCTGATTTCGAGGTCCTTGGAAAAGTTTATGAAAGTCTCTTCAGAATAGGTTACAATCCTGTTGAGAAAAAACTTGTGTACATTCCTCAACTGGTTGAAAAATATATACCTATTAACGAAACATTTTGGTTTTTCGTGCTTAAGGATGGTATAAAGTTCCATAACGGTAAAGAGTTAACTGCATGGGATGTTGAAGCAAGCATCAGGAGATCCATAGAGATAAGCCCTATCGGTAGAATGCTTCTTAGAGATGCTGAAGGTATGCCAATCATAGATGATATTATTGTGTATAACTCATCATCATTTGCGTTAAGACTTAGAAAACCTTTTGCACCACTCATAGAGCATTTAGCTCATCTATCGGTTGCTGTAATGCCTAAGGATATAGCTGAAAGATATATGGATAAAAAGATCGAGTCGTTAGATGATGTTATTGGCACAGGTCCCTATAGGCTTATTGAATATGTGAGAGGACAGTATGTAAAACTTCAACGTTTTGATGATTATTGGGGCAAGAAGCCATTATTAGAGATGGTTATCTACAGAATTGTACCTGATGTGAACTCGAGAATAACTGCTTTAAAGACCAGAGAAGTAGATATTTCTGTTGGTATACCTCCTGAAATGGCTCTTCAGCTAAAGAGAGAAGGTTTTAAGGTGTATAATGAGACAGGTGTAAGATTCGTTATAGCCGCTATAAATACGTTGAAGATTCCTGATGTAAGGATCAGAAGAGCTATGAATTATGCTGTTGATAGAAGAGCTATTGTCGAGAATATACTTAATGGATTTGCTGTAATAGCGAAAAGCGTTGCATCCCCTATATTTCCTAACGTTGTATATCTAGAACCGTATAGCTATGATCCTGAGGAAGCAGAGAGGCTAATTACTGAAGCTGGGGGAATCAATAGAACTCTCACACTACTTGTTTCAACACGCAGTCCTAAAGATATAGAGCTTGCTCAAACACTAAAGTATTACTTATCAGAAGTAGGTATATCTGTAGAAATCCAGAGTATAGAGCATACAGCTTTTCTAAAAAAGGTATTCCAAGACCATGACTTTGATCTAGCGATATACGGACCTTCACCATCTTCATTATACTATGCTCTAACGTACTGGAGAACCAAAGCAGCACTTAATGCACCTCTATATAGTAACCCAGAAGTTGATAGACTTCTAGATATAGTTGTTGAAGAAAAAGATGAAGAGGTGCGACAGAGTATCTATAGAAGAATACAGGAGATTATATGGAGCGAGTGTCCAGCTATATGGTTATACTTTGAAAACATTATCATTGTGACTAGATCTAGTGTAGAAGGTCTCAGGATACTCCCATTCCAAATACTCATACTAGATGATGTGTATGTTAAGAACTAGAGACATTTTTTTAAGGGCTTTAAAGAAGATATCACTATATCTTTTTCTACTTATAGCAATACTATCGTTTATATACCTATCAGCTAGACTTATACCTGGAGACCCTATAACAGTTCTCTACGGAGAAATATCTGGAGACCCTGTTACCAGGAGCGTTCTTGAACGTCAATTAGGTTTAGATAAACCTATACAAATCCATCTACTGATCTATTTGAGGAACATATTTACTGGAAATTGGGGTAAATCGATATATACTGGAGAGAGTGTTGTATCGATAGTTTCTAGGGGATTTATGGCATCTCTTAAGCTTGCTCTACTTTCATCAGCTTTTGTAGTGATCATATCTATAGCTTTGGTTTATGTGGAATTCGTACACAATATACATAGTAACCTAATTCGTATATCTACCTCATTGTCTAGCTCTATACAATCAACTGTATGGAGTATAATTATCCTCTTACTTATAGCGAGAACTGGTTACTCTGTTGCTCTTGGAAGTATTTTGCCTCCATTATCAGTACTGACTATTACTGGTATAGGGATATTCTATAGAGTGCTTAGATCAGCTATAGAGTATAGCTGTAGACAACCTTTTGTAGGTATGTATATGGTTATGGGTTACAATAAGAGGTATCTGTTTCTCAAGGTCTTGAGGTACTCTCTACCTATGATCCTATCAGCGTTACTTTATAGAGTTGGGGTAATTATAGCTGGTGCTGTAGCTACCGAAGTAATATTTATGTACCCAGGCATGGGTTTTGTGTTTTATACAGCCCTACTATCTAGAGATTACCCTATTTTAATCGGTTGGGGAGTAGCTATATCAATCATATTGATGCTCGTGAATCTTGTTGTAGATATCGTCCATAGTGTGCTGGATCCCAGGGTCTCTATATCATGAATCTGAAGCTAACGATACTGCTTCTCTCTATATCGATTTTCGTGATACTGATGGCTATACTTGATATTGTTGTTCCTTATAGGTATGATGAAGTTAGGTTAGATAGAAGATTTCTGCCGCCCTCTATTAATCATCTATTTGGTACAGATTCTCTTGGTAGAGATGTATTTACAAGGGTACTCTATGGTACTAGATTTTCTCTTACAGTATCATCTCTATCCCTCGCTCTTTCCGCTACTCTGGGCACATTAATAGGAATTCTATCAGCTCTTTCTAAACACTTTCACACTTTCGCTGATCTTGTAATGAATTTTTTCTACATAGTTCCATCAATATTTGTAGCTACTATAACAGCTTTTGTAATAGGTTTCGGGATTCATGTAATAGCTATAGCTATAGTGTTTAGATTTCTCCCAATGTTCTATAGAGTCACTAGAACCATAGCTTTAACAGTATCTGTAGAACCCTATATCGAGTCTGTTAGAGCTGTAGGTGCATCAACATTATATGTATTGACACATTATATAGCTAGAGAAACAATATCTACAGTAGCTATTCTATCGATCTATAGTTTTCCAGAGACACTATCAATAGAAATCTCGCTTAACTTTATAGGATTAGGAGTACAGCCACCAACACCATCTCTAGGAAGTATTCTTGCTGAATCCGTAAAGTATGTAGTTGTAGCACCACACAATATAGTACCACCAATTTTGGTGGTATTTGCAGCAATTTTATTAGCAGAAATTCTGGGAGAATCGATCAAGAAGCATCTAGATAGCTACAATGTAGATAGGAAACTATTTTACTAATATATCATGGTGTTCTTTCTTAGAGTCCAAGTACATTAAATAGTTGAGGAGAATGTTCTAGATAAAATACATAACCTATAACTACATTGTGGCAACTGGAATATTATAAAGACTTAGGTTTGTAATGATAAAAATAGCCACTTCAAACTTTTTGTTCAGACCTTTTTGTGTTTCCCTCTCACTTTACTTCTGTTCTTGGTCTTCTTATATCTGAAGACTATAAAGCCTACAACTAACACTATAACTACTATTAGTGGTGTTATGTATGGTAGTACATCGCCTATTTGAATGAATTGTGATGTGTTAAGCGAGACTATGGAACTTATAGTTTTTGGTGTTGATGTAACTATCTCTTCGTTTCTCTTTAGAGAGAGTTTGTATATAACCCATCCAAACCGATTCTCAAATCTTGTAACCTCCTCGTGACCCGCTACATATATGTACCTACCATCAAATGCTAGAGAACCTATATCGAAATAAGAACTTGTAGCATTAGTTGGATCATGGAGATCCTTTATCGAGAGTATATTTAGATTAGTATCCATTAACACAGCTATTTGGTGTCTTGTTCTGTTTTGTTTAAGTACATCTCCAACCATGAAAATTAAATCATCTATACACAAACTCTTCGAAAAACTCGTGTTTGTGTATCTCCGTATATCTACGATATTGCCATCCGTATCCATCTTTATAACAGCCTCATCTCCCCCAATATAGGCATAGCCATGTTTATCGAAGCATACCGTTAGTGCTTGACCTTGAAGTTCTTCTAACAGAGCATGCTCTTTAACTGGCTTAAGATCTTTATCTAGAATCATTATGCTCCACATAAGCATTTTCTCATATGGTTTTCTGTTTGTACCTACAATCCATAGATGATTGGTAATAGGATTTATCTCTATATCGAATGGTCTTCCACCATAGATTTCTCTAGATGTATAGCTAGAAACAAGACGAAGGTCCCATAATCTTCTTTTCTCTACACGCCATTGCCATATCATTACTGTCTTATAGCCTCCAGTACCATTCACTGCTCCTACAGCATATATATACTCACTATCAGATGTAAATGCATGTATCCAATCTTCTTTTAGTGTATGATTCTCTTTGATATTGAGTAGCAGCGTCAGATTATCATCGAATACTAGAAACATCCAGCTAGTATCTCTCGAATCTTGACAATCAATACCAATAACATAGAGTCTATCGCCTATGAATCTGCAGTCATGAAGCTCTATTGGACATCCCTTTCTTCCTATGTTCCAAGTTCTCTGTATATAGCCTCTATTTTTATCCATCTTGAATACATATGCCACATCTCCATTATTGCCTATACCTACTACATAGATAAACCTATCTCTTTCTGCAACACAATACGGTTTATCATCCCCAGGAAGTATCTTTAATCTTCTAACCATTTCTACATCTATACTATACATAGTGTCTTCATCAGCAGATACCAATACAGATATCAGCGAGACAAGAACTATGATGACTATAGTCATAGGTAATAAATTAATCCTAGAGTTCATAGCTATCGCCACCATCTAACATTCAGTATCACAAATTTATCTCTTTTTCTTCTTGCTCTTTCTCTTACCTATTTTCCTAAATACAGCAAAACATACTCCAGCTGCAACTACAAGAACTAGGGATGTCGCTATAATGTTGAAAAAGTTATCACTGCTTATAACCTTATGTATCATTCGTAGATCTTCTGGTATTGACACAGCATACATTATGATGAACGTGTTCATGAGGTATCTACCACTACTTCTAGCACCATAGCCAGCTACATAGAGCTCTCTACCCATTAACGCGACTCTACCTCTATCGATATAAGCTGAATAATTTCTACCACATGTTACACACATTGTATCAACTATATCGAGATCATCATCAAGTATATAGATGTAGTGATTCTGAATACCGTATTCATCAGAATGTTGTATCACTAAAACTAGATGTGTGTCATTATATAGAGTAGCCTTCTTGATATCCCCACCTATACCAATTTTCTCAATTATATTTAAATCTCTATCAATTTTAGCAACATGAGAAGTTCCTGCTATATATGCATTACCTAATGAGTTGAAGGCTATGGAGTATGGGTAATTCGGTACCTCTAGATCTCTAGAGGATATATGTACGAGATCTCTATTATATACCTCTATTCTCCATGTACGTCTACTGCTGTTTGTACCAACAACCCATATATCTCCACTCACAGGATTAACCTCTATAGCACTTGCAATATCGCCACCTCTAGACGGATTAGACACCGCATAGATGTATTTGTAGATATCATCTCTATTCACTCTCTCTACAATCCACACAATATCGCTATAATTATTAGCTGCAATGCTACCGTAGCCAGCGATATAGAGATAGCCATAACCATACGCTATGGAAAGTGCTGCTCCATTGTCATGGGATTCTCTCCACATAACGAGATTAAGTTCAGTATCAAATAAACCGATAAACCATCTATTAACACCATAATCGTTTTTCTTAACACCAACAACAAATAAGCTAGAGTTAACGATAATACAATCATATAGTTCTCCAATCCAGTCAGATCTCCAAGAAAATAACCTAGATCCATTAGAGATAGATACACCATCAATAAACATACGGTAATATGTAGATCCAACAACATAGATGACATCTCTATGAATACAAACAGCATAAGCAATATCAATACCTTGCGAATAATCCTCTTCCAATAAATAATATGGATTACCAGTATAAACAATGTCGATAGCTATAAATGATGAAGCTAGAGCTATGAGAATAACTTGGATACCAACTAGAGCAAGTGGATATAGAGTTCTATACACCTTGACCACACATCTTAGCTATCAAATATGGGGTATAGAAATATAGTAAAGAAAAATAATTTAAAAATATTTATTATTGTTGAATAGCTAGGTTATCCTGTGTATACCCCGACTGATAGCCAGTAGTTTGATATGCTCCATCTCAGTTGCGCATTTAGATAGCTTGGTGATCCAAATTCTGTTCCTATTTCTGATACTGTGAAGTACATGTTATCCCATCCACTTCTATCACTATATTGTCTGGCAACATTTAGGAAATCTCTCCAGCAGAATGCTACTCTACTCGCACTTTCTCTAGATGTTGTTGGCCTGAATGCAAAGTACTCCCAACCAGTTTGTCCTACACCTCCAGATCTCCATAACTCATACTGCTGACTAACTGGTTGACCATTAATGTATATCGTTATTGTTGGATTTGCAACAGTGCCTCCTGCACCTTGCATCTGATGATATGCAAACCACACCATTACCTCAACTTCATTGGACTGTACAGTTTTACCTCTCGTGGTATCTCTTGTCAACCATGTCTCAAATGGGAAGTTAAACGGTAGATTTGAATCAACTCTAGTTATACTGTAAGATCCCATATAGACACATACATTGGTGTTTGCAAGCTCTGATACACGTATTGGTAACGTAGCAGAGCCTGATATGAATCCATCTGTCGCAGGTCCAAGTACATTCCATGGTTTAGCACCAATCCATACCTCAGGATATGCATGAACCCAACCACTAGAACTCTCCTGCTGAATATTCTGTAAACTAATATCCACGTTTACTGTATAATCTCTAGGACCTCTCACAACAACAGTCATTGCCACTTGACCAGAGCCTCCAACAACATTCCATAGATTTGGCTCAACAACAAAGTCTATAGCTCCATCACCATCTGCATCTACTTCTAGAGCTGGATACCTATTGTTAGCATTACCAGTAATAGTAAATGTACCAGTACCTCTCACCCTAGTTATAGTGTTATTTATAACAGTTACAATACCACCAGCAGGCGCAGTAGTTGGTACAGTTGTTGTTGGTGTTGGAGTAGGTGTGGTTCTAGGCGTGGTAGGCGTTGGAGTAGGAGTAGTTGTAATAGGAGTAGTAGTTGTTCTTGTCACCGTTATTGTTCTAATTATTGTTACTGGTACTGTTGTTGTATGTGTAACTGGCACAACAGTTGTTATAGGTGATGTAACTGTAAATGTTGCAGTAGCAACTACTTGAACATTAACAACAGTAGTCAGTATTATGGTTACTGGAACCGTAGTTGTAGTAATTGTAACTGTTGGCACAGTTGTTAGTGTTGGAGTAGGTGTAGGCGTTGGAGTAGGTGTGGTTCTAGGCGTGGTAGGCGTTGGAGTAGGAGTAGGTGTAATAGGAGTAGTAGGCGTTGGAGTAGGAGTAGGTGTAGGTGTAGGTGTTGTTATTGTTGCACCTATTTGTGGTTGTGCTGATGTTGCTGATAGATATACATTTGATGTTCCTATGTTTAGGTTTAGTGCTGTTGATGTTGTTGC
>Ga0209080_1001727_pt1 | contig 10579 bp, 8 predicted proteins | sample JNZ110809AmetaG_FD_184123 | JGI IMG/M metagenome (GOLD analysis project Ga0209080, IMG submission 184123) | Hot spring microbial communities from Jinze hot spring, China to study Microbial Dark Matter (Phase II) - JNZ 110809A (SPAdes) (version 3) ...
CAATATATACTGGAGTTTTCCCAAACAAGCATCTTTGCTGGTTTACGTGGAAATATTCGCCAGAAAGTTCTCCCTTCCAAATTCTGAATAGGATTGGGGTAAGCCATTTCCCCCATAACATTTACTCACAATACTTATGTTACAAAATATGTCTGATGCGGTCTGGTGCAACTAATCCCTTTATTTTCGGTTTCTCAGTTTTTACTGAAATTCCTATGAAATATTGGTGCTACTTTGATACTGATATAAAGAGGCCTTTTACAGGGCCAAACTTTTACAACGGATATCCAAATCTATTTGAACTCCTCAGATTAAATGAAGTTAAATATGAAGTTATTGGAACAACAAAGAGAGATCAACCCTTCTCCTCAGAATCTGTGAAAAAGCATGAATTAAAAAAAGACATAGTGTTTACGCTTTACTTCATAGGCGATATCGATCCACTTTCCCATAGTTTTTGTCAGGATTCTGAGGTATGTGTGAAGAGGCTAAAGCTTATCGACAAAATAATGGAAGAGAAATACAGAGATTCCCAAAAAATATTCAAAAGCTTCTACTTCATTGTCTTTTCAGATCATGGGCATAGTGAAGTGAAGAATACTATTAACCTTAGGGAAATATTCAGAAGACGTAACAGAGATCTTGCGCGCTACATCCATTTTACAGATTCAAACTATGCTAGGTTCTGGTTTCGAGATTCAAAAGAGGAGGAAGATGTGAGAAAGGTCCTCTATGAGTTAGAGGAGGATGGGCTGGGTTTCATCTTAACCGAGAAACATTTCAATAGGTACCACGTCGATATGCCGGATAATAGATATGGCGACATAATTTTTTACCTCGATAAACCTAATGTATTTATGGGAAAAGAAATTTCCGCACTAGGTAAAAAAGTTGAAAGACCAGTATCTATGCATGGCTATTTGCCTGATTATCCTGATTCCGATGGTGTCTTCATTTCAAACATGAGACTAAAGAAAGATAGAATGATTCTGCAAGATATAGCTCCATCTATTTTGCAAGCTCTCGGCCTAGAGACTCCAAAATATATTGACGGTGAGCCTGTTTGGAAGCGAATCCGCAATTAAAATATGTGGAAGATCCAAAAATTAACGAAAAAGTTGCTGAAATCATTGAGGAGTTGAAGAACGAAATAATCTCACGTTTTAGCCCTAAATCAATAATTATTTCAGGCAGTTTTGGAAGGGGTGAAGCTACAGTTATTGAGGAGAATGGTAGGTTAAAGTTCTTAAGCGACTGCGAAGTAATATTGATTCCATATAAGTGGGTCTTCAACAGAAGAAGACTGGATGAATTTGAGGAAGAGTTCTATAGGCGAACGGGCTTAAAAATTGAAATTTGGGGTTTTACTCCAACCATTTATCTCCTAGTTCCATTCATGAGAAAGAGAATTAAACCATCAATAGCGAACTACGACTTAAAGTACGGTTCAAAGGTAATTTATGGTAAAAACTACTTAGAGAAGATTCCAAGCTTTAAACCAGAAGATATACCGCTTTGGGAGGGGATAAAGCTGATACTAAACAGGATGGTGGAGGCATTAGAGCATTTCTCGCCACATAACCCAACAGATAAAATGGTATTCTGGACCGACAAAATAGTCTTGGCATGTCGAGACGCTTTACTCCTAACAATTGGGAGGTATACTCCGTCATGTGAAGAAAGAAACAGGGTTTTCAAGGAATCCATAGATAAATTCAATATTTCATGCGTCCAAACACTTGCTAATTTTGCGGTTGATGCAACAAATCGAAAACTAAACATTCTAAATGGCACACCTCAGGATAAAAAGAGATATTGGTTTCAAGTTAGCAGAATATGCGATGAAGTTTTAAGGTATGTAGTAAAAGTTGGATATGAGCTCGACTTCTCCGATTGGCTGGATTTCCAAAGGAAATACATGAATTCAAACCTCAAAGATTATACAACGCTGCCTTTCAACAACGCTATTCTTCAAAACCTTTTTAGGTTTCTAAAAAAATGGATCTTGAAATACAAGCTTCCAAATTTAAAAATGATGATGAAGCCTTATATTAAATGGGATCAAATACTCTATTCTCATATCCCCATGCTTTACTTTGGAATACGAGAAGATCTTGGAGTAGAGGATAAATACTTAGAAAAGGTTGCGGGCCTTCTCAAAATGCTTGGGTATAAGACTAAAATAGACAGTTACTCATTTAAAGAATGGATGCGAAAAAAAGAGACATTCATCATGTGTTGGCATCAACTGCAATTGTAACCTTTAAACTAAATTAAAGAAAGATGCCGTAATTTTGCAGGATATCACATCATTTGTTTTGCAAGCCCTCGGTCTAGAGATTCCAGAATACATTGACTATGAATTGGTTTGGGAGTTTCACAGCTGAAATTTGGGAGGCCCATTTGGGAGACCAATAATTAGTATGTGAATATAATTAGGACGGTAAGACTTCCTTGCAAGGTGAGTATTAAAAGCTGGCGTGATGTATGCACCTACTAGAAATAAAACGATGGATACGTCATATATGTAAAATAATTACATTAGGTGACTTGACGCTAATTTGCTTCACCGTTCCTTACAAATTATTTTTTAACTCCTTTGGAATATCTATATTTCCGTTTCTTTCAAGTATTGCCAAAAAATTTGAGAAAAAAATTACAGAACATATTAAGAAAAGAAATTTAGTTGCCGAATTCTATGGTAAAAAGTTCTACTTTCCAGACCTTTCAGCCTTATATGTCTTAGATGAAGAATATGAAAAAGAAACTTTCAATTTGTTAAATGATCTTCTAACTGAGGAAACAGTATTTGTAGATATTGGAGCTCACGTTGGAAAATACTGCGTAACACTAAGTGAGCGCGCGCATGCCGTTATTGCCATTGAACCGGATCCTATAAACTACTCCTTCCTTCAGAAAAACTGTTCAACTTATAGCAATATTTATCTTTATAATGTGGCTTGCTATAACAGGTGCGGAACAATTTCATTTAGTTTAGAGGGGCCATCAATTAACAGACGGATAATCGATAAAGAGTTACATGATATGCCCAAAAGGGAAGTTAGAGCTAGGACTCTTGACTCGATTATTAAAGAATTGGAATATACTCTCTCTTTCTCTAAGCTCATTCTGAAAATAGATGTTGAAGGTGCTGAGCATTTGGTAATATTCGGTGCAAAGGAAGTTATAGAAAAATACAGGCCTATAATAGTTTGTGAAGTATGGGAGGATAACTTTAAAGAAATTGTAAAATTTTTAAGTAAGTATAATTACGAATATGAAATTATAGAAGTCAATCCCATTCAGGCTCTATTTCGCCAAGGCTTGCAGACCTTTAAAACATCGAGGGGAAGATGATATGCCCACTCATAAAGTAGAAGTTACAATTAACATACCGAAAATTTTATTCATCGTTAATGTCATTTTTATTGCGGTTTACATTTTAAACTCTGTTGGAATTGAAATTCCACTTCTAAGACAAACAACAGGGCTTTTCTATGCGCTTTTAATTCCGGGCACACTTCTAATGCTTACCTTGAAGATTGAAGAAACCGATGTAACGAACTTTATTCTATATTCCATCGGCCTAAGTCTCGCCTCGCTTCTTACATTGGGGTTAATATTAAACTTTGGAGGCCCGTTTATAGGAATTACGCGCCCTCTTTCAGCGTATCCTGTAAATGTATTTATAATAGCTTTTTCCACAACTCTGTGCATCTTCTGCTTTTATAAGCGAAAAAACGCAGCTATCACTTTTCAAGTAGAAAAGAACCTTATTCCCTGGGGAATTGCATATCTGCTACCCATTTTCCTAGCTGCCTTGGGAGCCCACATGGTCTATTACGAAGGAAACAATATGTTGCTTCTCATATTACTAGTAATTGTGGCATTGGTTCCATTCTTATCACTATTAAACAAGCTGCAACCGATTTACCCGCTGATAATTTTTTCAATCTCCTTATCTCTCCTTTATCATATAGTATTATCATCTCTATCTTTTGGAGGTGATGCTTATATCGAATATGGTTTTTCAAACATGGTATTGAAAGAAGGAATCTGGAACCCATCTTCTATAGTGAATAGTAATAATGCGGTGGCATCTATAAATATACTTGTCCCCATCATCTGCCAATTATGTGCAGTAGATATTATGCAAGCTTTTAAAATAATTTATCCAATATTACTCTCTTTAGTGCCAGTAGGCTTATATTCAATCCTGAAAAGGCAAATTAATCTTGAATATGCGTTTCTCTCAGTCTATTTCCTTCTATCAGTACGTTTCTTTTACACCTGGGTATCTGAGTTCGTGAAGCAGGGATTTGCTATGTTTTTCCTCATAGTGGTTATGTTAATATTCACATCAAAAATCAAGAGAAGCGTTGCCGAGAGTCTTATGCTTGTATTCTTCTCTTTCCTTCTAGTGACATCTCATTATGGAGTATCTTATTTATTCCTTATTTATGTCCCGGTTGCAATGATTTGCCAAATACTGATAAAGGATCGAGAGATTAACCCCCTTTTTTCTTATTTTTCGTTCTACATAGCGTTGACAATTTCATGGTACATGTATGTTTCTGCAGGATATGCTTTTGAATCAATTGTTTGTCTAGGCGAAAGAATTGTATCCAATATACATGAATTGTTCAATCCTGAAACTTCGGACACTCTGGCTTTGCTCGTTAAAGAAACACCATACTTTTCTAAGCTTACTCTTAAGGGTTTATATTTGCTAGTTAATACATTTATTGCATTGGGTCTCTTAAGAGTAATACACGATGAGCTAAAAGGATTGAGAAGTCGAAATTGGAGCTTAAGTTCGGAATATGTTTCTTTTGCCATCCCGTCTTTCTGCTTTTTGGTTGCCAGCTTATTTCCTTACGTTACCAGATACGGGATGGATATTTCTAGAGCCTATTGCGTTCTCCTTTTATTCCTAGCGCCATTCTGTATTATTGGGTTTCTAAGTCTAATAGACATCGTAAAAAATTCCTTGAAACCTATTAATGCGGGAAAAGCCTTAACCGTATTATTTGCCATATTCTTGCTCTTCAACTCTGGATTCGTCACGGAGATCTTGGGGGAAAAAGATGTCGGGTCGGTTGCAATAAGTCAAGCTCGAATAAACTCTTCCGGTACACCTTACGAGAAAGCTTCCCTCTATACCAATTATTTTGCTGAGGAGGACATATTTAGTGCAAAATGGCTTTCAGAGCATCGGGAAAATCAACTAGTGTCTTCCGATTTTTACGCTATAAGAGTGCTGTCTTCTTACGGAATGTATGTTGGGAAGGGCGATCCTATGGGGAAAGAGTTGCTAACACCAACTACTGTAAAAAATCTGGATGAGGGTACTTACGTATATCTTAGAAGGCTTAATTGGAAATACGGAATCATGACGAAGTTCATATGGGAAGAAGACTGGATATGGAATATATCTGACATAATGCCGGATTTAAACAATTTTAACATGATATACTCAAACGGTGGAAGCGTAATCTTTTTAAAAAGTGAGTGAGGTTAGAGCATGAAAGTAGTTCTTTCAGGCATACGTGTACACCCCTTCCATAAGTACGGCGGTGCCGAAATCTACATCTTCAACCTTGCGAAGTACCTTGTAAAAAACGGAATAGAAGTAAAAGTATTCACATCAACCCCAAAAGAAGCTAAAAATGCAACGTATGAGGGGGTGAAGTTTGAATTTGTCCGTCCTCATGTTTCCGTAAACAGTAGTATAGGCATCTTCTCCTATCACCTATTTAACATCAATCTTTCCAAGAAGCTTGAGAAAGAAGAGTTCGACCTACTACACTCATTTGGCATGACGGTACATAACTACTTAAGAAGGCATAAAAACAAGGTTTCAGTAGTAGTCGAACCCTTTGGACTTTACGGAAGTAGCGAGGAGAAAATTGGTATACTCAGAAGTCTAGCAAGAAAGATTCTAATAGAAAATCCACTAAAGTATTGTGTTAAGCATGCGAGCGCCATCGCGGTGGAAGGCAAAATACAAGCCGAAGATATCTCTAAGAAATTTGATGTTCCTGACTGGAAATTTATTTACATTCCAGATGGCATTGAATTAGATGTGATTGATGGGTATCTGTGCAAATCTACACTTACTAGAGAAAAGCTAGGCTTGGGCGATGCAGACGTAGTTCTCGTAAACGTGAATAGGCTTGTAAAGAATAAGGGTGTAACGTATTTAATAGACGCATTGAAAATTTTAAACGATGAGCTCAATGTCAAGCTTATCCTTATAGGTGCAGGACCAGAGGAGGAACCATTAAAACAAAAAATAAGTAAATTAGGATTGAGGGATAAAGTCCTTCACTTTAAAAATATTCCCGACGAGAAAAAGTTTCAACTAATCAGTTTAGCTGACATTTCTGTTACACCAACACTCTTCGAGGGCTTACCAATAGTTATACTTGAGGCAATGGCTTGCGGAAAGCCTGTTGTGGCGAGCAATGTTACAGAAGTCCCTCAAGTGGTTAAACATGGGATGAACGGCTACCTAGTTCCTCCCCGGAACCCTGAAGCAATAGCAAGAGCGGTTCTTGAAATACACGATAAAGGACTAATGGAAAGAATGGGGAAAGAATCTAGAAAAATAGCTGAAAATTATGATTGGGGTATAATTGTAAAAAGTGCCATTAAAGAGTATGAAAAAATTACTTGATGGAGGGGGTCATAGTGATATCAGAAAATAAAAATTTTAAGAGAAGAGTAGCAGAACATTATGACCGAGAATCTATAGTATACGATGAGACACGATTCGTAGAAAACGTTTGGTATAGAAGGATGATGGAGAAGTTTACAAAGTCCTCGAAAAATGTTAAGAGGAACTACAGTTTTAGAATTAGAATCAGGTACTGGCAGATTCGGAATATTTTGTATAAAGAAAGGATTTATCCGGAAGGGGATAGATATCTCTAGCGAAATGATAAAAAAAGCTAAACAAAATTTTAAAGAGAGGTCTTGATATTTTTATTGGAGCGAATGTGCGGGGAGATGTAGAGGATGAAAGGTTTTGCCCAGAAAATTATTATGGCAATGTAATTTGCATAAAAGCTTTGCCTTCTCTCCAAATCCTACTAAAAGTAGTCAAAAATGTGTATAAAACATTAAAATCCGGGGGAATTTATCGTAGTTTATGCGAACAATGATAGCTTATATGCGAAAATTAAAAAACCGAGAAGCAACGTGATGAGATTTTATAGCTTTAAAAAATAAAAAATGCTAGCTTCCTTCAAAATAATTTATAAAAAACTACAACAAGTTTTCCTGGATTTATTTACCGTTACTTTCCACGTTTAGCAATCTTATTTAAAAAATCGATAATGCTTTTCTATAGGACTATCTCAATAATAATTGCGTTAAAATCAGCTGAGGGTTAGGTTAAATATGAGGAGCGCTTTGGTTACTGGTATTACGGGTCAGGATGGTGCTTATCTCGCTAAATTCCTTTTAGATAAAGGCTATGAAGTTTATGGCACTTACCGTAGACTTAGTACTCCAAATTTTTGGCGCCTAGAATATCTCGGAATTTTCGAAAAAATTAATCTTATCCCAGTTGAGCTGAGTGATGCCGGCTCCATAGTTGAAGCCTTAAAGATTAGTGAGCCTGATGAAGTCTATCATCTTGCAGCTCAGAGTTTTGTTGAAGCTAGTTTTGAGTCTCCCGTCGCGACCGGGGATATTACTGGACTGGCTACAACTAGAATCCTTGAGGCAATTAGGCAGGTCTGCCCGGATGCTAAGTTTTATAACGCGGCTACTAGCGAGATGTTCGGTAGGACGAGTTTGCTTAATGGTGGAAGACCTCTTAATGAAAACGACGCCTTCAGGCCGATGAGCCCCTATGCCGCTGCTAAGCTTTACGGCTACTGGATTACCAGGATTTACAGGGAGGGGTACAAAATATTCGCTGTTAACGGAATCCTGTTTAACCATGAGAGCCCGTTGAGAGGCTTAGAATTCGTAACTAGGAAAGTTGCTAATGAGGTTGCCAAGATAAAGTTAGGTTTAAGTAAAGAGCTTAGATTAGGCAACTTGGACGCTAAGCGTGACTGGGGCTATGCTCCGGAATACGTTGAGAGTATGTGGCTTATGCTTCAACAAGACGAGCCTGACGATTACGTGATCGCTACTGGTGAAGCGCACAGTGTAAAAAAACTTGTGGAAAAGGCATTTGATATCGTTGGGTTAAATTGGGAGGATTACGTCAAGGTTGATAAGAGGTTTATGAGACCTTTAGATGTGCCATGTCTGGTTGGAGATTACTCTAAGGCTGAGCGCATACTTGGTTGGAGGCCTAAAACGAAGTTTGATGAACTTGTAAAGATAATGGTTAAAGAGGAGGTCAATCGCTGGTCCCGCTGGTTAAAAGGTGAACGCTTCCCATGGGATGCACCCAATTATCCAAGCGAGAATAAAATACTTACAAGAGCTTTAAGGATGTAGACGGGTATGTATAGGTATCCTGTGGCAGAACCTGAAATTGGCGAAGAAGAACTCAAAAACGTTGTGGAAGCTGTCAAAAGCGGGTGGATAAGCAGCAAGGGCAAATTCATAGAAGAATTCGAAAATTTATTCGCAAAGTACATTGGATTGAAATATGGAGTGGCCACCTCAAACGGTACAACAGCCCTCCACCTAGCCCTCTCAGCCCTAAACATAGGTCCAGGCGACGAAGTCATAGTTCCCGACTTGACGTTTGCAGCTACGATAAACGCAGTAATGTACACGGGCGCAAAGCCTGTAATAGTAGACGTTAACGGAGACTACTGGTGCATGGACCCCGAGAAGGTTAAAGAAGCCGTTACTCCGCGTACCAAGGCAGTCATACCAGTGCACCTCTATGGTCACCCGTGCGATATGGATGCCATAATGGAGATAGCTGAAAGGCATGGTCTCTACGTAATAGAGGACTGCGCTGAAGCCCATGGCGCTGAATATAAAGGCGTAAAAGTCGGCTCCTTTGGTCAGATATCATGCTTCAGCTTCTATGGAAACAAAATAATAACTACAGGGGAAGGTGGAATGTGCTTAACAAACGACGAAGACCTTGCGGAAAAAATGAGAATGTTGCGAGATCACGGCATGAGTCCTCAGAAAAAATATTGGCATGAAACTATAGGCTTCAACTACCGCATGACAAACCTCCAAGCGGCGGTGGGCGTAGCTCAACTAGCTAAAATAGAGAAGTTTGTCGACAAAAAGAGAAAAATAGCTAAAATATACGCTGAAGAGCTGTCCAAATTGCAAGACATTACATTGCACCCAGAAATGCCTTGGGCAAAATGCGTATACTGGCTCTACACAGTTCTACTAAAAGAAAAAATAAACGTGGACAGAAACATGTTGATGGAAAAACTCGCAATGGAAGGGATCGAAACAAGAAACATGTTCTACCCATTGCATGAAATGCCAATATACCAAGAATATGCTAGTTCCACATGCTCCACATCATCAAAAATTTCAAGCCGAGGGCTAAGCCTACCTTCCAGCACAAAACTCACAGAGGAAGACATACTCAATATTACACAAAAACTTAAAGAGATAATTTCTACCAGTCGATAAAATCAACACTTTTTAAACTTAAGTTTATTCTCCCCATTTTCATTTTCGTTCTAAATAAGTCCAATTAGCATATTTGTATTTCTAAAGCGCCATTGAGAAAGTCATATCTCAGGACTCTATATAGGTACAGACATCTCAGGCTCGCTCGTTGATGTAACCGAAGTTTCAGCTAAGGGTGCTTTATCACTTTTAATTGGTGATTCACATCAACAGCTATGCTTGCTATTGGCTACATATTTGTTGCTAGACTTTTGAGACCGGAAGGTTACGGTTTATACGCCTTAAGCCTGGTCGCTCCGACGGCTCTAGTCTCGCTTATAAACCTAGGCTTAGATTCGACGGCCATAAGATTTACAGCTAAATACAGAGCTGAGAAAAAAATACGACGATCTCTACTCCATATTCAATTCGGCTTTAGCCTTCAGGGCTGCAACGCGCGCGCAAGCACTATTCTAACCTTTTATGGAATAAATCTACTCGTTAGAAGACTGAAAATAAATTTCAATATTAAAAGTCAACCAAGAATAATCGCTATATCTATTCTTTCAGCCTTTCCCATAATAGCATTCCTAAAAATTTCTCCGCTGACGGAGATATTCAACTTGGTTTTATGCACGCTCATATACTTAGCAACATATTTTACTCTAATACCTGCATCTAAAGCCATAAACCTGCAAGAACTTCAAAACATGGAACAAATACTTGGAAGAATCAGAATACTGTCGCCCATAGCTAAACTGATAATGAAATATGAAAACAAATTATTGACGTTCGCCCAGCATAAAACATGTTAAAGATGCTTGGTGCTTAAAGTTTAAAGGCTCAAATAAAATGCTTGATTGAAAGCGTAACGTGCGATGCCCATGTTAAAATTCTACTACGAATGCTCGATAAATTTATACACGCGGTTATTTTAAAGTATCGTGAGTCCATAGGGTCTAGTGTACTCTATTCTACCCGTCGTCGGGTCTACTTTTATCCCAAGCCCCTCCATAGC
>Ga0209080_1001730_pt1 | contig 10560 bp, 3 predicted proteins | sample JNZ110809AmetaG_FD_184123 | JGI IMG/M metagenome (GOLD analysis project Ga0209080, IMG submission 184123) | Hot spring microbial communities from Jinze hot spring, China to study Microbial Dark Matter (Phase II) - JNZ 110809A (SPAdes) (version 3) ...
AAGCCATACCTGCTCGAAACCTGAAAGTCTTTTTGTATATATCTCAACACCATAGAAGTCTCCCTGAGGCAAAGGACAGAACCTTATTTCAACCAACTGTATAACGCCCATATCAAAGGGCGCTAGCTGAACTTCTGCAGAGAGCGTAATAATTCGCCTGCCTTTTTCATCGATCTTCTCACCATAGCGCATATTTTTAGCTGAAAAGATACCAATGCGCTCCATCGCATGTGCACTAAAGAATTCCATGAGATACTCTACCAATCCATAAACTTCGTCAGACGTTGCAACAAATGGCGTATGGATAGACCACTCCATCCCATGGGGCTTCTCAGTCACTTTCCAACGCCTTATAAGAGATGGCACGACTAGCTTTGATGCCTTGTATGAAGGATATATGGTGGAGGAGATAGCCATAGCTATCGATAAAGTGATGGCCAGAATCACCATATTTGAGGAATAGTTGGGATAGAAACCAGGCGGCATGAGGGAGAAAGTTTTAAGGATAAACGTTAGAGCTAAGCCCACTAAGTAACCGGGAGCCGCACCAACAAATGCGTAAATAGCGGATTCTGTGAGGAACACTAGAGATATTTGTTTGGGTGAGGAGCCTGTGGCGCTGAGAATTGATATTTCGCGGAGCCGCTCATAGACCCCTCCTATCATAGAATTTAAAATTATCAGGGCCCCTAACACGAACGGAATTATCATGTACTCAAATCCGGCAGTGACGTAGCCGGCAAGGCTTCTATAAACAAGAACCTTGTTAAGATCTTTTATACCAACAAATGTATCCGCTGAAATGCTAAGAGAGACTTCTTCGGCGTGGTCAAGCAGTGACGTCTCCTCCTTAAACTTAATTGCGATCGACATAGGTAAAATGTTGAATGTTCTAAGCGCTAAATCATATGGAATTATAATTATGTCTGAACCTATTATGTGGGGAACAACGGTTAAAGCCATTATGCTTTCCGCCCCTATTGCAAGATAATTAATTGGCGATAATGGTTCCTCGTCGAGATCTACGAATCCTTTGGTGCCATCCCAGAAAGCTGAACCATCCATTATGCCTATAACCGTAAAGTTTACGCCCCAGAGCCGAATGGTATCGCCGACATTTAGACCAGCCTCAGACGCTATTCTATCGGATAGAATTATGGAGTGTTCATAGGGCGATATGAACCATCTCCCTTTAAGCAGAAGCCTATTGATCTCGCTGATATTAGATTCTTCAGGCAGCATTGCTACAATCGCTTGAACAGTAACATTGCCCATTAAATATAGGGTTTGTCGAGGCGGGTAAATCCAAGCTCTAGGAGCTATTAATGCCTCCTCGCTATATCTTCCTTTTAGAGACAAATATATCTGCTCAGGTAAGGCGACCCAGGGCATTTTCCTAACAAGTATTCCGTTATAGGCTACTTCTGGGGGAGTTTTCTCAATTTTGTGATAGAAGGTTGTAATGGATATTGAGGTGAAAGATACTAAAGAAAATGTTATCACTATAATAAGCACGAGCAAGAGTGAGCTTCTAATTTTTCTTCTTTTTAGATTCTCCACACCTAAACTGAAGAGCATTGGAAGGATGCTTACTTCAGCAGCCTTCTCATAATGTTTGCCTAACAGTTTTTCCCTAACCTGTTTAGTGAAAGCATTAAACTCCCTAATGGAAAAGTATAGAGGAAGAATTAATACTATGGTTACAAGCAGGCCTATGAGAAACATGAATGTATTGGTTGCTGCGGAAAAACCTGGGTGTAAATAGGAGAATGTGAGCAGCGTTGTTATCATGACTGCTGCTAGAGATAATAGCTGTTTTCTGCCCTCGAAATGAAGTATAAGTCTCTCAAGCAGAAAAGAGAAGGCGACTAGGACAAAGAAGAAGAATGAGGTAACGTTAATGGAATCTATTTGCAGATCCATTAAAGCAGCATAGAAACTTTTAGCTAGGCTCCATGCGGCCATTATGTTTCCGTAGAAAGAGTCAAATGTGCGGTTGATGAGATCTCTTTCAGCAAGCGCGTATAAGCTATGAGATAATCTCTCGAACTCCTTAACGCGCACATTAACAACCCCATGCCGCTCAAGTATATTAAGCCTGTGCTTAGAGAGAAGAAGCATGTCTTTCACTATTTTATAAGGCGTATTTACGACGATTAGGGTTTCGCCTACTCCAATTCTGTACCCTGCACCTTGTGGAGAATTTTCTGTTGCATTCACAAGGAAGCCTACCGGATAATAAAAGCCGGCAAGTAAAGATCTCTCAGGGCCTCTAATAACGATTTCTATTGGAACATTTGGTTCAACAAAGAAGATGACATCAGGTAGTTGGATTAAGCCGCCCCACCAGACGAGTGGGGCATGGGAGAGAAAGTTGAGAACTTCAACACTGGTGACTCCGCCGAGTTCAGGAGCAAATTGCATCGTATATGGGTTAAGAATGTTAAAGAGGAATATGCTTCCGCAGCGAAAGATCGGTGACCACTTGAAAACATTTTCTGTGTAAATATGGTAGATGTCGGAAGATACTGCTGTGGGGGCGCCTCCTGTCCCCGCAGAATAAACTCCCTTATCGGTTGCATACTCTATTCTTCCATATTCATCGATTACATACGTATAAACGTAACCTGTGGTGAAAGGTTTGAGCCCCTTTATCACAGCCTTACCGTTTTCATCAGGTTTTACAACCAAGTTTATTAGTGGAGCAGGTTGTCTCATCTGGGCAGCTGTGGCTCCTAGAGCGCCCATGGCTGTTGTTGGTGGCGTCAGTATAGAGATTACGTGAACTAGAGCATTTGGATGAGAGAATGGTTCAAACCAGCCAGTAGTGAAGTTGTATCTAGATACTTGTACGGTTAACTTAGCGAAGCCCCAATCAGGTCCTAGTCTTGACGCACCGTACCAGGGAAGGAAAAGCGAAAGGCTTGGATCTTGCAAAAAAGCATAGGTTAGAAAGAGAATTGCCTCGGATTGATGGAGTAGGTTGTTAAAGTTTAGCCTATCCCATGTATCAATAGGGGTTTTCTGAGTAAGGCGCAACGAGTTTGTTGTGTGAAATGCTAGTCCTCCACCGAAGCAAGTAACGGTCATCACATCACTATCAAACATTAGGGGATAAGGCTCAAATGCGGGAATATTCTTAAATATTCCATCTAAGATAACATAGTTTTTCTTTGAAAGAGAGGTTAGGGTTGACACATAACTGTTGATACGTCCAATCAGCGATGCGTATCTTGGCTCGATTGGTTGTTGTGCAAAGGTGTAGAGGTTGCCAGTAGCATAATAGGAAAGGTCCGTTGAATCTGTGGCAAGGTCTAGGCTAATAAAAAGTTTTATCCTAGTTCCTAGATCGTGGAAATGTCTATCAGCATATTCTCTAGCACCCCATAAAGTAAACCAATGCGCTGAAAGGGCAACAAATCTTGCAGATCGCTTTAATGGAAATTGCGAGAATATTCTGGCGATTTCAAGAAGAACTGCTACATTCGTGGCATCGGTTGCTCCTGGGGCGACTGATGGGACAGGAGACCATGAGTCATAATAGGCCGCTATAACTATCTCCTCATTGCTCACAATAGGATCTTGGCCGGGAAGCAGACCTATTACATTCTTTGCTATAACGTTCTCCCAGCGCATTTGAGAAAACACGCGTACATAGATGTCTCCCCTGTCTGCTAGTGTCTTTAAGTATTCGCCTTCATGCATTTTGACATAAAGTCTCGGAAAGTTTAGGGGTAACGTGATAAACTTTTGCTCAGCTTCAAATCTAGTAGTCTCCTCTGGCTCAATGAAGATCACAGCTTTAGCTCCGAGCATAGCTACATTTTTCCACCACCACCAACTATTGAAATCGAGAAGAACTATTGAACCATTAATCTCTTTTCCATTAAGACTCTTAAAGTCCCCGTCTTTTCCATAAACAATTTTTCCCACAAGCCCTTCTGGCGGAGTTGGAGAAGGGTTAGCACCATTCGGCCATAATGAGTAAGCTTTAATTGTTCTGATAACATTGCCTGAAGAGTCTAAAACTTCTATTTTGGCGCCATAATCTACTGGTACAGTTATTTCAAATTCTTCAAAATAAACATCCTTAAGGCCATACTCATTAAATTTCTTGTAAATATAGGATGCCGCCTCATCAGCCCCCGGATACCCGGGTACTCGAGATCCAAGATTTGAGAGAAAAACAACGTGCTCCTTTAACAAGGAGACATTAAGCTGCTCCATTAGGACAGAATATTCAGAAGATGTTATAAAGGAACTTGAAGCCACTAATACAGATTTATCTAAGAGACATAAGGATAAGCTTGGAAAGAGCAAAAAGTATGTTATGGAAATGCTCACCATGGTCAATACTATCGCAACTTTCCTTAACATACGCGCACCATCTATAAGGCTTCTAGTCCTTTTATACAGGAACGCGCTAATAAGTTTTATGTCTTTTCGGAAGAACAAAATATTTTTGTTTGACGGCTAATATGGAAGGATCCATTGTGACTTTATAATCAGAGATATGACTGCGCTCAGGCTAAGTATTAATCCGTCACCAATTATAAATCCGATTACAAGCAATGGTGAGAACCTTGACCAGCGTTCATCTCCAAACATCTTTCTCAACATGAAGCGGCCAGCCACGCCAAATATGAACTGCCCGAGTACTGTTGACATAGGTGTTAGAAAGCCGCTGAGCAAACCTACTGGAAGGAATGGCATGCGAAGGATCTTTATAGCGATAAGACTTAGGATTGCACCGACGCCTAAAGACTGGATTATTACTCCTTCCTTAAAGAGTATTCCAGTCCACAGCCAATGTATAAAGCGGCTTCTTTCTAGGAATTCTACAGGCCACCCAGTTATAGTGTAAGGAAAGGCTGATGATGGAATTGGGCTAATCCACCAGAAGACGCTGGTGAAAAGGAAGCTCGTAAGTATGCCAGCTAATGATACGAAAATATAGGCCTTTATGTAGTCGCTTATGCGACAACCTACTATGCGCGCCATTCTAAAAGCTCCGGCTAGACTTGCACCGCCAACACTAATCATAGGCAGCCCGGTTCCAGTGGGCGGGAGACTTCCAACCGACACTAGCGGCCATGTCATGTAATTTGCAAACCATATATCCAAGCCTTTATAGCCAGAAGAATATATCATGAGCTCTCTAAGGTACGGTATATTTACTCCTCCAAACGTAATGCCAGCTGAGGCGGTTCCCACAAATGAGAAAAGGAAGGATAATAGTATTGAGGAAATAGCTGATATCCATATGGGGAAGTCTGGAACTAGGATGTGGGTTAGAATTGTGGAGCCTAATGTAGCTCCAAAGAAAAGTGTGAGCAGAAGCCAGAATGGAACTGCCGCTTCAGATGATCCTGCCCCAATGCTTTTGAAGGTTGCTATAATCCTTCTTATGCCGAATAAGAGTGGAATGCTGGTTGCGGCGATGCTGAAGCCTATGGCAACGCTCACCCAATAATAGAGCTGAGTTCTAACAAAGATGTTTACCGCAGGCATGCCTGGCTGCCATTCTGGCCATATGCCGTAGACGTAAAGATAATGATTCCCAATATTAACCATTATTGAACCAATTAGCATCGCCACTAGCACGTTAAAGGGAATTATAAGCCCTGTAATTGCAGTTGAAATAGTTAAGTCGATGGCGAAAGAGACTCCGGGAAATTGACGCTCAATGAGATACGTTACATCAAAAATTCCTCTCGGCATGAGTCTTAAAGTAGGTGCACCAGAAATGAATGGAACAAAGTAGGAGAGAACAGAATATATTATACCGAAGAGAATGGACACCGTGAGGACACGCATCGAATCAGTCTCTCTTTCAGCTATCGCTACTATTGTTAAACCTGAGGCTGCTTGAGCCGGAAAAGTTAGTCTCTCAGTTACAGCGTATATTTGGTAGCTTAAGTATCCTATGGAAATGCTTGCAACTATGTCTAAGATTAATGTTAGTATAAGGGAAACTACTGGAAGGAAGAATGGTTGAAAGAGGAAGCTCCTTCTCAACATAACTTCATTCCACAATGTAATGGGAGGAGCCCACCAAGTAGGCACGTGTCCTCTCAGCCCAAAGGCTTCAGCTATGGGGCTGTTTGCGAAAACGGTGTTTTTTATAAGGTTTACAAAAAGTAGGCTTCCCCCTAAAGCCATACTCTCAAAGGCAAATATTATAAATAATTCCTGTCTAGTTAGCGGTTTTCCTAAGAGACGGGCAACTTCAGCCCATATTAATACGACAATCCATGTTGATAGTGGGAGAACCATACCTGAGACAAGATATAGGTGAATAATAGCAGGTTGAACAATTATGAGAGCAAACAGAAGAGCTGAAACCGACTTAAATGTTAAGCCTCTTTCACCCTCAGTTGTCATACTCTATTACCCGCAGAGTCTTTCTTGCACAATTTTTACGTGTATTATTTATAAATTTTTTGGAAGATACTATCGCGTTCCAGAACACCTTACAAAAAATGGTTTTGCAGATAAAAATAATGGAGCGTTAACTTCAGTTTTAAGTTTTTCTCTCATCTTTCGCTTGATGAGCCGCTAGCTGGCCGTACTTTTCTTCTTTTAACAAGGAAGTAGGCTGATATGGCGACAGCTATGCCTGCGCCTGCAACACCAACATATAGGTATGGATTAAAGGTCTCCTCCTCTATCTTGATAGTAGGGGTTGGAAAGATCTTTTCGATTCCTTGCAGAGGTATTATATAGCTACCATACGCACCAAAACTATATTGTCCTTCAGCAAGAATCTCTAAGATGACAGTTTTATCCGGTTTTACCTTATGGAAACCTGGTCCTAAAGTAATGAATTCGTCCTCTCTTAAAGTTCTTTCAGCGCCGTCTATTATAACTTTTGTAGGCTGCGGGGCAAATATTATGGCGCTTGTTGGTGTGAAAAAGTAAAGTTCTTCTCCTCCTCTAATTCCGCCAAACGATACGTCATCTCTCATATAGTAGACATATGTGCGATTGATTGATGGAAGATCTGAGATCATCAGAGAAATGTCCCCTGTACTCAGGAAAACTAGCTCGTACATTCCACCATCCATAGGTTGATACCAGCTCTCTCCAGCCCTTAATTTCTTCTCATATGCTTTCATAGTCCCTTTATAAACGGTTATATCAGCGTTCTCCATGGCACATATCAGGAAAGCTGGGGCTTCAGGATGCGCAAGACGAGTCAAAAAAACTTTTCCCCTAAAGCCTCCTGTAGCCGCTGGGACAATAGTTGTCCCTCCAGACTGAATCACAGCGATTGAAATATATCCTGTGGATTTTGCATAGATGACTTTCCTTGGCCTTAGCTGAATAACCTTTATCTCCCCGGGCTTGACTTTAGTCGATGCTATGGATGCACCATCCGCATAGAATGTTACCTCAGCTTCTTCATATCCTGCGATAACGAAACCATAATCTACTGTGTAAACCGAACCGCTTATCACTCCTCCATGCCCAGTAGAGTAGAAGATAAATTCCTTACCTACAAAAGAGCCTTCGATGCTCGGTATGTAGGTGTAGAAGCCCCCTGTAGGGTCTCGTTCTTCAGGTGGAGTTACTTGATATTCTCGTGTGATGTTTGCGAGACCTCGTAGTAGCACCACAGTCATCTTATTAGAGACAACTTTAAAATATGTAAATGGAGGAATAATTATCCTTGAGTTCTGCATTTTATTGACTGTTCCACGAGCAATAATATCTTTCGTTTTTAAATCATAAATCTGGAAATTCGTGTTATCCTCTATGCCCACTATATCAATATAGGCGCCTATTTCCCTAATATACTCCTCATATTTTAGACTTGCAGCAGTAATATTGCCGGGCGCATAACCATAAAATACGTAGTATTCTTCTGCCGCTGCTGGAAATAACAGCGCTGTTGATACATTACCGTAAGGTGGAAGGCAGCTTATCCCAAGTAGAGACAGAAAAAGTATGAAAAAAGAGGGATTTTTGAATTTTTTCATGAGGCTGCCTCCTTTAAATTATGTAGAGGGCTCTTAGGAAACCGAAGATGTAGATCAACAGACAGTTAAGAGCTATTCCTCCAATTAACCCTGCTGCAAATGGTCTCCCATACTGTTCATAGACTACAAGTCCGCCAATTTTGAGTGTTAGCGATTTAAGTATCCATCCCCAAAGGCATGCTGACGCAAATCCCCAGTATCCTTGCGGGTTTCCAACTCCAAGTATAAAGCCTACTGGCGTGAAAGGCCACCATAGATACTTCATTCGCATAAACAATATGAAGCCTACGATTAAGAAGCCTGCGAGAACCTGTCCATAAAATGGAGGATACGGGGTCCGCGCAGCCCATGCTGGGTCCGTATAGCCACCGGCACCAGTCCAGTAAGCGTTGGACATTCCTGGGAGACCAAATGCGCCAAAGTAATATCTGATCCAGACGTTTAGTGGCCATGCTATAACTATACCGATGCAGGCTCCAAGCGTGTAGAATAGGAAGACCCGTTTTTGAGAGGCTCCGAATGTGTGGCCGAGTTTAAATGAATTCATTAAATAGTTTCCATGGCCACTCCATAGCCCTAATGTTGGTCTGCCAAGCCACCACCCCATGGTCCCCATGATGTAATATTCTTTTGTCATGGTCTCCCAGCTTGTGATGTGCGTATAGAATGGTTGATAGAGCCAGCCAGCGTTAGCCCAACCCCATTCTGGATGCGGCCCGCCTTCTCCGTGAACCCTCGCATAGGCCAGTACGCACATGACTACGGTCGCAAAGAAGAAAGCTGATTGGAGTGGAGGAAGTCCGCTAATGACAAGCATTGAGACCAGGATAATAAATGACGCAACGAATGTAAGTAGAATCCATCTGTAATGTAGTGGCTCAGAAGCTCTCCTCTCAGGTTCCATCGGCTTTAAGCCCACAGCTACTTTAATAATATCCCAATAATGACGCCAGTTAAGAATTATTGGCCAAAATGCTAGGCCGAGAAAGCCGCCCATTTGAACTAGCGCTTCAAGTTTCAATGGATCTATGCTGGCTATCATTATATATCGATTGGTGCTATTGGGATCTGCAGCTAAGTCTTTTGGATAGATTCCCATATAGTAGCCGATGCTAGGCCATATGACGAGGAAGATGATCCAGAAGACCCACGTACTAAGCGATACTTCGAGTGGCAGAAGATATCCTAAAGCAATCATTATGGGGTTAAAGCTAAGAAGGTAGCATCCTGGTAACACTGAAAGCAGTGCTGGTACAGCCATAGTAACGTCTAAGACGCCTGGATGCCAGGGAATAAATGGCCACGATTCCCACCCGTAGAGTGATGGGAGCCATGGGAAAATCTGCTTCATAAGCCAGGGCAGATAGAACAAGAAGCCTACAACAACTCCTATAAGGGCCATGCGAGCAGCTCTTTTAGCTTTAACTTCTGATGAGTTTCTGCCCAGCTCTATTCCGCAAATCTCTTGAGCAAATGTGGCGTAGGGATATTCAACTCTTTCTATCTCTATCCATCTTCCCCGCACGATCATTACTGTCGATGCGACAAGAAAATACGAGGTTAAAGCAAAGATTACCCAGAAAGTTAGAGGAAGAATCCACTCAGCTGGTATGGGGTTGCGGGTGGACGTAAACATTGGATCAATAACTTCCTTTGTTGGAACCCAGAAGTCAGGAACAAACTTTCCAACTCTGGAGACGTGCGGCTCATGGTAGCGTGGCCCTATTAGGGTTGATATGGGAACCCATGGGCTTCTGAAGTTGGTGCCTATTGAGGAACCGGCAGCCACCGCCCAGATAAGGACCAAATGCTCGGGGCTAGGTCTCATTTTACTTGGCAGGAACCTTGATATTAACACTGATAGTAGGAGAGCTGAAAATGCTCCTGAAGCTATTCCATTCCATGCAAGACCAAAGTGGAATTCTCGCCCATAAAACCAAGGAACCACTGCCGCATTGAAGCAGCTCAGTATACTCCACACTATGGCGAAGACTACGGCAAACCCCACAAATTTGGCAGTCAATGGTTTAACTATAACTTCACTTGACCCTTCACTCATCAATAACTCCCTCTGATTTATTTTTGAGGGAAATCCTATTTAAATTTTTATACTAAACCCACTACCCCTCCCACCATCGTCTATGATCTATTAGCGGCGATAACCAGCAGTAGATTAAGGTATTTTCGAGCTCCCTTTTGTAGACTATTCTCTGCGGGTTATGTCTCCCTTCTTTAAGTCTCGCGAGCTCGTTCTCAAAGAGCTCTATTCTCTCATTAACGCTGAGCTCCCTACCTAGCTGCTTCTCTCTGCCTATCTTAGTAAGCTCTTCTAGCCGCCCTACCTATAGCGGTTAATAGAGACTTAATAGCCAAATTATTGAACCAGCGTCTCACATCCTCGTCCTAAAGCAAATAACCGTACTTAGCCCTAAACATCAAGAAAAACTAAGTATATAAGAATTCGATTAAAAAATTTGGTGGACCGGGCGGGATTCGAACCCGCGACCTCCGCCGTTCTCGGGATACTGTTTCATGCGAGGGCGGCATTCATGCCACTAAACTACCGGCCCATTTTTCA
>Ga0209080_1001733_pt1 | contig 10555 bp, 11 predicted proteins | sample JNZ110809AmetaG_FD_184123 | JGI IMG/M metagenome (GOLD analysis project Ga0209080, IMG submission 184123) | Hot spring microbial communities from Jinze hot spring, China to study Microbial Dark Matter (Phase II) - JNZ 110809A (SPAdes) (version 3) ...
TAATATCACATTGAACATAATTGACATAATTTATGAACTGTTGATAAAGATAATTTTTTAATTAAGCCTTCCAAAGAATATTTGTGGCTAGGTGTGCATACCGCGGAGAGAGAATAAGGGAAATAGAGGAAAACTGGATAGATAATAACGTGAAAGATGAGAAGGAGAGAAAGAGAAAGAAAGAAATGTTATCTTCTATCCTAAGAGCATTGGGAGATAAAGCTGATTGCAAGCTTGAAGCAGTTGATGGAGAATTCTGCATATTTCATAACCCAGAATATTGGAGAAGCCATGAAGACCATGTTCGCAGCGAGTTCTTAAAATTGCTGCAGAGCGATGGAGAAAAATACTTTGTAGGCTTCCATTTACCAGCCATAAAGCTTCCTAAAGTCATAAATGGAGACTTACATATGGAATTGACAAAAATCCACGGGGAGTTTGAAGCTTCCCTACGGTTTAATGGAATGGCATCGTTTATTGGAGCAACATTCGATGAATATGCATTATTTATTGGAGCAACATTCAATAGAAAAGCAGAATTTCACGGAGCAATATTCAATAAAGCAGCATTTTTTATAAATGCGAGAATTAATATGGCACACTTTGGAGAAGCAACATTCAATAAAGGTGCATATTTCGATACATCAGTATTCGATAAAGCGGCATTCAATGAAGCGACATTTAATGAAAGAATATGGTTCAGAGAAACAATATTCAATGGAAAAACGTGGTTCGAAAAAGTGATATTTAATGGAGAAACATGGTTCTATAGGGCGAAATTCAATGGAGCAACATATTTCGATGAAGCTGTATTCAATAAGGGAGCAGAATTTAGTAGAGTGACGTTTAGAAGAGATGTATTTTTCACCGATTTAAAATTTGAAGGAGGAAGTTTAATCATCTTTAGATCTGTCTTGTTTAGAGATCCTTATCTCGTATATTTTGATGGGACAGATATGGGTAGATTGCTCTTATTGAACACTGATATTGAGGGAATAAGTTTGAGCAATGCAAGACTGCCGAGGGGTCTCTTGAGAGCTCATGAACTTCTTAGAAGAAGCAACTACACAGGGTTTACGTTCGACGATGTTATTGAGACCTATAGAAGACTTAGGGGTAACCTGGAGAGGAACCATAGGTTTTCAGATTCAGGAATACTGTTCATAGGAGAAATGGAGGCGAGGAAAGAGAGAAAGTATTACGAAAAATTGAAGGAACATAGGGAACGAAAAGAAAGAATAATTACTGAACAGCAAAAATTGGAAAGTAAGTTTCATAAGTTAATGGAGAAGGGAAGGTGGCATGTAATAAGCTTAATAGAGAGAATTGTCTTCCAACTTGAGAAGGTTGGACTTTGGCTATACGTAAATTTCTTCTCACCATATGCACTATACAAACATTTCTCTAAATATGGAGAGAGCATTCTAAGGCCGATAGCATGGTCAATAATTACAATATTTGTAATGCCACTTCTATTCACAGTTTTATCCATTTTCCCATCAGCCCCACCTGGCAATCAGCCATTTGATGCCTCCGCCATCTTCAACCGCTTAATCAATGAATACTCCAGCAACCTGAAGCTCAGCATCCTCCTATTCTTTCAGATGGCCTCCGTAGACTATAAAACACCGATGAGCATACTAATCCTCAGCATCTTAGAGAGGATTCTTGGACTCCTATTCCCAGCCCTAGAAATCTTAGCATTAAAAAGAATGCTTGAGAGACATCCATAGCGAAAAACACTTCAAGAGACTATTCAGGTAAATCTTGAGGTTTTAACTCTAAAATCTTCATAAGATATTCCTTGGGAGTGAGTGAAAGCCAGGTGTCTTTAGGCTTTTTTACCCATTCTCTTTTTACGATTTCTCGAATCTCATTTGGCTCGACAAATATGCCATGCATCTTTAAACCGTCTATTAACTCATCAATCGTTCCATAGGTCCGTGTCCACAAGAGATGTATGATGGCATCTCTAGGTAACTCTCTCCATGGCATAGGTGGTGGAGGATAACGTGCTGGAGGTCTCCCCATCTTGATATCCTCAATCATCATCTCAAAGTTATTTAAAACCGTGTACCAATTAGTGTGCCAAGCATCTTTAAAGGCGTTGAAATGATCTATGTAATCATTAGGGTTTGCACCCAACTCCCAAAGCCTGTAACAAAACGCATCCCAAAAGCAAGTAATCTCCGAACTTGCCAACCTTCGAGGCCAACCCATAGATTCAAGCGGAGTTCGAGGAGGTTTAGCCTTCCGAGGTGGAACAGACGAAGTATATGGCTTTTCAGGAATACCAGTAGATGGCACCGATTTGAAACGTTCAAATCCCTCTCGAAGTTTTTTAACCTCATCCCTCAGCTCATCAATTTTTTCAAGCAATTCCCTCAGAAGTCTCTCAATTTCATCCAACTATACCCACCCTATAGTGAAATATTTCATTATTAAATTTTAAAGCTTTTACTTAATGATCCATCAAAATTCATTTATCAAACATATACTGTTTGAATCTGGAATTGTTTCGCCACCTTTAACCACGGTAACATTTAAATGTATACTGTCAAGCTCTATTGAAACAATACAAATACTATCAAGTAACAATGTAATAATTAAGGTCTTCAAACCAGACTTACTAATAAACCCACCAAAATAAAAATAAACAAAACCAGTACATAAAAGGTTACCTTTTCCAATTCTCCCTGTTGGTTTCTCATATGCAATCGTACTTAGAAGATTCCAAAAAGTATAAATAATGTGAGAACATATGTAGTATCATGTATCCTGGATTCCAGGTAATTGATGTTATGGAAGAGTTTTATGGGATTGTGGAAACAAGTAATGTTGATTATCTTTACTGCCTTTTTTCTGGTGGGAGGGATAGTCTAGTAGCCCTACACCTCTCTAAAACTGTTTGTAAAGGTATTCCATTGGAGGCTGTGCACGTGGATACTACGGTTTCAACTCCTGGAAACCTGGAGTATGTTAGAGGGGTTTGTGAAGCTTTGAACGTTAAGCTAACCATTGTTAAGCCGAGAAATGACTTTTTCACTTATGTTGAGAAGTGGGGGTTTCCCACTGTGACGAGGAGATGGTGCTGCTATCACCTTAAGATTGAGCCTTTGAAGGATTACTTCTCCAGGCAAAGTGATAAATCTGGACTTATTGTGGATGGAATGAGGAGGGAGGAATCTTATAGGCGGGAGAATTTTCCAAAACTCAGCTTCCACAGGCACTTCAAACGTTTATGCTACCACCCAATATTCGACTGGTCACTAAAGGATGTCTTAAACTACATTTCAAAGAACAATTTACCAGTAAACCCACTATACCAGAAGCTTCCAAGGGCAACTGAATGCTGGTGTACAGCATTCAAAACTGTGGAGCAATTCAAAACATTGAAGGAAAGCTTCCCAGAACTATTCAGGAAATTCCTGGAAGCGGAAGGCAAACTTAAACCTGGGAGAAGCGCCCTATTCAAAAACGGAAGGAAAATATATCTTAGAGATCTCTGACCACTTGAATAGTTATCTTATCTTCGCGTCCAAGTTCCGTCAATATTACTGCCCAACTGTTTTCTTTGGCCAGATTTAGCAGATACTTTAATATTGCATATTTTCGTTTTTCATCAAAACTTAATACAACTTCATCTACTGATAATAGCGGAATACGTGGCGTATAGGAAAGTTTTAATGCTATGTGTATTACAAAAGATAAAACATATTTTTCAGTTTCACTCAAAATTCTTGGAGATATTTCATTGCTACTTCTTAAATCCCTTATATATAGTTTGTAATCTCTTGGATCAATCCATACGTCTAAATATTCAAAGGCGGTTTCTTTTAATACGTTCTTCACATGAAAATTAAAGGTTTCTACAGCTTCTACCCTCTCTTTCCTTGCCTCAAAGGATAACTTTGCATAGGCTTCTCTAAGAACTCTAAGCCAAGAACTCAGTAATTCATAAGCTTCTTCGAGTGAAAATGACATATTATTGATTTCAACATACGATATTTCTTCAAGTTTCTTCAATTCCCTACTTTTTTGCTCATCCATTAAAGTTATTTTGCTCCGTATTTCCGAAATTTCACTTGTAAGATTTCTTTCCTCTTCTCCAAGCATGCTTATTAATTTATCAATATTTTCAATTTCTTTCCTTTTCTGCATGAGATCGCTTTTTAAATTCTCTAAGTCTTTAGAACATTCTTGAATTCTTTTCATGTGCGCTTTTACAGTACTCTCATAATTTCTAAGCTCCCTTTTTAAATCACCTAGCTCCCCTCCAATACTTGAAATTTCTTCATCAAGTTTCTCCAATTCTTTTTTAAGTCTTTCTTTTTCATTGCGGTAGGAATAAAGCTTATTTCTCTCAGAAATCAAGTTAGCTATTTTATTGCGGATTTTGCGCAAAACATTTTCAGCTGATAATTTACCTTGTTCTAAAGAACTTGATGTTAAATATCCTTGGTTGCATAAAAAACATACTGCTCTTTTTTCGGGTATTGTAGATGCTATTTTTAACGCATTCTCATATATATCCACTTGTGCTAAAGCCTTCCCTTCTTCAACTCTTAATTTGACCTCTTGCTCATGTAATTCCCTTATCTTTTCTTCATAGTCTTTTAAATTTTCATCAATCTCTTTTATTTGCTCTTTTATCAGGTTTATTTTCTCAATTTTCTGCGCTAAATCTTTTTCCAGCTTATCATGCCGAATTATTTTCTCACGATACTCTCTAGTTTCTTTGTCTAATTCTTTTTGATACCTCTCTTTTTTCCTTTCTTCTTCTCTCATTTTATCTTCAATTTGTCTTATCGACACTAGAAGCAGATCCCGCTTTTCTCTCCACTCAGTAACTTCAGGATATTTAGCTAAAACTTCTGAGAGTTTTTTATTTAACATTTGTTCTTTCGCAATGTAGCTATCTATAGCCTTAGAGATTTCTTTTACTCTTTCCATAATATCCGTGGCTTCCTTGCGTCTAATATCTATTTGACGCAATCTTTCTTCATTTTTAAGTTTCTCTTCATCCAGAATAGTAACTACCTTATCATATTTCTTTGCTAACGAAACATTTTCCACAAGCCACTTAAAATCCGTTTCGCCAATCATTAGGTTTCTTAAAATTCTTGAATCTCTAGTTATGACGCTTGTTACCAGAAATCTTTCATCTCCTTCACGTAAATATGTAGTTTTACCATCTTTGCTTAATGTGACGCTCCATGTTTCTCCATCTATCCTAACCGCAATGTTAGCAAAGCTACTATCTATGTGGACAAGGGGTTCAACGCCTTCATTAAGTTGTCTCAAAAGTCCCATGTCACGGGCAATTTTCAGCAGGACATCACTTTCGTAAGGGAATGATAAACATAGAGTTATCGCTTTAATTATCGTACTTTTCCCCGCAGCATTTGGAGCTTTAACTATATTAATTGCTCCCTTAGCAAATTCAAATTCATGTAACCCCTTTAACCCTCCTGCATTTTCTATTGAAACTTTAATATGCATGTATTACTTCCCCCTAGCCGAATGTGCTTTTAAAAATTCATTAAACGCTAACATTATTTCTTCTTTCACTTTCTTTTCTAACTCATTTTCATTAATGTTTTCTTTTACAAGTTTTAATAGGTTGTTGAGAAGTTTCTCCAATACTTTGCTTTCACTCATGTAATATTACCTCATCTGCATATAAGATTTTTATATCCTTAACCATTTTTAAATGTTTTTTCACCTTTTCATATATGAAAAGGCATAACTTATTAAACAGTTCTTCGTCCAACAAAGTCACATGATATATGGTTATAGCACCTACCGCTGGATTATGTAGTATTCCCTCCATTATTGGTTGTTTTATTAAAGAAAAGTAGAAAGGAATTATCAGTTCTTCATGGAACTCTTCAAGCACCATTTCTGGCAACCCTTTTGTTGGCTGCCTCGTTTTGTAGTGTTGATGTGTTTTTCCCATAAGAAATCTTCTTACCTCATTAGGGAAATATCTAGTTTTACCTTGTGATGCATACGTAAATTTACATATTAACACAAGGTACTCAGGGATCATTTTGTTCAAAACCCCCAAACTCCTTTCTCTATGCATAATGTTATTATGAGATGTTGAACATCCCTAACTGATGGGTTCTTTCTATTTTTCAATTCTTCATGTATGTTCCGTAAAATCTCTTCCTTTAACGTCTTGTTTAATGATTTCTTCGTTATAGGCCAGGTTTGTTCCAGCATATTTTCAGCAATTATCATTAGTTCTTTTATTGATAGTTGAGGTATTTTAATTACGTAAAGCCTTGATCTTAATGCATAATCAACTAAACTAGGCCTATTAGTGGTCGCTATGACCATAATATTTGATGGATCCATCATGTCAAGCTGATGGAATAATAGGGCATTAATTGAATAATGCCATTCTTTTGCAATTTCTGTTCCTCTCTTAATAAGCAAACAGTCAATATCATCTAACAAAATTACTACGCGCTTTCTCGAATCTATAACAAATTGCTCTCTCAGAATTTCTTCAGCTTTTCCCCATTCTGGCCTTGCAATTTTTGCACTGTCGACAAATCTTAAATACACATTGCCAATTTCGTATGAAATCCTTCTTGTAGCTTGCTTTGCAATCTCAGTTTTTCCGTTACCTGGCGGGCCCTCCAAAAGAAAGCCCCTAAATGGTATCTCCTGTAGTCCAAATCCTCCCTTAAAGAAAAACTTGGCAATGGATACTATACGCCTGCATATTTCCTCTTGCGTCTCAACTAACTTTACAGGTCGTATTTCTTTTCCATATATGTCTTCATAATATGATGAGCTGCTCAACGTGAACGCCCTCTTATTCTCTCTCTAACTCTCTCTCGCATTCTAATGTAATTTATGTTAAAGCTAAAGTGGTATGTTATTCCATCAAATCTGGGATTTACCAATCTATGGGCTGAGGGTATTGTCCGATTTAACCAATTAATTATCCATGAAGCATCATTTCCTGTTATTCCGCGGTTAGATAGCCATGCACGTAACTCATTCTCAGAAAACTCATCATATCCGTGAGCTAAATGCCCCATTAGATACATAGTCGTAGCTGTAAAGCGCTTCGGTATCCATATTTTTCCATGCGAATTTCTAGGGTATAACCTTATTATACCTGTAGGTTCCCCTTGCCCATCTTTCTTTAACCATTCAATAGATGTTTTAATTCCATATAGAAGTGCATATCCAGCTATGCAATTTGCAATTCTAGGAGGCAATTCCTCCTCCACTTTACTTACGGACTCGATGGATGAAGTGAGCTCTAATAATAAATTGCTTGGTCGGAAACGATCCTGAATATATCTTCCCTCACCATGCTCCAATAAGCTAACATCCGTGAGGAAAAATATACATTGACATACTCTTTTCCATTTTTCGTTAAGGGTAGCGCCTTCGGCTACTTTAAGAAGTTTACGAGGTGTGTAACTTTTTTCAAGCACTACTTGTACCGCTATTAATCCTATCATACTAGTAAATTGCTTGAAATGCGGATGTCTCCCCCCCAAATCACCTATATCTGCTATTAAAGATAACACATCAATATCCTCACATCGAATGAGGTTTCCATTCCTCAAGTGTTCTCCAGCCTCCAAAATAAGATCATTAATCAACAATTCTGGCGTTAGTTGCTCTTCCCCCTCTTCAGAAGGAGAGCACCAAAAGCAAAGATAACGTGGCGACATCTTCTTTTCTACATCTAGCTTTCTATAGCCGCAGATCCAGCATTTATGATTATTAAGAGAAAACTTTTCAGGAACTATCATACCCTTATTCTACCCCCTTATTCTTGCTCTCTCCCTCAGTCTCTCATATAACCTAACATATTCCTCATTTAATTTAAAGCGGTAAACAGGCATTCTACCTATGTATTCTGCGCTTATACGTTCATAGAACGCATGTGTTGTTGCAAAAGCACATGAAAGGTTTGCAAGAATTTCGCTGAACTCTTTACCTGTTATACCTCGTATAACCATAAACCTATGTAGATCAAGTTCACTAAACTCAGTAAAACCTCGTGCCCAGTAGCCAAAAATGAAGCTTAAAGTGGCTACATAACTTTTTGGCATCATAATCTTTATTTGACCACCTCTATCTCGTGTTGCTGAGTAAAGCGCGGTTATTCCTTCCCCATAATCCACCATTCTTGTTTTAGCTATGTCTATGGTCTGTAGCATTGCCTTTAACGTAAGATAGCCTAATGCAAAAGCTGCTGCTGGGTTACGCTTTGGATCCACATCTATTTCATGCCTTATTTTAAGTAAAATACTGTCATCAGGAATAGATATATTTGTTTGTTCATTATACTTTATAAGTCGAAATGTGTTAAGCAGTGACAGAAAAGGGAATGGATTCTTTTGACCATATCGAAGATCATCTATCTTCAAAACTCTTTTACCTTTTCCCCCCTCATTAATAAGTCTAGCTAATATTTTTGAAAACGAAGTCAAGTATGGATGACGTATTCCTAGAAGACCGAGATCGGCTATTAAAGAAAATGTCAAGTTTGTTTTCACATCTATTCTTGTGGTTTGCTGTAGTTGTTCATCCACGTTCTCGACAAGGGATCGTAATATAGACTCAAACCTAGAGTCTTTACACCAATTACATAATTGCCCTTGTTGTAACGGTTCTCCACATACTATACACCTGTTACTCAATTCTTTACACCTTATTCATTACATAATATTCTCTACACTAATAAATATTTATATTTTTCGGAGAAGACCTTTTCCTTTCTCTGCTAAAAATCCTTTGAGTTTATTTTCTTTATCAAAAACTTTTGCTAAAATAGTAAAAAGAAAGAAAGCAAAAATTGAATCTTTTTTTTGAGAATTTAAATAGTGGTGGAAGCATTGAAGTTCAGCAGGCCATTATATACTGGCTCAAGTATACACAATCTTTAAACCTAGGATTCCAAAACTACACTAAATTTGCAGTCAAATCATCTACAATTTGAAAAGGATAAATCGATGAAAAGGCGCTCATATCAATTTCCTAGATGGTAAATCTATTTTTTGGGATATACATATGGATGTTTCGAGTGAAGTTGGGAAACATACAGATATATCTCGTAACTGGAGTTTTAAGGAGGGTTAAAGATAAGGTTAGCCTTAAACCACCCAATATAAGTTTCACATGTGTTATGAAGTGTATTACAATTAATCATCAGAAAAACCTTTTTAAATCAAAAAAGAAATTATAGTGTCGGGAAACCAATAAAGGGAATTGAAAAACTGCTTCTGGTTTAAAGTTTCTTTGTGGTGGAGTAGGAAGCTTAAATCTTGTTATACTAATTATGGTTAGTGTAATAGTGATTATGGTAGGAATTTTCCTATTTGAATGGTTATTCTTTTATCTTCTTTTGTTTATGTTTTTTGTGGTGTTTATGTGTAGGTTTTGTGGTGTTATTTCTCCGTTTATAACTCCGTTTAATGATGATTTGAGTATTGATTTTTATGCTGTTAGGTGGCTTGTGGATTTTCAGGTGGAGCGTGGTGTTCACGGTATTTTCCCATTTTCTACTACTGGTGAGTTTCCACATTTGTCTATGGATGAGGGTATTAGTGTTACTAGGGTTGTTTTGGATGGTGTTGGGGGTAGGGTTTGGGTTATTCCTGGTATTAGTGCTAATTGTACTGAGCATTCTGTTTATCTTGGTAGGGTTTTTATGGATATGGGTGTTGATGGTGTTATTGTTACTCCACCCTTCTTCTTTAAACCATCTTATGATGGGTTGAAGAGGCATTTTTCAATTATTGCTGAGAAGGTTGATTTACCAATAATCATATATAATATTCCCTCCACCACTGGTGTGAGTGTTCCTGTGAAGCTTTGTTTGGAGTTGGCTTTGGAGTATAGTAATATTGTTGGTGTTAAAGCTACTGTGGATGAATTTACATATTTTAAACGTTTAATAGGTTCTGTTAAGGGTGTTAGGAGGGATTTCACTGTTCTAACTGGTTTGGATCAATTGCTTCTTCCAGTGTTGATGCTTGGCGGTGATGGTGGGATAATGGCTTTAGCAAATTTTGCTCCACAAATTCATAGGGCTGTTTATGATTCTTGGGTTGATGGAGATCTAAATAGAGCGTATTCCGAGTATAAACGTTTATTGAAGCTTACTGAGATCTATGATTTGGCATCATCCTTCCCATCAGCTGTGAAATCCTCATTGTATGCATTGAATACTCCAATAAAACCTTATGTTCGTCCACCATTAACCTGTGAACCTGATGAAGTTATTGATGGGATAAGAGCTATCTTGAGGGAGCTGAATTTATTGGGGGATCAACTACTTTAGATAATGTTTAATATTAATCATAATATTTATTAATGGTAACCATATGGGTATGAATAGTATCATCATTAAGCTTACTCAAAGGGTTATTAGAGTTACTGGCAATAACATTATAATCATTTCATAATACATTTGTCTACTAAATTATTCATACATTTAAGTTGAATGTGAAATGAGCTTATACCCCAATATTTAATAGGAATTCTGGTATATCTTCTTCTTCAAGTATTATGG
>Ga0209080_1001737_pt1 | contig 10543 bp, 11 predicted proteins | sample JNZ110809AmetaG_FD_184123 | JGI IMG/M metagenome (GOLD analysis project Ga0209080, IMG submission 184123) | Hot spring microbial communities from Jinze hot spring, China to study Microbial Dark Matter (Phase II) - JNZ 110809A (SPAdes) (version 3) ...
TCCTACCATTCTGAAGCAAAGGAGAAATAGAGAAACCACAATCAAGAACCTCTCTAGGAAAACAAGACTTAACAACCTTAGCCACAAAAGAACCACTCCAACCAACAAGAGGAACAGGCTTAGATACAACAACATTAACATTAAAAACATGAATAATTGGGCAACACCTAGTTCATTAAATGTTATAAGGTTTTGATGTTAATATTGGTTATACGTATATCGCCTAAACCTATAGCTCTGTTCTTACCAACGCCAAGGTTTCTAGCTATGTTTAGCAGTAGATTGAGCAACTGTATATTGTTTTGCTCCACAACTGCAATGTATCTAACTTTTCCGTAGAATGTTCTTACATATCTATCTATATTCTTATCACTCTTTCCTATATAGAGTTTAGTGATTCTGGTTCTGTAAGAAATTATCTCGAAATTATATACAAAATGCTTTAACTGTTTGCGTAGATCTATCCCTGTAGCTAGGTAGAGATCTCTAAGTATTGATGCAAGAAACCTTTGTGGCGAAGGATATAGAACAGCGTGTCCGTGAAACTTGAAAAGTGTAGGTAGGAATCTGATATCGATGAGCACTAAACATCTAGTTGATTTAGATTGAGTAGATAGTCTAAAAGATAGTGAGTGTGTAGAAAGATCTACAGAGCCGACCTCCATACGAATAACGTTGAATATATCTTGGTTTTCGTGCAAAGCTTTTCTAAAAACTTCGAACAACCTAATGTTTAGCGTGGAGAATCTGAATCTATATACTTTGTCGGGCTCTAGAACATCTACATACCTATCGTCAATGTCTACAATAGGTGATATAGTGAAAGGTTTTCTAGCTCTATGATTAAAACTAAGACCCATTTCTTCAAACATCCTCAGAAGCTCTTTGTAAAGATACATACCATTCCAGACATAAAGAGGAATAGAATTCTTTACTGTGAAGTATACATCAACACTATAGATATGTCTATTCATATCCGTGCTCAAGAATATCTCTTGCAACGCTCTTCACCCTCTTCACCTGTGGTGGAACGTCTTTTCTATGGAGTATTGAGGCAAGACTTCTAAGAGCTTCAATATATAGTATTTTATCTCCAGATAACATATATTCACCGAGTAATTCAAAGAAGTCTGGTACATGCTCAACCAACAACTTTAGACTAGATATATTGGCGAGCATAGCGCCAGCTATACTGTTGGGAAGCCTACTAACGTATTCAAGCTCTATATTAGCGATATCCCTAGCATACGTCCATTGCCAATTGTCTACATCTCTTTCAACAGTATATATGGTCAACTCTAGCTCTGACAAAACTCTAATACTTTGAGATACGTCCTTAACTATGGGAGATAGTAAAGCATATACCCCAGGAATCGAAAGCCCTTCTAGTTCTCTAAATCTATATTCAAAAACCTTCGTAAGCCATGCAAACCTCCTCCCGATCCAATACAAAATCCTAGTGGCCACCATATCTAAATCTGTTTGTGTAGATGGAAATGCAACAACATACTTAGCATCGAGATTTTTTCGTAGCGGAAATCCTAAATTAAAGCTACAGAACTCAAACCCTAGTACCGCCATAGCTGTACACAACGACATTTCTCCACTCTTTCTTCTGTCTCCACTTGTTATCGCTAACTTTGTATCCATTGCATTTGGGTAACGATTTTCGTAGGGTATTTTGGCAGAAGAAAACTTACCTAGATCTGGAGCTAATAAAAGCGGTGGGGCTTTTCCCTCAGTACCACGATTGTCATGTAGATGCTGTTCACAGAAAACTTTTTTAAACTCAAGTACTGTTAGACTGATGTTTCTAAGGTCCTGTATACTAGTTTTTAAAGTCTCGCTTTTTGCACACTTATATGGGAACCGTAATTGTAATTCACCTTCAGTCCTACGTTTCTTTTTCTTTCTCTTATTATCAACATTTTCTTTACTCGTTTTGTGAAGCTCTTTGACAACAACTGCTTTATGAAGTTCTTCGCCACATTTCTTTATAGCTTTCAGGAGATCGTTCACAACTTCTTCTTCTGTTTTATATGTAAGAATTTCAACTACGTAGTTATAACCCATAAACTCTACTCTTCTTGGTATTACTTGAACAGAGTTGAATATTGTGTGGAGTAGTCCTAACAAGTTTAGTTTCGTGAAGATCGGGGTTACATAATGTGTATAAAGTTTTATATTGTTCTCCGTAATATTCATAGACTTCACCTAATACCACTTTAGTATTTCATTCGCAAAGAAAGATCTTTCATCTTCACATCTTCCTCTATATTGAGCTGCTAAGTTATCTGCTAATACTAATACCCATGTCAATGCTTCAGCTAGAGATAACGCTAATTCTATTCTTTTATCAGGTTCTGTAACGGTTAATTTTTCTATTCTAAGAGCTCCAAATTCATAATGTAGTGAAGCTATGTATTCTACTACTTCGCTAAAGCTTATAGAAATATCCGTTTTCGAGCTAATCGAAGGCTTAGGTATATTTGATGATTTGAGCTTCTTTAAAGCATTATCAATAATATCATATACTGTAGCATGGAAACATAAAATAGTTTCATGTTTAACTCCTTTAGCTAAGTACAAAGTTGATGGTGTTAATACCTCTATGAATGAAAGATCCTTGTAGTCATAGTACTCGTGATGCATAACTATAGCTATTAATGATGCTAGGTATAGTGTGTCAGCTGTTCTTAAACTTAGACCTTTTGCTACTATGTTCTTTACAAATTCTAAGTATATGCTATCGTTGTTGCTGTGGATTAGAAATGCTACTGAGGAGTAGTTGTGTGGTGGAGGTACTGTAGAGCGTTGGTCATGAGCGTAAAGCTGATAACTAATTTCTGCTTTTCCAATATCATGATAGAATGCTATGAAGGTTGCAGCATATTGAGCAACGTTATAAGCATTTACATTGTCGATAAGATTTCCACTAATCGTATATTCAAGTAGTTTTATTAGCTTTCCTATAGGTTGTAGATGATGTCTAACCTCGGCTAGTTGTTTAACGGCTTGCACTATATGTTCGTCAAGTTTCTCGATTTGATTAGGAGATAAGTTACCTTTATGGGATAGATAGAACTCTGTTGTACTACCAAGTTTATTCGTATATTCATTCATATATTTATCGAAGTTCTCGATATCTGGGCATGAGTATCTCAACATTCTCAACCTCTACAAGACCTACCTCCTCAACATAATTATGAGGTTTTCTAAGTAAAACTATCTTCCCAAACAAGATGTACAAAGGTTCATCAATCTTCCACGTCTTGCCATTGCGAACAAGCTTGAGGTAGCTTACCTCTTTAGTACGCAAGGACTTTAAGTATGGTATAATACCTACACCATTAGGTAGAGGCCATATTGCTACCTCCGGAAGTCTCACTCTGTAATTCTCTGCTTTATCATCCTTGTGTATGACTATGCTATACCTTATACTTCTACCAATGATCTCCATAGGTTTTAAGTCTTCAAGGTAATTCGTTAAATCATGCTTTAAATCTTCAAGGTTATCTGAGGTTATATCTTTCTGCACAGGATGAAGAACCACATATTCATCCAATCTTAGCTTGAACCTCTCCATAACCTTTATATGTGTAGATGTTATAAGAGGTGGAAGGTAACACGAAGTCTCTATGATCTTCGCAGCTTTGTCAACCAGGTTCTTAACCCAGTCCTTTTCGTGTTGAGCTATATGGTCGTATTCATCACTCGCAACTTTTTTTAAGAACGATATATTCATGAGATTAGATGTGGATAGTTTTTGTTTTTCTTTTCTGATCCAATCAAGGCTATATTTCATCAAGTCTTTGGAGTAAACATAGTGCGAGGGTATGTCCTCTTTATCGCTCTTATTTATGGTTATCGGTGGCAACACTATACCTCTGGCTTTCTGATGCTTGATTCTTCCTCCACGCATAAGTCTCTGGATCATAGCTGTTGGAGGTGCGAGCTCAGTTATAACCACGTCAAAGCTATAGTCTAGACCGACTTCAGCAACCTGTGTGGCTACAACTACTAAGCTCCAAGTTTTCTCCCCATCTTTACGTAATGACTTAAGCGCTTCGAATACTTTCTCTCGCGATTTCCTTACGATCATAGACAGTTTTCCGTGTAGAAAACAAAGCAAAACATTTTTGTTCTGCTGGATCAGATGTCTCACATCGTCAGCATTAACTAAAACAACAAACTTATCCTTGTAACTGTTTTCTAGTAACCCTTTAACTTCATCGTATATTCTCTTAGCTACCTCAACTGTGTTCAACACCACTAATACATCTTCCCTAGATTCAACAGCTTCTGAAACAACCTTTTTAATTATGTTAATAGCGTCGTCTAGGATTAAGCTATCACCATCCTTAGTTTTTACCTCTAAGTTCCCCACATTGATACTGTTATTTGTAGCCTCTATAACCTCTACACGATCATCACCAACAACACTCTTTACAGCATTGATCCATTGATCTGAAAGAGTTGCTGATACAACTACCACGGGGACACCAACTTTAGCTATGGTCCCGATAAATTTTGGTAAAATCTTTTGTGAATAAAGGTATTGATCCTGAATTAGATGTTCTTCATCGAAAACAACTAAGCTTGAAAGGATAGCTCCACGTGTAGTGAAAGGTCTGTTTGGTATTGTTCTTCTAGCCATCCATGCATAAATTAGTACATCGTATGTAGAGATTGTGACTCTGGGTATGAGGTACGAAGGATCTATATCTAGGCCATGCTCAATTTCGGGTTCAAGCTTTTTTGAAAGTTCTTCATCTAAAAGTTTCGAATCTCTAAGAGTCTTTAAATAGTTAGAAATCCTCTCCCTCATGTTGTACAAGAGTGTTTGTGTGGGTGTAGCATAGATCATCTTAGGTATTAAGACCTTCTGTTCTACATACTGAGCTAGATATGGCACCACAGTTGCCTCTGTTTTACCACTACCACAAGGAGCTAGAAGTACAACAACATCTTTCTCGCCTTCAGCTAGTTTCTTGAATGCCTCGAACATTTTTACTTGGTGCGCATAGGGATCACAGTATGCACCTATACGTTTCTCGACTATAGTTCTGAAAACCTCTATAATCCTATCAGCCATGTCTTTTCACCTGTCTTTTCTTTTCACCTCTCTATAGTATATAGACAGTCAAATCCATGATTAGAGAAGATGAGCTGAAGGCCAAGACTATGGCTAAAGAGAAACACGAAGTTCTTCTGGATTCTATCTGAGACCACATTTTTATAGCTTAGAGGCTTGTATCTATTTACAATAAATGGTTCAAGAGGATTCCATACATAGCAAAAGTCTTTAGCCTCTCTAGACGACCAAGGTTCTGAAGGTATACGACCACACTGCTCTATAACACCCCTTACTGGAAGCGATTCAATATCGCTAGAAATAATCTGTAGCATCACGTTTTTATCCATTACTTTATTCACATCAAGCATCTCTACAGGTAAATCCCGCTCGAGAACTTTCACAGATACTATAGACTCAGAGTTACCAAGGTATTCCATACTCTCAACAGCCTCTATCAACGGTGAATCTAAATTCTTGGCAACTAAAACTCCAATCATCCTTCCATTTGTAAATACATACTCTCTAGCCATAGCATCAATTCTACGACCTTTCTCCCTACTTTTTGGATCTTTTTCAATTCTATGATGTTTTAGTAAAACTGAGAACTTTTTGATGATAACGGTATCTAAATCAGCCTTAGGGGGCAGGAGAGTCAAACCTACGTATATCACATCACTTAAGAATTTCACTAACGAAGATTTAGAGTAGTCGAGGTCAAGAACCTTAACATAGTTTTTATATATAGCCCCCAGCAACGATGATGGTGGTGGAAGAATGCTAGAAGTTTTTATCTGATAAGCAACAGGGAGCTTACACGAGTAAAAAAGAGGTTTGATCTCGAAAACAATACCCTTCATCTTAGATCTCCTGCAAAAGATGTTGACCCTCAGGATTTTTATCAAGCTTTGATTTTATCCTCCACAGACTTTGCTAAATCTTCTATTAATTTGTAGTGATCTTCGTACTTCTTTATCTTTTTATTAACATTTTCTCTAATTTTTTCTTCACCTAATTTCTGATTTGAACCTTCTTCTTGGCTTAGTTTACTCATTACCTCTGTTACCTTATTCTCTAAGTCAACATTCATGGAATATACCTCTTCGATCTTGTCGAAGTATAGAGCGATGTACTTAGCGAGATAGTCTTTGTAATCTTTGTAATATGGATGTAAGGGAGTGGGTGCACAACCTTGTACAAGTATTGCTATAAGCTCTACAGGTCTAGATATTGGGAGAGCTCGTGAGGTAGAGGCACCTAGTGTACCCATTAACACCTTCTCGAAAGCTAGTATCGCTGCTTTAGCTCTTTTAACAATTTCATCCTTATATTTCACCAGTAATACGCCTTGCCACATCGATCTGTCCTTATCGTTCTTATCTTTCTCTAACTGGGATCTACCTATCGAAGCTATGTCTATCAATGCCTGCCAACCCCATATAGCTGAAGCATATTCTCGTTTGAATACCATCATACGTTTAGATTCTGGTGTTACACGATTGTGTGTCACTACATACTTTAATGTTCTTGAAACACTTAGTGATTGATGATCTATTTCTTCAATAGGTACAGCAAAACTAAACTTCACTAGAGATTCTCGCTTAATCTGGAGATGTTCCGGTGTTTCTTGTTCAGCTATGAGCAATCCATGGAGATCACATATAGCACATGCATTGATAATATCTCTTTCACTATCCATTCTACTACATTTATTATGGTTACATGGTTGTTTTACATCCTTTTCTGCCACCTCCTTTGGCAGTCTATACATATCTTTGTAGTGGACATCATGTATATTTCCACCTCCTAATTCAACGTATTTTTCGGCCATAGCTCTAGCATGCCAATTCTTTAAAGCATTACCATCTATTACTGGTACTGGTATCAATTCATTATTAATTACTACATATCCTTCTTGGAGTTTGGTATAGTTACCTACGGCGCCACTAGCATTTAGACTTGCTAGTTGAAGCTCTACACGTGCAAGGACATAGAGTTTGAGGTTCGAGGCCATATGGGGTACCTCAAAAGAATTTATCTCTGTTGTTCCTCACCTTGCCTTTCTTCGCTATACTCTTTATACTTAGGGTATTTAGCTAAAGCTCTTTCTACTAGCTTTAAAGCATACAGTCTAAAGTTCTGAGATTCTAGAAGTTTCATTATCTCCCTACTATACTCATCGATCATGGTATTAAGGTTTATTTCCTCTTTGAGTGAACGTTTTAAGTTGTTATATATCCATCCACCTCTTTTATCGAGTACACGATGTATTGATCTTAACGCAGTATCATAGTACATTAGAACTTCATTAATGTTACGCACATGCATCATACCGTCTATTACGCTCCAATCTTGTTCAACAGCCAAAAATGCTGCTAGGTACTCGCCTATAACCTCTAGAGCTTTATCTATATTTTCAGTAACACTATGCATGTTCTTACCTACAGTAACTAAGCGCAGTTAAAATATATAAACTTTGTGTAGAGTAACATCTATATACTATATAGCAGAAGCTCAAGTTAATATGTAGGTGGTGCTAATGGTAAGAGTTATTGTGGCTAGTGTCGGATTTGTTTGGGATCGTGTTATCAGAGCTATTGGCAGAATTGGACTTAGTGAAGGAGATGTAGTTCTATTGTTTAATTCAGAGCCTAAGGTCGATAAAGCTGTTGAGGCTATGGATAAAATAAAGAAGTGGATTGAAGACATATTTCCAGATGTTGTAGTTGAGCTCAATTGGCTAGATCCTAGAAATAGTTTTGAGCAAAACGTTGCACTCATTAGAAGAAAAGTTGAAGAGTATTCGCCATGTAGATCCTGGTTTCTTGCGATAGGAGGCTTTAGGTGGCTTACACTAGCGGTCACCTATGCAGCTTTTGCTGTACATACCATTGGCGAACTACATAACATAATAGTAGAATCTCTAGAACTAGAACTAGAGGAAGACACATACTCTAGGGATACCATAAGAAAAATGTTTCCAACAGTAGAACAAAGAATAATCAAAATACCCATACTCATAAAATTAACCAATATAGATTCACAAGACATTATGATCTTAAAAGCTATAGCTAATGGAACTAGAAAAACAAAACAATTATCACAAGAACTGAAAATACCTAGAGCAACACTTCAACGAAAATTAAATCAATTAGTAAAAAAAGAGCTACTAACATGCGAGAAAAAGGGGAGGAACTACATCTACAACCTAACATCATTAGCACAAATAATTGTACAATAATTAACATTTCAAACACGTAAACACTATGCTATCACTAAATCGGTAAACATTAAAAATCAAATCTATTTGGATAAATTCAAAAAAGAAGTAGAAAGATTAATGTATGTTTAGCTGTAGATTTGAGATATCCACCGAAAAAGAAGTTCTTGAATTCAATTTTCATAAGTATTGAGCATCTGTTTAGCGTGTTTTTCGATATTAGGAGAACATGAATTAACTATGTTATTTGTGCTGTTTCACGAAGTTTTTATAGCTTTCTACGTGAAGTATCGTTTATAGTAGTAGCGTTTTTGTGTGTTGTATGGAATCGTGTAATTAATGTATTTCTAATCACAATTACCGCTATATATGTACCGCCAAGATAGTTTCCAGTTTCCTCTGTTTCCAATTTTTGTAAGCTCTCCGCAAGTGATACATGTTTTATTACCAAAGATATTACTAAGTTCTTCTATTATTCACTTAGAGTATATAGCTCAGTACAGAGCTCTATGAACCTCAACTTCATTACCACTATTTGGATTAACTTACATTTAGCTAAGACATCTTAGTTATTGATTACGAACTCTACTACCTTAAACTAATCTTCTTTTGTCCTATTAACGATAAGATATCAAAAATTGTTGTTTGATCATATTTAATCGTTTTCTAGTCTACAGTTTTCTTCCGAAGATCTATACAAGGTATTATACATAGGGGTTTCTCTTCATCACAACAATTAATATAGTTATTGTTTAATATCGAACCTCCTATAGAGTTACTAAGTGGCTTGAAGAACATCAAAATTTTGAGTTCTGAAGCAACCTAAAGCGATGTTTCTTCAAGTTCTCTCAACATCTTTCCTTCTGGAAAAAGTTGAAGATGTTTCAGCATTGTTATATTTTATACTGTAAGTAACAAGTTTATTACCGTTTGTAATCTAGGTACATCTATTATATCTCAGTTATTCAATTAATTCTTTAGGTTTATCTGAAACGATTATGCCGTACATTTTCCATCACCTCTAGTTGATTCTAGGTTCACTATAACATGTCTATTTTCTAGACTAAATAGAATGGAATTAACAATAGTGGCATAGAGTGCAGTTACAAGATAGATCATTAGATCCATGAATTAATTCCAAGAATACCCATTACACTCCCTTCGACTAGCTCATTAAATATTTTGTTAAATGCCTGAACAAGCACGTTATCTATAGATATGTTGAAGTGTTATCCATGGTAGTATCCTATACCGGATAGAATAGATGTATCGCTAAGATAACATATATCTTTATACCAATCACAGTTACTAGGTTTTACAAGCACTTTTAATCAATCCTTGTAAGATGATAGAGCATTATTTCTATTGCCTCCATTTGACGAAGGATCTACAACAATATCAACACTAAAACAATCAATTCTACTTCATACCTATTTACTAGGTCGAATGTTAGGGCAATTATTGTACCACAAGAGGTGCATTCTTTCTCTACTAGATTTTTGCATACCATGTTCTATCCTTACTCCGTATACTACTACATTCGAAAACCGAATTCTTTAAAGATCCTAAACAGAGCTACAACAACTCCAATGTTGCATGATTTTGCATAAAGTAGAATTATCTCAACATCCCTAGTTTATGACTAAAAACTTCTGAATACCTAGAACACCATTAACCTCAACACAACTCCTCTTCCTAAACTCAACACCATAACCAGTAAGAACATTAATAAAATCCTTATCCTCTAAGGCGCAACAAACACCTGACACCAGGATACATATCACTTTCATCATCTGGTTAAAGCCGCTCTACACACCTAAATCACCATATCTAGAAACACAAACACTACTCTCCTTATAAAATTAGCTAAAAACGAGGTACCAGCAGACAAAACATAAAGAATAAATCCCAAACAAATCACTCAAAACAATACAAAAAGGAGATGTATATAAACATTAAACAAAAGTAACCTATGAAGCATCGACCGAAACTCCTAAATGGAGTAGAAAGTGGTTGTGGTTTGTTATGGTGTGGTTAGTTTGTGTGTTGTTGAGAGGGTGTTGTGGTTTGTGTGTTTATTTAGAGGTTGTTTGTGTTGTTTTCTGGGGTTGTGTTGTTTGTTGGTAGTATGATTGTTGTTTTGGTTTTTGTGAGTCCTTTGTTTATTAGGTTTTTGTAGAGTTTGATTATTTCTTCGAATTTTTTTTGTGGTGTATAGGGTTTTTCCTTCTGATAGTGTGTCTATTATT
>Ga0209080_1001741_pt1 | contig 10531 bp, 8 predicted proteins | sample JNZ110809AmetaG_FD_184123 | JGI IMG/M metagenome (GOLD analysis project Ga0209080, IMG submission 184123) | Hot spring microbial communities from Jinze hot spring, China to study Microbial Dark Matter (Phase II) - JNZ 110809A (SPAdes) (version 3) ...
CTTTACTGATGCGGATTGCTCATTACCTGTCGGTGAATTTTTAAAGTTTGTTAAAGCCTTAAAAGCATATGATTTGGCAATTGGTTGTAGGTATTGGGATGGATCAACTTTTGAATTCAATTTGCCAGTTCATAGGTTAATATTTAGCAGGGTTTTCAATGCGCTGCTCCGGATTGTTTTTAGTGAGTTGAGGGGGATAATTGATACTCAATGTGGAGCTAAGGCTATCCGCAAAAGCGCCCTTTACGCTATTCAAGATGATTTATTTATTTCTGATTTAGCTTTTGACGTAAATTTGATTCTTTCGGCCTTGCGAAGAGGTTTAACTTTAGCTAACATTTATGTTAATTGGATTCATTTTGATTATGCAAGTAAAGTTTCTGACAAATGCATGAAAATAGGCTTTGTGATGCTTCTTTCCGTTTTAAGGCTAAGGGTTTACTATAGTCGTTTCAGGAAATTACTTTACTCACGCCGTTTAAAGAGTTTGTTTAAACTTGTTCTTAAGGCGTTTTCATGAGGATTTTGTGGCTTAATCATAGGGATCCATTGCATCCTGAGGCTGGTGGAGCGGAGGTTCGCATAAGAGAGGTTGGTAAGAGACTTGTTAAAATGGGCTGTGATGCTAAGTTGATCTGTGAGCGGATGAAACCTAGTGATAATATTACAGTCATATTGCCAACATTAGGAAAGGATCTCCATTCCCTTATTGAAACATTTTTTAGTTTTATAGAGAATATCATATATTTACATGAGAATTTTCCATCTTTAAGTATTAAGTTAGTTATTGTGTGTAATGGGTGTAAAATAGATCCGACATTTCTCAGATCGCTGATCCGATCCGAAATTAATTATTTTGATGTAGATGTGCTTATGTTGAGCAAAAATTATGGGTATGCTGGAGCTATATACATAGCTCGTTCTTTATATAAGGATGCAGATTTTTATGTTATTTCAAATGATGATATAAAGATCGACCAGGAGGACGTATTGTACAGATTAATTGAGCGCATTATGAGAGATGCATCTATAGCTGTTGTTTCACCGAAGGTTCTTAATTACTATAATAGGGATCGATATGACTATGCTGGCGCTGCAGGTTTCTACTTAGACTTCACTTTAACCCCCTTTTGCAAAGGCAGACTTTTCGAACTTTTAACGAGGGACATTTATCATGATATCAATTTCAATGTTACAGCACCATCTGGATGCTTCATGGTATTAAGGAATATCGACGAGACCAAAATTGATCCATATCTCTTTCTCACCTTTGAAGAAGCTGATATAGGAATAAAGACATTATTTAAGGGGTTTAAAATATGCTGTGATTGCAAGGCTAGCATTTACCACAAAGGATTACATAGTTTTGGCAGCCTTTATAACCCTACTAGGATGTATTACGTTTTTCGAAACAGACTATATCTGCTATTAAAATATTCAAGTATAAAGTATGTTTTCAGAATTTTGCCCTTAGTAATCATTCTAGATTTTGTTTCAGCTGTTCTGTCCTCCCTTACGAGAAACAGAGCAACTATATTATCTTGGTTGATGGCATATTTAACCCTCATCAGATCTCTGAAAAGGATTAGAGTTACTCGCATGGCCTATAAGGAATATAAAGCAAGCATAGATTATTTGTATAAGAGAGGATTGCTAGTAAGAGATTTAGTAATCATTAGGTATGCTCTTCGTTCCCTTTATACAAAGATCCGTTTAAAAAGATGATAAAGTTAAGGGGATTAAGGTGTCACAAAAATGCAGCCATTAGTTTCTGTTATTACAGTAAATTATAATGGTGCTTTATACCTTGGTGATCTTTTTATAAGGTTTCTAGAATCTTTAAAGAAGCAAACCTACAAAAATCTTGAGATTATTATAGTTGATAATGCATCTAAAGATGATTCCATTAATATTGCTATGGAAATTATTCCTCACGTTAAGGTAATCCGGCTGAAGGAAAATGTTGGTTATGCCAAAGCTGTTAATATAGGGGTGTTAAAATCAAGTGGGCAGATTCTAATGATTTGTAATAATGACATAATTCTACCAGAAGAAAGCTTTATTGATAGAGCAGTATTCACCTTGTCAAACATTAGAGAAAAGTATGGTAATAGCCATCTAATAGTGTGCCCTTTACAAGTTGTAGGTGAAGGTAATCATATCCTCGGCACAAAATCAATCATAAATTTTTTGGGGCAAGCATTGCATTTAGACTACCGTAAATCAATAGATTACCTTACGCGTATAAAAGAAAAACTCGCAAACGAGTGGAATGTAGCGTATCCAGATGGAGGATGTTTTGTCATAAGCAGAGAAATGGTTTCAAAACTTGGTTTCCTTCTCAATCCATTAATCTTTATGTACTTTGATGATGTCGATTTAGGTATAAGGCTCTCATTAATTGGAGGAAAGACTTTCTTTACAAAGGATTTAATTATCTATCATAGGCTTGCAGAAACCTCAAGCAGGGCACTTCGGCTCGATAAATTTATTCACTTTAATGTTAATAGGCTGATGATATTTTTTTCTTTATTAAAGCCTTTTCAACTTCTCTTTCTATTCCCATTACTTATAATATTTGATATTGGGCAGCTCTATTTCATGTGTCTGTATTTGAAGGGGCGAAGGAAAGACTATATAACCGATGTGATCTTAAGATACTTGACCTTTTTGCGGAGCATGATGCCTAAACTTCGCATAATGAGGTCATATTATAACTCCTTAAAGGGTTCGAATAAGATAACGGAGAGCATTTTTAGTGAATACTTGCTTTTACCTACATGGTTTTATAAAAAGGTTATCGAAAAGAGAGGCAGGTTCTTGCTCTTAACTTTCCTCCATATGCTTAATGCTTTTGCAATAATGTCACGCTTAAGACCAATTAAAAAAATAGTGTGCATTGATACGCTAATTTAGGTTAGTGCAATCATGTTAAAAAAAGTAAATCAGATAGTTTCATATGCTATTCCTATAATAGTTTTGTTTATTCTCGTTCAGGCGACAATTCCATGGTGCCACTTTCATGACATTGTGGCCGATACTTGGAGTACGCTTGCACTTTATGGCGGTATGACTTCATATGACTATGGAAGCATACATTTGCCGATGCTCCATGCCCTTCAGCACTTTTTAATTAAAGTTTACATCGACCTTGGGGTTTATTTAGGATACAATATAGATGCGATCCTAAACATTTACAGAGTTCCCATATCAGAGGTGCCCAAAATATTACATCAGCTTGTCTTTATTCCTACAATACCGTTAAATCTATTACTTTTGATGAAAAATGCAGTGTTTATAATTAACGTATTGATTGCGTTTTTAATTGCAGGGTTAGCCCAAAAAATCAGCCCAGAAAAACGTTACATCACAAATATCTTATTCCTCTTTACCCTATTTAACCCAGTAATCTTTTGCGTCTTTTTTATTCTGGTTAAAATTGATGAAGCTCTATCGCTACTTGGCGTCGTTGGCGTCCTTTATCTTCTCCTTAAACAAGAAAACGGCAGCTCAAAAGTAAGCATGCTTGACGCCGTTTTAATCGGCATCTTATCAGCGTTTCCCGTCCTATCCAAATTATACTTTCCAGCCTTCCCTTTGTTATCATCCTTTATATTCTACAAAATTTGTAGAGGTAACTTAAAAGGTGCCGTGGCGGTACTCTTAGGAACACTCCTCATCTCTATCCCATTTATATCAGATTTAATTCAATGGTATAAGATATTAATAGCAACCGGTCTCACCACAGTCCTACATCCAGGCTTCTACACTCTTTTTTCTTTAGTTAGGTTAGGCGGATACAGATACACAGAACAAATAACTACATCTCTAGGGGAATTGCTCCTATCGATTAGGCTCCTCTTGCTTATACTAATAGGGTTATATATAGTTGTATTGCTGATATCAATCTTAGGAGGAAGAACTGCGCGTAAAGAAGATTATGTAATTGTTCTCTTAAATTATCTCATATTTGAAACAGGCATCAGATTGCTGCTTACATCAAATGTCTTAATACAATATTTGCCTATGCCAATAATTTTATTTACATTATATTTGTTACTACAAGATAGAGTTAAATCGCGGCTCTTTATTCTCTATTATATTTTGACAATAATTTCGTCTATATCCTTCATCCTTTATGAGATACACAATCTTTTTTTGGGATATGCTACTTTTAATCGCTATTTTGATGAGAGCTTATTTCTCGCGACAAATACGTTTATGTCTGGAACCTACTGGGATCCATCTGTCCAACTTATGTTGATGCCCTCTTTTATGGCTGGTTTTACTTTATGGTTTATACCATTGCTAATATCTATTCTCTCAATATCTAGCAGCTTAAAGAGATTATCTGAATACAAACCTGCTTCAGCAGAAATAAAGGAAACATTAAAGAAAAATCTCCGAAAAATCCCCATGTGCTTAGCATTAATAATAATCGCTTTATTACCTGTTTACCTTTATTCATTTGCAAGGTGTAACCCTACACCCTATAACGTTCCCACAAAAACTATAACCATAATGTCTGAACTCAATCATATATACACGCTTAACGTACCGATCTTCCCATCAATTAAATATACAATTACAATCTTACCGGAAGACATGCTACATAACATGTCTATCCGCGTGATAAGAGCATCAAGCCACGAAATCTACGGATCCTTTTCTCGCTCGCTTTTCCAGTTTATGGCAAATGTTGATGTGCCAAATCAATTGAGGAGGTTTAGTATACATAATAATACGGGTTCCAGTAATTTAACAAAGATAAGCATACTATATTGTGATGCTGCATCAAATATAAATCATGTAGTAAAAAATGCTTTAGAAGACTCGCAAATAGTGATAACCATAGGCCCATGTAAGTATGAAGTAGGGGATCTTACAGTTACGTCGCAAGGCGAACAAGTGTTGCCTATGCAGATTAACGGCTGGAGGTCGATTTTAACTATACCTTGCGTTATAAATGCTGGTTCGCATGAAATAATTTACAATGATGAAGTCTTTACAGTTATAAAACTTAAAGATGGAAAAATGATCGGAATACTAAAAACGGCTATAAGGTTGCCATCCATTCCATTTGCAAAATCAATAAGCGAAGATATACCTCGAGCCATACTTAAAATCATTAGTTTACTTAATAGTGGGAATATATACCAAGAAGTTGTCGAGCTAACAGGTTCAAATACAGAAATTATTATCCCAGCACACATCTCCAATAAAACTGATATAATAATAGTCGACCAAGAACCACTTTGGTGGTTCCCGATTACATATGTAAAAATCATAAGTAGTTCTAATTAATAGAACCTTTAAGACTAATTTATCGAGTTTCAAGTTTACTTAAAGATATTGTCAAAAGAATATATCCATGAAGAGAAAACTTATTCAATATTTACGAACAGTAAAAGTCATCTTATTTATTACAATAAGACGCGGCCTTCCTTATATTATACACTATGTTTCTCTTAGATTGAGAAAACAGCCTATCGAAGCATTCTTCAGATTTAGTTTTCTCTTCTCTAATAAGCGGGGCGTAGAGATAGGAGGTCCAAGTAAAATTTTTCTTCCGAAGGGGATCTTTCCAGTAATTAGTGTCAGTAAAGAAGTTGATAACGTAAACTACAGAGAGAAAACAATATGGGGAGAAACAAATTCGCATTTTTATCGGAAAACAATTATTTGCGAAGCCGCATCCCTAAAGCCTATTAAAGATAAAGAATATGACTTCTTAATTACTTCTAACGTTATAGAGCACTTAGCTAATCCATTAAAAGCTTTTCTTGAATGGAAACGTATCATCAAAAGTGGAGGAATAATGCTTATAGTTTTTCCAAATAAGGATCTGACTTTTGATCATAGGAGACGACCAACAACTATTGATCACATAATTGATGACTTTAAAAATAATGTAGATGAACAGGATCTATCACATCTAATAGAGATCATAGAACTTCATGACATTACGCTAGATCCTTATGCAGGAACTTTTAAAGACTTTATAATAAGATCACTAAAAAATTACGAATATAGATGCTTACATCACCATGTTTTTACTTTATCTTCCCTTATAAAACTCTTAAAGGAATTTTTAGGAATGGAAATAATATATGCAAACGAAATACCACTTAATAATCTAATTATTATAGCCAGAAGAATTGACTGAAAACAATATTATTACATATCTCATAAGAAAAAGGCATATAAGGGCTCATATCATTAAAATCGAGGTGAGGTGAATTGTATGCTTGATGGTGTGAGGGTTTTTGAGCTTAAAAGGTTTCCTGATGAGCGGGGTTTCTTCTGTGAGATTCTTCGCCAAGACTGGAGGGAGTTTTTGGGTGATGAGTGGGTTGTTCAGGCGAACCTCTCATTTAGTTATCCGGGTATTGTGAGGTCTTGGCATAGGCATCTTAGGGGTCAAACAGACTATTTCATAATTGTTAAAGGCGCCGTGAAGATATGCGCATATGATGAGGAGACTAGGGAGTTAGATGAGATTATAGCGAGCGAGCATAAACCCCAAATTGTCAGGATACCGGGCCACTACTGGCATGGGACAAAAACTATTGGAAACGAGCCATCAATAATAGTATACTTTGTTACAAGGCTATACGACTATAAGAATCCAGACGAGGAACGCAGACCATGGAACGACCAAACCATAATACCCGTCTCCATAAACGGCAGAAAAGACGACCCAAGATGCAATAAACCATGGGACTGGAACTACCCACCACATAGGTGATAGCCCCCTTGAAGATTTTAATAACTGGCGGCTTAGGCTTTATCGGCAGCAATTTTATACGCTATATGCTTTCAGAGTATCCGGATTACAGAATTATAAACTTAGATAAGGTCGGGTTAGGGGCAAACCAGAATAATCTGAAAGATATTGAAAACGATGAACGATACAGGTTTATTAAAGGCAGCGTAACGAACTGTAGGCTAATAAGTAGTCTCATAAAAAACATCGATGTCATCATCAATTTTGCTGCTGAGACACATGTCGATAGGAGCATTGCTAACCCCAAACAATTCTTCTTCAGCAACACTTTGGGCGTATTCACAATTCTTGAAGCGCTAAGAGAACATAATCCAAAAGCTACCTTCATCCATATATCTACAGATGAGACATACGGAGATATAAGAGAAGGCTCATTCAATGAGGAATCTAGACTTAAGCCATCCAACCCCTACTCGGCTTCTAAGGCTGCAGCCGACATGTTTATTTTGGCATACCATAGAACCTATAACCTCAACACATTTATCCTAAGACCAACAAATAATTTTGGCCCCTACCAGTTTCCGGAAAAACTGATACCGAAGACGATTATAAGGGCGTCGAGAAACCTTCCCATACCAATATATGGTAAGGGAACAAACATCAGGGACTGGCTCTATGTAATAGATACTTGCAAAGCTATTGAATTAATTATGCATAAGGGTGAACCCGGCGAAATCTACAATATCTCGGCAGGCAACGAATACAGTAACATTGAGGTTGTTAAAAAGATCCTTAAAGCGATGGATAAGCCCGAAACCCTAATAACCTTTGTTGAAGATAGACCCGGCCACGATGTAAGATACAGCCTTGACTCCACGAAAATTAGAAAATTAGGATGGAGACCACAGTACGGGTTCGAAGAAGCATTAAAAGATACCGTAAAATGGTATATGGAGAACGAGTGGTGGTGGAAACCATTAGCTTCAAAGAAGATTCTCAGCCCAACACCATGGAGATTAAGGTGGTAAAAGTTGAGCGTGTTAATAACGGGTTCAGGAGGGCTGCTTGGCTCAAAGCTCGCAGAAATCCTGTCTGAAAGAGGATATATAATTTACTCGGGCTATTATAGCAATAAACCACTTCGCGGTATCCCAATAAATCTAGACGTGTCCAGCGAGGAAAGCGTTAGAGAAGCTTTCAAGATATCTAGACCTGAAGTAGTGGTTCACGCAGCCGCGTTAACGAACGTCGATAAATGTGAGATAGATAAGGAGTTAGCTTGGAATACAAACGTAGTTGGCACAAGAAATATCGCTAAAGCCTCCGAAGAATACAATGCCTTGTTAATTTACATATCGACAGACTACATCTTTAAAGGGGATAAAGGGATGTATAAGGAGGAGGATAAACCTGAACCCATCAATTATTACGGGCTCACTAAACTTAAGGGCGAGGAGGAGGTCAAAAGCTTAGTTAGCAATTATCTCATAGCTCGGGCAAGCGTCATTTATGGAGCAATGCCAGCTTCGGGTAAAACAAACTTCGCCCTGTGGATTATAGAAAATCTGAAAAGAGGCGAGAAAATAAAGGTTGTTGTAGACCAGTGGAACTCGCCTACATTAAATACGAGCTTAGCGGAAATGATCTCAGAGGCAATAGAAAGAAAGATTACCGGAACCTATCATCTTGCTGGAGCAACACGCATAAGCAGATATGATTTTGCCAAGCAATTAGCGAAGACCTTTGATCTGAGGGAGGACTTAATAATGCCAGTATCCTCTGATGAAATATCATGGACTGCACGAAGACCAAAAGATTCATCCTTAGATGTCAGTAAAGCCTTAAAAACTTTCCATAATAAACCTCTGAACATTAAAGATGCAATGGAAAAATTGAGGGAGGAAATAGATGGAAAAGCGGGGCCCATCTTATGAAAGGTATTATTTTGCATGGTGGCGCTGGGACTAGACTTAGGCCTCTGACTTTTACCGGTCCTAAGCAGCTTGTTCCGGTTGCAAATAAGCCTATCTCGCAGTATGTTCTTGAGGATCTTGTTTCGGCTGGCGTTAAGGATATAGCAATAGTTTTGGGCGAGACCTACCCTGAGCTTGTTAAGGAGCATTATGGTGACGGTTCAAGGTTCGGAGCTAAGATAACCTATATTCATCAGGGTAAACCCCTTGGGATAGCTCACGCAGTTGCGCTATGTAGAGAATTCATTGGAGAAGACCGATTTATCGTTTACTTAGGCGACAACCTCCTACAATACGGCGTAAAACCATACTTAGATAAATTTCTAAGTGAAGAGTTAGATGCGATGGTTCTGTTAAAGGAAGTGAAGGATCCAACGAGTTTTGGAGTAGCTAAATTTGATGAGAGGGGTGAACTTATAGGTTTAGTTGAGAAGCCTAAGAAGCCCCCAAGCAACTACGCGCTTGTAGGAGTATACTTTCTGACACCAGTTTTCTTTGAGGTGGTTAAGAATCTCAAGCCAAGCTGGCGTGGTGAGCTGGAGATAACTGATGCCTTACAGATGATGATTGACCGCAAACTCAAAGTGTCATATGGAATTGTAAGCGGATGGTGGATAGATACAGGTAAAAAAGATGATATACTTGAGGCCAACGCCCTAATACTGGACGAAAGAATAGAAAGAAGTATTCAGGGAGAAGTAATAAACTCCAGAATTGAAGGTAGAGTAAGCATTGAAGAAGGAGCAAAAATACTTAACAGTATAGTTAGGGGACCAACCATAATAGGAGAGAACAGCGTAATAGAAGATAGCTTTATAGGACCATACACAAGCATAGGTAAAAACGTACGTATCAAAAATAGCTCCATAGAATACAGCGTAATATTAGATAACGTTGAAATAACGGGAATAGAGAGACTCGAAGAAAGCTTAATAGGAAAAAACGCAATAATCAGAAAAAACGAAGAGAGGAAAATAATAAAACTTCACGTGGGAGACTACTCAGAAGTAAACCTTTAGCATTATATATTACTGTAAGCCTTTCTACGCTCCATTTCTAGAATCCTCAGCAATCGTGAGAATAATAGGGTTCTAATGAGGTTAAGTATTACACTGGTTTTAGAATTTATACCTGACACGTTTCACTAGCTGTGAAATTAAGTCGATTGAATTATAAGAGAAAAACCTCATTTAGAGTCCTCTTATGGCAAGCAGATGCCCCTTAGATCTCTAAAACTTAAAGTTGCTAATACTAAAAGGAAAGAAACACAATTTTAAAGGTGCAGTTCTCTTGGAAAAACCTAAGGGAAATAAAGGTGTCGAATCGTAATATTAGTCAAGAATTACCTTCGAGATGAAGGTGGCTTAAAGCTCGTGTTGCTTAAGAACAACATATATGAGGGGCATAATAATATTTTAGCTGAATGTTAGCGGGTGTGGGAGCTCAGTGGAGACTAGTGAGCTCAAATCTAAGATCTTCGCTTTGCTTAGGGAGGATGTGGAGTTCCGCTATGCGGTAGCGGGCTTACTTGGGCTTGAGGAGATTCTCCGTAGGCTTGATAGGAGTGAGGCTGAGCTAGTGAGGCTAAGAGAAGACTTCAATAAGCTCAGAGAAGACTTCAACAGGAAGTCTGAGGAGGATTCTAAGAGGTTCATCAGCATAGAAGCCGAGCTAGTTAAGCTTAGAGAGGACATGAATAGATTGAGGGAGGATATGGTTGAGGGCTTTAGGAGACACGACGAGGAGTTTGCCAGAGTTTGGGATGAGATTGCCAAGCTTAGAGAGGAGACGAATAGATTGAGGGAGGATATGATAACAGGCTTCAATCTAC